>OBEQ010283319.1_pt1 | contig 15542 bp, 15 predicted proteins | sample 1670901 | NCBI WGS metagenome assembly OBEQ01 (sample SAMEA104232315, study PRJEB22302) | groundwater metagenome | biome: forest; feature: aquifer; material: groundwater | place: USA | collected 2011-08-07 | depth 5.4 m | reverse complement strand
TCACCGATTGCCTGTAATTCATACTGAATCGTCGCGTTCCCATAGTTGATACAACAAACATGAGTTTTCCAATAGCAGCGTCGTTCGACGACAATCTCCCAAACCGACGGATGTGTCTGGCCATGGCGCTCATCCTACAGGAGACCGCCAGAGGCGTCAAGGCATCCCCCTGCGCGTTGACCCGACGGAAGCGGGCGTGTTAAGATACCGGTTCCGATGCGGTTGGGTGTGCATGTCTCCATCGCCGGAGGCCTGCAGGCGGCGCTGGAGCGCGCCAAGCGGCTGGACTGCACGACCATGCAGATTTTCAGCCGCAGCCCGCGGGGAGGCCCGGCACCGGCCCTGCCGCGAGCGGTCCTGCAGGCATTTGCGCGCGAGCGACGAGCGGCGGACATCACGCCCCTCGCCGTGCACTGCCCGTACATCATCAACCTGGCGTCATCCAAGCCGGCGGTCTGGCGCTTCTCGGTGGCTCTGTATCAGCAAGAGGTGCGCCGGTGCGTCCAGCTCGGGGCGCAGTACCTGGTGACGCACGTCGGCAGCCATGGAGGAGATGGGGAAGATGTGGGGATCAAGCGCGTCATCGACGCGCTGAATCGCACGCTGGAGGAGGCGCTTGACGGTTCGGTCATGCTCCTCTTGGAAAACACCGCAGGCTCCGGCCAGGGGCTTGGCTCGACCTTCGAGCAGTTGGCGGCGATGCGCCAGGGGGTGAAGAAACCGGAGGCCGTCGGAATCTGCCTGGACACCGCGCATCTGTTTGCCTCCGGATTTGCGATCCATACCGAGGAAGGTCTCGACGAGACACTCGCGCGTTTTGATCGCGTGATTGGATGGGAACACGTGAAGCTGGTGCATCTGAATGACTCCAAGGTGGACTTCAACTCACGCGTCGATCGCCACTGGCATATCGGCGAAGGCAAGATCGGTCTTGAGGCGATGCGGCGGATCGTGACGCACCCGCGCCTGCGCGAAGTGCCGTTGATCCTGGAGACGCCGAAGAAGACCGAGGGGGATGATCCGCGCAATCTCGCGACGGTGCGTGCGTTCGGGGCCGTCAAGGACGACCATGCCAGAGCCGCTTGAGATCCTCGTGGGCGGCACGCCCAATCCCAACGCCGTGAAACTCACCCTCAACCGCACGGTGGCGACGAAAGGGGAAACCTACCGCGGCGATCCATCGGCGATCGGGGCGCCCTGGGCCAAAGCGCTCTTGAGCATTCCCGGCATCGTCGGCGTGTTCGGCATCAACAATTTCATCTCGGTGAACAAAACACCTGAGGCGTCGTGGGAGGCGATCATCCCGAAGGCTCAGGAGGCGTTGAGACAGGTGTGGGAACAACCAGGAGGCTAAAAGGCATGGGACCGGCAATCGGACGCTCGATCGGACAGGGATTTCGAGCTGCGAATGGCAGTTGGGCGGGGATGGCTTGCTATGCGGGATGCTGGGTCGGGGTGTTCATGCTGGTATTCCTGGTGATGGCCTTGAGCGGTGTGCCGCGGGAGCTGTTCCGGGCTCCAGCCTCGACGACACCACCGCCGGCCCAGGCTGCTCCTCAAGATGCGGTGGCACCAGCCGGTCTAGCCGCCCCTGCGCCGACGCCGGCAGCAGGAGGGACCGCGGCCGCAAACCAGAATCGCCTGGTTCGTGAGTGGCTCGGCCGCGCCTGGCCGATTGTGGGGCTTGTCGCCCTGCTGGTGCTTGCGGCAGGGGCGTGGCTCGCCGGCGGACAGATTGGCTATCTGGTGGCGCGGCTGCGAGGTCAACCAGCGACGGTGGCGACGTTCTTCGCGAGCGGGACGGCGGCGTTCTGGCCCATGCTGGGTAGCTTGCTGTTGTCGTGGGCCGTCACTGGCGGCATGGGATTGGCGATTGGGCTGGTCGTCCTTGTGTTTTCAGGCCTTCCGATAGCCGTGTCGAGGGTCCTGAACGTGATTGTGATGGTGGCCGGCGTGGTCGCAATGGTCTGGGTGTTGGTGCGGCTGTCGTTGTGGTTTGTGGCCGTCGTCGTGGACCGGCGAGGACCGCTGGGAGGCTTGCGCGCCAGTGTTGAGGCGACGCGCGGCAAGTGGTGGAAGACGTTCGGGCTGCTGGCGCTGCTGGTGATGATCGGGATGAGCGCTACGGTGGTGTGCAATCTGCTGGCCGGCCTCGGAGCGGTGCTTGGCGGGCCTGGCGGTGCCGTCCTCCAGGTCGTAGTGACCATTCTGCAGTTGCTGATCGTCAACCTCTATCTCGGATTTGCGATCACGGCGGCGCTGATTCGCTTCTATGAGGATGCCAAAGCTCCAGCCGCGCAGCCGTAGCGTGCGATTCGCATGCCTGTTTTGCGGCGGCGCGCTCCGCAGCGCGCGGCACTTCCTCGGTCGGCAACCCCTCGGTTGCCGACACTCCCTTGCCGGAGAGGATACCGCCGGCTCGGTCACCAGCAAGGATGGTGCCGGCTCGGTCGCCAGCCGATCAGCCGGCCGGGGGCGCCTGAGGCGGTGCCGGCGTTGCGGCGCGGAATTTTCATTGACGCGCAACGCGCGCGGCTGCGTGGTCGGGCTTGAAGTCGTGCAGTGCGGGGCCAGTGAATGTTGTCAGCGGTGGACGTCGCATTCATGCAAACACTCGGATTGATCGCGGCGGTCGTGATGCCGCTGTGGAACATCCCGCTGATCATCCGGATTGCCAGGCGCAAATCCTCGAAGGATATCAGCCTCTCGTGGGCGCTGGGCGTCTTCGCCTGCACCCTCCTGATGCTACCGTCAGCCTTGCGGTCTCCCGATGCGATCTTCCGCGCCTTCGGCATCGTCAACACCGTGCTGTTTGCCGGCGTGGTCGTCCAAGTGATTCGCTATCGGTAGCACAGCGCAGGACGACGGGACTAGCGTAGAGCGTACAGCGTAAGGAAAAACAGAACCGGTACCGATTTTCCAAGTGACCGATCAGAGCTGAGTGAGATCCATGGGGATGGAGATGCAGCACACCAGTTTGGAAGTCACGGTTCATAAGAGCCATCTTATCACGATCGGCGAGCGGCTCTACGGCGAGGCGGTCGAGTTGTTGCGGGAGCTGGTGAACAACGCCTACGACGCCGATGCCACGGAGGTGCGCGTGACCATTGCGCCCGATCAGGTCGTGGTTGAAGACAACGGCGCCGGGATGGATCTGGAAGGCCTGCGCCGGTACTTTAATATCGGCTCACCCGAGAAGCGACTCCATCGTCGCTCGCCAAGATTTGGGCGGGATCGCATCGGCGAATTCGGCATCGGGAAGTTCGCCAGCCTCTCAGCGGCGAGCCGCTTTGAGGTGTGGACCAAGCAAGGCGAGTTTCAGGCCGTCGTGAGCTTCGACAAAGTCGCATGGGAGCAACCCGGCGAGTCGTGGAGTCTTCCCCTGCGCGTTGAGCCTCCCGATCCCGCTCGTTCTGACGGGACGCGGGTGACCCTCAGCAGCCTGACGAAGACCTTTGATCTTGGTGAAGTGGAGCGGCGGCTGATTGAGACCGTCCCCATGAAGGTCACGGACTTTGCCGTCTCTCTGAATGGCCGGCGTCTCAGTTCGCGTCCGCTGACAGGACAGCACATCCCCTTCCTGGAGGGCACGCCATATGGGACGGTTCATGGAGAGATCGTGCTGGTGCCTGCCTCGCAGGCCGACATGGCCGGCGCTGGCATTGCCTGCAAGGTCAAGCAGGTGCTCGTCAAGCGAGAGTTCTTCGGCATGGAACGCTGGGGGCCGGTGGCTGCCCGCGTGGTCGGGGAAGTCCATGCCGATTTTCTTCCACTGACGAGCGATCGCAGCGACTTTATCCGGGACAGCGCCGCCTACCAGGCATTTCGCGAGGTGATGGAGCGGGTGGTGGCCCAGGTCGGGCACGTGGTGGAGCAACTGCTCGACGTCAAGGAGAATCGCCGGACGAAGCGGGTGCTCAGCGACGTGCTCGAACGGGTCCGGCAGGCGCTCATCCGCAATCCGGATTACTGTCCGGAAGGGTTGATTCCCATTGGTGGGGAGGCGGCAAGCCAAGGACCGGCGGCGGCGCTCGGAGAGCCGCCACGACCGGGCGGCCCAACGGAGTCGATCACGCCTGAGAGCCGCTCGATGGTCTCCCCGCGGAGGAAACGGACCAAGCGGCCTCAGCTCAAGCGCCTGACGCCAACGGCAGTCATCAAACGCCTGAAGCTCGGCGAGCAGGGCTTGAGCTGCTGCGTGGACCATCTGGGCGCCGATGGGCCGGAGTGCTACACCGAAGGCACGGTTGTCTACATCAACCGCGACCACCCCCTCCATCAGCGCTTTGCCAAGGATACCGAGGCGTATGAGCTCTACATCGCCAGGCTGCTGACCCAAGAGATCTCGATGATGAAGCAGCCCCGAAACCCCCGCCAAGCCTTCGACCGCCAGAGCAAACTCCTGCAGGATGCCTTTGGTGCGCAGCACACCCAGGGGTGAGCCGCATGAGTACCTGGGGATCAGGAAAGAGATGAAGACGAGCAGACACCATCTTGCTGACGCGCGCGGCTGGCTGGATGAACGCGACGCGTTTTTCAAAACGATGAGTCAGATTGTCCAAGACCGTCTTCAGCATCAACCGCGCTGTGTTGGGAAGAAAAACAGAACCGGTGCCACTTTTCCTCTTACCAACCTATGGAACGGGTCGTGATGCTACTCCCGGGGACCGCTGAAGCGGAGAGAATTCGAGATCAAAGACTGAGCCGCCAGTCTCTGTGAGCCTTTCGATGAGTGACTGTTGTTCCTCAGCGAGGAACTGTCGGAGGGGAGCAGAAGGGGACTCATTGAAATCAGCGCCACAAAGATGAGAACGCCGCGTTCGAGCTGGACTTGTAGAGAGGAGGAGCCCCATGCCTGAAACAACGGCCGTCAAGAGCCTGATTACCCCGCTTGATCAAACTCTACGAACGGTCTATAACGCGCAGCGGTCCTACTTTATTGATATATACCAGCGTGAGTATAAGTGGAAGCAGAGCGAAGTGCGTACACTGCTGAACGACATTGAGATGCGGTTCGCTCAATACGACAGACGCAAGTCTCAGCCGAAGGAGATTCTAGAGGATGTTTTGGAGCGGTTTGAACCGTACTTCCTGAACACCTACCTCACGCACACCACTGCGGCGAACACCTCCATTGTGGACGGACAGCAGCGCCTGACGACCCTTTTGCTCATGCTGATCAAACTCTACCACATACTGAAGAGCGTCGAGCAGGATCCTGCCAACAAGGGGAAGACCTTCAGCAGCAAGATCATTGAGCAACTCATCTTCGAGACCAACGACTTCGGCGAGGCGTCGCGGTTCAAGATATTTAATGAGAACCGTGAAGATGCCTTTCGGGCCCTGGTCGAGGGGCGTGACGTAAAGCCGGCGGACGAAACCCGATGGCGGATCAAGGAAAATTTCGGGACGATCAACGACTACTTCGATAATTTTCTCGGTGCCGGACAGGCCGGCATATACGATCTGGTCAAGACGACCTACTACCTCGCGTACATGCTGGATAGAATCTCCATCGTCGAGATCCGTATCGAACGGCAGGATAATGTGGCGATGATATTCGAAGTGGTGAATGACCGCGGCCTCGGCCTCAAACCGTACGAAATCCTCAAGGGCAAGCTGATCGGTGGGCTGCCCGGTGCGCAGAAGGAAAAGGCCAACCGGGTCTGGACGGAACTGCAGGAGAAGTATTTCGCGGCCGAGCTCAAGAACACGACCGAGAAGTCCATCGATCTCGACCTATTCTTCCGGGCGTTCTTCCGTGCCAAGTTCGCCGACAGCGAGAACGATTACGAGAAGTTCGAAGGCGCCTACCACTATGAAATGTACCGCAACCCGAAGGTCCAGCAGTTCTTCGGGGGGTTTCAGGATCGCAACCTGCTGTTCGGCTGGATCACGGAAGACCTGCGGTATTTCGCGGACCTGTACTTCCGTCTCCGGACAGGCTATGAGAATGAATATCTCATCTTCAATAAGCTGCTGGATCAGAACCAACAGTACCTGCTCCTCATCTCGAACATCCGCCGTGATGACCCGGATGAGAAAGAGAAAATCACGTCCATCGCCCGTAAGTTCGACCAAATGCACGTAATCTTGCGCTTGCTTGACGCCTACGACAGCAATGAGTTTCAGCGCCTGATTTATCCCATTAACGCGGCAATACGGGAGAAAGACCTGCCCACGGCGCTGGCAGCATTCGACAACACATTGCTCTCCACCTTGGAAACTGCTGGCGTGATTGCGGCGGGGCAGCATAAGGAGGCGAAGGATCTGTTCAGTTACGAACGGTTCAGGGGGGTTTCAAACAAGTGGTTGAATTTCAGCAAGTATATCCTGATGCGGATCGACCGGTATCTAGCCCAACTGCTGGATAAGCCTTCCTTCGCGTCGGCCGATCTAGAAGAACTGGAGAGTCGGTTCAACAGAAATAACGCCAAACGACACGGCATGCATCTTGAGCACATCTACACCCAGCATGATGCGAATCGCGCCATATTCACCCACAGCGGCACCTTTGACGAGAACGCCTTCCAGCTGACCAGGAACCTGCTCGGCATGGTTCTTCTACTCAAAGACAAGCATAACCTCAGCAGCAGCAATGAGATTTACCGCGACAAGCTGGACACTTACAGCAAGAGTAACTTGATATGGAACGAGCTCTTGGCCGGGCATCTGCCTGAAGTGGATAGACGTAATCTGCCGATAGAGTTCCAGTTGCCCAGGATTGACCCGACGCCTGAAGGTGTCTTCCCGCGTGATAAAGTGAGGGATCGACAGAAAGTCATCTTTGTAGCCATCAAAGCCATTTGGGGCTCCGTGTAAGTGCATGCACTCATACGCCAGTGATAGCACAGACCGCCGAGTAGCCCCCTGGGTTATTGCCATCTGCGCGGTTGGGGTTGCTTACCTCTACGCGGTACTTGCCCGCACATACCGGTTCTCTCTCCCGTGGTGGTGCGAGATGCCCTCTATCATGCTCGTGTATGGGCTACTCCATTGGGTTTAGAAAATTGGGGGACGGTTCTGGTGTTGCTTGAGTCCTGTGTCTTGCGTCTTGAGTCCAACTGATGTCTGAAGTCTGATGTCTGATCGCTATCCCTTTGCCGAGATAGAACCGAAGTGGCAACAGATCTGGGAAGAGCAGAAGCTTTTCCGGGCGGTGGATCACGATCCCAAGCGCAAGAAACTCTACGTGCTGGACATGTTCCCGTATCCTTCGGGGGCAGGGCTGCACGTCGGGCATCCGGAAGGCTACACCGCGACGGACATCTACTGCCGCTACATGCGCATGCGGGGCTTCAACGTGCTGCATCCGATGGGCTGGGACGCCTTCGGCCTGCCCGCCGAGCAGTACGCGATTGACACCGGCACGCATCCGGCCATCACCACCCGCAAGAACATCGAGACGTTCCGGAGGCAGATCAAGCGTTTCGGCTTTTCCTACGACTGGGACCGGGAAGTGGACACCACCGATCCGGGCTACGTGAAGTGGACCCAGTGGATCTTCCTGAAGCTCTACGAGCGCGGCCTGGCGTATCTGGCGGAGGCGCCGGTGTGGTGGTGTCCGAGCTGCGGCACGGTCCTGGCGAATGAAGAAGTGGTGGATGGCGCGTGCGAGCGCAAGGGCCATCCGGTCGAGCGGCGCTCGATGCGCCAGTGGATGCTCAAGATCACCGCGTACGCCGAGCGGCTGCTGACCGATCTGGAGCAGCTTGACTGGCCGGAGCACATCAAGCAGATGCAGCGCAACTGGATCGGTAAAAGCGAAGGCGCCGACGTGTGGTTTGCGCTCGAACCGCGTCCATGGTCTCTTCCAGATGAGCTCTTCAAGGACTATCCGAACCGGATTCGGTGTCACAACGGAGAGATTCAATTCAAGATTTTCACGACCCGCCCTGATACGCTCTTCGGCGCGACCTATCTGGTCCTGGCGCCGGAGCATCCCCTGGTCGCCTTCCTTACTACTGACGCGAGGCGCCAGGTGGTCGAGGCGTACCGCCAGGACGCGGCTCGAAAAAGCGAGCTGGATCGCACGGACCTGGCAAAAGAAAAGACCGGGGTCTTTACCGGGGCTTACGCGATCAACCCCGTCAACCAGGAGAAGATCCCGATCTGGATCGCGGATTACGTGTTGATTAGCTACGGCACCGGCGCCATCATGGCGGTGCCGGCGCATGACCAGCGCGATCTGGAATTCGCGCTGCAGTTCGGCTTGGATGTGCGCATCGTCATCGTGCCGGAAGATCAGCCGCTGGAGTTGACGGGCCTGACCCAGGCGTACACGGAGCCGGGACGCATGCATGATTCCGGGCCATTCACCGGGTTGCCCAGCGACGAGGGGAAATGGAACGTCGTCGAATGGTTGAAGGCACGCGGGCTTGGGGATCGGGCGGTCAACTACAAGCTGCGCGACTGGCTGTTCTCCCGGCAGCGCTATTGGGGCGAGCCGATTCCTATCGTCCACTGTGGCGCCTGTGGAACCGTGCCGCTTCCGGAGTCCGCCCTGCCGCTGACGCTGCCGGACATGGCGGATTTCAAACCGACCGGCACGACAGAGCCGCCATCCTTCGACAAAGCTCAGGATGGCGCCCTGAGCGAAGTCGAACGGGCGCCACTGGCCAAAGCGAACGCATGGGTGAAGACCGCCTGTCCGAAATGCCGCGGGGCGGCGCAGCGCGAGACGAACACCATGCCGCAGTGGGCCGGCTCGTGCTGGTATTACCTGCGATATCTGGACCCGCACAACGAGCGCGCAGGATGGGATGCGTCCAAAGAACGCTATTGGATGCCGGTGGATCTGTATGTCGGAGGCGCGGAGCATGCCGTGCTGCATCTGTTGTACGCCCGTTTCTGGCATAAAGTCTTGTATGACCTGAAGCTGGTTTCGACCCCGGAACCGTTTCAGAGACTCCTCAACCAGGGCTTGATCCTCGGCGAAGACGGCGAGAAGATGTCGAAATCGCGGGGCAACGTCGTCAATCCCGACGACGTGATCGACCGCTACGGAGCGGACGCGTTCCGGCTCTATGAGATGTTCATGGGCCCGCTGGAGACCGTCAAGCCCTGGAGCACGCGCAACATCGAGGGGGTCGACCGCTTTCTGCAGCGGCTGTGGCGGCTGGCCATCACGCCGGAAGGCGCCCTGAATCCGTCGATTCAGGATCAACCGCTGGACGGGGAGGTCAAGGTCGCGGCGCATCGGACGATCCGCGAGGTCACCGACGACGTCGACCGCCTGCGCTTCAATACCGCGATTTCCCACCTGATGGTGTTCCTCAACCGCTTGGCCGATGAGCCGGTCCTGCCCACGCGCGCCGTCGAGGTCTTGATCCTGTTGCTCGCTCCGCTCGCCCCGCACATCACGGAGGAGCTGTGGCAGCGGCTGGGGCATGCGAAGAGCCTCAGCGTTGAGCCCTGGCCGGTGCATGATCCGTCGGTGTTGGAGGACGCGCAGGTGCTCTGGGTCGTGCAGGTCAATGGGAAGGTGCGCGCGCGCATCACGGTGCCCGCGCAGGCCAGCGATGACGCGCTCAAGCAGACGGTGCTGGCCCATGAACAGGTCAGGCGCTACGTGGACGGCCAGACGATCAAACAGTTTATCGTGGTGCCTAAGCGTTTGGTGAATATCGTGGTATAAATGAAAACGGTGTTTCCATTCCAACAGGACCAGCTGATTTTGCGGCCGCCCAAGCCGCCGCTCGCGCTTGCGTTGATCCTCATGCTTGGATCGGCCGTCGGCGGCGCCTGGCTGGTGTGGCAGGGCAAGCTGGTGGGCTGGGTCGTGGCCGTCGGCTGCGGCTTGGGAAGCGTACTTGCCCTCCTCCAGCTCCTCCCCAACAGCACCTACGTACAGTTGAGCGGTGAGGGGTTGGTGATGTGCAGCTTCTTTCGTGCACGATCGTTGAGGTGGACGGATGTGGAACGGTGCTCAGCCACGAAACGGGGGGTCCGTGTTCGCTACCTCGTGAAGGGGCGAGCCCGGACCGTCGAGATGCCCTCTGATCCGTATCGGATGGAGCCGCGCGAGTTGGCGGAGCTCGCGAACACATGGCGGGTGCGCGCCGCCCACTCCTAAACGCAGAGGCCTTTCATGCTCTTTGTGACTCAGCAGGAACGCGTGACCCTGACGATCCTTGGCGGTTTGGCGCTGGCGGCGCTTGGGATCCTGCTGTGGCAACAACGCCATCCGCCGATTCGTGTGGAGCCAGGGACTCTTCCCCCCTATGCGCAGTGGGATGCGCGGCTGACCGCGGCCAGGCAGCTCGACCTCAACACGGCCACCGTCGAGGAGCTGGAGCGATTGCCGGAGGTGGGCCCCTCGCTGGCCCAGCGCATCGTCGAGTATCGGCAGGCCCATGGACCGTTTCGTCGCGCGGAGGAGATCGTGCAGGTTCCGGGGATTGGCCCCAAAACCTATGAGGCGTTGCAGGAGTACATCACCGTGAGGTAATGGGATGCACAAACAGCTGAGCGTGCTGAGTGACGTCAAGGATCTGGCCGAGTTGTTGGACGGGGCCGGAGTGGAGCAGGCCAAGCTGGTGCCGGCCGGTGGACGGCTCGAGCTGGTCCTCGAAGGCACGCGGGCCATGGTGGAGCAGCCGGCGGTCGCGCGCAGCGGATGGTTCACGCGGGCCAAAACGCCCTGGACGAAATACCGGCTCACGCTGACCCGCATCACCGGCGTGACCGTCACGCGTGCGGAACCCGCCCCTGCGGATCATGCGCCGCTGTTGGCCTGCGATGCGGTTCCCGGCGGGTACGAATTGACCGTGCAGGCGCCGGATGGCCTGCGGCTGGTGGTCGGCCTTGAGCAGCTCGAGGGAACCGTGGCGGACGTCGGCAGCGTCATCCAAGTTCCGTAAGAAGAGGGAATCAGTGGCATGGGTAATCTTGGCCTGTCAGAGCTTCTCGTGATCTTCGTGGTGGCGCTGGTCGTCGTCGGCCCCAAGCGGCTGCCGGAGCTCGGGCGGGCGTTCGGAGAGGCGCTGCGCGCATTTCAAGACGCGTTGAAGGGCAAATCCAGCGATGATCATGAAAAGCCCTAAACGCGTCATCGTCATCTGGGGCGTGGCGTTGGGCCTGCTCTCCTACCAGGTCGCGCAAGGACACCTGAAGCTGCTCGATCAGTCGGTGGCTCAATGGGTGAGGGCGTGGCAATCTCCCGCGCTCGATGGACCGATGCACGCGTTGACGTTGTTCGGCAGCTCGGTGTGGGCGGGCGTAGCCCTGGCGGTGCTGATGAGCCTGGCCTGGCGTCGAGGGCGACGGCCGGAGGTGCTGATGCTGGGTGGGGCGCTCCTGCTCGGGGTCCTCATTGAAAGTGCATTGCGCCTCTTCGTGCCGCAGTGGCGACCGGATACAACCGTCGTTCCTCCTGGCTTGGGCCTCCTCGGTCGCGTGCACCTGACGGGGTTTCCCAGCGGGCATGCCTTTTGCTCCGCCGTCCTGTTTGGATGGCTTGGGCGGGAGTTGGCCGCGTGGCGAAGCCGGCTCGCCGGAATCGGACAGGGCCTGTGTGTGGCGATGATCGGGCTGGTGGGGGTCAGCCGCCTCTATCTCAACCGGCATTGGGCGACGGATGTCCTGGGTGGGTGGCTGGTCGCGCTGTTGGTGTTCTCCGTGGCCGCCGCCTGGCAGCAGGTGATGCTCGGGCGCGAGGCATGACGCGCACCTTTGTCTTGGACAACAGTGGCCGCATTCCTGTGGCGCTCAACCTGGAGCGCGACCTCAACGAGCAGCAGCGCGCCGCCGTGACCTGCGGGGATGGGCCCAAGCTCGTCATCGCCGGGGCCGGCTCAGGCAAGACCCGCACGATCACCTACCGCGTGGCCTATCTCATGGCCAAGGGCGTGCCCGCCTCATCGATCATGCTGGCCACCTTCACGAACAAGGCCGCGCGGGAGATGCTCAGCCGGGTCGAGGCGCTGACCGGCTCCAACATCGGCCTGCCCGCCCAGAGTCCTGCGGGGCAGGCGGGCAAGGTCTGGGGCGGGACGTTTCATGCGATCGGCAACCGGATCCTGCGCCATTACGCCAAGCTGCTGGAGTGTTCACCGTCGTACACCATTCTCGATGACGAAGACCAGCGGGACCTGCTCAAAGTCTGCGTGACACAAGCCCAGATCAAGGTCGAGGAGAAACGCTTTCCCTCGCCCTCCATCCTGCAGGACATCATCAGCTTTGCGTTTAACACGCAGCAGGCGGTGCCGGAGGTGATCGAGCATCGCTACCCGCACTTCCTGCCGTGGACGGACCAGATCCAGGCGATCGAGGGGCGCTACACCGCCAGGAAACGCCAGGCCTGCGCGATGGATTACGACGATCTGCTGCGCTACTGGTGGCGGCTGCTCGAGGCCCACCCCGACGTCGCCCAACGGCTCGGCGAGCAGTTCCGCTACATCCTGGTCGATGAGTACCAGGACACCAACGCTGTCCAGGCCTGGATCGTGGAGCGCTTGGCTTCCTGTAACGGCCGCAACCTCATGGTGGTCGGAGACGATTCGCAGAGCATCTACGCCTTCCGCGGCGCCAACTACGACAATATCCTCAAGTTCCCCGAGCGCAATCCCGGGACCGAGCTCTTCAAGCTGGAGATCAATTATCGCTCCACCCCCCAGATCCTGGAGTTCACCAACGCCAGCATCCACCACAACGAGGGGCAGTTTCACAAGACGCTCACCCCCACCCGCCACCCCGCCTCCTTGCCGGTGGTGGTGCCGGTCAACGACGTGTATCAGGAGGCGGCGTTCGTGGCGCAGCGCCTCCTCCAACTGCGGGACGAGGGGGTGCCGCTTGAGGACATGGTAGTGCTCTACCGGGCGCACGCCCACTCGACGATCCTGCAGGCCGAGCTGATCCGCCGCAACATCCCCTACGAGATCCGCTCCGGGGTGCGCTTCTTCGAGCAGGCGCATATCAAGGACGTGGTCGCCTACCTGAAGGTGCTGGACAACCCCTTCGATGAAGTCGCCTGGCGCCGGCTCCTCCTCATGATTCCCAGGATCGGCAACGTCACGGCGGCCCGGCTGTGGCAGGCCGCGTCCCAAACCTCTGATCCGGCGCGCGCGCTCTTGGGCGCGGATGCAGCCGGCGTCTTGCCCGCGCAGGCCAAGCCGTTTTTCACGCGCTTCCAGCAGGACCTACGCCGGCTCTTCGAGGCCTCGCGCGAGCAGCCGCCGAGTGCGGTGGTCAACGCGGTCCTGGAGACCGGCTACGCCGACTACCTGCAGGCCAAGTACGAGGCGGCGCAGTCGCGCAGCGAAGACATCCAGCAGCTCGCCGTTTTCGCCCGCGCCTATGAGACGCTGCAAGCCCTGTTGTCGGAACTCGTGTTGCTCGGAGAGCTGTATGGGCAGGACGTGGCGGCAGGGCCGACTGGGGATCTTGAACGGCTGGTGTTGAGTTCCGTCCATCAAGCCAAGGGGCTGGAGTGGCGGGTGGTGTTTGTCATGCGCATGTGCGAAGGAGAGTTTCCTTCGACGATGGCCCTGCGGGAAACGAACGGGGAAGAGGAAGAGCGGCGGATTTTCTATGTCGCCACGACGCGGGCGAAAGACGAGTTGTACCTCACGCATCCGCTCATCGATCTGGGCCTGCGGGGCTCCGGCGGGCTGTTGCTGCAACCCTCGCGCTTTTTGCAGGAGCTGCCCTTTACGCTCTATGAGCACGCGGTCATTGAGGGACCGGCCGCATAACCCCAAGGAGTGCGCTGATGACGCAGGGAGAAGAACGGCGGCAGTTTGTGCGGCTCGACACGACGCTCCCCGTCACGTACCGCGTGCTTCCCTCCACGACGGCCAACACCTCCACCACCAGGGACATCGGAGGAGGCGGGATCTGCGTGTTTCTGCGCCAGCGATTGAGCGTGGGCACACCCCTGGAGGTGGAAGTGCAACTCCAGAACCGTCCGAAGCCGATCTGCTTTACAGGGGAAGTGGTCTGGTGCGAGGAGTATGAAGTGGTGGGCAAGACCCAGCGAAGCCGCGCCGTCCAAGCCGGCGTGAAGTTTGTCTATATCAACTCCAAGGACCAGGAGACCATCATGCAGCATGTCATTTTGAGCCTGCAATCCCCCAAGCCACGCACGTGAGCGAGCGTGCTGTCGGCTGATCGCCGGTCTGCCGCTTCCGACCCCTTCCCGTCTGTGCTCATGCCGCCGTTGATTCCTCCGACGCTCGCCTTTCTTCTCGGGATTCTTGTTGTGTCCTGGGCCTCGCCTGCGTGGACGGTCCTGCTTATCCTTGGCGGGGTGAGTATCCTCATCGGGCTGCTCGGGTGTCGATCCTGCCGCTTGAGTGTCCCGGCACTGGTCATCCTCTGGACGTGCGTGGGGACGGCGCGCGCCCTGCATTGGTCCTGCCAGCCGGCTGATCACATCAGACATCTGGCGGCTGTGGAGCCGACTCCAGCGGCCGTGCATGGGGTGGTGGTGGATGATCCCACAGAGTCGTTCGGCCCGAATGAGTCTGAGCGGCAGGTCTGCGTGGTCGCCGTTCGCCATGTGCGCATCGACCAGCAATGGAAATCCGCACACGGCTTGATCCGCGCGCGAGTGCGCGACCCGCGCCAACGGTTGGCCTATGGGGATGAGGTGCTCCTGGAAGGCCGCTGGTCGACGGTTCGGCCCCCCGGCAATCCAGGCCAGTACGATTGGCGTGCAGCGCTTTCCCGTCAACAGATTCACGCGCTGCTAGCCGTCGAGCCCTATCACGGGGTCGTCCGGCTCCAGGTGGATCGAGGACACTGGTGGTTCAGGGCCATCTACACACTACGTCATCGGCTGGAAGTCCTGATCGACACCCACTTCAGTGGCCATCACGCCGGGCTCTTGCGCTCGTTTCTCCTGGGCCAGCGGGTGGCGCTCGATGAGGACCTGAAGTGGGCCTTCATTGCCAGCGGCACGATGCATCTGGTGGTGATCAGCGGGTTCAACGTCGGCCTGATCGCCGTGGGGCTGGAGTGGGTCTTGCGGATGCTGGGGCTGTCCCGGCGGCCGCGGCTGATCGGCTCGGCGATCGCGCTGTGTGGGTACTGCGTGTTGACCGGCCTGCAGCCGCCGGTGATGCGCGCGACGGTCATGGCGTGGATCGTGCTGGGCGCGCGGTGGCTGGATCGCGTGATCAACTGGCCCAATGCGCTGGCCGCGGCCGCCCTGGCGATCCTCTGGTGGAACCCGGGGCAGGTGTTCGATCCGGGATTCCAATTATCCTTCGGCGCGGTCGCGAGTCTCCTGGCGTTGACCGCGCGTCTCCAGGCGCTCCTGGAGCCCGGGGTGCGGCTTCGACCGGAATGGCTGAGGCGATATGTGAGCGTGGGGATCGCGTCCACCGTGGCCATCTGGATCGGCCTGTGGCCGGTGCTGGCCTGGTACTTTCATCTGGTGTCGCCGGTGTCGATCCTGGCCAATCTGGTCTTGGTGCCGCTGGTGAGTCTGTTGGTTAGCCTGGGGACTGCGGTGCTGCTGCTCGGCGCGGCGGTGTCAGCCGTGGTGGGAGGGGCCGCCCCGTTGCTGGCCTGGCTGTTGGAGGCGATCGTGGCGTGTG
>OBEQ012488009.1_pt1 | contig 15543 bp, 13 predicted proteins | sample 1670901 | NCBI WGS metagenome assembly OBEQ01 (sample SAMEA104232315, study PRJEB22302) | groundwater metagenome | biome: forest; feature: aquifer; material: groundwater | place: USA | collected 2011-08-07 | depth 5.4 m | reverse complement strand
TTTTGCACCGTATACCGACCCTGATTTCGGCGGAACACACTGGGGTGTATATACAGATAAGGCAATTGCCGGTTGGCCGTCAGGAGATCCTGCACCTCCCACCGCATTTCCCAGTCGTCCCGATGTGTTTGCTGCAGGAAGGCAGACAGCGGTACCTGCAGTAGACTTTGCTGGTATTGTGACCGACTTAGCAGCGATCAAAGCCTCTGCTGTTGCTCCTAATAAGTATGGCCCCTCGGGATCATTGGGATACCATATCGTTCTTAAGACAACTGATAAATATGATATTTACACCGTTACCGCAAAGGTCACTTCGGGGAGCGGGACATGTACCTCAAATTACACTCAAGGAGGAGACGTGAAAGGTGGAATGTGGAGTATCCAAACACAAGTACTTCTTGCGGCAAATGTGGATTTTCCCGCCAATGGCGTTATTTTTGCTGAAGACGATGTATGGGTAGACGGCACGATTGACGGCGCACGACTGACCATAGCCGCAGCGCGTTTTCCCGACAATGCTGCGACAAGAGCGAGTATCATTGTGAACAACAATCTTCTCTATACCAATCTGGACGGCACTGACGTGGTCGGGCTTATGGCACAAGATTATATTCGTGTCGGCTACGCGAGCGCGGACACGCTTGTCATTGATGCGGCAATTCTTGCGCAATCAGGAGCGATCTGGAGAGATTATTACCGCTCAGCGTGTGGTGCGTCATACGTGCGTACAAAGATCCAGACCTACGGCTCAATGATCAGCAACCAACGCTATACGTTCTCTTGGTGGTGCGGATCATTCTGCTCGGGATATGCTGCACAGGTTTCATCGTATGATCCCAATCTTCTCTATAACCCTCCTCCTTCTTTCCCTTTAACGACGGATAAGTATCAAATCCTCTCCTGGGACGAAATCTAGTGAAAACTTTTAATTCTGGCGCACTACTCGTTGTTTTTGTGCTCGGTCTTGGGGCAGTACCACCCCGTACAGCCCCTGCAACACTGCGCTAAAAACAACTTCGTATTGCATCCAGAATTTAAAGTTTTGTTCGTCGGACTAACCATGCTCGCCACGCTACTAGTGACTGAGCGGGGATGGCTGATATAATGCAACCATGAAACTTATCGTTGGAAATTGGAAGATGTATCCGAAGACTCCCGTTGAGGCGAAGGCCATCTTCGGGTCGTTGAAACGCGTGACCCGTGGCACAAAGCGAGTAAAAACAATTGTTTGCGCACCGCATCTTTATGTCGATTCATTGTTACGCACACTTGGACCAAGCGACACGCTTTTTGTTGGAGCACAGAATTCGTTTTGGGAAGATGAAGGTGCCCGTACAGGCGAGACTTCGCCCGCACAGCTTCGTGCGATTGGTGCAACACACGTAATCATCGGGCATTCAGAGCGACGTGCACTGGGGGAAACAGACGAACTCATTGCGCAAAAAGTAGCACAAGCAGTTCGCAATAAGCTCAATGTTATTTTATGCGTTGGTGAAAAAACGCGCGACGATGCCGGTGCGTACTTTGCCGAAGTAGGAAACCAACTCCGAGAGTCACTCGCGGGCTTCCCAAAGACAGAATCACGACGACTGGTCATTGCGTACGAACCTATCTGGGCAATTGGAGCCGCGGCGGTCCGACCCGCTACTCCCGCCGACTTCCATGAAATGAGCATTTTGATCAAGCGCAACCTTGTCGAACAATTCGGCAAAGCAGTTGGATTCAAGGTACCGATACTCTATGGTGGTTCTGTGGACGAGCTAAACTCGGAGGGATTTTTGCGTGCGGGTGAGGCCGATGGTCTTTTAGTCGGGCGGGTGAGTCTCGATCCGGTACGGTTTGGAGCGATTATAAAACTTGCGGACGCTATTAAATAATATTGAACACCATGCAGACACTTCCGCTCATCACCGATACGCCAGAGTCATTTAAGGGAGTACGCGTCCTTCTTCGTCTGGACTTTAATGTGCCCCTTGAAGGGAGTGAGGTGCGCGATGACTATCGTCTTCGTGAGTCACTTCCGACGATCAACTTCTTGCGTGAAGCAGGAGCAAAGCTTGTCATCATCAGTCACATCGGAAAAGGAAAACCGGAGGACACACTCGCTCCGGTCGCTGAATATTTAAATAAGATCTTTCCGGTCACTTTTCTCCCCACGCTTTTGAGTGCGGAGAATGTTCGTATGACCAACGACATGCAAGAAGGGGACGTTGTCCTCTTGGAAAATCTTCGCCACAGCAAAGGTGAAGAAGAAAATGACCCTGAGTTCGTAGCCTACCTCATGTCACTTGCGGATGTTTATGTAAATGATGCATTTTCTGTATCACACCGAGCACATGCGTCAGTAGTGGGTGTGCCGGCGCTTTTACCTGAAGGAAAAAAATGGGCGGGATTACGCCTCGCACAAGAGGTAACTCGTCTTGCAGTCGCTTTCGAACCGGAGCATCCGTTTTTATTTATTCTTGGTGGTGCAAAGATCTCGACAAAGATGCCGCTTTTGAAAAAATTTCTTGATATTGCCGATCATGTCTTCGTAGGGGGTGCTATCGCAAACAATTTTTTTAAAGCTGCCGGGAGTGAGATCGGTACTTCGGTTTATGATGCCGATGAAATTTCTGGTCTTGAGTCATATCTTGATCATCCGCATCTTTTACTTCCCTCGGATGTAGTGGTTAAAAACCTTGCAGGATCCGAGACGCTTCCCCTTGCGGAAGTAACCTCAGGAGACATGATTGTTGATGTTGGTCTCGAGACAGTCAATCATCTTGAGGAGATCATTGGCAGAGCTAAGCTTATTGTCTGGAATGGACCCCTTGGATTTTACGAAGAAGGATTTACCGAAGGCTCTCGGGATCTTCTTGGTCTTATTGCGGGAGCTCGTGCGACTTCGATCATTGGAGGAGGGGATACCGTCGCACTCATCAACACGATGGGTTCTCTTGATCGGTTCTCGTTCGTATCAACAGGCGGCGGCGCAATGCTTGAGTATCTGGCGAATGAAACCCTTCCAGGTATCGAAGCGCTGAAATAACTCCACTTTTTCCCTTTACAGAAGACTCGCCCTCTTGTATCAATGAGAGAGTTAGTTCGTTGTTGTGTGAGGAGTGAAGAAATGAGCAAAGGAAAAATTGATTCTGATATTTCAGGTCTTCTTGATCGGCATGTGAACACTGAGCTTCTCGATGTCCATGCGGTTGCGGATTGTTTCGCACTCGGTATTCCGCGTGGGATGGGTATCTATCAACGCTTCGATCACAAGACACTCAATGCACTTGCGGGTCGGCTTGCACAGCTCGAAGGCGGCGAGGATGCGCTTGTATTTGCCAGTGGGATGGGAGCAACCGCAGCACTGCTGTTTTCTCAATTACGGCATGGGGATCACTTTGTCGCATCGAGTCGGCTCTATGGTGGAACTCGCGGCATTATCACATGGCTGGCGGCATTGCTTGAGCTTCGTGTGAGTGTTGTCGACATTACTGATCATGCCGAGGTTGCACGAGTATGCCGTATACCTGGAACAAAATTGCTTTGGGCAGAAAGTATCTCCAATCCCGAGCTGACTGCAACGGATATACCGGCAATTCGTCAGATTATTAATGAGTGCGGACAGTCGGTTACATTTATCATCGACAGTACATTCATTCCACCTGTTGCATTGCGCCCAATTGTACTTGGAGCAGACGTGGTCATGCACAGTCTCACAAAGTATTACAGCGGGTATTCCGACACAATGGGGGGTGCGCTGATCGGATCGCGTGTCCTGATCGATAAACTGCGCCACCCTTCGGGTGTCGCCTCATTGCTTGGCTCGACGATGTCTTCGCGAGATGCACTACGTCTGATCCGTCGCATGCCCGGTCTGCAGACACGTTTTGCAAAAGCATCGGAGCGCGCTCATCATGTTGCCGAGATACTTCTCGCGCACGGACTCAAGGTGCACTGCGTAACACTTCCAGGCGATCCAGGGAAAGAGGTGCTCATGCGTATGGATTGTCCGTGGGGTGGTGGCGTTATTTCGGTGGAATTTCCGACGGAGGCTGAAGGAGTGAATTTCACCAATGCTGTTGGTGCGGTGCGACTCGGAAAACAAGGTTTGCGTCTGGGGAGACCGATGGTTTCACTCGGTGGTGCGGACACGTACGTTTGGTGTTTTACAGAGCCAAGAGTGAAGGCAATGAAAAAGGCAACGCCATTTGAATTTGCTCCTGTCCCACCCGGTTTTGTGCGCATCGCGCTTGGGCACGGCGGTTCCGAACCAATGATGCTTCGCGGCTTTGCATCGGTACTCAAATCGCTCGGGTATCGATCTCTATGATGCAGGTACGCAAAGATCTCAGGCAACTGAGGTCTTTTTTTAATTACGTTTGTTGAACGCGCGCATTATTTGAATTCTTGTGCGATGATGTCGCGCATTGTCCCGATCTCACCGTCTTGGTATGGATTCCCGTGCCACTGTGCGTGACCGTCGTCTCCCCATCGAGGAATAAGATGCACGTGAAGATGGTAAACGATCTGCCCCGCAGCCGGGTCATTATTGATGCCGATGTTCACTCCCTCTGCACCGACAGAGCGTTTAATTTTTGGAGCAAGCAATCGCACTGTTTCCATGACCGCAGAAAATTCTTTAGTATCGATAGTATAAATATTCTCCGTGTGTTTTTTGGGGACAACAAGTGTGTGCCCGCGGTTGATTGGATGAATATCCAGAAATGCATAGGTGAATTCATCCTCATATATCTTGTGTGAGGGGAGTTCTCCTTTCACTACTTTGCAAAATAAACAGTCCGGTTCCATAGCTAAATGCTGAACGCTGACTTCACTTTATTAATGGAGAGATATTTTCCCAAGACGTCGTGGATATGTTTGAGTTGCGCAGAACTGTATTTGAGATGCTGGCTTTTTGCTGCATCTTGCTCAATGTCCGCGACTTCCGCAGGAGATACCTGTGCCCATCCGTATTTCATGTCGTTTGGAGTGTCTGGGTCCATCGCATCATTGAGATCGTCCATAATCTCCTCGACTTGAGCGTCAGTGAGCTTTGAAAAAGAACTTCCAAAGGGTGCCTGTCTTAGCTCTCCGCGAATGTAAGTGAGTTCTTCTTTGGTGATTCCGTTGGGTCTGGGGGGTGCAAATAGTGCCATATAATGATTACATTAAGGTTAATATCTTTATTATATAAGAGAGGCGGGCTCTATGGTACCCCGTAGTGAAATTTCGCATTATGCTACGCACAATTGATCCTCAGAACTCACATAAATGACTCATTGACCAGTATTGTTGCGTGTCACATTGTTTATTTCTCAATGCGAAATTCTACTGCGGGGTGGTAGTATGCACACTATGTCGCGCTCATCCCTTCTCCACCCCCTCACATCCTCACTGCTCACCAAAAGAGGAATTGTCGACCCGGATGCGATCGAGCGCTTTATTGCGCCGGATTATGATCGTGATGGGTACGATCCCTTTCTTATTTTGAATATGGAGAGAGCGGTTATGCGAATTCTCCAGGCATTTCGCGAGGGCGAGCGTATCGTCATTTACGGCGATTATGACTGTGATGGAATACCGGGCTCGGTCGTTCTTCATGACCTTTTTCAAAAGATCGGAGTTACTGGTTTTTCAAATTATATTCCACACCGGCATCATGAAGGGTACGGCTTGAACAAGGATGCGATTGCGAAATTTGCCAAAGAAGGTGTCGGGCTCATTATCACCGTTGACTGCGGGATCACGGACGTTGCCGAGGTGCAAATGGCACAAGATCTGGGAATTGATGTCATCGTGACTGACCACCACTTGCCGCAAGCGGTACTTCCGCCCGCATATGCCGTGATCAATTCGAAACAAGAAGCTGATACGTATCCGGATGACATGCTCTGTGGTGCCGGAGTTGCGTTTAAGCTTGCGCAAGCGATCTTAATGCGTGGTCGCGAAAATAAAACGATCACCGATATACCACCCGGATGGGAAAAGTGGCTGCTTGATATGGCGGGACTCTCGACTATTGCGGATATGGTACCGCTATTGCGGGAGAATCGCATGCTTGCGTATTACGGACTTAAGGTTTTAAGAAAGTCACCGCGACCGGGACTTCATGCGCTCTTACGGGAAGCAAATGTCGATCAGCGTTATCTGACTGAAGAAGATGTTGGCTTTACGATTGGTCCGCGTATCAATGCTGCGTCGCGTATGGATGTGCCGCTTCGCGCATTCGAGCTTCTCTCGACCACTGATATAGAAACTGCAAATGCTCGCGCCCGACATCTTGCCGGTCTTAATACCGAACGAAAAAGCGAAGTTGCGCGTATGGTGAAGGAAGCAAAGAAGCTCCTTAATAAACGCGAACTCACTTCAGTGATCGTTATTGGTAGTCCGAACTGGCGCGTCGGTGTAGCGGGAATTGTCGCCAACCAACTTGCTGAAACATATGACCGTCCCGCATTTGTGTGGGGCAAGGAAGGCTCGCAGGTCATCAAAGGCTCGTGCCGTTCTGATGGGAGGGTAAACATCGTCGAGCTGATGATTGCAACGCGTGAGGGGATATTTATCGACAAAGGTGGTCATGAATTTTCGGGGGGCTTTTCAGTTGCCGATGATGCGATCCATTTTCTTGAGTCAGCACTTGTTGAAGCACACGTGAACATTCCAAAAAAAGAAAAAAGTTTAGGAAGTCCCGAAGTTGATGCAACGCTTACACTTGCCGACGTAAATGAAGAAACATTTCACGCGATAGATCTGCTCGCGCCGTTTGGGGTCGGGAACCCAAAACCGATATTTCGATTCGCGCGCGTAAAGGTAAAAAAAATTGAGCAATTTGGCAAAGGACGTGAGCATTTGAAGTTGATTCTTGAGGATGCTGCGGGCGCACAAGCCAATGCCCTTGGATTTTTTATCACTCCGGAGAGTTTTCCAAATGCGGACATAAAAAACGGATCCACGATTGATCTTACTGCTACGTTCGAAAAGTCTTATTTTCGCGGCTATCCAGAATTGCGTCTCCGGATTGTTGATATTTCATAGCAGAAAATAAGAAGTTTTTTCTGGCTGCTGCTCGTGATATAGTTCTCTTTATGGAAAATTTTGAAGGACATCTTTTGTTCACCGATGGAAGCTCGCTCGGGAATCCTGGTCCTGGTGGTTGGGGGGCTGTATTGGTGCTCTCTGGTGCACGAGTCATGGAAATGGGCGGTAACGCAACACATACTACGAATAATCGGATGGAATTGCTTGCGCTTATCGAGGGGCTTAAGCGCATGGAAGATGAATCCGGTGATCTCACCATATTTACTGACTCAAAATATGTGCACAAAGGTTCCACCGAATGGGCAAGTGGTTGGGAGCACCGTGGTTGGAAAACGATGGCAAAGACCGATGTCGAGAATCGTGATCTCTGGGAGCAAGCAATCACGCTTTTGGGTGATCGTAAAAAATTCGGACATATCGCATGGACACATGTTCCCGGACATTCCGGCATTGCGGGCAACGAACGCTGTGATGCGATCGCGACGGGGTTTGCAAAAGAAGAGGAGGTGGAACTTTTTGAAGGAGACCTTGGAGACTATGCGATCGATATTTTAAATATCGCTATTGATGAAGTAGTAGCACAAAAACGCCATGATGACCGCGCACATTCCCGCGCCAAGGCGTACTCGTACCTCTCGCTCGTAAATGGTATCGCAATGCGTCACCTTACGTGGGCGGAGTGCGAAAAGCGCGTGAAAGGAAAACCGGGAGTGAGGTACAAGAAAGCGATCTCACAAGAGGACGAAGAAAGCATATTGAAAAGCTGGGGAGTAACGCTGTAAGCGTATGTCTTTGTTCGTTCGCATCTTTCCACCATTTCTACTCGCTTTTCTTGTCGGTGTCTTTTTTAGCTCGTTCGTTCGTACACCGGACTGGCTAATCTGGTTACTGATGTTGCTTTCTCTCGGATGTTTATGCGCACAACTATCGCGGAAAACGTTTCACTTTATCTTTCTCGCAGTGTGCATGGCGGGACTCGCATGCGGGATGTTCCGTTTTACTTCATGGAAAGAAATACCGAGTGACCCCACTCTTGAAGCGCAAATAGGAGGAACAGTAAGCCTCATCGGCATTGTTGATGATGAGCCTGATGTGCGTGAAGGAAAGACGCATCTTACCGTCGCACTTCGCGACACCAGTCATGGGAACACTACGGAAGCGGTGTATGGCAATGTCCTCGCGATCGTGAGTCGCTATCCCGAATACCATTACGGCGATGTGCTGCAGCTGCGTGGTAAATTTGAACATCCAAAAGCATTTGCGGGAACCGACGGAAGAATCTTTGATTACCCGACATACCTTGCAACAAAAGGTATTCATTATCAGATGCTCTATCCGAATGTAATTAAAAAAGAAGAAAAGAAAGGGAGTTTGGTTGTCGCTACGCTTTTTTTGATTAAAGAGAAATTTATCAATGGGCTAGGCATGGTACTCCCCGAACCCCACAATGCGCTTCTTTCGGGGCTGCTACTCGGAGGCAAGCAGTCGCTTGGAACAGAATGGCTTGATCGTTTTCGTGTGGCAGGGATCATTCATATCATTGTTCTCTCAGGATACAATATGACTATTGTTGCAGAGTGGCTTGTTGTGATATTCCGCTTCCTTGGATTCTTCGGCTCACTCACCGTGGGAGGAGTGGGAATAATATTTTTTGCGATCATGACCGGTGGCGGAGCAACGGTGATGCGGGCTGCAGTGATGGCGCTTCTTGTGCTTTTGTCACGTGCGAGCGGAAGAACATATACGATGGGTCGCGCCCTCCTCATTGCTGCTGCGCTTATGGTGCTCCAGAATCCCAGCATTCTTGCCTTTGATCCATCATTCCAACTTTCATTCCTGGCGTCACTCGGCCTCATATTCGTTGCTCCGGTCGTAAGGCGCCGCATTACACTTTTGAAACAAATGCCAACCCTGGAGGAAGTACTTGTGTCGACGATCGCAACACAGATCGCGGTTCTTCCGGTTCTGCTCTACCAAACCGGCATGCTTTCGCTTGTTGCACTTCCTGTGAATTTGCTCGTGCTGCCGATCATTCCGCTTACGATGCTTTTGGGTTTCATTGCTGGGGTGGTTACGCTCCTCTTGCCCCCGCTCGGGTTTGTTGTCGCTCTTCCTGTTTACGCACTTTTGTCGTGGATACTTGGTGTTGCGCGTTATGCCTCAGAAATTCCTCATGCTGCACTGCAACTCCCCATCACTCCTTTGTGGGTCGTCATTTTGTATATGATCTTGGCTTACTGGCTTTGGAGAGAGTATCGACGTGAGATAGTTTTTAAAGAGGCAGCAAAAGAAATTTGACTACTACGTGGAGTGGGGGAGAAGAGTAAATATCCTCATTTGCTTTTTGACCGAATGGCGACGTGGCAAAGGTTTCCCTTACTTACTCGGAAGTTCTTTTTCAACCTCCTTAAGGACATCGTCCGCATTCAATGTCCGATAGAATAACACCATGATGATCCCCGCAATGACCATGAGGATAATGCTATAGGATTTCCATACTTGTGCGCTCTTGCCAAAAAAATAGCCGATGGCAATAAAAACGAGGGACCATATCCAGGATGCGGTGAACATGATTGCAGTAAATTTACCACGATGCACGCGTCCCATTCCTGCGGGGATAGGAATAAAAACCTTGATCGCTGGGAGTAATTTTCCAACGAATAAGAACCACAAGCCTTTTTTGCGGAAGACTATCTCCACTTTTTTAATATCCTTCTCGCGAAAGATCTGGAATTTCGCGAGATAGTGGACGCCGTGCCTGCGCACTGCTTCATACAGCAAGACGTTCCCGATCGTATTGCCAAATGCACCGAAAAGCGATGCGGGGAAAAGCCCAAGCGTCTCTGTTCCGACGAAGTAACCGACAATAATATAGAGTATTTGGCTTGAGGGGAAAGAAAAGAAACCGTTCATGATCATCAGTCCAAAGATACCAACATAGCTAAACCCCATAATGATCGATTCGGTGTCCATAATGATAGGGATATTATAACGCATACTCCTCACTATTCGCGTTCATGCATTCTTCACACGATTTACAATTTGTGTTGTGACATAAAATTCCTTGTCAGTCCGCCTGGGCGCTCTATTATGAGAAATAGAGCAGTTTACAGGAGGTTATCAGATTTTTTTGGTTTTTTGACATTATAGGGAGTAAATTATGCAGATTGTTGTTCCGTGCTAGTTGTGTCGTTACTCGTGTGCAAGGTGTACACCAGTGACGATCGACTTCCTTGGTCACTCGTTCCTCTTGAAAGGAGAACATGATGGAAACCAGCTTCAAGCGTGCCATCAATGCGTTTTTTGTTTTTCTTGCGCTCGTGCTCTCGCCGTTCGCATACGCGAAGCCGGCCGCAGAGCTTCCTCACTTTTTCCCTGCGGGCATTGCAACGACCACCGTTCCTTCCGAACAATGGTCGCGCTACAAGGAGTATTTGAAACAGTCGTCGTCGTGCCAGGTGCCTAACGAAAAATCTCCCGCAGTTTCATACTACGGGAGCATGAAAGTCACGCGAAAGATCCAGGGCAAAGACGTCGTGTTCAGTTTTGATCCGTGGCGCCGTGAACTCGATGGCAAGATCTACTATTCTGACTATTGCGGCCGCAGACTCGTGTCCGAACATGAGTTCAAGGTTGCGTCGGAATGGTTGATCAACCACTACATCCAAGGCGCCCATGAGGTCTTTGTGTTCCACAAGGATCTTGATGCAACGATCATTGCGAACATCGCCAAGGCAGAGAAAAAGACTGAAGCAGAAGTGCGCAAGGCACTCGACGCTCCGGTTCCCGAGTTGGCAGACCTTTCTCCGCCGGTGTCGTTCCGTGAATTCCAGCAAATTCCTGCAGCACCGCTTACCGAACGTGATTTCGTACAAACCGAAGTGCACTTCGCTCACGCGGAGTTCTTGGGTGCGGTCTGGCTCAATACCGAGCTCGTTTTCCTGACGCTCCAGGGTGCCATGATGGACTTCCTGATCGGCCGACCCAGTGTGGTGATCCATGAACTGACACACGGCAACGAAAAGCTGCAAGATCTCGTTTTTGGTCAAGCGCTCGACGTCGAGTATCTCGCAAGCATTCCCGAAATGCTCTTGGATGAAGACCAGATGTCCTTGATGTTTCACTCGTACTTCAAAACTGCGCGTGAAATGATTCGGGTCACCTCAGGTTTTGACTTTGTGCAGGTGAGAAAAGAGGTCATTCTCTTCAATCACGACGGTGCAAGCTTGCGGGTGGATCCAGTCGCACTCGACAAGTATGCGCGTCAGCTTGATGACATCAAGCGTGCGTACTCCAAGCACTATCGCGAATACGTGTTGCCCGAGCTCTATCGGAACAAGATCTATTGGGCTTCGCTCAATAACAAGCTGATGGATTCGCGCGGCATGTTGCGCGTGATGGCAATGCAAACGTTTGATCCGACGATCCTCGGTGGTCACGCGCCCACGATGAAGTGGCTCGGTGAACACAATGACGAGATCATGGTGATGGCCAACAGTGCATTCAAGAAAAGCAATGGTGAAGATTCTTCCGACGCTGATGGAAACATGAAGGGACGCAAATCGTCTCTGCGTGCCCTGATGCATCTGACGGGATTGGACGAAGAGGCCCTGCGTGAAATCGCCGAAAAGTATCACATCACCAAAGCAGATGTCGCGGGTCTTACCGAGGCACAGCTCTTGGAGAAATTTTTCCCGATCTTTGCGAAAGAAGTGAAGATGGGCAAACAACCACCCGTAACTCTGAACGGAAAGGGGAAACTGCAATGAAAGCATTCAAATTGAAGGCGCTCGTTTGCGCAATGGCGGTTCCCCTTCTGGCAGGATGCGCAACATCCTACCGCGAAGCCTTCATGGGCGACGCCTCCAAGAAAGGTTGGACGGAAGAACAGAAGCTCGCAGCGTACTACTACTCGCTGCGGCTCTTGTTCCTCAAGAAGGGTGAGGACGGCAAATTCTCCATCGTGTACTCGCGTCTTCCGAAAAAAGATGTGATCTCACAGTTGAAGGGAAGTCTCGACGATCTCGACGACATGCTTGATCCGCGCAATGCAGGGATGAATCAATACATCAAGCTCTTCGATCTGCGTCCTTATCTGGAAAGACAGGAACGCATTTTGAAAGCGGTGTACGCTCGTGTGCTTGCCGACGACAACAACAGTGAATTCCAAAAAGCGCTCGGCGAAGTTGACCTCTCTGCAGGAACAACCGACGAGTACGGACACAGCTCCGCAAAGGGGTTCAACGGGGGCGTTCTTTCTCTTGCTGATCCTCGTAAGGCATTTCCGTTCACCTCGAAGGTGATCGAAGAAGCACGTGCGGCAGGGCTTTTGAAGGAAATCAGGACGAAGAAACTGAGCGACTCCAGCACGCTGGCGCGCAAAGACTTCGATCCGGATCACCCTGATGACCCAGTGGAGTTTGTGTGGGTACCCAAAAAGGTCGAGTACGAGCTTGTGCAATTCCGAGTCCAGGTTGAAGGCGAAAAGCCCCAAAACAACAATCCCAACTATGTCGAGATTTGGCGTCTCAATGACGGCAAGAGAGAGGCATCTCCTGCGGCCAAGGCATTCCTCGACGGCAGTGGGCGGGCGCTTCTCGTGCTCGACTCGCACAAGCAGGGCGAACCTGGCTTCGGACTTCCCGATGTGGTGAAGCGTGTTCCAGAAAGCGCGCTCTATGGCGAGGAGATCATCGCTGCGATCTTTCCCGAAAAGCCGCGACGTATCGAGAGGAAGATTCCTCCCAATCGTGCCGACATTGTCTTCGCTGGCACTCCGGTCGATCCGTGGGAAAAATGCTCTGGGGAATGTCCTATTCCCAAGGCAGACTCCTATCGGAGCAAACCGCTGGAAGCGAACTACAACGTCCGCTTCATCTTCAGCCACAAGAAGAAACCCGATCCTGCCGATCCCTTGAAGGAGGTCGAATACGTCGCCAAGGAGTGGTACTCGCCCGCCGCCGGTGCGAGCAACACCCAATGGGGCCCAGGCAAAGTGGTGCTCTACTACAAGCCGAAAGCCCAATGTGACGGAAAGATCACCGATGCGAAGGTCGACGACGGCGATAACAAGAAAAAGGTTTTGGTTACGTGCCAGGATGGATCGGAAAAATCTGGTATGGTTACCCCGAAGAGCAATCTGTTCATCGAGGACCAACCCGCCATGATCGACTTCTCTGTCGGTGAAAAGCGTTGGCGCGTGAATCTTGCCGAACAAAAACGTCGCACGATCGCACTTGAACCCAAGTATGCGATCGGTGTGTACACCTCAGATGTCGACGGGGACAAGGACGATCCCCACGCACACTGAGTTTGCAGTTCTTTTGAGCACTTCCGTGCAAACGGAGGTGCTTTTTCTATACCATGGCGAAAACTGTACACATTTCGCTTTCTCGTTACACTTAATAAAAGACGTTCATTGATGACATTTGAGCTTGTCTGGAAAACTACTTTCGAGGATAAATTTTCAGATTTTGGGCGGGACGAAGTAAAAAATTTTAAGGCATATCCCAAGATACGTCGCAAAATTTTTAACAAGTATCCGCACAAAATATGGAAATTTAGACCGAAATGAGTTTTTCGGACACGCCCTAGGTAGGAGGACACATGATAACTACCAAGCACAAGTTTTTTTGGTGGCTTTTTGGAAGTTTGTCGACACTTTTCCTTATCGCGGTTTTTAGTTATTTGTTTTCGGAAAACAATGAAGTGCCCGTGCCACAAGCCGACATCGTTCACCAGGAAACAGATCTGGAACGCCGTGAACGCGAGGAAAAAAAATGGGGGCATATGCTCTTTCAGTATGTTGAAGATCTGAAGCAAAATGCGCTCAATCCTCCGTCGGATGAAGAGATCACAAAGAAGATACGAGAAGGACTTTTCAGTATTGATCAATACTCCGGCTATATTCCCGAAGGAAAGCGCGAGCCGTGGGAGAAATCCCCCGATCGTCCTTTGGGAATGGGCATTGTCTGTATTCCAGATCCGGATGGTGCACGTATCACCGATGTGTGGATCAAAAGTCCGGGAGAGCGAGCTGGTCTGCGTATTGGTGATATCATCACTGACATCGTCGAAGGCAAAGAGAAGATTTCTCTTGTCGGGCTTTCCCAAGAAGCACTGAACAAAAAAATGAGCGAAGTTACAAAAGAGACTACCCACTTTGCTTTTCTGCGTAATGGAAAGACTCGCTTGGAGCGGAAGCTTGATCCAGAGAACATGATCGAGCCGGTCGTCGACACGGTGGAGTGGATCGCTCCTCATTATGGATATTTGCATATTCGTTTCTTCACACTCGGCCAAGCGGCATCTGAGTTCGCGTATGCACTAGAACATCTTGGAGGAAGAGAGCTTCATGGTTTGGTGATCAACCTCCGCGGAACTCCCGGTGGCGATTTTAATGAGACCTTGCAGATGCTCGGAACACTCCTTCCTCCAGGTGCGCTTATCACTACTACCGTTAGTCGCGCTGAAGGCAGAAAGCCTTATTACGCGACGGGAGGCGATGTCCTAGAGGGTGTCCCGATCATCATCCTTGTCGATCGAAACACGGCGTCGGCTTCAGAATTGGTTGTGGGGGCGCTTGTCGACCGTGACTCGCCGCGAGCAATACTCATGGGCGAGCAAACATACGGGAAAGGCGTCGGACAGACAGTTATTCCCGTAGCCGGCGGAGGACGAAGAAAAATTACCGGCTTTGAGTTCTTTACTCCGCGCGGAAATGTTGTGAACAAAAAAGGGTTCGCTCCTGATCCGACGCTGCTCGGAAAGTATCGCGAGTCAGGCGTCGAGTGTGTCGACGCACTGCGTTGCTCGGCACTCAACTATCTTAAAGAGCTCCACGAGTTGGCAAAAAGACAAAAATAACAAATGAAGAGCACCGCATGCGGTGCTCTTTTTTATTTACCCATTCCATTTTTCAGTCTAGTTGGTGGAGCGTAAGCGATTCGAGGTGCGCTCGGTCGTTCCACGCCACCAATTTCCAGTGCATCGCCGTGCGTGCGTAGTTCGGCCCGAACTGGAGGTGCATGATGCCCGTGTGGTCGATGTTCTTGATGGGCAAGAATTGGTCCCAGAAGAGTCTTCCATTCAGGTGTTCACCCAAGATCACGTAGGCGCAGATGACCTTCATGAACAGGTCGTGGCTCGCCGCATAGATGCTTTCCTCTGAAAATGTCTCAAACAGCGCAAGCATCTCTTTGGCGCGCGCGAGAAGGTCCGTAAAGTTCTCTTCATCGGAATATTTCCACCCTGGATCGCCGTAGTGTTCCGCGATCAAGCGCCAGATCGCCTGTGTTTCTTCATTTTGCGCATGTCTTCCGTGCATGACACTCGGAGCTCTGCGTTCACGCAGAAGTGGAGTCACGAGCGATATCGGAAGTCCAAGGTGTGCGGCGTGCACTTCTGCGGTCGCGAGTGCGCGGGGAAAGTCACTGGAGACAATTTTTTGGATCCCCCTTTGCTTGAAGCGCAGCGCAGAGAACTCTGCCTGCAACATGCCGAGCTCTGTCAGTGGGGATT
>OBEQ012633251.1_pt1 | contig 15544 bp, 15 predicted proteins | sample 1670901 | NCBI WGS metagenome assembly OBEQ01 (sample SAMEA104232315, study PRJEB22302) | groundwater metagenome | biome: forest; feature: aquifer; material: groundwater | place: USA | collected 2011-08-07 | depth 5.4 m | reverse complement strand
GTATTGCGCCGGGCTCTTGGGCTTTGCCGCCGCGGAGCGCCGCCGGCGCGCGACGGCACTGCTCGACGAGGTCGGCATCGGCGCCGAGCGTCGGCTGCCGCTGCGGAAGTTCTCGAAAGGCATGCTGCAGCGCGTCGGCATCGCCCAGGCGCTCATCAACGATCCCGAGATCGTCTTCCTCGACGAGCCGATGTCCGGCCTGGATCCGCTGGGCCGCCGCGAGATTCGGCAGCTCATGCTTCGCTTGCGCGACCGCGGGTGCACGGTGTTCTTCAGCTCGCACGTGCTCTCGGATGCCGAGACGCTGTGCGGCCGCGTCGCCATTCTCGCCAACGGGCGGCTGGTCACCGCGGGCCGTCTCTCGGAGATGCTGGCGTTCCAGGCACACGGGTGGGAGCTGGTCGTCAGCGGCCTGACGGACGGCGCGTTGAAGCAAACGCAGGAGCGCGGGCACATCACGCGCGCCACGCGGCTCGCTGAAGGCCGCTACGCGCTGGAGCTGCCGTTGACGCCGCCGCCGGAGCAGACGGCCGCGGCGCTGATTGCGCTGGGCGCGGCGCTCGTCTCGCTCACGCCGGTGCGCGACACGCTCGAAGATTTCTTCGTGCGGCAGGTCAGCGGGGCGGCGGGGTCGCGCTTTTCGGAGTCCGCATGAGAGTCATCGCTCATGTCGCCGTGAACGTCTTCAAGGAGTCGGTCCGCGACAAGATTCTCTACAACCTTGTCGTCTTCGCGGTCCTGTTGATCTCCACGTCGTACCTGATTGGCGAGCTCACGGCGGGGCAGGATGTCAAGATCATCAAGGACCTCGGGCTCGCCTCGATCTCGATGTTCGGTCTGCTCATCGCGGTCTTCATCGGGATCGGCCTCGTCTGGAAGGAAGTCGAGAAGCGCAGCATCTACACGCTGCTGTCGAAACCGATTCGGCGGCAGGAATTCCTGCTTGGGAAGTACTGCGGCCTCGTGCTCACGCTCATCATCAACGTCGCGGTAATGACGGTCGCCTTCTACGCCGTGCTGGCCTACATGGAGGTGACGTCGCCGGTGAACATCCGCGCGTCGTGGCCCGCGCCGGCTACCGACCTGGCGATGCTGAAGGCCGTCGCCCTGATCATGCTCGAGCTGATGCTCGTCACCGCGATTGCGCTCTTCTTCTCGACGTTTTCGAGCCCGTTCCTCTCGGCGATGCTGACGATCGCCGTCTGGGTCATCGGTCACTTCAATGAGGACTTGCGCAACTACGGCGCGACCATTTCCTCGCCCGTCGCTGCGTCGATTGCGCGCGGCGTCTACTATGTGGTCCCGAATTTCGCGGCCTTCGACGTAAAGCTCCAGGTCGTGCACGCCCAGGCCGTGCCGCTGCGGTACGTCGCGGTCACCTCGGTGTACGGCATCACCTACGTCGCGTTCGTGCTGCTGGGCGCCGCGATCATCTTCTCGAAACGCGATTTCAAATGAAGGTACACCCGGCGGCGTGGGTCGCGCTCGTCGTGCTCTTTGCCGCGGTCATCGGGCTTCAGATGCTGCAGGCGGAGCGGCAGCCCCCCGGTCTCCCGGCCGGCGTCAGCGCCAACCTGCTGTATGTCCGGTCGCCGGAATTCCTCAGGCGTGCGGCGCTGTCGTTCGACGCCCTCGCCGGGGACATCTACTGGATTCGGACGGTCCAGCATTACGGGCAGACGAAGCTGTCGAAGGATCCAAACAAGCAGTACGACCTGTTGTTTCCGTTGCTGGACCTCACGACCTCGCTCGATCCGTATTTTGATGTCGCGTACAAGTTCGGCTCCGTGTTCCTGACGGAGGCATTCCCCTTGGGCGCCAGCCGACCGGACCAGGCCATCGCGCTGCTCCAGAAGGGGCTGCGCGCGAGACCCGACAAGTGGGAGCTCGCCCAGGAGCTGGGCTTCGTCTACTACTGGTGGCTCATGGACTACGAGAGCGCCGCCGACTGGTTCACGCGTGCGAGCGAGATGACCAATGCGCCGAACTGGCTGAGGCCGCTGGCTGCGGTGACGCTCGCGCAGGGAGGCAACCGCGCCTCGTCCCGGACATTGTGGACGGAGATCGCGCGCGACGCGGACGCCGACTGGCTCCGCGACCAGGCGAAGCTCCGGCTCACGCAGCTCGATGCGATGGACGGCATCGACCTGATCGAGCGTGTCGTCGAGCAGTACCGCGCCCGCACCGGGTCGCTGCCGACGTCATGGGCCGAGATGATCCGCGCCGGCTTCCTGCACAGTGTTCCGGCGGATCCATCAGGCAAGCCGTTCCGGCTCGACGCATCGACGGGAAAGGTGACGCTCGATCCCACCTCGCCGCTCAACCCGCTGCCCGACCCCGATCATCGTCTCTGATGGGCGGCGTGGCTGGGACGTTCCTGTTCTGCATCGGTCTCGTCGTCGGCAGCTTTCTGAATGTCTGCATCTACCGGCTGCCTCGAGACGAATCGATTGCCTGGCCCGCATCGCACTGCACGACATGCGGTCGTCCTCTGAGCTGGTACGAAAACGTCCCGGTGATGAGCTGGGCGGTTCTTCGCGGCCGCTGCCGGACGTGCCGGGCGCCGATCTCCATCCGCTATCCGATCGTCGAGTTGATGACCGGCGCGCTCTTCCTCGCCGGCTACTTCGCGTTCGGCCTGACGCCGCTGCTTCCTGTGCGTCTCGTGTTTGCGTGCGCGATGGTCGCGCTCTTTGCGATCGATCTCGAGCATCAGATTCTGCCCAACGAGATCACGCTTCCCGGAATCGCTGTCGGATTCGTCTGCAGCTTCTTCCTGCCGCCAGGATGGAGAAGTTCGCTGATTGGCCTGCTCGTCGGCGGGCTGTTTCCGTTTCTGATCGCCGAAGCCTATCTCCGCATTCGCGGACGCGAAGGCATGGGGATGGGTGATTTCAAGATGCTGGCAATGGTTGGCGCGTTTGTCGGCTGGCCACTCGTCTGGCTCACGCTCATTCTTGCGTGCATCCTCGGCATCGTGATCGGCGGCGGTGCGCTGCTCGTGTCGCGCCGCGGCCTGGCGACGCGGATTCCCTTTGGCACGTTCATCGCCGTCGCCGCGCTCGTGTGCGCCTACGCGGAGGACCCGGCGCTGTGCGTCTACCAACGTGTGCTGCAGGCGTACCTGACCTGGGCGGGGCTGGCGTCATGACACAGGCCGGCTACGCGCTTCTCGGCCTCACCGCCATCACCGCGATGCTCGTGGGCATCCTGACCTTCGCACTCTTGCGGATAGTCGCGGGCGCGCGCGATACCAGGCGTCGCCTCAGCTCGAACAGCGTCGATTCGCTGATGCTGTCGGCTGCGTTGCAGGAGGCGGTCGCCAAGCTGAAGGCCCAGGAGCAGGCGACGAGCGCGCGTGCCGCGGCGTCCGATCAGCTGCGCGGCCAGATCGCCGACAGCCTGACCGCAGGTCTCCTCGTCGTGGACGGCGATGGACGCGTCGAGGTCCTCAATCCTGCTGGACGCCGCCTGCTCGAACTGGCACGCGAACCCGTAGGCCAGCCGTACCGCCAGGTGCTCGGAGCGGCTGCGCCGCTCGTCGCGGTGATTCACGAATGCCTGCAGACGGGCGAAGCGATCGTGCGCCGTTCGGTGGAGATGCCGTCGGCCATGACGGCCACTCATCTCGGCGTCACGGTGTCGCCGCTGGCAGGGCCGGCCAATACGCGCGGCGCCATCTGCCTCTTCTCGGATCTCACCAACGTGGTCGAGCTCGAGGAGCAGCTTCGCCTGAAGGAGACGCTGGCGAGGCTCGGCGAGCTGACGGCCGGCATCGCGCACGAGTTCCGCAATGGACTCGCCACGATCCATGGTTACAGCCGGCTGCTCGATCCTGACTCGCTGCCGGCCCAGTATCGCCCGTACGTCGAAGGTATCCGGCAGGAGGCCGAGGTGCTCGGGCAGGTGGTCACTAATTTTCTCAACTTCGCACGGCCGCAGCAGGTTTCGCTGGGCCCCGTGGACCTCGGGCGCATCGCCCGCCGCGCGGCCGATGACATCCGGCACGAGCTGCCCGCCGGCACCACGATCGAGATGACGGGGGAGTTTGCCGAGGTCGATGGAGACGAAGTCCTCCTGCGCCAGGTGTTCAGCAACCTGCTGCGTAACGCCGCTGAGGCGTGCGAGGCGGTTGGCCGGACCCCGATCATCCTGTTCGATGGCAGCGTCGACCGGACGCACCGCACCTGCCGCGTGTCGATCGAGGATAATGGGCCAGGAATCCCGTCTGCGGAGCGTGAAAAGGTGTTTCGTCCGTTCTTCACCTCCCGATCGCGGGGGACCGGCCTCGGGTTAGCCATCGTTCAGAAGATCGTTCTCACACATCAGGGCAAGGTCGTCATCGGGACGGGGCGGGCTGGAGGTGCCTCGATCGAACTTACCTTCCGGCTCACCGCCTGACCAATTTCACGACTGTTATTTCGGGTGGCATTTAGGTACACATCCAATTTGCCAGGCCGTTCGACCTCAGGACTGGTCTTACGCCGCAACCACTAGTGAATACAGTGACTTGCGCCGATACTACGTGCGTCAAGGCCCGCATGGCAGAGCCGTTGCCCGTCGTCAGGCAGCGGACGTCGGCGCCCCCTGCGAACCGCAAACAAAGCACATGACCATGTCAAGAATTCAATCGCGCGCGGGCTTCACGCTCATCGACATCATGGTGACGATCACCATCATGGCGATCATCATGGCGGGAGCGGTACCGGGGCTGATTGATGTGGCAAGCAGCATGAAGATCGGCCAGGGGCAGCGCGACGTGGAGGTCGAACTCCAGACCGCGCGTCAAATGGCGGTCAGCCACAACCGGCCGATACGTGTGCGATTCAATTGCCCCGTCGCCGGTCAGTACCGCATCGTCGAGTTGATCGGTACTCCGAGTGTGCCGGACGTAGCCGACAGCGCCTCCGATCGATGCAGCGACGTCAAGTGGCCGTACCCCGCGGCTGACAACGACCCGATCACGCGGCCGAACGTTGACGGTCCTGTGAAGCAGCTGCCCTCCAATGTGGCTTTTGGTGCAGCGTCGACGCTCGAGTTCTGGCCGAACGGAACGGTTCATCAGCAGAGCGGGACCGAAAACCCCTGGCTCCAGGTGCCGACATCGGGTACCGCAATCACAGTGACCAAAGGCACGATAGTCAAAACAATAACGGTGAATGGCCTTGGAAAGATCCAACTCGTTCAGTGACGCCTCCGGCTTTTCGCTGCTGGAGGTGATGATCGCGACCTCGATCCTCGCGGCGGCGCTGGTGTCGCTCGCACAGCTGTTTGCGATGTCGACGCGGACCAACATCGGCTCACGCAACACCACGTTTGCGGCGGTGCTGGCGCAGCAGAAGCTCGAAGAGCTCCGATCGCTCTCGTGGGGGTTCGACATGCTGGGCCTGCCGAGCAGCGATATCACGACGGACACGACAGTGACGCCCGAGCAGCCGCTGGGCGGCACCGGCCTGAGCTCCTCGCCGGACACCGCGCTGCAGGGGAACACGCCGGGCTACGTCGACTATATCGACGCGTTCGGCAACAAGCTGGGGACTGGCGCGAATCCGCCGGACAACGCGCTCTTCACGCGACGGTGGAGCATCTCGCCGCTCCCGACCAATCCGAACAACACGCTGGTGCTCCAGGTGCTCGTGACGCGCCTCAAGGATCGCGGCCCCGCCGATCAGGGCGCCGTCAAGCGTCTGCCGGAGGAAGCACGGATGATCACGGTCAAGACGAGGAAGGCGCAATGATGGGTACACGGCGCGCACTGCAGGCGGGTTTCACGATCATCGAAATGATGATCGCCACGCTGATCATGGTGGCGGTCACCGGCGCAGTGTTCACGCTCATGAACCCGGCGCAGGGGACCTACCAGGCGCAACCCGAAGTTTCCGACATGCAGCAGCGCATGCGCGTGGGTGCCGACTCATTGACCAAGGACGTCATGATGGCTGGCGCGGGCGTGTACATGGGAACGACAGGCGGCGCCCTCTTCAACTACTTCGCGCCAATCGTTCCGTACCGTGTCGGGGACACGACACCGGACGCACCAGGGTCGTTCTTCTCTGACAAGCTCAGCCTGATCTACGTGCCGCCTACGCCGTCGCAGACGACGCTCAACACCGCGGTCCTGAAGACAGCCACCGATCTGAAGGCGAACACGGAGCCCAATTGTCCGCCAAACAAGGCCGACGCGCTCTGCGGCTTTTCGGCGGGGATGCGCATCATGATCTTCGATCAGAACGGCGCGTGGGATCCGCTCACCGTCACGGGGGTGCAGACCGCCTCGACGCCGCCAGTCCTTTCGTTCGCTGGCACTTTGTCGGCTGGATATCCGGTCGGGGCCAACATCACGGAAGTTGCGACTCGGACCTACTACCTGAAGACAGACCTTGCGACTAATACGTACCAACTGATGCAGTTCGACGGCTACAAGACGGATCTCCCAGTGGTGGATAACGTCGTCAAGTTGTCATTCACGTACTATGGCGACCCCAATCCTCCACAGCTGCTACCGAACAAAGCGCTGACCGACACGACGGGTCCCTGGACCTCGTACGGCCCCAAGCCGCCCGCTCTCGGCGTTGACAACGCGAACGATACGTGGGGCGCAGGCGAGAACTGCGCGTTCCAGATCGTCAGCGGGAAGCAGGTGCCGCGGCTCGCGACGCTTGCGGGCGGTACCGGCCAGACCCAGCTGACGCAGGCGATGCTGACCGATGGACCGTATTGTCCGGATGCGACGGCGCCGCGCCGGTTCGATGCCGATTTGCTGCGCGTCCGCAAGGTCCGTGTTGACTTGCGCGTCCAGGCGGCGCTGGCGTCGCTGCGCGGCCCGGCCGGCATTCTCTTCACGCGCGCGGGAACCTCGTCGAGCTCCCAGCGCTACGTGCCGGACCAGGAAGTTCGCTTCGACATTACCCCTCGCAACCTGAATCTGGGCCGGTAAAGGGCATATGCAGCCGAACCACTCGACCCGTTCGCTTCGCCTCCGCCTTCGCGACGAAGACGGCATCGCACTCATCGTCGCGCTCATGGCGATGATGCTGATGATGGCGCTCGGCATCGTGCTGGTGATGACGACGACGACCGAGACGAAAATCTCCGCGAACTATCGCGACGGCACCGAGGCGCTCTATGCGGCGGACGCCGCGGTCGAGCGGGTGATGGATGACATTCTGACGGTTCCGGATTGGAACAGCATTCTATCCGGCGCGCGCACATCTGCCTTCGTAGACGGTTCCGCCGGCGGCGTCCGTACGCTCGCAGACGGGTCGAAGCTGGATCTGACCGAAGCGACGCAGATGCTACGTTGCGGGAAGGTCACCACCTGCTCGGATGCGGATATGAACGCGCTCACCGACGAGCGTCCGTGGGGAGCGAACAACCCGCGCTGGCAGCTGTACGCGTACGGTCCGCTGAAGAACATGACACCGACCGCCACGATCGACTCACCCATGTACGTGGTCGTATGGGTCGCCGACGATCCCGCCGAGAACGACGGTAATCCGCTTCAGGACGGCACCTTGAACACCAACCCGGGCCGGGGCGTCATGTCGATGATCGCGCAGGGATTCGGGCCGGGCGGCACGCGCCGTACGGTCGAAATCACGGTGTCCCGCACGGATTCGACGGAAATCGAGCGCGGGTACATCGGCCAGCGCGGTCAGGACGAACAGAACCGCCGGGCGCGGAAGGCCGCCGTGCAGACGCCCGGGAAGACCCTTACACGCGCCGAAATGAACATCGGCACAGGTGGGCTGGCCACGCAGGCGACTCCCCAGTGAGCACAATCATGAAACTCGTCACATCATTCGCGCTCGCCATCATCGTCGTACTGTGCGCGCCGCGGCAGGCCGCTGCGCAGCTCGATCCGCTGCTGTTTCTGAAAGACAAGAAGCCCAACGTGGTCTTCATGGTCGACACGGCGAATCGCATGCAGCGCGACGCGAACAACGTGTATCTCGACAACAACACTTACAAGAAGACCGGCGCGGTCTACGAGCCGGCACTCGGGATCACCGCGCTGAATACTCTGAGCTTTTACCGCCGCATGTACATGAACCTGGTGAACACCGACCCGGTGACCAGCGGCGGCGACAGATTCAGCGCCGATTCCATTCAGATCGTCGGCGATCAGGACGCGGCCTACACCGCCTTCGACGAGCGCACCCGAATCGCGATCGCACGGCGCGGCCTCGCCGAAGCCGTCAACCTCAATACCTCTGTGGTACGGTTCGGGCTGATGCGGACGCGGCAGCAGAACCCACAATTCCTCCTGCCGGCGTCGGCGAATGCGGTGAACTGGAAAGTCAACGAAGGGCCGGTCAAGATCCTCGCCAACGCGCTTCAGCAGGCGACGACCGATGGAGCCTCCAACGGCAAGTGGCTGATCACGCGTCCGACCGTGGACTCCACGAACGGAAACGCGGGAGGCACCTCCCAGATCGTCGCGGCAGACGCCGCCAACTCGAACACGACCGTGCTCACTGATCTGGGTGCCTCCGAGGGCGCCGCCGGATCGCTCATCCCGGCGGGCAGGGACGCCATTAACTACATCGACGCGCCGGTCGACGTCATGCTCGACGACGCGAAGACGGAAGTGACGCGGCTGGTCAACGCCACCACCAACTGCTGCAACACCGTGCTGGTGCTCGTCGTCGGCGGCGGCCGCGGTCAGAGTAGCGCGGGAGACGTGGCCGCCAAGGCGAGTGCGTTCCTCAACATCGGCGCGAACCATCGGGTGCCGATTTATGTGATCGCGATCGCGCCGCCTGCGGCGGACGTCGCGTCGTTGCAGTCGATCGCGGCCAACAGTGGCGGCCAGTACACGGAGATCACCCCGGCCATGATCACGGCGACGGTCGCGGGTAAGCCGGTTCCCGAGTTCGTGCGCGCCGTCAACATCGCCGTTCAGCATGCGTTCGCCGCGCAATCCGACGTCGACACGGACCCGACCGGTCCGCTTCCGTTCGGTCCGCAGACCGACAACCAGGTGACGAGCCCGATTGTGGGCACCGTCAATCTGGAGAACGGCAAGGATATCAACGGCGTCGCGCTGCCGAATTCAATCATCACAAAGGCCGGCGTCACCATCCCGCAGCACGCCAACATGATGGTGACCTCCGGGTTCGCGCTGCCGGGGTTTGACGGCAAGCTGCGGGCGTTCCGCGTGTACAAGCCGGTAGCCGATGTGACCAAGCCAAGCGGCTACACATTCAGCGCCGACGGCACGCGCCTGTGGGTCGCCTCGACGCCGGCCGCTGGGTCGCGGAACATCTACACGGCCCTTCCCAACGGTACGATGGTCGCCTTCACGACCGCGAATGCCGCGACGCTGCTGCCATACCTCTATCCCGCCGCATTGTATCCGGCGGCCACGGTCGCCGACGCGACCACGCTGATCGACTTCATCCGGTCGCAGCCGCTCGGCGCCATCGTCGGATCGACGCCTGCGTTCGAGGATCCGCCGTCGCTCGATCCGCCGCCGGACGCCGACTATCCGGGATACCTGGCGGCGAACAAACTTCGCCGGACGATCATCTGGATCGGCGCCAACGACGGCATGCTTCACGCCATTGACGGCCGCCTCGGCGTCGAGGTGTGGGCCTACGTCCCGTTCAACCTGCTGCCGAAACTCGGCACCCTGCGAAGCGGTCAGCCCGTTGGCGATTTCCGGTTCTTCGTTGACAGCTCGGCCAAGGTAGCCGACGTGAAGATCGACGGCGCCTGGCGCACCTACCTGGTCATCGGCGAAGGACCGGGCGGCACGTTCTACCAGACCTTCGATGTCACGCTGCCGGATTTCGCCCTGACCGTGAGCCCGACCGACGACGCGATCGCCAATGTGCTGCCCTATTTTGCGGATATCAACCATATCCCGCTGAAGTGGAGTTTCCCGAAGTACTCGGACTTCGACGTCAGTATCGCGCCGTACGGTGACATTGCGGTCGGTGCGCCAGCCATCGCGAAGACGGTTGGCGAGACCTGGTCCGATCCGGCGATAGGTGAAATCGAAAGCGACACAGGCAAGTTCGTCGTGCTGACCGGATCCGGGTTCTTCAAGTGGTCGGTGCAGCAGCAGGCGAACCGCGGCAACATCGTGGCCGGCACCACCTTCTATATTCTCGACGCCAAGACCGGCGACGTGTTCGACAGCCGCGACGTTGGCAGCGACGGCGTGGCCGAAACGGTCGACAACTGCGTCACCGCGGGGAGTTGCCTCCGCATGAAGAACGCGCTCCACGCCGATCCGGTGGCCACCGGTCCATCTGACTCGCGGTTCATCACCAAGGCGTACCTTGGTGACCTCGACGGCCGTGTGTGGCGCCTCGATTTCAAGCTGGACGCGGCACTCAAACCAACGATCAGCACGTTGACGAAGCTGTACGATGCCGGCAATACCCAGCCGCTGTTTGCCTCGATGGCAACCGTCACGGTCGGCCAGACGCAGCAGTACCTGTTCCTCGGCACCGGCAGCGACCTGCAGCCGTCCAACGGCGTGTCGCAGGGGTACAAGCTTCTCGGCCTGCTCGACCAGGGCGCGACCGCCGCTCTCAAATTCAGCATTCCGCTCGCCACGGTGGACGGCACGGCACCCGATGAAAAGGTCACGGCGTTTCCGGCGGTCGCCGGGGACATCGTGTTCTTCACCACCACGCTGTTCAAACCGAACACGCCGTGCGTGGCGCCCGACGCCGTGCTGTACGCGTTTACATTCGTCGGCGGCCAGGCGTACAGCGGCGTAGGGAACAACGGCGGCACCGATGCGATTCAAACCATCGTGGGCGCGCGCGCGACGGCCCCGGTCGCCATCGACCAGCACTTGACCTTCGGGTTCGGTAACAAGGTGCAGGTGTTCGGTGATCCGGACGACTACAATAACGGCGTCGGCCAGGTGGGTGTCCGGATCCTCTCGTGGCGTGAAGTAAGGTAAGGTAATGCCCATCGGCTCGGTTGTATGCGCCTCGTGCGGCGCGAAGGTTCGCGACGATCGGATCTGCTGCCTGCGCTGCGGCGAGCCACTGGTGGCTCGCCCGGAGGCCGCGCCCGCGCAGTCCATTCCATGGACCACCATCGGCGTCGTCGCCGGGTGCGTCGCGCTGGGCGGCTTCAGCATCATGCTGACGGGCGGCTCGACGAAGGCAACGCAACCGGTCGCATCATCGGTTCTGCAGGCACCTGGCCCTCCCGAATCCGCGGCGGCGACATCGACCCGCGTCGCGTCGGCCTCGGCGACGGCCGGCGTGCCCGATCCGGCCGCGGTCGCGGTCTCGGATCTCCTGGCGGGCCAGAAGGCGTATGCGTCGGGAAACATCGACGCCGCGGCGCAGCGCTTACAGGCGGCGGTCGACGCCAACCCGAATGACCACCGCGCGTTGAACGATCTCGGACAGGCGCTCGTGCGCGTCGGTCGCACGAAGGATGCACTCCCCTATCTCGATAAGGCAGTCGAGCTCTCACCGGATTCGTGGACCTATCAGTTCAACCGCGCCCGCGCCTACGCGCAGCTGAAGGAGTGGGGACAGGCGATAGAGGGGTATCGCGCAGCGGCGCAGCTGTTCCCGGACGATTACGCGACCCAGTACAACATGGCGAAGGCGCTGCAGGCGTCGGGCAACCTGAGCGGCGCGCTGGCGGGCTACGAAAAGGCCATTCAGCTCGCACCCGGCCAGTCGGACTTCCAGCTGTCGTACGGCCTCGCGCTCGAAGCGGCAAAACGGCCGCAGGACGCCGCCGCGGCCTACAAACGCTACCTGGAACTGGAGCCCCAGTCGCCTGAGGCCGAAAAGGTGAAAGCGCACCTTGCCGAGCTCCAGCCTGCCGCCGCGAAGACGGGCGGCGGATCTTGACGACTCGAGGGTGCGGCCGGAGAATGCCAATGATGTCCATTACACGCGTGGTCGCCGCTGTTGCGGGACTGGTGTTGTTGGCCTCCCTCGCGTCCGCCCAGGCGCTGGGCGACATTGCGAAGAAGGAGGAGGCACGGCGCAAGGACGTGAAGGCGCCGGCCAAGGTCTACACCAACGAAGATCTTCGTTCCGACTTTTCGACCCCGCCGCCTCCCACCGCCCCGGCCGCGCAGACTGGCGCGTCGACCGGGACGCAGCAGGTTCCTCCATCGTCGTCAGGCGTGCAGCCCAAGGATGGCGACAAGCCGGCGACCGACGAGCCGAAGAAGGACGAGGCGTACTGGAAGGATCGGATCGCGAAGGCGCGCAGAGATCTCGATCGCGCGCAGACGTTTGCCGACGCGCTTCAGAGCCGTATCAATGCGCTGACGACCGACTTCCTTGCGAGGGCGGACCCGGCTCAGCGGGCGCAGATCGGCAACGATCGTAATAAGGCGCTCGCCGAGCTCGATCGCGTGAAGAAGGAGATCGAGACGAATACGAAGGCGATCGCCGACACCCAGGAGGAAGCGCGAAAGGCCGGCGTTCCTGCTGGCTGGGTCAGGTAGGCCGGGTCCCGCGGAGCTGCTGGGACCCTGCGACGCGGACCCGGCAAGATCTGCAACTTCAATCGAGCCGCGTGGTGGCAGAAACTGCTGCTCCCCGCGGCTCTTGTTGTTTCTAGCGAAGTAATTCCCGCGCCTTTCACCGGGCAGGCCGCTTGCGTTGACGCCGGCATGCCTGTCGACGCTCTTCGGAACAATCACGGCTTCTCGCTCATCGAAGCGCTGGTCGCCTCCGCGATTCTGGCGACGGGGCTCCTGTCGCTCGCGCAGCTGCTGGCATTCGCGGCGTCGGCGAACGCTGCTGCGGGCCGGGCGACACACGCAACGCTCCTGGCCGCACAGAAGATCGAGGAGCTGCGTGCCGCGTCGTCCGCTGCGCTGGAGGGGGACGCCAGCGATGCTCCCGCGCCGGGGTTCACACGTCAATGGTCTGTCAGCGCGCTGCCTTCGAATCCGGATGACATTGCGTTGATTCAAGTAGTCGTGAGGGTCAGCGGCAGCGAAACGCGCATGGTTGCGTTGAAGACGCGGAGCCTGCCTTGAGGGACGCGGATGGCTTCACGATGGTCGAGGTGCTGATTGCCAGCGCCATCACCATCACCGTTGTGGGTGCGATCGTCGCAGTGATCACTCCTGCGCAAGACGTGCTTCGAGCACAGGGAGATGCCGCCGACCTCCACCAGCGGCTTCGCGCCATTGCCGACACGCTGGCCGGCGATCTGCGAGCGGCATCCGCCGTGCGGCCGTATCGCGTCGGCGCCGTGCGTGACGACGGGAATGCCGGGATTTATTACCGCCCCGACGCGATGACGGTCCTCGGCGACACGACGAGGACCTACTACCTCAAGACGGACTCATTCGAGCTGATGCAATACGACGGGGGGCTGAGCGATCTGCCGATGATCGAGCACGTCGCCGGTCTCACGTTCGACTATTTCGGAGCGGCGTCGGCGCAGGACCGGACGCTCGTCCGGTTCGAGCCCGCCGTGCTGACCGACGGGCCATGGTCCGAGGATGCATCGCATCGACGCGTCGACGCCGACCTGCGGCGCATTCGTGCAGTGCGCGTCTCCGTGCGCCTCGAGAGCACGGTCCCGTCGCTTCGGCGCTTCGTGCCGGACGAGGAAATCGTCCTTCACGTGGCGCTGCGCAACCTCGCACCCGGCCAATAGACATGGCGCTCCTCGTTTCCGTGATGGCCATGCTGATGATGCTCGCGCTCGGCGCGGGCGTCACGCTGACGACGATGACAGAGACGACGATCGCCGCCAATCACCGGGATGGCATCCAGGCGTTGTACGCGGCCGAAGCAGGAATCGATCTGGCCGTCAGTCGCCTGCGCACCACGACTGACTGGGCCACGGCCTCGGCGCCCAGTGGAAGCGCGTTTCTCCAGGGACCTCTCACCGACCTATTGCAAAGCAATGTGGTCGATAGCCGAATCGACGTGGCGGTTTCGGTTTCACCGGATCCGAACGGCAGCGAAGACGTGCTCCTCTTGCAGTCGAGTGCAGGCGCGCCAGGCGGAATTCGACGGAGTGTCCAGGTGACGATCAGAAGAGGACCGGCACGAGACGATGGCGCCGCGCGAACGATCGAGACGCTGTCATGGCGTGAACGGTGATCGACGGAGAGTCGATTGGTTGCATCGCGCGGCATCTTCGACCGACACTAGTAGTGTCGAGACCATCACCTGACCCCCTTTCCAGTCCTTCTCGTTGAAGACAAAGACTCGCTGCGCACGATGCTGCGCCTCGCGCTCGAGGCGCAGGGGCACACCGTCGTCGAAGCCATCGACGAACCGTCGGCGATCCAGCAGATCCGGCAGGCGCGTCCCGTTGTGGTGCTCACCGACCTCAAGCTTCCGGAAGGCGACGGTTTCGGCGTGCTGCACGCGGCCAAGGAGCTCGATGCCGAGCTGCCCGTCGTCGTCATGACGGCGTACGGCAGCATCCAGGACGCGGTGAGGGCGATGAAGGAAGGGGCGATGGACTTTCTCGCCAAGCCCGTCGATCCGGATCATCTGCTGCTGATGGTCGACCGCGCGATCACGCAGCGCCGGATGCTGACCGACTACTTCCTGTTGAAACAGGAGCTGGCCGAGCGGCGCGGCGCGCCGCGCATCATCGGTGACGATCCGAAGCTGATGCAGGTGTCGCAGCAGCTGCACCGGGCGGCAGGCACCGACACGACCGTGTTGCTGGAAGGGGAGAGCGGCACCGGCAAGGAGCTGTTCGCCCGGGAGCCGCACGTGCTGAGCAACCGGTCGGACGGTCCCTTTGTCGCGATCAACTGCGCGGCGATTCCGGAGGGACTGCTCGAGACGGAGCTGTTCGGACACGAGAAGGGCGCCTTCACCGGCGCCGCGGGACGGAAGCCCGGACGCTTCGAGCTGGCGCATCGGGGCACGCTCTTCCTCGACGAGATTGGCGATCTGCCGCTTGGCCTGCAGGCAAAGATTCTGCGCGCGCTGGAGGAGAAGCAGTTCGAGCGCGTCGGCGGCACGCAGTCGCTTCGTGTCGACGTGCGCGTCGTCGCCGCGACCAATCGGGGTCTCAAGGCGGCCGTGGCGGCGAAGCAGTTCCGCGAGGACCTGTACTTCAGGCTCTCGGTATTTCCGATCAGCATCCCGCCACTCCGCGAGCGGCCCGGGGACATCGCGACGCTCGCGCGTCACTTCGGCGACAAGTTTTCACGCGACATGAACAAGCAGGTGCATTTCTCGCCGGCCGTGCTCGAGGAGCTGCAGAACTATCCGTGGCCGGGCAACGTGCGCGAGCTGCAGAACTGCATCGAGCGCGCGGTGATCCTCTGTGACGGCGACATGATCCAGTCGCGGCACCTCAACCTGTCGTTCCGTCCCGGCGCCGTCGCCGCACCTGTCAGCCCGTGGGAACAGATCGATTTGTCGGGAACGATGCTTGAGGCAACCCGGCGGGTGACGACGGAGGTCGAGCGGCGGAAGGTCGTGCAGGCGATGCAGGAAACTGCCGGGAACAGGCAGCGCGCGGCGGAGCAGCTGCAGATTTCTTACAAGTCGCTCGTCAGCAAGCTGCGCGAGTTCGGCATCGCCGACAGCTAGATTCGCGGCTCCGACAT
>OBEQ011448714.1_pt1 | contig 15545 bp, 15 predicted proteins | sample 1670901 | NCBI WGS metagenome assembly OBEQ01 (sample SAMEA104232315, study PRJEB22302) | groundwater metagenome | biome: forest; feature: aquifer; material: groundwater | place: USA | collected 2011-08-07 | depth 5.4 m | reverse complement strand
TAGCCGGCTTCGACCAGCGTCTCGTAGCCGGCCTTCATCAACTCGACCAGGCCGCCGCACAGCACGGTCTGCTCGCCGAACAGGTCGGTCTCGCATTCTTCCTTGAACGTAGTCTCGATGATGCCGGCGCGGCCACCGCCGATCGCCGAAGCGTAGCTCAGACCCAGGTCATGCGCATTGCCGGAAGCGTCCTTATGAATGGCCACCAGGCACGGCACGCCGGCGCCGCGCTGATATTCCGAGCGCACGGTGTGGCCGGGGCCTTTCGGCGCGATCATCAGCACGTCGAGATCGCCGCGCGGCTCGATCAGGTTGAAATGCACGTTGAGACCGTGCGCGAACATCAGCGCCGCGCCGTTCTTCATGTTGGCGACGAGATGGTCGCGATAGATGTCGCCCTGCAGCTCGTCGGGCGTCAGCATCATCATGACGTCGGCCCACTTGGCGGCTTCCACCACCTCCATGACCTTGAATTTTTCACCTTCCGCCTTTTTCACGCCGCCGGAGGACTTGCGCAGCGCCACCGCCACGTCTTTCACACCGCTGTCGCGCAGATTAAGCGCGTGGGCGTGGCCCTGACTGCCATAGCCGATAATGGCGACCTTCTTGCCCTTGATCAGGTTGAGATCGGCGTCGCGATCGTAATAAACACGCATGATGACCCTCTACTCCCTAAGATATCGGCCCAGCTTCTAGGACGCTTAGGCGTGCCCGACAAGGCCCGCTGCCTGCCCCATTGATCGGCCCGGCGGGCCGTTTCACAGCATCATTGGCACGATGCTGGCGACCAGCAGCAGCGCCATGACGATATTGAAAACCCGTGCCGGCACCGGGTCTTTCAGGAGGCCGCGCAAGGCAACCCCGAAGCCGGCCCAGGTCAAAACCGCCAGCGCGGTGACGACGGTAAAGACCAGGGTCAAGATTGGAAAATCGATCCATGGGTGATCCGGCCGCACATAAATCGCAACGCCGCTGACCACCGCCAGCACGGCCTTTGGGTTCACCCACTGGAAAGCCGCGGCCTGCAGAAAGCTAAAGGGCCGCACCGGCGCTTGCGCTTCTTTGCCCTGGTGCGCGGTCGCCACTTTATAGGCGAGCCACAGCATATAGGTCGCACCGGCGATTTTCAGAACGGTCTGCAGCTCCGGAATCGCCGCGAACACCAGGCCAAGTCCGGCACCGCAAGCGATCAGCAACACGTCGAACCCGAGCGTCACGCCGGCGATGTGCGGGATCGTGCGCGCGAAGCCGAAATTCACGCCCGAGGCCGCCAGCAGAACATTGTTCGGCCCCGGTGTGAACGCCATTACGCAGGCGAACACGACCTGCGCCGCAAAGAGGTCGAACGGCATTACATTCCTTCCGGCCCGCGCGCGATCGCCGCAATCCCGGTACGTGACACTTCGACCAGGCCGAGCGGCAGCATTAGCGCGACGAACTGCTCGATCTTCTCGCTCTTACCGGTGATCTCGAAGATGAAGCTCTCGGTGGTGGCGTCGATCACGCGGGCGCGAAACGCATCCGCCAGCCGCAGCGCCTCGACACGATTGTCGCCCTTGCCACGCACCTTGACCATTGCCAGTTCACGCTCGATCGAGCGGCCAGTCAGCGTCATATCGACGACTCGATGCACCGGAACGAGCCGATCGAGCTGGTTCTTGATCTGCTCGATCACCATCGGCGTACCGGTAGTAACGACCGTAATCAGCGACAAATGCTTGGCGTGCTCGGTCTCCGACACCGTCAGCGACTCGATATTGTAGCCGCGGCCGGAAAATAGGCCGATGACGCGCGCCAGCACGCCCGGTTCGTTATCGACCAGTACCGACAAAGTGTGGGTGACGTCGCGCTGCGCCGTCGGCGCGGTCGGATAGTGCGAAGTACTCGAAGGCACGTTTGCGTTTGCGTTCACGGTCGTCATCCTTGTTCTGTCGGGCACAGCAGCGTCTAAACCAGCATCTTGCCTTCCTCGGTGATGGCGCTGTCGAGACTTTCGGCGGCGTCGCCGAGGATCATCTCGTTGTGCGCACGGCCCGATGGGATCATCGGGAAGCAATTTTCATTCTGATCGACCACGCAGTCAAACAGTACCGGCCGATCGACATCGATCATCTCGCGGATGGCATGGTCGAGATCGCCCGGCTTCTCGCAGCGGATACCGACCGCATGCATGGCATCGGCCAACTTGACGAAATCCGGCAGCGCCTCGGAATAGCTCTCCGAGTAACGGCCGCCATGCAGCAACTCCTGCCACTGCCGCACCATTCCCATATACTTGTTGTTGAGGATGAAGACCTTGATCGGCAGCCGGTATTGTACGGCGGTCGAGAGCTCCTGCATCGTCATCTGCACCGAGGCTTCGCCGGCAATGTCAATCACCAACGAGTTCGGATGGGCGAGTTGCACACCGACTGAGGCCGGCAGACCGTAGCCCATGGTGCCGAGCCCGCCCGAGGTCATCCAGCGGTTCGGTTCCTGGAAGCCGAAGAACTGCGCCGCCCACATCTGATGCTGGCCGACCTCTGTGGTGATGTAGGTGTCTTTGTCCTTGGTCAGGTCATACAGCCGCTGAATGGCATATTGCGGTTTGATCACCTCATTGGAATGCCGGTAGGCAAGCGATTTGCGCGCGCGCCATTTGTCGATCTGCTTCCACCAGTCGCCGAGCGCCTTCTTGTCGGCCTGCTTGGCGCTGGTGCGCCACAGCCGCACCATGTCTTCCAGCACGTGGGCGCAATCGCCGATGATCGGCACATCGACCCTGACGTTTTTATTGATCGAAGAGGCGTCGATATCGACATGAATCTTCTTCGAACCAGGCGAGAATGCGTCTAAGCGGCCGGTGATGCGGTCGTCGAAGCGCGCGCCGATGCAGACCATGACGTCGCAATCGTGCATCGCCATATTGGCTTCCAGCGTACCGTGCATGCCGAGCATGCCCATCCATTGCGGATCGGCCGCCGGGTAGGCACCGAGCCCCATCAAGGTCGAGGTGATCGGAAAACCGCTGAGCTTGACCAGTTCGCGCAACAGGTCGCTAGCGTGCTTGCCGGAGTTGATCACGCCGCCGCCGGTGTAAAATAGCGGGCGTTTGGCATGGGCCATCAGTTCGATGGCAGCCTTGATCTGCGCCATGTCGCCCTTAAGCTTGGGCTTGTAACCGGTGTGCGGAAAATCTTTCGGCTTCGAATAGACGCCCTTGGTAAACTGGATATCCTTCGGGATATCGACCACCACCGGACCCGGCCGGCCGCTCGACGCAATGTGAAACGCCTCGTGCAACACGCGTGGCAGATCCTCGATGCGCTTGACCAGATAATTGTGCTTGGTGCACGGCCGCGTAATGCCGACAGTGTCGGCTTCCTGGAACGCATCGTTACCGATCAGGTGGGTCGGCACCTGCCCGGTGATGCACACCAGCGGAATTGAATCCATAAGCGCGTCGGTTAGGCCGGTGACGGCATTGGTGGCGCCGGGACCGGAGGTGACGAGGATGCAACCGACTTTGCCGGTTGAGCGCGCGTAGCCTTCCGCCGCATGGACCGCGCCCTGCTCGTGCCGCACCAGAATGTGCTGGACTTCCTTCTGCGCGAACAAGGCGTCGTAGATCGGCAGAACGGCGCCACCCGGATAGCCGAACAGATGCTTCACGCCCTGGTCGGCGAGCGCCTGGATCACCATTTCGGCGCCGGTCATTTCCCGTGTCATGGTCGACATCCTTTTCCGTCCTGCTTTCCGTTCGCGCAATAAAAAAGGCCCGCAAGGGGCCATGTCCGGACACTTACCTGGGAAGCCCCTTCAGGGCTGCCCGGCCAGCGTCCGAACCTTTACTACGAGAATAATAATGTTGCGCATTGGAGCGTCTACCCGCACTTTCGTTGCGCGGTTTATAGAGGGACCGCGCACCCCGGTCAAGCACAAATTAGGCCCTTTTTGGCGCCGAAGCCACCATGGCCCGATCACTTTTTCCGCCGCAGCGGACGCGGCACAGCCGGCGCTAGGCGGCCCGTATGAGGTTTGACAGCGTCTTCCTTTTGGGCAGCCCTCCGTCCTCTCCCTGCTGCTCGCTCTCCGTATTCTGCGCGAGCTTGAAGACCGACACCCGCTCGGTCATGTCGGCCGATTGCAGATCGAGCGCCTTGGCGGTCGCTGCATTCTCTTCAACCAGGGCGGAATTCTGCTGAGTGACCTCGTCGAGTTGTATGAGAGCTTGCTTCACTTCATCGATGTCATGCGCCTGCTCACCGGCGGTCGTGGCAATCTCGGCCACGATGGTCGAGACCTGACGGATCGACTCAACGATATCGTTCAATGCACTGCCGGTACGGTTGACCAGTTCCACGCCGTTCTTGACCTGGCTCGAGCTTCTGCCGATCAGGCCGGTGATGTCTTTAGCGGCCTGCGAAGAGCGCTGTGCCAGACTGCGAACCTCCGAAGCAACCACGGCAAAGCCGCGACCGGCCTCACCCGCGCGCGCCGCCTCAACGGCGGCGTTGAGCGCCAATAAATTGGTTTGCCTAGCGATTTCGTCGATCACATCGATGATTTCGGCAATTTTGTGCGAGGAGCCTTCGATCTCCGCCATCGCGGCGACCGCATTGCTCACCACAGCACTGCTCTCGTCCGCGACATTGCGCATGCTCGACGTGAAGGTATTGGCACGTTGAGCATTCTCGGCATTCTGCCGCACCGTATTGGAAATCTGATCGAGCGACGCCGTGGTCTTTTCCAGGCCGGCGGCCTGCTCTTCGGTTCGCTGCGACAAATCGGTCGTGCTACTGGCGATCTCGGCCGCGGCGGTGGAGACGTCTGTGGCCGCCAGTTTGATTCCGGACACGGTGCCTTCGAGCGCCACCCGCGTCTTTTCGAGCGACATCAGTAGACGACCAAGTTCATCGCGACGCTTGGTGGTGATTTGCTTTGAGAAGTCGCCATTGGCGATTTCTTCCGCGATAGCCATGGCGTTGTTGATCGGTCGGCTGAAGGATCGCGCCATCGCGATCGCCAGTAATAAACCGGCCACAACGGCAACAAAGCCCAGAATGGTAAGGCCTCTAACAGAACTATTAGCGTTTTGTTCCGCCGCCGAGCGAAAATTGAAGCCGTAGGCGATTGCATTCTCCGCGATCAGGTCGAGCTTATCACTGAGCGTGTTGCCGATGTCGACCACGACCTGCGGCAATGGCAGCTCCGACTTGCCGGCGGTGCCGAGCTTCAAAATACTCATAGCCGATTTGTACCAGTCGTCGGCCATCGGCATAACCGCGTCGATTCCGTCGTTAAAACCGTCGGCCTTCGCCATACGTTCCTTGAGCACACTCACGTCGGAGGCAAGCTTCTTCATAAATTCGTCGACCGCCGTCAAATTTCCCATCGGTTCGTGCAATTGGATGGATTTCTCGACTGTCGCACGCACCTTGGCAAAGTTCAGCTGCGCCTCGCGCGCATAATTTGCTGCCATCATCGGGCCATCATACAGCTCGACCACGAGCGAACTGTTCGACGAAATCAGCTGATAGCCGTAACCGGTGACACCTGCCGTAAGAAATATGACGACGCTGAATGCCAGCAGGAGTTTGTAACGAATCGACATGGCAGCCCTCGCTGTTGAGCCGGATTAGTTGGTAACCTTTACCTGCAACTTCATCGATGGATGAATAGCGCAGATAATTGCGATGTCGCCCGGCGCATTGAAAGTCACCGGCGTCGAGCTGCCAGCCTTAAGCAGACCCAGATTGAACTTGTTGTCTGCGCTGTTTGACATGACGTTGTGCGCCACGTTGTCGTCATTCACAAAAACCAGCGTATCGCCGACCTTTATTGAGATATCGGCCTGCGAAAACACCTTTCCTTTTTCCGTGATCGTATGCTGCGCCGCATAGGCGACGGTGGCATAGGCAACAACACCGCCGGCAAGGAAGGCAGCGGTGAGCGAAATACGTAGCTCGTTCATCTTGGTATACCTTTGCAATTGCCAATGAGCGTTAACGGGGCAGCACTGGGACAGTTGTCGGATCGGCTTCGCCGGTCAGCGTCTTCATGAACGCCACCAGGTCGGCCTTTTCTTCCGACGACAGCCCTAACGGCTTGACTAGGTCCGAGCGGCTGTCGCGCGCGATGCCGCCACTGTTGTAGTGATCGACAACGGCTTCCAGTGTCGGGAGCGAGCCGTCGTGCATATAGGGCGCGCGGCGGACGATCTCGCGCAAACCCGGCGTCTTGAACGCGTGATTAGCCTTCTGCACGCCCTCGAAGAATTTGCCGCGGCCGATATCCGTACTCTTTAAGCCAATGTCATGGAAGCTATCGTCGGTGAAACGCCAGCCGCTATGACAGGCACTGCATTGAGCCTTGGCGTTGAAAAGCATGAAGCCGCGCTTAGCACTTTCCGATATTGCCTTGTCTTTTCCTTCAATCCAGGAATCGAACGGCGCGCGCGCCGAGACGACGGTGCGTTCATAGGTCGCAATCGCGCCGGCGATCGTCTTGTCGCTGATGCCCTGGCCGGGATAAGCGGCATCGAACAACGGCTTGTATTCGGCGATATTGTTCAACCGCTTTAGCAATTCTGGCAGCGGCAGCGACATCTCGGCTTCGGCCTGGATCGGTCCCAGCGCCTGCTCCTCGAGCGACCCCATCCGGCCGTCCCACATGAAAATAAGGCCGTAGGCGGCGTTAACGATCGTCGGCGAACGGCGGCCGAGCCGCTTCATTAAATGTCCGACACCGGTCGGCTGTCCGTCGCCCCAGGCGTAGGCCGGGCTATGACATGACGCACAAGACAGCAGCTCCGCTTTGGACAAACGCGAATCGAAGTAGAGCGTCTTGCCGAGCGTAGCTTTTTCCGGCGTGTACGGATTGTCTTTTGGAAACGGAACAAACTTCGGCCGGCGATAGTCGGCGCGCAACTTGTCGGCTGTCGGGGCCGCCGATTTGGCGACTTCAATCGTACTGGTTTCGCCCACGAGCACGGCGGCGTGCGCGTACGTTGTCGCTATTGCCACCGTCGCTATGGCGCTGCCAACGATGGCGAACGCGGCAATAATTTTGCTCGCGCCAAACATGGATATCCCCCCAAAAGACAAACCCCATCTCGATGCTGTAATTTACGGAGCGAATAGTTTTAGAACTGCTTAAATTGCGAAGTATTTTTCATCGACTCGCTTGTTAATTCAGATTGTCGTTTTGCGGCTGAAGCAGCCAAATATATATGGATGATTGCAGATAATTTTTCTGACAACTATTCAGTGTGGACTCTAGCTCGTCACCGAAGCGGTGACTCGTTTTGCGCAACCGGTCGAAGGCGTGATTCGATGTCATGCCGATAAGGCGCGCAGAACCTCATCGCGCGCGGCTTCAGGCGTAATCCACGCCCAGCCTGGCATTTGATTGCGAAACCAGGTGAGCTGCCGCTTGGCGTAGCGGCGGGTGTCCATGATGGCGCCGGCGGCGGCTTCGTCGAGCGACAGTTCCCCGCCGAAATGACGAATTAGCCAGGGCACGCCATGTGCTTTCATCGCCGGCAGCAACGGATCGAGATTGCGCTCGGCAAGACTCCTGACCTCCTCAAGCGCGCCAGCGCCGAGCATGGCGGCAAATCGCTTCTCGATACGGGTCACCAGCACCTTACGTTCACAGTTCAGAAAAACTTTCGCGGTGCGATCGGGATCGACCAAAGGCGGCAAGCTCTCCATGTGCCAATCGCTGAGCGAACGCCCGGTCGCCAATATCACTTCAAGCGCGCGGGCGATGCGCGAACGGTCGAGCGGCATCAAGCGCGCCGCCGTCACCGGGTCGCGCTGCATCAGTTCGGCATAAAGCGGCGGCACGCCCTCGTTCTGCAAGCGCCCGCGCACTTGCGCGCGAACCTCCGCCGGAATTGGCGGCACCGCCGCCAGTCCGGACGTCAGCACCTTAAAATACAGGCCGGTGCGGCCCACCAGGATCGGCACGCGGCCCTGCCTTGCGATTGCCGTCAGCGCCGCACTAACGTCACGACACCAGCGCCCGACCGAATAATTCTCCGCAGCATCGACATGGCCATAGAGCAGGTGCGGCACGCGCATCTCATCTTCCGGTGAAGGCCGCGCGGTGATAATGCGCAGGCCGCCATAGACCTGCATCGAATCGGCATTGACGATGGCACCGCCGAGCTGTTCGGCCAACGTCAATGCCAACGCCGACTTGCCGCTGGCGGTCGGACCGGCGATAAGCACCATTCGCTTGGCATCTGGCATCGAATGACCCAAAGCAATTCCCCAGGCGCTTCCAGCGTCGCCACGCTGATCGCTCAGCCCGGCCGGCTCGAGCCGGCCGCGCTCGAACGCGCCCGCGCCGCGCTGCCGCAACCCGCTCACCTCGAATGGCTCGCTAAGGGCACGGCCGCCGACATCCCCTTTAGCGTAAACGCCGCGATCGACCAACGTGCGCTTGCCGACCAACTGCGCGATGCGGCCGGCGGCGGCGTTGACGTGGTGGTGCAGCCCAACGCCAATCGGCGCAAGAAGCTGTTTCTCGCCGATATGGATTCCACCATGATCGGCCAGGAATGCATCGACGAACTGGCGGCCTTCGTCGGCCTCAAGGCGCATGTGGCAGCGATCACCGAGCGCGCCATGCGCGGCGAGATCGCATTCGAGCTGGCCTTGCGTGAGCGCGTCGCACTGCTCAAGGGTCTGCCGGCCAAGATCATCGATGAGGTGATCGAAAAGCACATCACCCTCACGCCTGGCGGCCGTACCCTGATTGCGACCATGCGCGCGCACGGCGCCCACAGCTGTCTGGTGTCGGGCGGCTTCACGCTATTCACCGGGCCCATTGCGGCGATGATCGGCTTCGATGAGTCGCGTGCTAACACGCTCGTCATCGACGGCGATAAGCTCGCCGGCCTGGTGCAAGAACCGATCTTTGGCCGTGCAAGCAAACGCGCCACGCTCGTCGAGTTGCGTACGCGACTCGGTATTTCGACACACGACACCATGGTGGCCGGCGACGGCGCCAACGACCTCGATATGATTATGGCAGCAGGACTTGGCGTTGCCTATCACGCCAAACCGCAGGTCGCGCAAACCGCGCCCGCGTGCATCGAGCACTCCGATCTAACGGCGTTGCTCTATATCCAAGGCTACCGCAACGACGAGTTCGCCAGTGACTGAGACACCAGTCGAATTAACGAGTTGTTCACGCTATCGACCGCCGCCGAAACAATCGAGACAATTTTAGCTATTTAGGACGGCAAGTTTTTCGACATTGCGGCTAGGTTTCCCGCACCAAACAACGGAGGACCAGCCATGTCGATCTTGATTCATTCGCTCAAGCAGATGCTCGCCCAGCCGGCTAAGGCTGTTTCCGACGTCGAGTTCAGCGCGTTCGGCCTCTAGCCGTTAGCGCAGCGAAGTCGCAGCGCGCAGAGTCCGCGTTGCTTAACCGGCCGCGCCAATGCGGCCGGTTTCGTCTTGTTTGAAGTCCGTCGAGCGGGTTCTTTTACTGCAGACCAACGGCCACGAAGCTTGGATCGCCGTCCGGTGACATCACCAGCAGCACCACCGCCTTCTTGCCGTCCTTCTTGAGCTGGTCGACGCGCTTTTGCAAATCGGCTGCATTCGACACCGGCTGCTGCTGAACTTCGGCGATCACCATGCCGGGCGCCAGGCGCTTCTCGGCCGCCGGCGAATTGGCTTCGACGCCTGGGATCAGCACGCCCTTCACCTTGTCTTTGATATTGTGCTTCTTGCGCAGCGCGTCGGAAAGGTTGGCAAGATCGAGGCCGAGCACCTTCTTTACCACCGATTTCTCTTCCGGAGTTTCCTTCTTCGGCGTCAGCGACGCCTGTTTCTCGCCATCGTCGAGACGACCGAGCTTGACGGTCTTGGTTTCTTCCTTGCCCTTGCGGATGATTACCACCGCGACATCCTTGCCGACCGGCGTACCGGCGACGATCTTGGGCAGGTCGCGCATTTCCTTGATGTCTTGACCGTCGAATTTGACGACGACATCGCCCGGCTCGATGCCGCCGGGCTTGGCTGGCCCCTTGTCGTCCACGCCGGCGATCAGCGCGCCGCGCGCCGGTTTGATATTGAGGCTGTCGGCGATTTCGTCGGTGACCTGCTGGATGCGCACGCCGAGCCAGCCGCGCCGCACTTCCTTGAAGCTGCGCAACTGATCGATCACCGCCACCACGGTCTTCGACGGTACCGCAAAGCCGATGCCGATCGAACCGCCGGACGGCGAGATAATCGCGGTGTTGACGCCGATCACTTCACCATCGAGATTAAACAACGGCCCGCCCGAATTGCCGCGATTGATGGCGGCGTCGGTCTGGATGTAATTGTCGTACGGTCCGGAGTTGATGTCGCGATTGCGCGCCGACACGATACCGGCCGTCACGGTACCGCCGAGGCTAAACGGATTACCGATCGCGATCACCCATTCGCCCAGCCGCAATTTGTCGGAGTCGCCGAATTTCACCGCCTTTAACGGCTTGGTCGGCGTAACCTTGAGCAAGGCCAAGTCGGACTTCTTGTCGGTGCCGACAAGTTCCGCCTTCAGCGTCGTGCCGTCATTGAGGATGACACTAACCTCGTCGGCGTCGGCGATGACGTGATTGTTGGTGACCACAAAGCCGGACGGATCGATGATGAAGCCGGAGCCGAGCGAGTTAACCCGACGCGGCGTCGGCGAATTTCCGTTCGGCGCACCCGGGCCGCCCTGACCGCGCCGGTTCTTGAAGGACTCCTCGAAAAATTCCTCAAACGGCGAGCCCGGCGGCAGTTGCGGCACGGCGCCGCTGTTAATGTCCACCGTCTGCTTGGTCGAGATGTTGACGACAGCATCAATCACCTGCTCCGCGACATCGGCAATACCGTCCGGCCCGCGCGCTTGCGCCGGCCCTGTCAGCAGCGGCCAAGCGATGGTGGCGGCAGTCAAAATCGCCAAGCTGGTGCGAATGCGGGTGCGAATAAATGGGGTGGTGACGATTGCGCCCATGGGCGTCGATTCTCCTGGGAAAACTGTCGATGACGACAGTGCCGCCGAGTTCGCGGCGATTCAAGGGCACCGAGTATCAATACAACGCGAGCCTGTACCGGCCATGTGAGGCCGATTCGCCCATAAAAGCGATACTTTTGCGACTCTCAGCACTGCTTGAGCACGATCTTATTCGAAAGCCGACACCGCCATTTCGGGACCGCGCTCTAGCTTCGCGCCAACCATACCAAGATCAGGCCAATCACCGCCGAACCGATGCCAATGATACGCAGCGACGCTTCCGGTGTATCCAGCACGCTCCGCATCGCCCGCTTGGCCGGCGCCGGAAACGCGGCAAAAACCAAGCCCTCGATAACGAAGACCAATCCAAGCGCGGCCAAGAAATCGGTCATGCCGGCCGCTGCTCGCGTTGCTATTTAACGGCCGGCGCCGGCGCCGGTGCGGGTTTGCTCTGTTTGCCCGACGGGTCGTTGAAATAACGGAAGAAGTTGGTGTCCGGCTTGAGCAGCAGACGCGTATCGCTACTCTTGAGGCTTGCCTCATAGGCCTGCATCGAGCGGTAGAAGGCGAAAAAGTCAGGATCCTGGTTGAACGCATCGGCAAAAATCTGGTTTCGCGTAGCGTCACCCTCGCCGCGGATCTGCTCGGATTTCGACGTCGCTTCGGCGACCAGTACGGTCACTTCGCGATCGGCGCGCGAGCGGATTTCCTGCGCCTTCTGGGCACCCTGTGCGCGGAACTCGGCTGCCTCGCGCTGACGCTCGGTCTGCATGCGCTGATAGACCGCCTGGCTGTTCTGCTCCGGCAAGTCGGCACGCCGGATACGAACGTCGACCACCTGGATGCCGTAGCTCGCCGCCTCGCGGTCGACCAGTTCGAGAATGCGCTGCATCAGTTCGGCGCGCTGATCGCGCACCACATGGGTGAAGGTCACTTCGCCGAGCACGCGACGCAATGCCGAATTAAGCAGAATGGCGAGTTGCGAATTGGCGCCCTGGATCGAGCCGAGCGTCTGATAGAAGCGCAGCGGATCCTTAATCTTGTAACGCGCGAAGGCATCGACCACCAACCGCTTCTGGTCGGAGGCGATTACTTCCTGCGCCGGCGCTTCCAGATCGAGAATGCGCCTGTCAATATTGACGACCGTGTCGATAAACGGCGCCTTGACGTGCAGGCCCGGATCGGGAACCGGCGGCAGCGGCTGGCCGAGACGGAGCACCAGCGCCTGCTGGGTCTGATAGACCGTGAACAGCGACGAGTAGCCTAGGATGAGCGCGGCCGCGATCAGGACGACGGCCACGCCGCCAATGACATTAAGCCTCATGGCTTAGCTCCCGTCTGCGTGCGCGACGCTGGCGGACGATCGAGTTCTTTCAGCGGCAAATAGGGCACCACGCTGCCGCCACCTTCGCGACCGGAATCCATGATGATTTTGTCGGCGCCGCCGAGCACGCGCTCCATCGTCTCCAGATACATGCGCTCGCGGGTAACGTCGGGCGCCTTTTTGTATTGCTCATAGATCTTGTTAAAGCGCGAGGTCTGGCCGGTCGCTTCCGCCACCGTCTGCGACTTATAGGCTTCCGCCGCCTGCGTGATCTGGGCGACTTTACCGCGCGCTTCCGGCACGACTCTATTGGCATAGGTCTGCGCCTCGTTGACAGCGCGCTCGAGGTCGGCGCGCGCGGCCTGCACATCGCGGAACGCATCGATCACCTGCGTCGGCGGATCGACCTTCTGCAACTGCACCTGCTGCACGAGGATACCGGCACCGTAGTGATCGAGCGTCTTCTGCATCAATTCCTGCACGGCGTTTTCAATGGTCTGGCGCGCACCGGTCAGGATCGGCTGAATGTCGGAGCGGCCAACCACTTCGCGCATCGCACTTTCGGCCACCGCCTTCACGGTGCCTTCGGGATTTTGAATGTTGAACAGATACTCGCCGACGCCGGTCGGCTTCACCTTCCACAACACCGAAAAGTCGACATCGACGATGTTTTCGTCGCCGGTCAGCATCAGGCTCTCCTCCGGCACGTCGCGCACGGTCGAGCCGCGGCGCACATCGTCGACCACGCGCATGCCAATGTCGATTTTGTTGACGCGCAGCGCCTTGGGCGTGAGCACAGCTTCGATCGGATAAGGCAGGTGATAGTTCAGGCCGGGCTGTACCTCGCGCACGTCCTTGCCGAAGCGCAGCACCACGCCGAGTTCGTCCGGCTCGACCTTAAAGAAGCCGGAGAAACCCCATAGCGCCAGCGCGCCAAGCGCAAGCAGCGCGAAGCCTTTGCCACCGAGATTACCACCCGGCAGCACACGCCGCAGTTTGTCCTGACCGCGGCGGAGGATTTCCTCCAGGTCCGGCGGCTTCGATCCCGGCGTTTGCGGTCCCGAACCCCATGGGCCCTTACCGCCCGAGCCCCACGGCCCGCCACCGCCTTGATTACTCCATGGCATTGAAATCTCTCCCGGCGCCGCGCCAATTCGGCCGGCTAGCCCTTAGTTGGGAGGGGTTATAGGGGACGCAAGGCCACCTTACAACGCGCTGTCGTGCCGCATTTCGGACGGACTTTTCAACGGTCTGGCCCATTCTAGCCGGCGCCGATCCGGCCATCCGGACCGTTATATGCTAACAAATGCTGGGACATTTGGAATCCCTGACGTGACCGAGGGGGAAAAACCTACGATGGCGCTATTTGATCTCAACAAGCGGGTTGCGTTCGTCACCGGCGGTAATGGTGGCATCGGCCTTGGCATGGCCAAGGGGCTTGCCGGGGCCGGCGCCACGGTGGTGATCGCCGGCCGCAACAAGAACAAGGCGCAATCGGCCTTGTCGGAGTTGCGCGCGCTCGGTGCGCAGGCCGAATTTGCTGAACTGGATGTGTTGCAAGAGGCGTCCTGCCATCAGGCAATCCAGCACGCCGTCGATAAATTCGGGCGGCTCGATATTCTCGTCAACAATGCCGGCACAAGCGTGCGCAAGCAGCCGGAAGATCTGACGGCGGAAGACTGGCACCTGGTGATGAACACCAATCTGACCAGCACGTTCTTTTGCTCGCAAGCCGCCTATCCGCACATGAAGCGCGCCGGCGGCGGCAAGATCATCAATATCGGATCGATGATGTCGGTGTTCGCCTCGTCCTACGCAGCGCCTTATGCCTCAAGCAAGGGTGCGATCGTGCAGATGGCCCGTTCGATGGCGGTTGCCTGGGCCAAGGACAACATCCAGGTCAACGCCATTCTGCCGGGTTGGATCGACACCGAACTGACGCGCAAGGCGCGCGAGCAAGTGCCGGGCCTGCATGAAAAAGTGCTGGCACGTACCCCGGTGCAGCGCTGGGGCGACCCAAGCGATTTCGCCGGCATCGCGGTCTTTCTGGCCGCGCCGGCGTCGAACTTTGTCACCGGCGCCGCCATCCCGGTTGACGGCGGCTATTCGGTACAAGCCTGAGCGCGGAGCGGCCGATGCCAGTTCGTCATATCGATCACATTTTGATTGCGATGCCGGCTGGGCGCGAAGACGACGCGCGTGCGTTTTATCTCGGCATTCTTGGCTTGACCGAAAAGCTCAAACCGCCGCAACTGGCGGCGCGCGGCGGCTGCTGGTTCGAACTTGGCGCTTTGCAGGTTCATCTTGGCGTGGAAAAAAATTTTGCGCCGGCGCGTAAGGCGCATCCTGCCTTTATCGTCGAGGATCTCGCCGGCATGGTGAGTAAGGCTATTAAGGCCGGCTACAACGTCACCGCAGACGAACCGCTCGAAGGTTGCGACCGCCGCCACATTGACGATCCATTCGGCAACAGGATCGAGCTGATCGAGCCACACGTCAAATAAATTACGGCGGGCAGATATAGCCGGCACCGCTTGGATTCTTGAAGCAGCCGACCGATTCCGGAAGCAACAACTTTGGCAGATAGAGGACTATATCCGGAAACGCCACCGTGAATGCGATGGTGACGAAGAACACGACGTAGATCGGCAACGACGCATACATCGCTCTAGTGAATGACACGCCGACGAATTTCGATGCCACCAGCAACGACAACCCATAAGGCGGCGTAATCAACCCGAACACCAGCGTGGTAATGATGACGACGCCCATGTGCAACGGCTTGATGTTGCCGAGCTCGTTGAGCTTGATGATGATCGGCATGAAGATGATGATGGCCGGCACCGCGTCCATGAAATCGCCAATTACGATGAACAGCAGCACCAGCAGAAACATGATCAGGCGGCCGTCAGTGCCGGCATAAAGCTCGATCCAGCCGGCGACGATATCGGGGCCGCGCAGATAGGCGAGCATCCAACCAAAAGCGGAGGCTGCCGCGACCAGCGCGAGTGGAATCGAATAGAGCAGGCCGGTATAGACGAAGTCGCGCGGCAGCTTCGGGATATGGCCGCGAGCCAGCAAGGGCACGAGGACCATCAGGATGTAGACCGATGCCACCATCCCGGCCTCGGTGGGCGTGAACCATCCGGTCAGGATGCCGCCTATGATGATCAGCGGGATCATCAGCGGGAGGATCGAGGCGCGCGTGGCATCGGCGAATTCGCACAGCGTTGCG
>OBEQ012701590.1_pt1 | contig 15546 bp, 13 predicted proteins | sample 1670901 | NCBI WGS metagenome assembly OBEQ01 (sample SAMEA104232315, study PRJEB22302) | groundwater metagenome | biome: forest; feature: aquifer; material: groundwater | place: USA | collected 2011-08-07 | depth 5.4 m | reverse complement strand
TGGCTGAATGCGCGGCGGGACGACGACGGCATATAAAACCTTATACGCCGAGGAGTCCCAACAAAGCAGGCGGCGGGCTTCCGCCGCAACCCGAAGGGACGCGGGCCTTTTGGCCCGGATACGGCGTCACTCGTCGTCGGCGTATTAAGTTTTAATACGCTCATCCTTCTCGCTCCTTGTCCCGGTTCCAAAATCCCTCGCGTCGCATTCATGGGGTACTTTTGTTAGGTACTCTCAGGTAACTCGAAAGCGCCTTCGCCAAACGAGATTGGGAAGAAGAAACAGCCGCGCTTTTTTTCTGCAAATTTTCATAATTCGAAACAATTGAAACGAGCTCATCGGTATTTTCCGTCATAATCACATAACCTTGCTGCGCCATTCTTCGCGCAAGCTCAAGTTGATGGTCATCGACATGCTCGCCCATTTTTTTTCTTCTCGGCACCACCACCGGGATTTTCCCCGCGCGAAGGCACATTAAAAGAAGTCCGACACCCGCGTGAGAAATGACAATGCGCGCTTCGTTAACGCGGGCCGCAAGATCGGCGTAAGGCATTAAACGGGCTGACGGGCATTTCTGAGGCATCACTGCATCCGGGCAAATTCCTGTCTGGACAAAAACGGGTTCGCCAGCGAACTTTTCAGCTAGATCGTCCGCAGCACGGATCAAACGGTTAAAAGGAAATGCTTCTGTCCCAAGACTGACCAGAATCATAAAACCTGCCCCTCATAAATAGCTTTGGGATAGCGTTTCGCCAAATCTGCCCATTGCACAAAAAAGCGGCTCACAAACGGATAAACCATTTTTCCGGAAAGAGAAAGCCCTTCGATGCGTGTCAGCGATTCAATATAAACAGTTTTAATTCCCAACATTTTTCCGATTAATAGAAACGGAACAGCGACTCCAGCGCCCGTTGAAATCACAGCATCCGGTTTTTCTGTGCGTAAAATATGCCAGGCAAGCCCGATATTTTTGATCAAATTTTTTAAATTTCTATTGGTCGGATGATGCGCCCAAATTACCCGCTCTTCTTTTAAGAGGGCAAGAGCATCATCTTTTGGAAAAGAAATCCAGAATCTCTCATGCTGGCCCCAAGCTGCTTTCAAGCTCAAGAGCTGCATCAAATGCCCGCCGGAAGAAGCCACCAGGCAGAGTTTTAACTTTTTATCCATTAAGCCCCACTCTTCATGACATTATCATAATAACTATAAACTGATTTCAAAATATCGCGCGCCTGGAAAGGCGCGACTTTTTTACGGCAGGCTTCACGGCCCGGCGGATTTTGCAGCACTTCTAATAATGCACCGCCAAAAGCTGCGGGTGTTCGTTCTGTCACCAAGCGGCCGGCCGTTCCATCCCCCACCAAACGTTTGGCTTCGCCGGCGTCGGTGCTCACCACGGGAAGCCCGCACTGAAGCGATTCCACGACAACACGCGGCATGCCTTCAAAAGCCGAGCTCAAACATAAAGAGTCAGCGACATTCATCCACTTCACAAGTTCCAGCTGCGGCTGAGGGCTTACGATACGCACTTTCTTCGAAAGGCCCTGCGTCTCAATAAACTCCCGGATAGACTTTTCAAGTTTGCCTGCGCCCACTAAAACCAAAACAGCATTAATTTTGGTGCTTAACCATTTAAACGATTCTAAGAGAAGAAACGGATCTTTTTGACCTTCGAATCTTCCGATGAAAAGGCAAAGTTTGCTTTGCGGTTCAAGGCCTAAATTTAAAAGAAAATTTTCTTTGAGGTTTTTTCTTTCGGTTTCTTCCATGCAAATAAAAGTTCTGTCATCTACCCAGGTCGGTAAAAAATGAAATCTGTCGCGCCACTGGGGGAAACGCGCCTGATAATCGGGAATAGCATCTTCGCGAACAATATAAACGCGCTTCATCTCGGAAACAACTTTTCCTTCGAGCCAAAAATAAAGCGAGGGCCACTTTCCCCACTTCACCTCAGTCTGGGGATTGCGCAAGTCTTTCATATGCCCATGCAAAAGAAGCATTTTCGGATTTTTCAAATCTCTCAGCACAAAACTGGGTTCGATACGGTGATATTCCAAAATCGCATCTTTAAAGTCAATCAAATGACGGTAACGGACGAGCCCCATCATAAATTGCAGACTCAACGGAAATTTCCCACGATACGGCGGCTCAGCGGCCACAACCGGTAAAAATTTGTAGGACCTTTCGCGCACCTTGAGGTCCTGCCATTGACCGAGCGGGCGATTTTTTGGATCGGCCGTGATTCCCACAAGGCTTACTTCATAATTTTCCGGCGCATAACGTATAAAAGTATTGAGAAAAGTCCCGATGCCTCCGACGTGACTTGCGCTGGGGTCATGTTGTTGGATAAGGATTATTCTCATTAGTTCTTCACCAAATTTTCTAAAAATTTCTGCATTTGCTGTACCATATGGTCCGCCGTATATTGACTCGCCACTTTCTGCCGGCCTTTTTCACCCATGCGGCGGGCAAGATCAGGGTCTCGCAACAACTGCAAAATGCCTTTGGCCAAACCTGCGCTATCACCAGGCTCGAAAAGAAATCCACTTTCGCCGTCTTTCACTAATTCAGGTGTGCTTCCGACGCGGGTCGCGACAACCGGTCTTGCAGCAGCCATATATTCCAGGACAGCAATCGACAACGTTTCAACCACAGGATGCGAAGATAAAACAGCCACATCCAAGGCCTGCAAAATTTTGTGCACATCATTACGCACACCAAGAAAATGAATATGCTCTTCGATGCCAAGAGACTTGGCCAATGCTTCGAGCTTTTGTCTTTCCGGGCCGTCGCCAACAATAAAAAAATGTGTTTTGGGAATTTCTTTAAGCACGTTCTGCGCGGTTTTCAAAAAAACATCATGGGCCTTTTCAGGCCGAAGCATGGCCAAGATCCCCACGGCATAACCATCCGCGGGAACGCCTAAAAGTTTGCGGTATTCTTCCCTGCTGTTTGAATCAAACCGTGAAAGATCAATCCCATTTGTAACAATCTCAAGTTTTGCCGGATTAATTCCTTCTTGTTCGATCAAATATTTTTTATGGGATTCGCTAAGGCATGTGATTTTTTTCACAAAAGGAAAAGTAAACCTGTTGATCAAAAGTCTGCGCCGGATGCGACTGATTTTTCCGGTCGAATGGATAGAGCTAGACAAGGCCCTGACACCCGCCATTTTACCTGCCAGGGTGCCCCACAATTGAGGCACAGGTTGGTTGATCATATAAAGGATGTCTACTTTTTCACTGCGCAAAAGTCCCGCTAACCGAAAAAGTCCTTTTAAATCCCAACGGCTAGTGGATAAATGTTCAAAAACTTGCACGCCTGAGGATTTCAAACGCTCGCCTACCGGTCCAGCTTCGTAAAGACAACAGACTAGAGGCCGGAATTTTTTGCGGTCTATTTTTTCGATCAGTTGCGCCCACACCATTTCAGCACCACCAACCACCATTTGGGTTTGTAGAAACAAAACCGTAATCATGCCGGGGCCTTTTTGATGACGCTTTTGAGTATTTTTTCAAAAGAAAGCGCAGTGCGGTCCCAGGTAAATTTTTCCATGACTGTCTTTCTCGCGGCCGTCCCGATACGACCACGAAGCTCTGAACTTTCAATAAGTTGTTTTAATTTTTCATTCATGTCGCGGTCATTGCCAGCCTCATAAAAAAGACCGTTTTGACCGTCTAAAACGCGGGCGATCTGTCCCACTTGCGCAGCCAACACGGGCTTAGCGCACGACAAATACTCGAAAAGTTTAAGCGGGGAAAAATAAAAACCATCTGCCGATTGATACGGCAAAAGGCAAACGTCCATGCCCGCAACGTATTGAGGAACCTCATCATGGTTTAAATATCCCGCAAAGTGAACACGCCGTTTGTCCCATTTGCCCGACTTCGCAACAGCCTCTACTTCCGCCCGGCCTGGGCCGTCTCCGACCAAAAGAAAGCAAACGTTCTCGTATTTTTCGAGCGCAAACTTCATCATCTTTTTCAAACCATCGAGGCCGTGAAAAGGAGAAAAACTCCCGACAAACCCTAAAACAAGCGGCTTCTGAAAAGGGAAAAGCGCGCGCGCTTTGCTGCCGTCAAGCGAAGGATTAAATTTTTCAATGTCGACTCCATTCGCAACTTCTGTAATTTGAGTGCGAACGCCGGGCGGCAAATATTTTTTCGTTTCTTCAGAAACCACGATGCCTTTATCTGCCTTATTAATGACCATTTTCTCGATACCTTCAGCAAGTCCGGGGATCCGGTGAAACTGGTGAAGATATTTGGACTGCTCATAAGCAGCCGGAGCATCCACTAAAATCACAACCGGAATTTTTAATTTTCTCGCAGAAAAGGCAAACGAACAATGATAAAGCTTGTAGCGGGCAATGACCACATCCGGTTTATACCGCCGGAGGGCTTCGCATTCGCGCTGATAATAAGAAAAATTCTTCCGAAGGGTATTTAGCTCATGAAAATAAGGGCTCCATTTTTGCTTCCAGGATTTTTTTTGCGGAAGCGCGCCGGGCATGGCCTGTAAATCGAGCGCCATAGGCTGGATCTCCAACTCATTGCCCAATGCACGGAATGCCTTGGCGAATTCGTCAACATGCACCAGCGGGCCGGGACTACCATGAATATAATGAAAAAAAGTAACTCGCATTTATTTAATTCCTTAAGCCGACATCGCGGTATCTTGGCGCATTGGTAATGCCACGCTTATATTTTTTGAAACCGTTTTAAAATTTCTAAAAGCAAAGGAAGTCGCAACATGCATCACCGTTTGCCCCAAAAAAGCGGCCGGGCTCACTAAAAAATAAAGGACGGAATGCAAAGAGGGAACATTGGCATACGTCCAATAGAGTGTTTGATAGATAATGCCAAAAACCAAATGTGACACAACCAACGATTTTCGGCCCTCTTTTTTTTGAAACCAGGTATAAAAAAACCACATGCCGTAATGCCAAATAATAAAAAGATCAAATGGCAATGACGCCTCACGAACAAAAATGGAAACGCCCGCAAAAAAAGCCGCCACCCAGAAATACTTTCCCAACAACCGAAAACCTTCTCGCCAATCCGTCGATGGCAAAAGGCTGCGGACAAAAAGGATTATCGCCAAAACCAAAGCGATCTGCCCAATACGCATAGGTATTATCGGCAGGTTCAAATAATTAGGAAACACCCGTATTAACAAAAGACTGAGCACCATAGGGAAAAGGGCATTCGCCTGAAAGGGGGGCCCGTCTTGGTCTGCCGGCAATTTTAAAATTTGAAATATCGCATTTTCAGCAAGATGAAGATAGGTGAGGGTATAAACGAGCAGCTCGAAACGCTGTAATTTATAAAAAAATGCGCTCAGAAGCGCACAAGCCATAAATTTTAGAGAAAAATAAGCTTTACGGGTTTTAAGTTGCGATTGAATGGCCGGAGCATTAAAGAAAAAAAGATACCCCACCGCATAATGAGTAAAACCCAGATAATTCATCATATGCCGTGTTGTGCGTGAGACATCCGCGCCGGATATTTTATGACAATAAAAATAAACTCCTATCAGGAGAACAAAAGTGGTCGCAAAAGACAATAAGTTAAGCCGGTCAAACGGCCTAAGCTTTAAAGAAGCACTACCGGCAGTTGGCATCATGACGCTCTCCGGGCCTTATTTTGAATAGGCAATGCCTGCAACGAATGAATGTCTAGATTTTTTTGATAGGCCTCGTTCAATGGAAGCGTCCCCTGAATCCGAATTCCAAAAAAACGAAAACCAAACAAACGTTTCAAAGGACGGAACCCAAGCCTGGTATTCGACCGTATCGCGGAACGATTATAAAATTCAACGGCGGCCAGCGCCGATACATATCCCTGATTTTTTACTTCCTGAAAATAATTGCGCATCAACCAAAGGCCGATTCCTTTGCCGCGAAATCCGGGCAAGACATAAAGCCCGTAGCCATAAACCGCCTGCGCTGGCAACGGCTTTTTCCAACCCAAATACGGAATCGAATATTCCCCTTTTTCAGTCGCCCAGGCAACGGCCATGATTTCTTCACCGCGTTCGGCAATGCTCACACGTTCGCCGCGTATGAGCCTTTCCTTGATTTCATTTTCTTTTAATCCTGTCAGGCAAGCTGAGAGCCGGGATATCTGGGCCTGATCGTTCAGACTTAAATATTTATATCGAACAGCGCCAAACGGGCTAGGCAATTCCGGCGTGGGATTTCTCAAATCCAATTTCATCAAAAGCAGAGACCGAAAATAGCAAACATCGGCCAATCTCTTTTGGGTATGGCCTAAAAGCTTAGAAAGACCGCCATCCCGAAAAATTCGCAGCACTGTTTTTATTTTTTGCGGAAGAAAAAAATTCATTCCTATTTATTTTCCCGTTCTTTCTTGAAATTGTCTCCCCAAAAAGCATACTCCGCTTCCCGTTCAGCCAAGGGAGCTGCCAAATTTTTCATGGGACCTTTTCCGCGATAATAATTGGAAGCCATAAACTGTATCGACCTGCCAGGATTGCTTAAGGCCTTGCCTAAACTCTTTATTTCTCTTTGCTTCTCATGAAGTTTTTCCATATTTTCCAAAGCCACCTCTTCAGCAAGAATAGCCGGGCTGCGTTTCAACGATACGGCCCGTTTTAAAATTAGCTCCATCTTTTGAGTCAGCACTCCGCGGAAAAAGGATTCGAGCTGGGGACGGCTAAGGCCTCGCCATTCAAGTGTATTGGCCAAAATCCCTCCGGAATTACATATAAAATCAGGGAGATATAAAACACCTCTTTTTTCAAGCCGTTCTTGAATGGGACGAGTGGCCGGAATATTGGCTCCAGGAACCACAGCCTTCGCCTGGATCTTGTCCACATTTCCTTCATGAATCATCCAGGGGCCCGCGCAAGGAACAAGCACATCGGCCGGCAAAAGATAAAGTTGTGCGCTGGTCATGCGTTCGGCATCTGTATATTTTTCAATCCAGGCCGCGTTATGAACATCCCGCAATCCTAAAAGTTTTTTGATATCCAAACCCTCCGGATTATAAAGCGCTCCGTGCTTGGTTGAAATGGCGACTACTTTTATATTTAAATCAGCAAGTAATTGCCCGATGGTGCCGCCGACTTTACCAAATCCTTCCAAGGCCACACTTGCATTTGAAAGTGAAATCCCAAGATGCTTCAGGGCCACTGTCACGGCCTGGACAACGTTAAGCCCCGTATAATATCCGGCCTGCTCGCCATGCCCCTGGTCGCTCAGCTTGATTCCCGCGCCTTCCAGAACGGTCAGCATATCTTGATGGTTTGTTCCGAGATCAGCCCCTGGAATATAAACCCTTGATCTTAAAAGCGGCGCGAGTTGCCGTCCAAAAGCGAGAAGTCTTTCCCTACGCTCCGGCCCCACCATTTCAAAAGGGGCGATAATCCCTGACTTTGCACCACCCAAACGGATATTGCAAAAACCATATTTCAGCGTCATGTCATATCCAAGCGCCCTTATTTCATCTTTAGAAATATGGGGCCCCCAACGAATTCCCCCGCAGGCTTTTCCATTCACCGTGCGGTCAATGGAAAGAAAACCAAGCAGGCCAAATTTTTTATCAGAAACTTCGCAAAAAAGTTGTGGTGCATTCATTTTATAATTCTCCTTAAATTCGATAAGTCCGCACATCCGGAATGATGGGGCGATTATTCCGAAAATCACAAGCCCCGACGATCAATCCCGCAAACATAGACACATGAAAGATGAGCCAGAAACAATGCTGCAACGCGGCATTGTTTTCTTTTTCATCTTTTTTAAAAAGGCGGACTATCCATTTTGCAAACTGTTCGCAAGCGGACACAACATGATGAAGTGCTTTTAAAAAAATGGGCGGCTTGCGCATGGCAGGGACTCTTTTTGCCGTTTTAGCGATCCCATAACCGCGCCCAAAAAATTTCTTGCAGACCTGTTTCATATTTGCCCGGTTACGATGATAGATCAGGGCATCCGGATTCCATTTATACTGATACTTCGTTTTTTCAAAAATACGCGCGCTAAATTCCAGATCCTGGCATTCGTGCATCCCCTCGTCAAAACCGCCAATCTCGATAAAAAGCTTCCATCTGTAAGCCACATTATTAGTTTGGGCAAAAGGAAACGGTGAGGCTTTTAAATTATTTTCCTGATCGTAAAATGGCGCCATCCACTGCTCGATGGGGTTATCTGTTTCAACCGATTTCACACAACCCACTAGCGCCCCATAACGCGGGTCTTCCCAACCCTCCATAAGACGCAAAAGCCAGTCAGGGTCGGCCACGCAATCAATGTCTGTAATGGCAATCCACTCTCCCCGAACCTGGCCGATGGCAAGATTTCTGGGAGCGCTAGGGCCAAAAGGCCGGGGCCTCGAAAGAAATTTGACCGGATATTTTCGGATTTCATCTGCAGTCCCATCCGTTGATCCGTTATCCACAATAAAAATCTCATATTGGTCTTTAGGATAATTGAGCGCGAGCAACGACTCCGCGCAGGCTTTCACAAAATGTTTGCCATTTCTGACGGCAACAACAATGCTGACGAAAGGCAAGTTCATGCTTTTTGCATAGCCGCCCTTCCCTGAACTTCGCTTCTTTCAAAACCCGGACTTTTCCTATTTTGAAGCGTATCCGCATAAACCGAATAAATATTTTCTATCATCTTTGAATAAGAAAAATTTTCTAAAACTCTCTGGCGGCCCGCGTCTCCCATCAGCTTGCGCAAATCATCATTCTCCAGAAGAGTCTGTATTTTTTCTGAAAGAGCTTTCGGATCTTTGACCGGTACGGTAAAGCCCGTCACCTGATCCGTCACATATTCCGGGATTCCGCCTGTTTCAACAGCAACGACAGGCTGGCCGCTGGACATGGCCTCGAGCAAAACATTTCCTGCCGCTTCCAAGTAAGACGCCAGAACAAAAAGATCGCAAGCGCCGAAATAATCGGCAATCCTGTCTCTTTTGACCCAACCTTCAAAACGGACTCTGGAACCCAGGCCAAGGCGATGGGCCTGCGATTTTAAGGATTCCAGCTCCAGTCCTTCACCGCAAACAAGAAAAGTAAAATCAAAAGAATCCTTGAGCAATGACAATGCCTCCAGAATATCAGCAATGCCTTTACGCAAAGTCAAACTGGCAACCGTCAGAATTACAAACCGGCTTTGAATGCCTAATTTTTGCCGCAAGGGGCGCTTCTCTTGAGGATTAAAAAGTCGGGTATCCACGCCTTTCAAAAGGGTCCATGTCTTGTCGGGAACCGCTCCCAATTTTAAGATTTCCCGGCGCATGTATTCGCTCACGCAAAGATTGCGGTCCGCATGGGCCGCGAGATAACGCAAAGATTTATCATAAAGGGAATTTCTTCTGAGCCCGTAGTCAATTTTTTCATCGCACAAGACATCCATGCCCCGAAAGCTTGCTATCAAAGGCCTGGAGGTGGCCCGCGCCGCAAGTGCCCCGCCAAAACCACCCGGCCACCCGAAATGGCTGTGGACCAAATCAATGTCTTCTTCTTCGATAAGTTCGGCGGCCGCTTTTTCGATAGAAGCGTGACGAAAATTTTTCCGGAAATCAAACAAACTTGATACGGACCATCGCGAATGTTTCATCAAAAAAGAAAATATACTTTTATACTCAGCCATGTTCTTTCGAGCCGGCAAGGCTTTCATGATTATTCCGTCTCTTTCTTCGTCTTGAGCGATAGAAGGTGAAAGAATATAAGGGCGCACACCAAGCCGCGAGAGCGCCCGAATTTCCTCATCGATAAAAGTAAGAAGCGTAAGCTGGTCAGGCCGAGTTTTGGGTGGAGCAAGATAAAGAACTTTCATGGGACCCTGCACTCAAAATACCGGAGCTTGCCGGAAGGATCGCGCGGGATTTCGCTCACGCGTTCAACTTTGATTTTCAAACCTTTACCGACTTGGCTTTCGATCAATTCCGTGAACAAACGGCTCAAAGCTTCAAACTGTTCAGCGGGTGCTACAACCTGGACGCGAAAATCAGAAATGCCTTCCTGGAAAACTTTGAATCTTTCCACCAAACGGAAGATCGGATTTTCATGCGGAGGAGTAAAAATTTCAGGATGCAAGAGACGGCCATCCGCAAGCTTGACCATTTCCACGGCACGACCAATCGTAATCTCCATCAAAGGAAGCGTTCTGCCGCAAGAGCATGGCCCCTGTTTTGGTCCGCCCGAATCCCCCACGCGATAACGGATAAGCGGCATGACTTCATTAAATAAATCCGTCACCACCACATCCCCTGTCTCACCCGGCTTGACCGGCTGTCCCTCTTTCAGAAATTCGACCATCAAAGTGTCTGCATTCATGTGCATATTTCCCGAAGCGCATTCACAAGCAATGATCTGCGCTTCTGCACATCCGTATTCATTAATGACCTGGCAACCAAAGGCTTGTTCGATCGCTTGCCGATGCGGCTCAGTCAAAATTTCAGCAGTCGTGATAATGGCTTTAACGCCTAACCGGTTAAGCGCGTATCCTTTTTCTTTACAAAGTGAGGTCAATTGGAAAAAACCTGAAGGATAACCGTATAAAAAAGAAGGCTTCCACTGTTGAAGCTTGGAATAAAATCCGCCGACTGTTTCGCGAGACAGATCAAGCAGGCCGAGAATGCGTTTATTGTGGATGAAAAGATCGCGCATGGCCTTCTTTCCCCCGCCAAACTCATCACGCCCCCAAAGCCAAACTTGCGATTCCCCCACGTGAAAACCAAAAGATTCACGCCCTCGGCGTTTAATGGCATTGTGAATATCTTCGCATTGCCTGTCCACATTCCACGCAACCGGAGAACCCGTAGAACCGCTTGTCCTGACCGTGGTGTAAACCCGGATTTTATCTTTGGCCTGCAAACGGTCCATATTTTCGCGGATCACTATTTTGGTCAAAAGCGGAATCCTGAAAAATTCTTTACGTATATCCTGGGCTTCAATATTCACATGATTGGCTTGAAATAAGTTTGTGTAAAACGGCACATGATTTTGTGCGTGCCGCAAAATATTTCTTAATTTTTCTTCCTGCCAGGCATTCAGACCGGCCTGGTCCATCCATTGATTACGGAAAAGTTTTTTGTGCCACGCCCCGGCCCGACGCTTGGTTTTGTACTGATGAATCGGAAATATCCCGTAACGGATAATAAGCGGGTTTATCACACTTCATCTCCGACCGCCGGGATATCGGTATTTTCCGGCTCTGGTGAATTGGGATTTGCTTTTGAACGCTTCTTAAGAAAAATGGCAGAAATAAATTTCCAATCTTCAGGACCTATGATTTTCAGGATTAAAATAGCGCCCACATAAACAAGACCAGAAATAGGAGCGGAAAAAAAGATCGGGAAACGATGCAATAACGCGGCGCATCCGGTCATGACTGAGGTGGCAATCGTAAGCCGGCCAAAATGGCCCAAAGGCCTTGCTTGCGGCAAAGCTTTTTGCAGAAGTAACGCTTGTATCACAAAAACAAGAGCTTCGGACAAAACCGTCGTGACGGCGGCGCCAATATGCGCCCAATAAGGAATGGCCACAAGGTTCGTCAGAATATTAAAAATTGCGCCGACGGCCAGCACTTGTCCCACTTTGCCTTCTAAATTAATCGCTGAAAGCGAACCGGAAAAAAGATTATTAGGAAAAGCAAAAACAATGGTCCAAATCAAAATGCGAAGCGCTAAAACTGCAGGCAAATAAGCATCCCCGTAAAAAAGCATGACGAGCTGGTCCGCCGCGATAAAAACAAACCCTGCGACAGGCATTGAAATGATCCAAAGATACCGGCAATTACGATTGAATGTCTCGATAAGGTCTGTGTGTGAGTCCTTCGAAAATTTGGCCATCGCCGGCAGGGTCGCTCCAAGCACGCTTTGCGGAATAAAGGTAAGCATTTGCCGAAATTTTTGAGAAGCCGCATACCAACCCGTGATGATATCGCCTTTCATCATCGAGATCATGACCATATCGACTTTCACATAAACCATGACAAAAATTTGAAAAAGAGCAAAGGGCAGAGATCTCTTCAGCATTTTTATGGTAAAAGCTGGGTCCCATTTCCAGGTAAGTTTTTGCAAATATTTGTTAATAAAACCGACGGCAAGAATGGTGACCAAGACTTGAACAACGGCCCGGGTCGCAAGAATTTGATCAAGACCGCCTTTAAAGAAAACCACGGTGACAAGGGTCACAAGCCAGCCTGAATACAAAATAAAATGCAGAATGACCACCATTTTCATTTTCTGCTGCGCCCTGAAAAAAGACGCTGCAAAATTAAAAGTGCTTTCGAGCACCATTAAAATGGCCATCCAAAAAATAACGTGAATTTTTTCCGATGGAAATCGGAACCCGAATAAAGAAATTAACATGACGAGGATCAATGTAAACGTGGAAAGAAATGCAATGCCCGTTAAACCGCTCGTCAGATAACGACTGCTTAAGTCGGGATCACGCGCCAAATCCCGGGTCGCAAGACTTGTCATCCCGAAGCTCGGCAAAATGCTGTACATCATGACATAAGCCATGGCAAAGGCCATGACGCCAAAACCTTGAGGCTTAAGATAACGGGCCAAAATGACGGACATAATGATTTGGAAAAAATTAAGGCCGAGCTGCATGGCCATCAAAAGGATTGTATTTTTCATGACACGGGCTTGGTCTTTCATACGGACTTTTCCTCTTTCTGCCAAAATGCTGACGCGCCGGAAAGTCCGGCAACAAGCGCAAAATAATAATTTGAAGCGACATAATTAAAATTGACCTGGCTATGCAAAATAAAACTAAAAAGAGAGCCGATAGCCCCGAGGCAAAAGAAATTGCCGATTGTTTTTCCTTTTCTAAAACCAGCCCATCCTTGTTTTAAAATAGCCAGATTCAACCATAAAAAGAAAAAAAGTGACGGAATACCTGTTTCCGCGGCCATCAACAGGAAAAGATTGTGCACGGGATTGGGCACATGAAGCGTGATTTGCTCAAGCGTATTGTCATAATCACTCATCACAAGCATGTAATTATTCAACCCAACGCCCAAAAAGGGATGTCTCTTGATAATATGCAGCGCGACTTCCATTAATGGAACACGCGAATATCCACGCCCATAATCTTCTTCGAAAAGCCGCTGTGCGATGGAACCCCAAAAAGGAATGATCACGATGACCATTAAAATGGCGACAATAATCAGGATCATAAAGGCCCGATAAAATCCCCATTTTTTCCATGCGGCAAGAAAAATAACGCATGGCAGGGCAATTCCAACCGTCAACCACCCGCCACGTGCAAAACTTAAAACAAGCGCGCCTACCCCAACCATGAGCGTGACAGACGATAGAAATAAGGCCCAACGGGATTTGGTGCTGAATCCAAAAGCAGCCACAAAAGGAATCATCACAGACAAAAACAAAGAAAGACCGTTGGGGTGTCCGAGAGTCCCGCCTACACGCGAAAGCTCAGCGTCCCCGATATTTTGAACAACAAGGCTATGCTTCGTTTCCCCAAAAATCTGAAGATCAAATGTTTTGCCCATAAAATACTGGCCAAACGTAATCGGGCCCTGGAGCAAAACTCCGGCGCAAAAACCCAGCCCCATACCGACCAAATGTTTTTCTTCCAGATTGTTAGCGAGATAAAGGAACAAAAACCATGTCTTGATCCACTGCACAATTTCAAAAACAGACAAAAGAGAGTCCGTTGCATGAAAGGCAAAAAGGATATACCAGCCGATCAATGCCATAAAAGGGATGTTAATCATCGGCAGCATTCGTATCGATCTTTTTTCGGGGCTGCGGTTGAGCAATTTAAGAAACCATATCAAAAAAAGGACGCATAAAATAGTATCGCTGGCTGATAAGCTAAGCCCTTTGCAGCCGGCTGTAATTTTTTCATAACTAAAATGAAAATCGGGATCAACGGGAAGAATGAAACAAAACAAATAAAGAAGAAAGCTTTCAAGATGCCGATGAAGCAACAACGCGCCCCAAACAACGACCAGAATCACGACAGCGGCAGCAAACCATTTTGCTTCCAGGCTTTCGTAGGCCCACATAACTCCGATAGCAAGGCCTGCGGCACAAATAGCCACAATAAGCAGCAAAATAAACCGGTCTTTATCAATCTCGAAAGAACCGAAACGCATCAGAAACCCTCCCACGTGGCGACGACTTTGTTGAGTTTCAGGTTACGGTCTCGATGAGAAATTTTATCATTTAAATCGTTGATAAATTCTATGCTCATTTGAGATTCCCCGGGTTGGACCTCGGCTTCCACCGTATAGTCTACCCAGTCCTCACTCTTGACCTCCGTCGTCAAAAGCGGCCTGTCGTTCCACGAAAGAATCATTTTGGGGCCAAGACCTTTGGCTTGGGTCCCTCGCACCGTGACACGAAACCGGACTTTTCCCGACGGTAAAATAATCGGCTGGCGAATCGCACCGTTACTGTTTAAAGACCAACCGTCTTTAGTCCTGTTACCCGTATCATAGTTTCCTTTTTCCGGTTGCCAGACCACTTGTAATAAATTGGAAGATGGCACAAGAAAAACCGGGGGCTGATTAAGAGAAACAAGTTGCTTGATGGCTTCTGCATATAAAGCCGTGTCCGTTTTAGACAAAAGCAATTGAATGTGTCGCGCAAGCATATTCGATTTATCTAATTTCAAGCTCTCAGACAGCGCCTCTTGCGCTTTTTGATTATCGTTATGCGCAAGATAATGTTGAGCAAGCGCAGCCTGCCATTTAGCTTTTGCCTCGGGCGCATCCAAAGGAAGCGCGAGAGTTTGTGCTTTTTCCAAATCCCCTTCGGATAAAGCTGTGATTGCAAGCCCAGCCTGGGCATCGAGATTTAAGGGGCTCAACTGTTTAGCGATCAAAAATTCTGTCCTCGCTAAATTTTGTCTTTTCATGACAAGATCAGAATAGGCCTGGCGGTTGAAATAATCTGGATCATTCAACGACTTATAAATAGACGGCAAAAAATCAAATGGGTTGGCCAAAGAAGCGGCCGTTTGAAAAGCCTTCGCTGCCTGAGGGGCATTGCCCCGAATACGGCTGAGCTCGCCTAAATCTTTCCAATAAACCGGATTATTTTGATCGAGGGACAAGGCTTTTAAAAACCACTGCTCGGCTTGAGGCAGGTCCCCCAAACTCACCAAAATTTGGCCAAGTTCATGCGCATTCCGGCTATCTTGCGGCAAAAGAACCAATGCTTCTTCATAAACTTTTGCGGCTTGCTTTAAAAAAGACCGTTTTTCATAGCCTTGTTTTTCTTCAGCGGCTTCAAGCAGACTTTCTGCAAGTTGCCTTCTGTAAGCGGGCCGGTACGGAATTTTTTGAATCGCTTTTTGACAAAGATTTATGGCGTCTTCAAACCGGCCTTGGCTTCTTTTGAAATGCGCCATGTAAGACAACACGTCTCCATGAATCATGGGGGTTAAAATAACCGCTACACACGTAAAAACAGCAAAGGCCCCGGCTGATAAAAAATAGCGGGCTGGTTTTACTAAAAGGCCCGGTTGAAAAAGCCTCATAGGATGCGGGTCTCCCTGATACGTAATACCCGCAAAAAAACCCGCCAG
>OBEQ011440622.1_pt1 | contig 15548 bp, 11 predicted proteins | sample 1670901 | NCBI WGS metagenome assembly OBEQ01 (sample SAMEA104232315, study PRJEB22302) | groundwater metagenome | biome: forest; feature: aquifer; material: groundwater | place: USA | collected 2011-08-07 | depth 5.4 m | reverse complement strand
TGAGTTTTGGGACCGGTTTATCAAACAAAGACTCTTTCGTGACGGCACTGAAGGTTGGATAGAGGTTATCTATCAGATGTTCTCTCGCTTCTTGACCTATGAACGGCTTTGGGAAATGCAGCGTAAACCCAGCTTGAAAGAAACATATGAAACAATTGATAAAAAAATACTTTCTGATCTGGAAAAATCAAAATGAAAAAAGCTTTAATCCACGACCCATACTTCGACACCATGGGTGGTGGAGAACGGTATGCTCTCACCTTTGCCATAGCCCTCGTGAAGAACGATTACTCCGTTGACTTGGCCTGGAACGACGACTCAATCCTGTCCTCTGCCCAATCGCGTTTCAACCTGAATTTAAAAGGTATCAGAGTTGACCCAAAAGCTTACGAAGACTTATCATTATCGTCAGGTTTAATTAGGCGTTTTACCAGAACTCGGGATTACGACCTGACTTTCTGGGTTAGTGACGGAAGTTTACCTTTTTTATTCAGTCAGAAAAATTTCATTCACTTTCAGGTTCCTTTTACGCAAATCGGCGGCAACAAAATCACCAATCTTGCCAAAGTAGTGTTAACAAGAAAGCTTATCTTCAATTCAGATTTTACAACTAACGTTATCAAAAAACAGCTCCCCCTTGCTTCTAGCGTCATTCTCTACCCGCCCATCGACACTGATAGTTTCGTGCCGGGAAAAAAAGAAAACCTAATTCTTTCAGTCGCTCGTTTTGACTCACCCTCCCACGCCAAGAGACAGGATATTCTGACTGAGGCGATGAGAAAACTTCACGAAAAAAATAAAACCTTAAAACTTATCCTCGTTGGTGGTTTAAAGGGAGACGGTGAATATCTTACCATTCTAAAACAATCTGCTGGAAAGCTACCGATCGAGTTCGTTCCCAACCCGGACTTTAGCGAATTAAAGAAGCTTTACGCCAAGGCCAAGTTCTTTTGGCACGCCGCCGGATACGGTATCAATGAAACACTTGAACCTGAAAAAGTTGAACACTTTGGCATTACGACCGTCGAAGCTATGTCTGCTGGCGCCATTCCGATAGTCATTAACAGGGGGGGCCAAAGGGAAATTGTTACCGCCAATACAGGCTATCTTTGTGAGTCAATTGAAGAGATTGTTTCGTCAACTCGTTCATTAATTAATTCACCCGAAAAACTTCAAGTACTGGCTCGCAACGCTATCATCAGGTCCAAAGACTTTTCAACCAAGATTTTTGAACAAAAAGTGATCAGTATCATTTCCTGATGATCAAAAAATTTCTCTCAAAGTACGCTTGGTTGGTCGTGCTGGTTCTTTTCGCCCTAGCAAAGTTTCTCCCCTTCATATTTAAGAATCAGGTTCCAATCCCCTTTGATATCTTCCTTGGAGCCTACTACCCCTGGCTCTCGGATAAATGGGGGTATGCCATTAGCGTTCCCGTAAAAAACCCAATTCTTTCAGATGTGGTCTCCCAAATCTATCCCTGGATTTCTTTGGCTCGCGATCAAATTCTTTCAGGGCATTTCCCGCTTTGGAACCCGACCTCCCTATTCGGTTATCCTTTTTTGGCTAATTACCAGCTTGGTATCTTTTATCCAACCAGTTTTATTCTCCTCATCGGCAATCTAGCCCAAGCCAGAACGATCCAGATCCTTGTTCAACAGCTTCTTGGGTTGGTCTTTATGTATCTTTATTGTCGCCACAAAAAGGCCAGTCAAGTTGCTTCAATTATAGGTGCTATGATTTTTTCCACTGCTGGTCTTATGACCACTGATTTCGAGTTTGGTCTGGGGAGCCGAGGTCTTATCTGGTTACCCCTCCTCCTACTGACTATTGACCAGTATGAAACCACCAAGAAGTGTCGGTTTGGCTTAATTGTAGCCTTATCGGAGTTCGCAATTATTACCGCCGGCCAATTTCAGGTTGTTGTCTACGCCAATCTTATTTTGGCGGCCATAATTATACCGAGATTTATAAAAAATCCTCGTCAAACATTTTTCTTGATTTTATTCATCCTGGCCGGTTTCTTGCTCTCCTCTGCCCAGATTTTTCCGACGGCCGAAGTATTCATCCAGTCTATTCGAGCCAACGATCCCTATATTAGACAGGTAGGCTACGGTATTCTCCCCCTAAAACATCTTCTAACTACATTCATTGCCCCGGATCTATTTGGAAACTCTGCCACCGGGAATTACTTCGGCTTCTGGAACTACCGTGAAAGTATCGGCTATATCGGTATTATTGGTTCGCTTCTTGTTTACTTATCCTTTTTGAAAAAGGAGAACCTTCCCGAAAAGATTGGCCTCTTTATTTGTCTCCTCTTTGCTTTCACGTCTCCCCTCTCAAGACTACCGTATCTTATTGGGATTCCACTTCTCAAGACAGCCGGTGCCTCCAGAACCCTATATCCGTTAATTTTCTTTGCTTCTTACCTTGCCGCAGTCGGTTCAGATTTTGTCTTCTCAAAAAAAATCAAAATAAAACAGCTTCTCATTCCCACACTAATTCTTTCAATTATTTTAGACTACTATTTTTTTAGCTACCTCGGGTATGCCCTCTCCCCCTTTAAATCAACTGCGGGTGACTTACTCACCCACGCTACCACCAACTTTCGGAATCTGTTTATTCCATCTATTGTGTTTGGACTCGGAGTTGTTCTTATTGTACTTTCTCAGTCCTGGCTGCAAAAATGGAAAATGGTTATTAAATTAATTTTCATAATTCTTCTAAGTTTCGATTTACTCCGTTTCCATTACAAATTTAACCCATTCATCAACCACTCCTTTGCCTATCCCCAGACCGCTGTTATTAATTATTTACTTGCCCATCCTGGTAGGTTTATTACTACTAGTTCTGAGATATTACCATCAAATTCCTGGACACCATATCATCTGGAAAGTATTCTTGGATACGAGACACTGTTCCCGAGCCGCATCGGCGGATACTTTGCCACAATGAACTCGGGTATTCCAACAGTTTCAAATAGCGAACGTTATCTGGACACGATTAAGAATTATGACTCACCGCTTTTGGATCTCGCTGGTGTCAAGTACATTGTTACATTAAATCGCGATAAAATTAGAAAAATTGATCCAAACGGTTATCTACGAGATGACAGTATAAACCTAAAAAAGTACTCACCAGTTTTCAACGACCGCGCCACCGTTATTCTTGAAAACAAAAGTTTAGTAGGCAACGCCTACCTTAACTACTCACCTATTATCGCTAACGACGATTTTGACACCTTGGCCAAGATGGTCGCGAATAAAGAAAATAACGCCGCCTACACTCCAGATAAGCTCACTTTAAACTACGACAGCAACCTTTCACCTCAAATTATCAATATAAAGCAAAACTTATCGGGTGATATCTCTGTTGACTTTGTTTCGAAAGCTAACGGACTATTGACGATCGCCACGACAAATTTCCCCGGCTGGCACGCCGTTCTCGATGGTAAACAGGCAAAGATCATCAAGAGTAACTTTCTTTTCATCGGAATCGAGATTCCACCAGGAAATCACTCGCTTCGCTTGACCTATCGACCAACCAGCTTCGCTTACGGGATGATTGTTTCGACACTCACCCTTGCAGTTCTGATAGTGATTACACTAATCAGCGTCTTATCAAGCCGAAAGGCCCGCTAGTTACCACCACCTGTCCTTTGTCTGCCGTTGGCAAGTTCACCACAGTATATAAATGACCGCGGTTGCTTCTGTCCGGCAATCGTTTCCTCCACATAAACAAATATTCAAAACCATTGTTATCCCCGTAGGGCAAAGTATACGAGATATTGAAGTACTTATCAGTGTTTTGGTTCACCAGATAATCAACAATTGTTAATTTGTTGGTAAGCGATACAGATAAAGGAACCCTTCTAATGGTGAAATAGTTAATCGCCAAAAACGTGACTAAAGCAACTACGAGTATGTTTACCCTGCTAACAACACCAGCCAGAATCAGGGGCAATATCGCCGTCGCGATCGAGAAATAATATTCCGGCAGATTCCCCTTATATTTATAAAGCAAAACAGTTGGTGTGATCAGCCAAATAAGCGTGAAAATCCTAAGTTTCATGTCCCTTCCTACGAACCACCACCCAAAGATTAGAAGAAAAACCGACAGTATTCTCTCAGCCACAAATCGCCAATCTTCGGCTCCATGAACACCAAAAACGTCAAAGCTTCGCCACCAAACCCGCCAAAAATTCATTTTGTCCCAAACAAGGCCACTATTTCCAGCAACGAGTTCCAAAGCCTTCCCAAGGTTAAGAAAATCATGTCGTAAATCAAATATCAGAATCGGCAAAAACCAAATTGAATATACCAACACCATTTGAAGTAACTCCCTGAACGTAGGCCGCTTTTTTGAAAGAACGATTCCAGTGACTAAAAATACAGAAATACTAATCGGTACTAAGTGAATTGTTGCCGCCAAACCACACAATGCCGCTGGCCAAGTCCACTTGATTTTTCCCTCCATCGCACGGTATATCAGGAAGAAGCCCACTACCGCCAGTAATGGCCCATACATCGCGTTCCAGATTATTATCTGGTCGGAAAAAACATAGATTAGTGCAGCCAGAAAACCTGCCTTCCGGTTCCAAAGTTTCAGTCCAACAAAGTAGTAGCTAAGGGTTGTCAGTGCGACTACAAGCAACCCCAAAGCCGCTCCGCTCATTGGATTACCGCCCATGGCCAAGAAAAATGGTAGAAGAAAGTAATAGTGATACGGTCCGACAAAAAAACCGTTGTCACTCGCCACTCTCGGCCCAATTAGCGTCGGTTTGTGATCCCACAGCATCTTCATCACGACCGTTGCATCATTCTCTTGATCCCAATCGAATTGATATCCTAGTTTCATCCAAGAGGACATCCTCAAGCCTACAGCCAGAATTACCAACGACAACACAATCAGCCAGTCATTTCTTTTTAAGCCCATAGATGATTAAGCTTACTAAACTTATCAAAGAAATTATATCAGCCAACTTTTCAACTGGAGTCCGGACCAATTTTACGGTAACTATATGATTCCCCTTGGTCAGTGGAAACTCGATCAACCCCAAATTTGATGGCTTCGTTTGTACCGTGACCCCGTCCACTATTACCTGGCGGCTGGGGAAGAAGAATCTATTCATTTCTGCGGTCGCAATTCCTCTGTTATCAGCGATTAAAGTTTTCGGAATGGAATATACCTTCGTCTTCACCCACCTGGGAAGCGATTCGCCGGCGATATCTGTCGTCCCGTTAAATAGAAACGAATTCGTCATATAGTCGTTATCTGTGTATCTAATCCTTTCCCAACTTCTTAAATGATTTCTATTCGTATACATCGCCAGTAATACAATTACGATCATCAGAATTTTGGGTAACTTTTCGCTTAAGAAAGCGCCCATAATACTAGTTACCACCATTACCAGGATTAGAATCCTCCAGGGAAATTGGATTTGTTGCACCAACGGGATCATCCGCCAAACGAAGTCCGAGATGGGCAACATCATCAAAAAAGAAGCAACAAAAATGAACCAACACAACCAAAGCAATTTTTCTGATTTTATCTTCTTTCTTCTAAATAAAGCCCACAAAGTTAATACCGCCATCAAACCGATTGCCACCCACTGCGCTATCCCCAGCTGGAACGACAAACCCGCCCTGCCACCAGAATCGGAAAAACCATAGCCCCACTTGGAATAAATTAACTGACTCAGAGTCGGCCAATGTTCCTGATAATTTACCGAGATGTTTTTCCCCAAGTAAACATAGCTCGACTCCAGTAGTGCCGGCAACAGAAAACTGGCGGACAGTAGGACTCCCCAAACAAGACCAAGAATCGGCTTGACCCATGACTCGCCTTTCTTCGAGTCGTAGTCCAGCACGAATATATAAAGTAATACCAGTGGGAAAAATATCAGGGCACTAACGTTGTGGGAGGTAATCAACCCCGCCATCGCTACCACCTCAAAAACCAACCAAATTCTCTTTTTTCTGACCTCGAAGATGGAAAGTAGTATTAACGGCAACCACATCAGGGACAGTAGCATCTGATGGGCTCCGGTAACATAGGTGATCACAAAACGGTAGGGAACCAGAAGAAATAGTAACGCCCCAACCATACTTGCAAACTTAGAAAAGTGTCTGTTCAGCCATTCAAACATAAAGATAATTGAAAGTAGGCTAGCCACAACTGCCACCAATTTCAAGCTTTCAGAATAGGTTGGTACAAATGAGTTAATTAAACTTCCCCAGTAATAAATTTGCGGGTAGAAGTATGTAAAAAGCGGGGAGCCATAACCATATACCATTTTCGTCGCGAAACGCACGGGGAACTGACCGCCCTTAAATTCTTTATCAAAGTACATCAGCCTGACAATATGGTATTCTCCGTCATGAGTCTTAAAAAAACCTGGTATCGCAAAATCCCTCAAGGCTATAACGGTGCAAAATGCCAAGAAAAAGTAAATTAAAAATCGTTTCACCACTCTAGATTATAATTAAACCAAATGAAGAATCACAACTACTCCATTTTAATCCCCAGCTTCAATGGCCTAACCCTCCTGAAAAAACATCTACCCTCAGTGGTTAAATATTCTCCGGGGGTCGATTCGATCACCATTGTCGACGATGGCTCAATTGATGGTACACTGGAGTACCTCAAAGGGCATTTTCCGAAAGTAACTGTCCTCCATAACCCAAAGAATCTTGGTTTCACCAAATCCGTAAACCTTGGGATAGAACACATAAGCTCAGACTTTGTCGTGCTTCTAAATAATGATGTGGAACCGACACCTGGGTACACGCAAAAAGCACTCGAACTTTTTGACGATACCGTTTTTGCCGTAAACTTCAATGAAACTGCTTCATCCTGGCCCGTTGTTAGTTGGAACGGGAAACTTGAATATAGTCGCAGCCAAGACAAATCCCGCCCCTACCTGACAGCCTGGGCTTCTGGTGGCAGCGCCGTTTTTCAAAAAAATATTTGGAAGAAACTAGGAGGTTTCGATCCTGTCTTCTCACCCGGCTACTGGGAGGATATCGACCTGGGCTGGCGAGCTTGGACGGCTGGTTACAAAATAATTTTTGACCCCAATTCAAAGGTAATCCACGAACACGAATCAACCTTCAGTATTTTTTCCAAAGACTACCTCAATCTTCTAAAACAGAGAAATGAACTTCTCTTTAACTGGAAAAACTTTTACGAAATCCCGTATCGACTCAGCCACTACTGGTTTTTGTTTACCTACGTCCTAGCTCATCCGGGTTACCTCAAAGTTATCTTCGCCGCTCTCCGGTTGGCTGGCAATCTCCAGCAGGTTTCAATAAGAAAAAGATCTTCAAGCGAAATTTTTGAATTAGTAAACAAACCTTATGAAAGTTGATCTTTCAATCGTTATCGTCACCTATAACTCGGCAGGTCATGTCAGCAGACTTCTTGATTCGATCTACAAAGATAAAGGGAAAATAAATCTTGAGGTAATCGTCGTCGATAACCAATCGACCGACAATTCTCTCGCTGTTGCCAAAGGACATAAACTGAAGCCACTTTGTATCCAGACGGGATCAAATGCAGGTTTTTCTATTGCTGTTAACAAAGGTTTCAGTAACGCCAAGGGGGACTATTTTTTTATCTTAAATCCCGACACAGTCGTACTAAAAGGAACCCTCAAAAAACTTCTTGATTTTTGCAAAGACACTTCGCCCTTAGGAGCCGTTGTCCCCCGGCTCCTGAATCTGGACGGCAAGCCGCAAGCTTCAGTCTATAAATTCCAGACCATCGGGAACGCTATTAAGAAAAATTTCTTCAATTGTCGAGACTGTTTTGGTAAATACTTGCCAGATAACCACGTCCAAAAGGTCGAAGTTGCGGTTATGGCGGCATTCTTGGTCCCGGCAACAACATTCGATATCATTGGTGGTTTAGATGAAAGATATTTTTTATATTACGAAGACTTCGAATTCTGTCGCCAACTCTCTCTCCACAACCTCCCCGTCTACTATTTACCAACAGCCAAAATCAAACACATTCATGGAGCCAGTGGACATTTTGTGTTTCACCTAAAAAGCCCCTTACTCGCCTCTGCCAGGCTCTACTATGGTGTCCTTTACTCAGATGTATTAAACTTCGTCTTATGGGTGGGTCATAAGTGGCAAGTAATATTAAGACGACAAAGATTCCGTGATTAAAAACAACCTCTCACATTTTAGTAAGATTCTCATTCTTGGAATCGTGTTGCGTTTGGTCTTTGCAGCCACCACTTTTCACAACGACCTCACCGCCTTCGTTCTCGCCAGTACCTATATCAACAAAGGTGAGGTCATAACCTTCTACGACCAGGTCCGCCTCTTACCTCCAGGAGACCCAATCAAAAACAACTACACCGACAAGATCTTCAACTACCAACCGTTGTCCTACTTAATTCCCTCGCTATTTTATCTACCATTTCAGCCGTTCATCCAGCAGATCAGTCGAGAGTTTACTCTGGATGCCCACAAGTTTCTTTCTTCTTCTCGACCCTTCGAACCGGTGTTAATTTTGTACAAACTCCCATTTATCGTTTTTGACTTACTGTGTGCTTTCGCCATTGGCAAACTAGCTAAAGATGAAAAGAATAAACGCCGCCTCCAAATTTTTTGGTTATTTAATCCGGTTGCAATTTTTGTTTCATCAGTCATGGGCCAATCGGATATGATGGTTGTCTTCTTTTTCATTCTTTCTTTAGTCGCAGCCCGCGAAAATAAGCCCTACCGAGCCGTTGTTTTCGCGGCGATCTCGGCACTTTTCAAACCCGCCGGACTATTGCTTTTCCCGATCATTGCCGTATCAGTGCTTGACAAATCATTCATCGAAACCGCCAAAACATTTTTATTTGGAATTTTGACTTATCTTATTGGTATTGCAGCCTATCTGCCGTCGATTTCCTATCGTACCTACGCACTCTTCGCAGAACAGACATCAAAAAGCACCTTTTCCGGTATCACTATCGCGTCAGGTTATACGATCCCTTGGTTTTTCATCGCTTATACCATGATTATTATTCTCTTATTCAAGAAAAAACTGTCCCTTTTTAACTCGCTTGGTTTGGCACTAGCCTCCAGTCTCGTTTTGTCCCATTTCCACCCCCAATGGTTCGTCTGGTTAACACCTTGGTTGATATCCTGGGCCACCGATAGACGAAATATTTACCTTTACCTTGCGGCTTTGTTATCTTGGTTTGCGATCCTGCTTTCTTTTGATTACTCTCTCCACCTAGGGGCTTTTTGGCCACTTAATCTCAGCAACCAGTACCTCTTTCCAAAGAGTATCATTTGGCAAGACTTCGTTGTCATGGCTCGCGCTTTTTTGATCGCCTATTTCGCATTAGCGGTCAACAATAAAAACCAAAAAGATCTTGGCTAAGAAGTTATTTCCATTAATTTTATTAGCTCTGGCTGTTCGGATTTCAATTTGTTTTTTTCAATACTCGGGTGACGTCAAAAACCATATAGTTTGGGCTGACTCAGTAATTTCTCAAGGAACCTATGGTTTGTACTTGAGACACTTTGCTGGCTTTAATGATGTTAACTACCCTCCCGTTTCAATCATGTTTTTTTCTGTAAGCCGCGTTTTCTACCAAGCTGTCGGATCTTTTATTCATTGGCAGAACTTTCATGCCAAGTTCCTTCCTTCTGTATCAGTACCTTTCATTGAGTCAGAGAATGCAGCCGCCGGGTTTATGAAATTTCCTTCAATTCTGGCTGACGTCTTCATCGGACTTCTTATTTTTCTTATCGCCAAAAAAAACCACCAGAGCAACCCCCTGCCGCTTGCCAGTCTTTACTGGTTTAATCCAGCCGTGATCTATGTCAGTTCTGTCTGGGGCCAAATCGAATCCATACCCCTCCTTTTTCTGATTTCATCTTTCTATCTTTTGTCACGAAAAAAATCTCATGATTATTGGCTTTCCCATTTTTGTTTTGTTCTCGCTGTTCTCTCAAAACAAACCGCTCTCTGGCTTCTACCCGTCTACCTAGTTATTTGGTGGCGTCAGGGGAGTGTTCAAAAACTTTTTAAGGGTCTTCTCCTTCAATTTCTTGCGTTTTTCATCATCTATTCTCCATTCACCCCCCCTCCAAATGCGATCAGTTCTTTTGTTGTGACTTTGGCGGGTTCCTCTACTTTGATTAGTGATCAAGCCTACAATCTCTGGTATCTCCTCTACGCCGGTCAACGACTCAACGATTCCATCCGCTTACTGGGTCTTTCAGTCCGACTCTGGTCAGTCATTTTTCTCGTGTTTTCATATCTCTTTATCGTCTACAAACTTATAAAAAAGTTTTCCATTAGTCTGGCCGCCAACTCTCTTTTTTGGCTCTCACTCGCCGCTTTCTTTCTGCAAACCCGGATTCACGAACGTCATCTTGCCCCCGCTCTCCTTTTTGTCCTCTTGACTAATTTTCAGCCAAAGACGAAAATCACACTCTTTCTATTCCTTTCCGTGTATCATCTGGCCAACCTTTATACTGGACTAAGATTACCCTTTATATGAAGAATAAACTGATCTACCCTATCTTAGGCCTAGCCCTATTTCTTCGGTTATTTCAGCTTAGTAGTCTTCCCGTCTCGCTCTTCGGTGACGAAATTGATGCTGGTTATCACGCTTGGTCACTTGCGACCACTCTACGCGACTATCGAGGACATTTTCTGCCTACCTACATCCAAAGTCTTTCGGAGTGGCGCGCCCCACTCTTGATGTATGTGACGGCACCATTTGTCGGTCTTATGGGTCCATCCAATTTCAGCGTTCGTTTACCCTCGGCACTGCTTGGCGTTGCCAGTGTTTACCTGATTTTTCTTCTCGCTGGACGTCTCTATCCAAATAAGAAATATCTCGGTGAGATAACCGCTTTAGTGTTAACTCTTTCTCCGTGGCACCTTCACTACACCAGAAACGCGACCGAACAAGCCACGCTTTTTTTCTTAGTCCTCCTTGGCATTTACCTTTACCTAAAGAACCTCAGTTCAAAAAAATACAGCGCCCTTTTCTTGATTCCCTTCGTCTTAACCTTCTACACCTATTCCATCGCCAACCTTTTCGTTCCACTTCTTGGCCTTATCCTCGTCATTGCCTTCCCGCCGGACTGGAAAAAATTACTAGAGAGACAATCCGTTATGGGGACGATTCTCGCCTTCCTGCTCTTCATTCCTATTGGTTACCAGATTTTACTTGGACCCGCGGCCGGTCGATTTAAATTGATCAATATCTTTGCCGATCCAAAAACCGTCGAACAAGTAATCATTGATCGAACTCAGCCTTGGGTAAAAAACCAAGCGATAGAAACTTTTTTTCATAATAAATACCTTGCCTATGGACAGGTGTTCGTTAGTAATTATCTGACCTCTTTTTCTCCAAATTTTCTTTTTCTCCACGGAGATCCAAATTATCGTCAGTCAATCGCTCGTTTCGGAGAAGTTCTTCTCATCTGGGCGCCCTTTCTCTTCATCGGGCTGGTTGTCTTGTTCTCCAAAGAAAACCGAAAGTCCAATTTCTTGGTATTACTTTGGCTCTTGGCTATACCCGTCCCCAGCGCCTCAACGATCGGTGGGGGAGACCATGCCTCCCGACTCTTTCTAATGAACTTCCCCCTGACCCTGTTGGTTGGGTTAGGCGTTATCCACTTTTTTCATGAGTTGAAAAGACCAATCGCTAAAATTTCTTTAGTCATCCTCAGTTTTCTCGTCATCTTAAACTTCGCCGCCTATTGGTATCAGTATGCTTTCCAGTACCGTTATGATTCGCTCTCTTATTGGCAGTATGGTTACGAATCTCTCTTTAAAATCGCAAAACCCCACCTCAATGGTAAACGCCGTGTTTTTGTTAACAACACTGCTAATCCAAGTCTGTATCGCTTTGCTTTTTATACCGCTTATCCCCCGTCGGACTTCCAAAAAAACTTTAAAGGGGACATTACCAAGAAAGATATCATCGAGGGTTTTGATGGATTTCAGTTTGGAGATAACTACTTTTTCGGAAAGATCAAAAACTTCTCCGAGATTACTACTACCTTAAGTAAGGGCGATCTCTATCTTGCCGCCCAAGGAGAAGAGGTTCCTGGAGATTGGGATTGGTCCATCACCCCTCCATCTGGTCTAAAACCACTTGGGGTCGTTAGAAATTTTAGAGGACAACCCATTTTCTACGTTATGGAGAAGATATAAAGAAACTAATGTTGAAACGAACACTAATTCTAATTTCCCAGATTCTCATTTTCGCTTTTTGGCCAGTTTCCTTTTTTTTGGTCAATCGACCAACACACTTTCAAATTTTTAACAACAGTCTCAAGAGCGGGACCGTCTTTCAGGTATCACCCTTAGATTATGATTCATTAGTAAAAAAAGTCGGCCTTTTCCCAAACCGAAACCTAGCTCGGCTGGAACAAAACAAACTCACCCCCATCATTTCCAAATACAATCTCAATTTTTTTTCCTTGTTAGACCCCAACAATTATTTCTTCGGTTTCCATCCTCGGGAAAATGTCATCCCGAACCAGAACCTTATTAAATTTCCACCACTATCAGTCCTATTCCTTCTTATTGGATTATATTACTGGCAGAAATTGAATCACCACAAGCTCATTTTTTATGCAATCATTTTTTTCGTTTTGATACTCTCATTTCTAAAAATTTTTGATGGTTTCGACTTAGTGCTCTATTTTCCTCTGGCCCTGATCCTTGTCCATGGTCTTTTGCACTTTAGCAGCAAAAAATCGCTTCTTGTAACTCCGTCGCTTCTCATTTTTTGTCTAATATCTTTGATTGATCTATTAAGGATTATCTTGATCCTTTAAAAATGAAGTCGAAACTGACAATTTCCCTAATCCTCCTCTTCTCAATCGCTCTCGGCATTTTCTTTAGGTTTTATCAACTAGGTGTCACCCCAGCTGGTTTTTATCTCGACGAGGCAGCCATGGGTTACAACGCCTACTCAATTTTGAAAACTGGTAAAGACGAGTTCGGTATGGCTCTGCCAATAATTTTTCGTTCCTTTTTGGATTTTAAAACTCCGGTTTATACTTATTTCATTGTCCCCCTGATCTCCGTTCTCGGCTTGTCTGTTTTTAATACCCGCCTCCCTTCAGCTTTATTTGGCGTCCTGACCCTTCTTTTATTATTTTTTCTCATTAAAGAAATTTCCTCAAATAAGTATGCCAATAAACTCGCCCTTCTCGCCACCTTACTTCTGGCCGTTTCACCCTGGCATATTTTATTCAGTCGCACCACCTATGAAACAAACCTTTCCCTTTTTTTCCTTATCCTTGGTATCTACACTTTTTATCTTGGCCTAAAAAAACCATATTTTTTCCTCATTTCCTCTCTTGGCTTCTCGATCTCTTTTTTGGCTTACCACGCCGAACGGCTGATTGTACCGGTGGTTCTGGTTTTTCTTATCGCCTCTAATATTTCCATACTTGCTAGGAACCTTCGTCGTTTCTGGTTTGTCACCATCCTGAGTGTGATTTTGGGGTTATTCATAACTTGGCCCACCATCAACCTAATGAAAACTCCGGGTTTCCTTTCCCGTACCAGTACCTTGAATATTTTTTCTTATTCCCGTCAGCTTCCTGCCGGTTACAACGCGCAATATCATGGCCCGCTTGCTTCCATATTGAACTTTCCGCCCTTACTTTCGGTCAAAGAATTCGGTTCTCTTTACTTCTCCTACTTTTCTCCTCGCTACATGTTCTCCATCGGCGACCCTGGACCACGTAGTTCCTACCCCGATTTAGCCACTTTCTTTGTCTGGCAGTTCCCCCTTTATTTAATCGGACTCTACTACTTAATCAAGGACAAGCAATTGGGCTATTTACGAAATCTCATCATCATTCTCCTCTTGGTTTCACCCATCCCCGCCGCGCTTACCCGTGACCCATACACTACAATTCGTTCCCTTCCCTTAGTTATCCCCCTGACCGTTATTATTTCTCTTGGCCTGATTAAATCTTTTGAACTACTCTCTCCCCGTCTCCGTCCCATCTTTACCACTCTTCTTGTTATTTTGGCGACCACCAGCCTTTTTTCCCTCTATAGCTCTATCTATTTTTTCAACGACTATTTTAGAGGTTATGCCTGGGATTACGGACCCACTAAGGTCGTCGACTATATTAATAAACTACCCAAAAATCTACCCATTACTTTTGACAATTCAAGAGGGGAGTCATATATCCATTTACTCTTTTTTACTAAATATGACCCGGTCTCATTCCAAAAAGATAATTTCGAGATGCCCTTAAATGAGTACTATACCAATATGGATAGGAACAAGACCAAAAAAATTGGTCGAATCACTTACAAAAAGATCGACTGGGGCGCTGACGCCGAAGACACCAAACAATATCTCATTAGCGACGGTCTCGTTATCTCGGATCAGGAACTCTCCGCTCATCGTTTGACCAAAATTGCTGATATAACTAACCCAGATGGGTCTCTCGCCTTACGCATCGTTGAGACTAATCCGCGCCCGCGATGAAATATAAAAACAATAAATTCCTACTTCTCATCATCATTCTTCTTGGCTTCGCCCTTCGTTTCTACCGCCTTGGTGATTTTCCACCGTCCTTAAATTGGGATGAAGTCAGTCATGGTTACAACGCCTTCTCGATCATAAAGACCGGTGCCGACGAATGGGGAGTTCGGTTTCCCCTGATCTTTCGCGCCTTTGGCGACTTCAAGCTTCCCGCTTATATCTACCTTACCACCTTTCCGGTATTTGCCTTCGGTCTCACCGCTTTTGCTGTTAGATTTGTCTCAGCCCTAGCCGGGACGCTCGCCATTATTTTCATTTATCTTCTCACCCGTCAGCTTTTTGAAGATAAGAAATTTGACTATGGTCTTCTTGCCGCTTTTATTCTCGCCATTTGCCCATGGCATTTCTTTTTTAGCCGCGCCGCACTGGAAGCGAACCTCAGTCTCACTTTTCTCATCGCCGGGGCCTGGCTACTGATACGGGCCACCAGAAGTGGTCGAGATTATGTCCCCGCCGCTCTTTTTCTCGGACTTTCGCTTCACACCTACAATACTGCCCGCGTTTTCGTTCCCCTACTTCTTATCCTCTTCGCTTGGATCTACCGGCGAAAGATCAAGTTTGGCCCGAGTTTGTTAATTAGCCTGATTATTGTCACTTTTTCGTTTGCTCTTGTAATTTATCAGCTCAGAACCGGTGAGGCCACCGCTCGCTATAGTAAACTCGCCATTCTCAACTCCGTCACTACCTTTCAGATCGGCCAGACGCGCCAAGCCAGCCATCTTCCGCCCCTTGTTTCCCGCCTTATCTACAATCGGCCCGTTTTCTTCCTCACAAAGTTTACTAGCAATTATCTTTCTTACTTCACCCCAACCTTTATTAATCAATCTAAGGGAGTCCAGACCCAATTCGCCATTCCCAATCAACCCCTTTTTACCCACCCGGTACTTATCTTGACCTTATTCGGTCTCTTACTCCAACTTTCTCTGGTGAGAAAAGAATCTTCGGCTAAATTTATTCTCGGCTGGCTTCTGATCGCACCTATCGCCGCCGCCGTCACCAT
>OBEQ010781624.1_pt1 | contig 15548 bp, 13 predicted proteins | sample 1670901 | NCBI WGS metagenome assembly OBEQ01 (sample SAMEA104232315, study PRJEB22302) | groundwater metagenome | biome: forest; feature: aquifer; material: groundwater | place: USA | collected 2011-08-07 | depth 5.4 m | reverse complement strand
ATGAGGATTTTGGAACCATTACTGCATTTTTTTACCCCGCGGTATAGCAATAATCACAAAGCTAAGGCGTTGCATTTTTCTTCGATTACTACCTACATTGCGATTCTTCTTGTTTTCCAAATATTTCTTTCAACAGTCGCCAGGTTTGACCCCCAAGTTTTGGGTTATGCCAGCAACATTAATGTCTCTGATTTGCTTCGCTATACCAACGAGAAACGGGCGGCTTCTAACCTGCCGGCGCTGGTCCTAAACGATCAACTGTCTTTTGCAGCGCGCGATAAAGGCAATGATATGTTTGCCAACCAGTATTGGGCCCACAATTCCCCTGCCGGTCGCGATCCTTGGTCATTTATTATCGCTGCCGGATACCATTATCTCTTTGCCGGCGAAAATCTCGCTAGGGATTTTGGCGATTCAAAAGGGGTCGTCGAGGCCTGGATGAACTCCCCATCACACCGGGAAAATATCGTCAACGATCACTATAAAGACATTGGATTTGCCGTGGTTAATGGCAAACTAAACGGGAATGAAACTACTTTAGTGGTCCAAATGTTTGGCACCCAGCCGGGTGGCACGCCCACAGTCACTGCTCCCCCTGCCCCAGCACCTGTCACCCAACCAGTTCCGGAGCAACCAATTATTCCGGCCACACCAGCGGCGCAGCCAGTGCCCACCAACTCTAACCCTCCTGGTCAGATTCTAAACGTCGAGAGCCCTTCCCAACAACCAAAATTTGATATTCTCGGAGTAACCCGCAATGTTTCTTTTGGCCTAGTTGTCGCCTTGATGGGGATATTGGTTGTCGACAGCCTCCTTATTTATCGTCGTCGCGTTGTCCGCCTCTCGGGCCATAATCTCGCCCATTTTATGGTCTTAATTGCCGTCTTGGTAGCCTTAAATGTTATCGGAAGGGGGATAATACTATGAATTTGACGATAGATAATAGACGATAGAGAATAGAATCCTGAAGTTAGAAAATAGAGGATAGAGCCGAATTCTACCTTCTACCATCAACCTTCAAAATTCTACTTTCTACTCTCAATCATCTACCGTCTAGTTATGTTATGAAAATCCATCAAGCTGCCCGTCATGGATTTGATTTTGTTCTCCTGTTGTTGATCGTCGGTTTGGGTCTTGGGGGGATACTCGTATTCCGCTTTGACGTCGCTTCCCAGGTTGCCATCGTTGTTTTAATGTCGATTTTGTATGTTTTTTGGGGAATTTATCATCACCATCACGATGACAATTTGACCGGGCACATCGTCGCCGAGTATATTGCCGTCGCCGCCCTAGTGGCTTTTATTTTAATCATCTTCTTACTGAGGGTTTAGATTTTGGAGCCTCGTCAGAAACTAGCGCTTAGCCACCGGACGTTTCTTTTCATCACCTTTTATAGCAATAAAAGCAAATACTACAGCTGCTAAGACTAGTCCTAAAAATAAAATAATAGTTGAGTAATTCATAGAACCTTTCTTTCTAAACTAATTTGTCCGAAAACCAAGGCCACAGCAACAAAATTCCCTAAGTCAATGAATTTTTCGCCGACTATCTTAAGTCTTTCGGTCACCAATATATTATATCACCCTTTTCAATCGCCAATTTTTGATTTTGGCGTGGTTTCCCGAGAGAAGAACCTCTGGCACTTTCCAACCGTTGAATTCTTCTGGTCTTGTATATTGCGGGAACTCAAGATTTTCTCTTTCGGAAAAAGATTCAATTTCCGTCGCTTCAGGTTTCTCTAAAACTCCTGGAAGAAGGCGAGTCACGGCATCGACAATAACCATCGCCGGGATTTCACCGCCGGTCAAGACGTAGTCTCCAATACTGAGACTTTCATCAACTAAATGGTCTTTAACTCTCTGATCCACTCCTTCATATCGACCACACACCAGGACTAGTTGATCCAATTTTGCAAACTCTCTAGCCTTTGATTGATTGAAAGTTTTACCGCGTGGGTCTAATAATACCGTCCTGGAATTTTTAATTTTTAATTTTAAATTTTTAATTCCGCGAAGCGCCGCGGCAATCACATCAACGCGAAGAATCATGCCCACTCCGCCCCCAAATGGTCGGTCGTCAACACTGCCCCGGGCATCGATAGCAAAATCTCGCAGGTTATGTAGGTTAATAGTAACCAGTGACTTATTCTGAGCCCGCTGAATGATGCTGTAGTCAAACGGTCCTGAAAACATTTCCGGGAAAAGGGTAATAACATCAAATGTCATGGCTACATTTTAGCCTTTTATCTTGCTATACTCAATTTTGTGAATATAGTCGTGGTCATGCCCACATTCAATGAAGCCAGCAACATTGGCCGGATGATTGATGTTTTAGTGGGTCAAGAATTTCCAAAAATTAAAAACCACAAAATGATGCTCTTAGTTGTTGATGACAAATCGCCTGACAATACTGGGGAAGTAGTTAAAAAAAAACAGATAAAATATAAAAACGTCTATCTTCTTGAAGGAGAAAAACAAGGATTAGGGTCAGCTTATGCCCGGGGGTTTCATTATGCTATTAAAAAACTCAAGGCCGATGCGGTGATGGAAATGGATGCCGATTTCCAACACGACCCAACCGATGTCAAACGGTTTGTAGCCGAGTTTGACCAGGGCGAGGATTATATCCTTGGCTCGCGTTTTATTAAGGGTGGTTCTATCCCAAAAGATTGGGGTCTAAAAAGAGTTTTTTTATCAAAAGTGGGCAATTTATTTATTCGGTCAACTTTGTGGCTTTGGAACATTCATGATTTTACCACCGGTTTTCGTTTAGCCCGAGTGAAAGGTTTTCTTGACCAAATCGATTTCCATAAGCTTTTTTCCAAATCCTACGCCTATAAAATTGCCCTCCTTTATGAAATGCGTCATCGCGGGGCGAAAATTTCCGAAATTCCCATTAAATTCAGTAGTCGGGAGAAAGGATGGAGTAAAATGGAAAGTGAAGACTTTTTTGAGAGTCTCAAAACTGTCTTTGGTATCCGGTTAAAAAGTTTAGGCATATTTTCATGAAGAAAATCGTTATCGTTGCCCCAACCTTTAATGAACAAGAGAGTATCGCGGCTTTTATACAGTCAGTTCTAGCCCAGCAACAAAATATTACCGACTATGACCTACACTTATTAATTTCTGATAGCCATTCTAGTGATAAAACTTCCAAAATTGTTACCAAATTGATCCTTAATAATGATCATGTTCATTTTCTCGATACAAAAATCTCCGGACCAGGGAAATTAGGTATGGGTTTGTCTATGGGGCTGGACTACGCGGTAGAAAAACTCCAAGCAGACATTCTGATTACCATGGAAGCCGACCTCTCTAATGATCCTAGCCAGATCCCACAATTTGTGGCCAAGCTCAAAGATTTTGATTTAGTCATCGGCAGTCGTTACGTTTCTGGCGGGAAGATTGTAAATTGGTCTTGGTGGCGTAAATCTTTTAGTTTGGGTGCTAATAATTTATTGAGACTGCTGGCTTTTACAACCAAGACTCATGAATTTACCAATCTTTATCGAGCTTTTAACAAAAATGTTTGGTTGACTTTACGTCCCTTGGTCCAAAACAGGGTGGGTTGGTTATTTGTACCCGCTTTTGTTTTTGAAGCGTTAGGAACCAATTTGAAAATAGCGGAACAGCCCATTGTTTACTTTGATCGTTTTGGTGGGCGATCAAAGATGTCCACTCTATCCTACACTAAAAATCTTTTGGAATATGCGATTCAATATCGTCTCCAAAAGTCAGCCAGTGTTTTTAAATTTGGAGTCGTCGGGGGATTGGGATTTTTAGTTAATACCATTGTCCTGGTCATTGGAGTAAACTTTGGACTACGGCCCTCGTCAGCCGGAGTAATTGGAGCAGAGCTAGCCATTCTTGTCGGATTTTTCTTAAATAATCGCTGGACTTTTGCCGAAGATAAAATTGCTACGTTTAGGCAATTTTTGCCCAAATTTGTTCAGTATAATGTCATTGCTTTTGGTTCAGTAGTGATTCAATTTATTTTCCTACGTACTGGTGAATTCTTTTTTGGCTTGGTAAGGTTCAAGGAACCAATAATAAACTTTCCGATTATTCGATTCTATAGTTGGTATATGTTTTTTTACATGGCCGGGGTCGGAGTCGGTATGGTATGGAATTATATAATGTATCGTAAGGTCGTATGGGCAAAAAAAAGTGGCTCATCTTAATTCTCCTTCTGGCGGCGGCACTTCGATTCTATAAATTGCCAGACTATCTACAGTTTCTGGGCGACCAGGGGCGAGATGTGTTGGTGGTCAAAAGAATGATTGTTGACCATCAGTGGACTCTTCTTGGACCAACTGCTTCGGTTGGTGGTTTTTATACCGGTCCAATTTACTACTATTTTATGTTGCCATTTCTTTGGCTTTGGCAACTCGATCCAGTAGGACCAGCCGTTATGGCTAGCCTTTTTGGTCTCGGTACCATTATCCTGCTTTATTATCTAACTAAATTATTTGTTAATGAAAAAGTAGCGCTGATTGCCGCTTTTCTGGCAGCAATTTCCCCAAAACTAATTGAGACCTCTCGGTTTTCTTGGAATCCCAACCCCATGCCGTTTTTTGCTTTACTGACAGTTCTTTTAATATATTATGCCCAAGAACGAGGTAAAAAAGTATTCAGTTTTCTTGCCGGTGTTAGTGTTGGTGTCATGGTACAGCTTCATTATATTGATCTAGTTTTTGTTCCTATACTTGGCATTTGTCTAATTTTAGCAATAAGAAATAGACAAATTTTTCTCCATTTGTTATTTGCTGGATTAGGAATATTATTCGGCAACTCACTTTTTCTTATTTTTGAAATCCGTCACGGTTTCCCCAATTTACGAACTGTTTGGGAATTTGTTAATCGAGGAAGTCATACTGTGGGTCCCAGGAGTTTCAATCCGATTGCACTATACGATGACACTACCAGGCGCCTATTTGAAGCCGTATTGGGTTTTCGTGGCCCGGAGCTGTTATTTTTCTATTACAGCTCAGTAGTCGGCTTTTTCATTTGGGCGCTCCGAAATCCCAAGGCCAAATTTCTCCTGGTTTGGTTTTTTGTAGGCATTCTTGGGATCGGTTCTTATCGCGGTCAACTTCTTGATCACTATTTTGGCTATCTTTTCCCTTTGCCAATAATATTTCTGGCTATCACTTCAGAATATTTATTGCGCAAAAAAATATTGTTACCAATTTTTGTTATCTATCTTCTGGCTCTTTCGATTTTCCAAGTCAAGCAGATGTATTTCTGGTACCCACCTAACAACTTAGTTATGCAAACACAGACTGTTGATAAGTTAGTTTTAAACCTAGCTGAAAACAAACCGTACAATTTTGCACTTTTAACTTTTGGTAATAGTGATCAGGCCTATCGTTATTTCCTTGAGATTTGGGGGCAGTCGCCGTTGACAATTCTCAATCCCGATCTAGATCCAAAGCGTTTGACAGTAGCTGGTCAACTAATTGTTGTTTGCGAAGATGCCAATTGTAAACCTCTAGGCAATCCATTGTGGGAAGTGGCCGGTTTTGGTCGGGCTGAAATTGTGGCCCAACAGGACGGACCGGTTGGCATCAAAATCTTCAAGCTGGTACACTACAAGGGAAAATGAAAAGCATTTTTCTTTCGGTAGTTATTCCTTCTTATAATGAGACGGAAAATTTGCGGCGGGGAGTCCTAGATGAGGTAGCAAGTTTTCTTAAAAAACAGGACTATAGTTGGGAAGTGATCGTCTCAGATGATGGTTCCCCAGATGTACAAGCAAAAAGTCTTGCCCGGGATTTTTGTGGCAGAAATGAAAATTTCTTTTTTCTAGAAAACAACCATGCTGGTAAGCCATTTGCCGTTTGGGAGGGAATTCAGGATGCCAAAGGGGAGATAGTCCTTTTTACAGATATGGACCAGTCAACCCCGATTTCAGAGATAAACAAATTATTACCCCAATTTGATCAAGGGTACGATATCGTAATCGGAAGCCGGGGCTTAGGGAGAAAGAACTTTTCACTGTTTCGGCGGCTGGCATCGGCAATTTTCCATGAATTTCGTCGTAGTCTACTTTTACCTAAAATAATCGATACCCAGGCTGGTTTTAAAGCGATGAGGCTGGCGGTGGCCCAAGAAATATTTCCATTGCTCCAAATTTTTCGCCAACCTGCCAAGGCTGCTAGTGGCTGGAAAGTGACGGCTTTTGACGTTGAACTCTTGGTGGCGGCGCAGACTCGGGGATATAAAGTAACCGAAGTCGAAATAGACTGGGAAGATCGGGATATTTCTAAAGGAAAAAGCAAAGGAACATTGAAATTCGTTCACGAGTCCCTCGAAATGATTCAGGAAACGCTTCGGGTTAAAATAAACGACCTAAGGGGTGATTACAAAAAATGATTGCCTTATATCTTTTTACCCTTTTCGTTTTAACAGTCTACTCTTACACTCAGATTGATCTTAATTTGACATTGTTGCAAACTTCATGGTTTTTATCTTTTCAACAAAATATGGTCAAATTGGGATATTTTAATCGCCCCCTGTCAACCTTAATATTTGTGGTTTTACTTTTCTTATTATCTATAATCTATTTTCAATTTTTACGACATCATCCAACAACTCGTCAAATTATTATTTTAATCCTTGGCATTTGTCTCTTGGGCCTATTCTCTTATCCCGCTTTTTCCCACGATCTTTTCAATTCTATTTTTTATCCTCGAATAATTTTTGAGCACGGCGCCAATCCCTATCAAGTCACGGCGTTGATGTTCCCCGCGGATACTTGGACCAGGTTTATGCAGTGGACTCACAATACTTACCCGTGGGGGCCAGTTTATCTTCTATTAACATTTCCTTTTTACCTGTTGGGTTTTGGCAAATTTATCCTCACCCTGTTTTGGTTTAAGACAATGGGAGTTATCGCTTATCTGGTTTGCTGTTATTTTGTTTATAAAATTGCTAAGAAACCAGGATTAGTTCTTTTTGCTTTTAATCCGCTCATAATTTTAGAAGGGGTTATTTCCGGTCATTTAGACATTATCATGCTAGCTTTTGCTCTGGCGGCAATTCGCTATCGTTCTTTAATTCTATTAGCACTTTCAATTGGTGTTAAATTTGCCACCGTCGCCCTCCTGCCATTTTTTTTCTTTCAAAGAGGTTCACTAGTTATTATCTTGGCTATCTTAGGAAGCCTGATTCAGATTTATTATCGAGCTGATTTCCTGCCCCATTATTTTATTGTTCCCATGGGAATAATTTCCCTTTATCCCAATAGAAAAAGACTTGTTGTTGCTACGATAATTATTTCTATCGCTTTGTTATTTATTCGTTATCTACCGTTTTTATATACCGGACAATGGCTCGCTATAAAATTGTATTAATATCTCTTGTTGTCATCGGGGCGACTCTTCGATGGTTCCATCTAACCGAGTCGATGAGTTTTCTTTATGACCAAGGGCGAGATGCACTGGCGGCCCAAAAGATTCTCTCTGGTCATTTGGTTCTTGTCGGACCAACTACTGACATGCCGGGACTTTTTTTTGGCCCAATGTGGTATTACTTATTAGCTGGGTTGTACGCGATGTCTTTTGGCAACCCCGCAGTTGTTACATTTCTTTTAAGTTTTCTCGACTTAGCAACTATCGTCCTTTTCTATATTGTTGGTAACAAAATTTTTAACCGGACGGCAGGTTTATTGGCTGCATTTTTTTGGGCGGTAGGGAGCTTACCGGTAGCCTATTCACGTACTTTAGCTAACCCGTCGACTTCAGCTTTTTGGTCCATTTTAGTTTTCTATTTCTTGTTTCAATCTCAACCTTTTCTTGCAATTGCCGCCACCGCTCTTCTTTTTCAGTTCAACGCGGCCGGGGCATTCCTGCTTCTGCCATTTATCATTATTACTTTGTTTCTTTCATGGCCACGGGTAAAAAACAAATCAGCTTATTTTTTTGGGCTTATTTTTTTGGGCTTGACCTTTTTACCCCAAATCACCTTTGAAGTTCGACATTCATTTTTAGGGACAAAAACAATTTTAAAGATATTTTCGGTTTCTGGTGGCGGCAACTACCTACAAGGTTTATGGCAAAGATTTCAAAATCTTTGGCAAGAACTTTCCGATTACACTTTTTTCAATCAAAAAAACATCTCACTTTTTGCAGCGACAATTAGTTTATTTGTCATTTTGAAATCTAAAGGTAAAAACTTATTTCTGTTTTGGTTTGTTATTCCCCTGGCCACCTTTCTGTTTCTTTATCCCCGCGGTGAATCACATCCGTTTTATCTTTTGTCCTGGATTCCAGCTGCAATATTAGCCCTAGCCTATTTACTTTCACAAATTTGGCATAAATCACGCTTTTTAGTGGCGTTGGTTATATTCATTTTTCTTTATTTCAACCTATCAGGATTAAAGAGAGAAATTGTTCTCAAAGATCATTTCGCTCAACCGGCTGATCCGATTAAAGCGGGCTTGGCCGACCAAGAAAACGTGCTTGATTACATCTATGTTGATGCTAAAGACAACAGGACTTATGGTTATTATGCTTATAATGTCACTCCCTATTGGGCCGATGAAAACTGGCGTTACCTTTTCTCTTGGTATGGCAAAAATAAATATGGTTATTTACCTCTGCGGCAAGCTGGCAGCCCGCTTTACATAATTTATGAACCAGAACCATACTTGGGTCAACATTTTCAAGATGAATGGTTAGCAAAAATGCATTCCCCAGCCAATGGAAAGATAGTAAGTTCGAAAAAGATTGGTGAATATACTATTGAAAAAATTAGCAAATGAAAACAAAAATAATACTTTCAATAATTCTTGTCGTATCTATTTTTATTCGTTTTTATAATTTCAACGCCTGGTTTGGTTTTGACTATGACCAAGAGGTAAATGCCTGGCTTGCTAAAACTGTCGTTATTGACCACAAACCAATACTAATTGGTCCAGAGACTAGTGTCGGTGGTATGTATGTCGGACCATATTTCAACTATATCTTGGCTTCTTTCTATGCTCTGGGTAAAATGGATCCTGTCACGACAATCTATTTAAATGTTCTTCTTTCCGTCTCTACAATTCTTTTGATGTACTACGTTGGGAAAAAGGTATTTAACGAACAAACTGGAATTATTGCCGCAATTATTTATGGATTTTCTTATAACCTGACAAATTTTGACCGTGTTTCATGGAACCCTACCCCGATCCCATTAGTTTCTTTAGGAATAATATATACCCTTTATCTTTATTTAACCCACCGGAAATATTGGCAATTAGCCATGTCTCTTTTTTTAACCGGGTTTATGTTCCATCTGCATTTCACTGCGTTATTTATCACTATGTTTCTTGCCATTTCATTAGCTGTTTTTGGGGGAAGAAAATTTTTTAGGAGTATATCCAATTACTTTTTAATTTTTGGAATGACTATTTTTTTCTTTGCTCCCATTATTTTTTTTGATTTACGTCATGATTTTTTAATAACCCACCACTTTGTTAATTTTTTACTTTCTACCGGCTCGTATGCTCCGATATCACGAAATATTTTTTGGATTTTTGTTACATTCGTTAGATCGATATTTTATAACGATACAAACTCCCCTCTAGACTTAGTAGCTTTAGCTTTATTGGTCGGCATAATTTACCATAGCACTCAAGTTCAAAAAAGTCAGCGTTTATTTTTTATTTTGGGATTTGTCCTTTTTACTATTCCCATTTTGACACTATCACTATACCGTGGTCCACTGCCAGCTCATTACCTCCTTTTTACTCTACCGATTGTCGTTATATTAGTTGCCAGCTATCTTGGGTCAGTTTTCCAAAATAAGGTTGGGAAATTTATCGTAGTTGTTGGACTAGGGTTGTTTCTTTTTTATAACATACCTGCTACCATTTCCACCCAAAGTGGACTGGCTTTGCAGTATAAAAAACAAGTTGCAAGTTATGTCATTTCTGATGCTAAAGGAAAATCTTTCAAAGTAGATTTTATTTCTGAGCCTGGAAGAAAGACCGGATTTAGTTATCTTTTTTGGCTTAGTGGAAAGCCTCTTTTAGAAGATATGACTGTTAAAACGGATAAAATATATAAAGTTGTTGTTCCATATTTTCTTGTTCCGGAAGCCGACTTGTCAGCTCGATTTGGGGGAATAGGAATTATTAAGGTTCAATGAAAAAAGAAATCTTTATTGTCGCAGTGTTTTTCACTTTTATTTCCTCGATTTTATTCCGCCATTGGATTTTTGACGGGCTAGCCCCTATTGCTGCTGATTTACAAGTAAATTTTTATCAACCCTGGAAATCGGATAATATTCCTTCGAAATATAAACCTTTAGGATTTGATGATATTAGAATTTTTTATCCCCAAAGGATCTTCTCGATCGAACAATTGCTTGCTGGCAAACTACCACTGTGGAATCCTTATGAATTTTCCGGCAATGTCCATTTAGCCAATTCGCAAACAGCAACTTTTTATCCATTAACTTTACTATATTTCTTTCTGTCGCCGATTTTTGTCTGGTCGTTTTCCTCTTTTATTTTGCCTATTATGGCGGGAGTGTTTACCTATCTTTTTTTACGAATTCACTTAGGTAAATTGCCCGCCCTTTTTGGGGCAGTGGCTTTTGCCCTTTCTGGAGTAATGATTGTCCGTCTTGAAGATGGCATTATCCCCGGTCACGCTGCTGTTTGGTTACCATTGGCACTATATGGTGTTGATAAAAAAAAGTTTCTCTGGACAATAATTGCTCTGAGTTTTTCAATTCTTGCTGGTTGGTTCCAGTTTAGTTTTTATGTTTTGGCATCGACCATTTTATATTTACTTTTTCGTCGCCAGTCAATAAAGGTCATAATCACGGTGTTATTTCTGGTTCTGACTATAACAGCGGTTCACTGGTTGCCTGCGATGCAAGCTCTTAAATTTTCTCCTCGTGGGGATGCTTCTTCAGTTGACCTACAAACCCATCTTATGCCAATCTCACATTTAATAACTTTATTATCCCCAAATTTTTTTGGCCACCCGACAGACAATACCTATTTTGGCAAAAGCGAGTATAAAGAGGCAATGATATATGTTGGCCTTCTGCCATTAGCGTTGGCCTTATTAGCAATAAAAAAGTTTCGTTCCAATAAAACAATTTTGTTTTTTTCGACTGTAGTTTTTTTGACTATCCCTTTTGGTTTAAACTTTCCCGGGATAGCATTTTTTTTAAGTAAAATTCCTATTGTTTCCAGTTTTCTTCCCAATAGAATCTTTTTTCTCTCCAGTTTTTCGCTTTGTATTCTTTCCGCTTTTGGTTGGGAATACTTTTCAAATAAAAGTTTCAGAAAAATTTTAATTTTTCTGGCAGCAATATTATTATTAATTCTTTTGGCAATTCTGAGTATTTATATTAACGATAAGTTACTTTTGTCGACAACCCATTACAGTTTTTTTCAGAGGGGGATTGAACGCTATTTATTGATAATGCTGCTGGCCATTCGGGAAAGCTTTATTTTGATTATTGCCGCGGGATTGGCACTAATTCTTCACATTAGAAGTAAAATAACTAGCAAGTTTTTTTTAGTAACGATTTTAACAATTTCGATAGTCGGCCAACTTTTATTTGCCGATCATTATCTATATTTTTCTAATAAGAATAACCTTTTTCCTAGCCATCCAGTGATTGATTTTCTCCAAAAAAATACCACTGCTGATTTTAGTCGTTTTGCTACCATAGGAGACGCGAAATTCACCTCCAATACTGCCAGTTACTATCATCTTTATGACACTGAAGGTGTAGACGCTCTCTATCCTACTTGGTATGGTGAGTTTATGGGTTTTGTCCAATCAAAAGGTCAATCAATCGTGGCCCAAGACAGAATCAGTACCTGGTTTGCTCCGGCCATAACCAGTACGTCCAATTGGCAAAGTCCATATGTTGTAAATTTTTTGCGAATTGCCGGAGTGAGATATGTTGTAACTAAAAACCCATTTCCTCTGCCGCCAAAAAGTCTGTTTCAGACCGCATTTCGATATAAAGACTGGACAATATTTGAATATTTGAATCCACTTCCAAAAGCAACTTTTGTTTCTTCCTACGAAGTTGTCCCTGACAAAAAAACTATGCTTGAAAAGATTTTTGATCCCAATTTTGATCCCGCCAAAATGGTCCTCTTATTTACCCCACCAAGTAATAAACCAGATACTAAGGCTATAGGTACCATCGGTACAGTCCAGGTTCTTTCGTATCAACCTCAGGAGGTCAAACTTAAGTCTTCTTCTAGTGGTCCCGGTTTCATCTTTTTAAACGATAATTACTTTCCCAATTGGCACGCCCAGATCGACGGTAAAGAAAGCTCAGTGTTGCAAGCTGATTACACTTTCCGTGCCGTCCCAGTTTCTACTGGGGAACATAATATTGTTCTCAAATATCACTATTTCTGACATAATAGCAAAGATTGCTTATGAAAAAAACGTTAGTATTATTTGCCACAATTTTATTTGGTTTATTTTTGAGAATCTACCAATTGGAACAATTGGCTGGCCTAGATTTTGACCAAGAGAAGGCAGCGTTTTGGGTCAGGGACTTTCTAATTTACAAAAAAATCTCGCTTGTTGGCCAAGAAATTTCGACAGGTGGTGTATTTATTGGCCCATTTTATTACTATCTTCTTTCTCCTTTTTTTTCAATTTTCAAAATGAACCCTCTTGCATCTAACATATTGGCAAGTCTCTTGGCAGTTGTTTCCATGTTTATGGTCTATAAAATTGGAGAGAGACTTTTTTCCAAGAAAGTAGGTCTCATTGCTCTGTTTTTATACGCAGTCTCCTTTCGTATTAATTTTTATGATCGCACTACCGCTCCTTCAAATCTAGTGATGCTACTATCCTCTCTAATTTTTTTCAGCCTACTTAAAATACGTGCAGGTTCAACAAAATGGATTGTTGTAATTGCACTTTGTTTGGGCATGGGTTTTAGTGTCCATCCAACGATGGTTGCACTTTTTTTCATAGTTGCTGTCGTATTGTCTCTTTTTCCTTCAAAAATAAACCGGAAATACCTTCTTCTCTCGGCGTTGATAATTGTGTTATTTCTTGCCCCATTAATATTATTTGACCTAAGACATGAATTTTTTAACAGTCTTGGGGTATTAAATGTTTTATCAAGGGGGGGACTAACTTTTGACGGACTTCTATACAAAGTGGGAACAAATTGGCAAAGCTTAATGGTCACTTTGGAAAGTTTGATTTTGCCCAAACACCTTGGTGGCCTATTTATTTTGACCATCTTTTTCTTTGTCATTAGAAAAAAAGGAAAAAAAAATCTTGAGTCGAAATGGTTATTAATTTGGTTGATCATTCCTTTTATTCTTCTTTGTTTCTATCCTTTAAATGTACCGGAGTACTATTTTCTACTAACGTTTCCAATCTTTTTGGTCTTCTTCTCTAAATGGATTTTTATCTTGTTGGGAAAACGAAGAATTATTCTTTGCCTCCTATTAACTTTGGTTGCACTATTTAATTTAATTGAACTAGGCTCATATAAAAACACAGTAGGCATGAAAAATAAAAAGGATGCGATAAAATTTATCATCGACAGTAGTAGCGGCTCAAACTTTAAAGTGGATTATTGGACCGACCTGGGGCAAAAAAATGGATTCGATTACTTGTTTTGGTATTATGGTAAAGTTCCCGTTGAAGATAAAAATGCCAGAAGATTTGTCATTGTAATACCGGCCAGAAAGGATATAGTCAAACCCAATCAAACTTTTGGTAGCATTCAAGTTATTAGAGACGATGTTTTTTAATGAAAGAGTGTTTATTTTGTCATCAAAAAACAGTTCAATTCCTTTATCCCGCAACAAATAGAGATAAAACTAAAACCGGGAATCAATTTGCTTGTACCAACTGTGGCTTTGGTCGGCACGGAACAATTTTGCGATGTCAAAACTGTGAAATGATTTATGTCGATGAAAAGATCTCCCAGGGAAAAATAAGTGCTTATTATGAAATTGCGCAAGATCCCCTTTATCTTATTGAGCAGCCGGCTCGAGAAGTAACTTTCTCCCATTATCTGGATAAACTGGAAAAGAGAGTTTCCCGTAGGGGAAGTTTACTCGATATAGGAACGAACACCGGTCTATTTGTTTACTTAGCAAAAAAAAGAGGCTGGATTGCCATTGGTCTAGAACCTAACCGTTGGGGAGTAAAATTTGCCAAGAAACACTATAACCTAGATTTGATTAATAAGTCTTTTAATAAAAGTGTCTTTGGCAATCAAAAATTTGATGTGATTACCATGTGGGACGTTATCGAGCACTTCACTAATCCCGTCGAACAACTGGAAACTGTTTACTACTATTTGAGACCCGGGGGAGTCTTTGCATTTTCTACGGTAGATCCCAATAGTCTTCTGGCTCGTGCCATGGGTAATAACTGGTCATGGTATATGGAGATGCATAGAGTGTTTTTAAACAAAAATGCCGCGAGAAGATATTTAGAAAAAGTTGGTTTTAAAAATATAATATTCCAATCACATTGGCGATATTTATCTCTAGGCTATTTAGCTACTAGACTGGAAGCAATAAACGCTGGGCTTGCTAGAATCACTTCAAAAATTATTTCCGCCATCGGTCTTTCTAAAGTTGTTGTTCCATATTATGCCAACGATCTTTTTGACTGTTATGCCTTTAAATAAGCGGTTTGCAAAAATTTTAATATTCTGTCTTCTTTTTTTAATCGCTTTTGTTATTCGTATTGTCCCGGTGGTCAAAGATACTGTTCATTTTAGTTTTGACCAAGGACTAGATATTATCATGGTTAAAAATTTAGTTGTTGACCACAAAATTAATTTAATCAGTCGCTATAGTGGGCTGCAAGGAGTGCTCATGGGGCCATTATGGACTTGGTTTTTAGCATTACCTTTTATTATGGCCTCCGGCGACCCAGTGGGCAATGTGGTTTGGTTGTCGTTACTATCAGTTGCTTCTAGTTTAATGACCTATCTCATCGTTAAAAAAATATTGGGAGAGACCGCCGGTTTTATTTCTCTGGTCGGAACACTTTTTATGCCCTTTTTTGTTGGTGCCAGTCAGATTGTGTTGAGTCCCCATCCCTTAACCTATTTATTTATTTTTTATATCTGGTTTCTTTATGAAATTTTCATTCATGACAAGAATAAATTCTTTTTACCATTAGGTCTTCTCGTTGGATTTTTTTTTCAATTTGAAATCGCCTTTGCAATTTTTACTCTACCTCCAATAATTGTTCTTTGCTTCATAAACAAAAAACTCCCAACACCTACGAGTATTGTTTTATTTGGACTAACGTTTATTCCCCAGCTTATTTTTGACTTCCGCCACCAATTTTTGATTTCCAAAAGCTTGTTAGGATTTTTTACTGGACATAACAATAGTCTTTACAGTCAAACTCCTCCTTTATTGGCAAGATTTATCTCCAGAGCCAATTCTTTCTGGAATGACTTTATTGACATGACAATATCAACTAGGCAATTAGTTGTTTTATTACCAGTTATGGTTATCACCATTTTCGGCTGGTGGAAGATTTTCAGAGATAAAGTCACTACACAAATTTCAATGTTAAAGAT
>OBEQ011897428.1_pt1 | contig 15550 bp, 16 predicted proteins | sample 1670901 | NCBI WGS metagenome assembly OBEQ01 (sample SAMEA104232315, study PRJEB22302) | groundwater metagenome | biome: forest; feature: aquifer; material: groundwater | place: USA | collected 2011-08-07 | depth 5.4 m | reverse complement strand
TCGGTTTTGGAAACTACGGTTCCATTTAAAACTATCTTGGCTAAACCAGTAGTTTTTAACTTGGCAGCCAGAGCTGCGGCTAATGCCAAAGAAGTAATCAACAGTGAAGGGATTAAGGCAGTTAAAATAATTTTTTTTCTAAACATATTTAATGAAAATTTAAATTTTTATTTAAAAGTATATGGTAATTCCAGAGACCGCTGGCCATTCACATAAAGGGTTAGTTTATAATCCCCTTTGGGATAATTACCAATTCCTTTTTCAAAAGTAAAGTAAAAATTGGTTATGCCATCCATGCTAGGCTGGGCAACTTTGGAATCAACATATTTACCGTTCAAATATCTAATATAGGAAAGTTTTGTCTTCTTAGTTACGTTTTTAAGAGTCATTACCGCATAAACTACCCGATCTTTTTTAACATCAAAGACGGTTGCTTCGCCAGTCGCATTGCCTTTCGCATCAATACTTCTGGACATTACGGCCTTCATAATCGTAGGCATCGCAGGCACCGCAGGCACCGCAGGCTTCAATCCCTTCAACTTATTCAAGGAAACTGCTCCAGCAATAAGCGCTAAGATAATGACGATTGATACAATAAAAAGATTCTTTTTATTCATAAATTTTATAATTTAAGGCGCGCTTTCCGGTGCGGCATCCTGCTGTTCTTGCTGATCTTTTTGCAGCTGGTCTTGCTGGGTCTGTTCTTCCTGTTGCTGATCCTGCGACTGTTGATCTTGCTGAGTTTGTTCCTCTTGTTGCTGTTCTTCTTGCTGTTGCTGTTCTTCCTGTTGCTGCTGGCCATCCATAACTTCTTGAGATTGTTCGGATAAATTTTCAGAATCTTTCACCTCTGTCACTTCCGAGTTGTTGATATCTTCGCCCTGGGCGCCTTCTTGGTTATTCTGGGATTCTTCCTGATTATTTTGAGCATCTTCTATAGTGGAAAATTCGTTTACATTATTATTTTCCTGGTCTCCTGCTCCTTGGTCTTCGCCATCCACAACCTGTAATTGAAAGGTTTGGGCCTCGGAATCTTGATTTAATTCTTGCTGCCCCTGATTTACGTCAGCCGAAAAGTCAGAGCTTAGCTGATCTCCAGCGTCTTGTTGGGCAAAAATAATTTTAGGAATAGCTAATAAGATGCTACTCCAAGCTAATGATAAACTTATTAAAAATATGCTGATTATTTTTTTAAAACTTTTCATATTTAAAAATTAACACAGATCCTGAAATTTTGTAATACTTTTGTGTGGATAACTTTTTTTTATTTCTTTTTTAAATTTAATATTACTATTGCGGACTAATCGAAATAACGTTGGTCGGTTTAGAAATTATCATGCCAGTCTTAGCATTTTGGCTCGTAACCACCCCTTTAATAGGAGAAAAAAGTGTCATGCGGTTTAATTGAGATTTTATAATTTCAATTTTGGCTTCTGCCTCTTGCACTTTCCCTTCTTGCAAAATCTGCCTTGCTTCCAAGACGGGATCACCAGACGTTTTAGCATCTAACTGATATTTTGCTAAAGCTAATTTTGTTTCCGTTTCTTTTAATTTAGTTTCCGCCGAAGAAAGGTTTTTGATGGCGGTATTAACATTGGTTCTTCCAGCAGAAACATCAGTTCTCCAATTACGAAGAGTAGTTGAATTAGTATCTCTGTCTGGAGCAGAGCTGTCCAAGGCATAGGCGGCTAATTCCAGGAAATTTTTAATTTGGCTAAGATTTTGTTTTGCAGTCAGAGCGTATGAGCCAAAATCGCCTTCTAATTTCAGAGTTTCTAAACTGGCTTTCCAATTAATTAAAAGCTGTTCGGCTAAAAATCGCTTATTAGAAATTTCGATTTGGATTGTTTGAGTAACATTGTAATTAGGAAGGGTCACTTGGGGGCTTGGCCCTTTGCCATTGGCAAAAAATTGGTCTGCTTTGCCGCGCACGGCATCTTCAGCTCTGGTATAAGCGTCTTGTATTGCAAAAACGAGATTTTTCTTAGCATCTTCCAAGTCAATTCTGGCGCCTTCTAATCTGGCTTCTTCAATTTTAATAGCCTCAGGTTTACTGCCGGATAACAATATCTTTAATTGCGCTTTTTGAATTTGAAGAACGGCTTTTAATTGCTGCAACTGGCCTAATAATTCGCTTTTGTCTAATTCTATTAATTGTTGGCCGGCTTTTACTTTATCGCCAATTTTTACATATACTTTAGTAACAACGCCTCCTTTAAAAAATCCCAAATTCACTGTCCCTTTTGGCCTGGGCTTCTCCTTAGTCTGTGCATAAGTGAAAGATAAAAGAACTAAAGGGAAAAAAATTACCATAGTTAAAAATAGTATAATTTTCATTTTCTTTATCTTATGCTCCATGGATGTAACTAATTATTTAAGTATGGCTAATAAATATAATTATAACACAATTATAACGCCATTTTTTAAAACTTTAGTTGCTTATGTTATTAACTTTTTTGAATCATAAATTATTTTCAACTTTTTTCATTTTTCAACTATTGCTTTTAAAATAATGTTTGCGATATGTTTTACTAAATATAAGATTAGGTCGAATTAAAAATGCCTAAGTGGCATTTTTTAATTTTGCGGGCCACCTCGTGAGTGAACCCCGGGGAGCTAGGCCCAGTAAGGCTTTTTTAGTTAGTTTTAGTTTACCGCGTCGACGCACCTCGTGCGCGCTTTTCGGATGCCGTTCCTAATCCATTTTCTGAGCGTGGGCATTTCGAAAATTAATTTATAATTTCTCCTTTATTGTTCGCTAACTTTTCTCGCCATTTTTGGAGTTCCTCAGGCGCCAGTTTCACCCAATCGGTTACTTCGCCAACAATTTTCAATGGTGCTTGGGAGCGGTATGAGCGTGTCGGATTACCCGGAAATTTTTTGTCCGTAACGTTTGGATCATTTTCAAAACTCCCTGTCGGCTCAACGACATAAACACGTTCACGTCCATCGCCCCTTGCTAATGCAGCAGCCAGTCCCGCCCCATTAACAATGGCTGTGAAATAAATGTGATTTATTTTGAGTTCGGGTTTGTAATTAGAACTGCCTCCTGCTGCGAGCAAATCTCCAACCCGCAAATCCGCTCTCGTCCCATGATAGAAGGGGCCTTTGTCAGAAGATTTATCGTTAAACGAAGCTGCTAATTCGTAATTCTTTTTCGCCTTGTCGGGATTGTTTAAGTCCTCATGACATTTGGCAATATTTAAATAGAGAGAAGGGAAAGCACTCTTTACAGTGTCGTCATTTATTTTTAACGCAAACTGTAAAGTCGTTTCGAGCCATTTTAATTTGTCGGAGGCATTTATTTGATATCGAGCTACATAATAAGCTGAAATGAATTTTTCAAGGTCATATATCGCTTCATTCCAGGCTTGAAGAAACAGTTTACTCGCTTCTTCGAGTTTGCCTTTTTCTTCCATGCCCATACCCCGAAGACAGAGTTTAACAATATTGTTGTTTGGATTGAATTCCATTTTTTAAGTATTTAGGTAGTCATTTGTGGGGGCACGAGGATTCAGACGCACCTCGTGCGCCCGAGATCATTAAACTTTTCGGGCGGGATAACCTATCACGACTTGGCGGGGACGTACGGATTCGAACCGTAATAACTGGTTTTGGAGACCAGAGTCTTGCCGTTAGACGACATCCCCTTAATATCAATAATTTTAATCCTAAAAAATAATCCTGCAAGAGCAGGATTATTTTTTCGCTTCCTTATGGGAGGCATGCTTTCGGCAATGCTTGCACCACTTGCTCATTTCAATTTTCCTTTCAACTAATTTCTTGTTTTTCCGAGTATAGTAGTTAACCATCTTGCAAACCTCGCATCTAAGCTTTATTAAATTTTTAGAAAATTTTGACTCGCTCATATAGTGATTTATTGTATATTAATTTTAAACAAAAATCAAATTTGAGCCGATGGTCGGGATTGAACCGACGACCTACTCCTTACCATGGAGTTGCTCTGCCACTGAGCTACATCGGCGATAAAATAAATTTTACAGCAACTTTTAAAATATTACAAATTTGAGCCACCTCCCGGATTTGAACCGGGGACCTTCGCTTTACAAAAGCGCTGCTCTGCCGCTGAGCTAAGGTGGCTTATCAATAGAATAAAAAAAATAACTTGCATTCGCAAGTTATTATTTAGATTCTGCTTCTTGAAGTTTTTTAATGAGACATTTAAAAACATGAAGTCGCATCAAGGGATGCGGAGCATTTATCCCGTCTTTCCATCTATAGATAGTTGGCAATGAAGCACCAACTTCATGAGCTAATTCACTTTCTCTTAAAAATCCTCCGTCAAGGATCGCCGCAATAACTTCCTGAAATTCTTTGTCATTATGTCGAGAAGCTTGCTTGATTTTCAAAATAAGCTCTTCACGCTTCATTATTTAATACCATTATTTATGGGACTAGAAAAATTCTATCATTTACAAAATAGAACGTCAAATATGAATTTCTCAAATTTTAATTTGTGGGCGCGGAGGGACTCGAACCCCCGTAGCCATAAAGGCGTCTGGTCTACAGCCAGATGCAATTGCCGCTATGCGACGCGCCCATCTTAGTCAGTTTTACCTCTGTCATCTTCCTTTTTTTCAAATAAATTGGGTTTTTCTGCAATATCTGTAGAATCCGGTTTCAAATTTTTAAGGTGCTTGGATAAAAAATTGTCTAATTTTAAAATCACAATTTTAAGCTTGCGCAAAAATTTTTCCGTCCATAAAGTTGCCAGCATATCCGCTTTTTCCAGCGGCAATTTTTTCATCAATTCATCAAAATAATCTTTTGCCGGCTCGGTCTTTGCAGTTTCCGTAACTCTTGGCATTGCCCTGGCAACCAAATAAATCATCGTTCCAAGGCTGACCATCACAATAGTTTGTAAAATAAAATTATACACAATTTTATTATACCTGATATCTGGCAAATCTCGCTACCTTCAAATTTTCTCCAACTTTGGCAATCACTCCTTTGATAACTTCTTCAACGGTTTTAGATTCGTCTTTGACATAAGGCTGTTTCAATAAATCTTCAACACTTTCAGGATCAAGCGCGGAAATATGGAGCGCTAAATCATGAACCAAAGCTTTTACTGGCTCGGAATGGGCGACAAAATCTGTTTCCGATCGAAGCTCAAGCAAAACGCCAATCCGGCCATTATGTATGTAAGCTTCCAATAATCCTGCGCCGGTCGCGCGATCAGATTTTTTTTCCGCTTTTGCAAGGCCCCGCTTTGCAATAATTTCTTTGGCAAGCTTTAAATCCCCACCCGCTTCTTCAAGAGCCCGCTTGCATTCCATCACCCCAGCGCCAGTCTCTTCCCTAAGTTTTTGGATTACCGTAGTCATATTTTACGAAGTACAAAAATTCTTAAGCTTTTACAACCTCTTTTGCCTGCACATTCCCCTCTTCCACCGCATTTTCCAGCTTCCCCAAAATCCAATCAATGCTGGATTTGCTGCGGTCATTAGCCGGAATCGGATAATCCACTAATTCCGGATTGGTATCCGTATTTAAAATTCCGATGACTGGGATTTTTAACCTTTTCGCCTCCCTTACGGCAATCATATTGGAATTAACGTCAACAACGAATAAAACATTCGGCAATCCCGGCATATCTTCGGTGCCGCTGAACATCACCGTCATTTTTTTTATTTTTCTGTCAAAATCCAGCCGCTCTTTTTTTGTATATTTATCCAATCTTCCGGTTTCTTTGTCGCTTTTTAATTTTTTAAAATAAGCAATCCTTTTTGACAAGGTTTTGAAATTAGTCAAAGTTCCGCCAAGCCAGCGCTCAACGACAAACGGAAGCTTTAATTTCTTGGCAAGCTCTTCAACTGATTTCTTGGCAGAAGGAGTGGTGCCAACCAAAAGCAAATTTCCTTTCGCAGAAATTTTTGCCTTAACAAAATCCATAGCCGAATCCAATAGCTTTGCCGTCTCTTCCAAATCAATAACAGAGGATTTGTTCCGGACTCCAAAAATAAAAGGCTTCATCCTCGGATGGTTTTTAGAGCTTTTTCTTCCGACAAAAAGCCCCGCTTTCAGCATTTCCTCAATCATCGGCAAATCAGCCGAATCCTTAGATTCAGAAAAGCTTTCTTTATTTAATTCGGTTTCCTGATTAGTCATTAACTCCATAGGGTTAAATTATTATACAAATTAAAAAAAATATCAATAGCTGTTCCGCCATTCTTCAATTTTTTTATGGTTTCCGGATAATAATTCTTTGGGAACCGCCCGATTTATGCCTTTTAATTTTACTGATTCCGGCTTGGTATAAACCGGATAAGAGCCTTTTTTTTCTTCCAAAGATTCTGGTTTCCCAAGCATTCCCGGAACAAGGCGCGAAACCGCTTCTATGACTATTGCCGCCGGAAGCTCCCCTCCAGAAAGAATGTAATCGCCGATGGAAATTTCTTCATCCGCAACATATTTCGCAGCTCTTTCGTCCACGCCTTCATACCGGCCGCAAATAAAAATCAATTGGCCGTATTTTGCCAAGCGGTGCGCTTCTTTTTGGTCAAATTTCTTGCCGCGAAGCGAAAATAAAATCACCCGCGATTTCTTTTTCTCTTTGATTGATTTCACTGCCCGGGCAATCGGTTCGGCTTTTAACACCACCCCCGGCCCGCCGCCATAAGGGCTGTCATCAACTTTGCAATGTTTGTCGCTGGTATAATCCCGTAAATTATGGAGTTTAATTTTAAACAAGCCCTTTTCTTGGGCTTTTTTTAATAAAGATTCGTTAAAATAAGAATCTAAAATTTCCGGGAAAATTGTAATAATATCAAACCTTTTCATAAATAGAAGTATAAACCAAAACTCCGCAAGATGCGGAGTTTTGGTTTTAACGGCCGATAGCCGTTAAATTTAGAAATTCGTATCTACGCGTTCCATGCGAGGAGCGCGGGTAGAACCTTCCGGCTCTTCAATCTTGAGATTGACGCGGGCGTTATTGCGAACGCCGACGATTCTCAAAAGAGATCGGATAGCTTTGGCAGTGGATCCTTGTCTCCCAACCACTAAACCCATATCTTTCGGGTCTACTTTAAGAGAAAGAAGCACTCCCATTTCATCTACCTTCCTGTCAACTTCAACTTTATCTGGATTCTCTACGATTGATTTCACGAGATATTCCAGAAATTCCTGATCATGAGGCTTAGATGCCATAGATGCTTTTCAGAATTTTACTTAACGACCTTTCAATTCTAATTAATGTAATATATCAGATAAACTAAATTTTGTCAACCCCGCTCACTCTTTAAGCTTTCGGGGCTTCCGCAGCTGCCGGCTTGGCTTCTGCTTTTGCTTCGCCGGATTTTTTAGATTTATGGACCTGGATTTTCTTGCCGGCAACTATTCCCGCGCCAACCAAAAGATTATTTACCGTATCAGTCATTTTTGCTCCCTTGGAAAGCCAGTGGGCAATCCTCTCTTTATCAAATTCCAATTTGGAAGAATGGGGGTCATACCATCCCAAGTCATCAGTCTGCTTGCCGTCCAGCTTGGTCCTTTTCTCTCCGACAATCAAACGATAAGAAGCTTGGTGTTTTTTCCCGCGCCTTTGTAATTTAAGCATTAACATAAGTAGGACTTATCTTAACTAAGATTACAATTTCCGTCAATACTTTATTCTAATCTAAGTGAAAGCACTTTCGATACGCCATCTTCTTCCATTGTCACGCCATATAAAACATCCGCGGCTTCCATAGTAGACCGATTATGGGTAACAATTATAAACTGGGTTTTTTTAGCAAAATTCCGGACAATATCCGCAAAGCGCTTGGTATTTTTTTCATCCAAAGCCGCATCCACTTCGTCTAAAACTAAAAACGGCGGAGGGCTGACAGAAATCAAAGCAAAAAGCGCGGCAATGGAAACCAAGCTTTTTTCTCCGCCGGAAAGCATTTCCAATCCGCGGATCCTTTTTCTAGGCAAGCTTAAATCAATTTCTATGCCTAATTGCTTAAGCTCTTCAGTTTCCAAGTCCTCAACTTCTTTTTGGTGCTCTTTCGCTTCCTGCTCTTCCGGAGTTGCTTCTTCCAGTTTCGGCTCTTCCGGCTTTTCCAAAATCAGTTTGGCTTTCCCTCCGCCGAACATCAGATTGAAAAACTTATCAAATTCCTCATTGATTTTTTTAAGCGATTCATGGAAGCCAATGTCAATTTTCTCTTCCAAGTCTTTAATTAAAAGCTCTAAGTCCTTGGCTGCCTTGTCCAAATCTTCCAGCTGGGTGCCTAAAAAATTATGCCGGGTTTCCGTTTCTTCCGCTTCTTTAATAAGCGCGTGGTCCACATCGCCGATTCCGGCAATTTCCGAACGGAGCCGGAGCATTTTCCTTTCCAGCCCGGGCAAATCTTCAACTAAAGGAGGGTTTTGAGAAAGTTCTTTGAATTCCGATGCTGTCCGGCCGATTTGGGAAAGCTGCATTTCCAAATCCTGCTTCCGAAGATTCAAACGTTCCATTTCAAAAAGGATTTTATTTTTTTCATTGTCCAGTTTGGATATTTCTTCTTTTTTCTGCTCCAATTTCTGGAAAGCTCCCCGGAATTCCTCATTAAAATGCTCGTAGCCCTTGGCAGATTCTTCTTCCTGCCCGGAAAGCATTTCTAATTCTTCCCGGATCGGAGCGAGTTTTTTTATAAGGGAATCTTTAGAAATTTTCAAGTCGCTAATTTCATTTTTCTTTTTGGAAGACCGGTCGGTAAAACTGGAAACTTTGGATAAAAGCAATTCCAAATCCTGATGGACTTTTTCCAAATTTTTTTCTTTTAAAAGCTTCACGATAGATTCCTTCACTTCTTCGAAAGCAGTCAGCAGTTCTCCGGCGCGCATATCCAAATTCTCGCTTGCGGCAATGGAATTTAAAAATTCAATTTTTGCTTCCAATTTTCCGGCTTCCCGTTCAATCTCAGACCTATCTTCCAAAAGCTTTTGCCGTTTTTTACGGATATCGCCCATGCCATCTTTCTGCGGTTTTATTGATTCAATTTTTTCCAAATCGGATTTTAATCTCTGCAATTCCTTCTGCTTGCCGGAAATTTCTCTGTCAATCCTCTGGATTTCCGGGTCAAATTTTTTCAATCCGCCCTGAAGGTCTCTAAGTTTGTTAGAAAAATAAGCGTTTTCATAATCTTTCAGTTCTTTTTGCAAATCTGAAAGCTTGCCCCATTTCGATGTCTGGCGCTTTAAAAAACGGAGATGCGGAGCGATTTCTTCAATCATTGCCCGGACTTTTTCAATATTAATACGGGTATTTTTAAGCTTCCGGTCGGCTTCGTGCTTTTTAAGCTGGTACTGCCGAAGCCCCAGAATTTCCTCAATCATCGCCCGCCGCTCTTCTGGAGTTGCCCTTACAAACAAATCGCTGGATCCCTGATTGATAATGGAAAGCCCGCGGGTGCCAAGCCGGACTTTGGCAAAAAAATCAATGATGTCCCGCAAACGGACTTCGGCTTTATTCAAGAAATATTTTGAATTCCCGTCCCGCTCAATCCTCCGCATAATAGAAACTTCATTAAAATCCACCGGAAAAAATCCGGAACTATTGTCAAAAATAATTGTTGCCTGCGCCATTCCCATCCGCGGCCGCTTAGGAGTGCCGGAAAAAATTAAATCCTCTGCTTTTCCGCCGCGCAGATTTTTTGCCTCCCTTTCCCCCAAAATCCAGCGGATAGCGTCAATCACATTGCTTTTGCCGCTGCCGTTCGGCCCGACAATTCCCGCAATCCCGCCGGGAAAATCCAAAACCGTCTTTTGCGCGAAAGACTTGAAGCCGATAAGTTCCAATCTCTTAAGATACATCTTTATAATTTTATAAATTTTTAAAGGTTAAAGCAATTGTTATTTTATAACAAAATATAAATTTATTTTCACTGCACCTATGTGCAGTGCCATATTGAAATATTAAATAAGTTTCAAAATAGGAATTTTTTAAATAAAAAATTCCGCCTTAGGCGGAATTTTAAATTTATTAAAAAGATTGCATAATCAAGTCCAAGTCTTTTGCTTCCAAAGTTTCTTTTTCCAATAGGGCATTGGCAATCGCAACAAGCTTGTTTGTATTGTCTGCTAAAAGTTTTTTAACTTTCTTATATGTTTCTTCTAGCTTGTCTCTTAAAACATTTTCCAGCAATTCCTTAGTTTTTTGAGACGCATCCAAGCCGGCGGCATTTCCGAAAAAATCGGTTTTATCTTTATAAACAGCCATCCCTGCTTCTTCCGACATTCCAAACCTATTAATCATATTCCTTAAAATTTCAGTCGCTTTCTCAAAATCATTGGAATGTCCGGTGGTTATCTCTCCCATAATTAATTCTTCAGCCGCTCTTCCGCCAACGCAAACTTCAACCATTGCCTCTAATTGGCTCTTGGTAATAGAATGCCGGTCAGCATCTGGCAGCTGTTTAGTGAAACCAAGCGCCGGGCCTCGCGGAATAATGGTAACTTTATGCACCGGATCAGCTTTTGGATTAAGCATTGCCACTAAGGTATGGCCGGCTTCGTGATATGCGGTAGTTTTCTTTTCTTTTTCGCTCAGCTTGACTGATTTTCTCATAGGCCCCATAGAAACTTTATCCACCGCTTCGCTGAAATCCGATTGGTCAACCGTTATTTTTTTCTTCCGGGTGGCGATTAAAACCGCTTCGTTAACCACATTTTCCAAGTCCGCTCCAACCATTCCTACAGTGTCTTTTGCGATATGGAGCAAATCAACGCTGGGATCAATTTTCTTATTCTTAGTATGGACTTTTAAAATCAATTCCCTGCCGTGTAAATCCGGGCTTGGAACTTGGATTTGCCGGTCAAACCTGCCAGGGCGGACCAAAGCTTCATCAAGGACATCCGGCCGATTAGTAGCCGCCATAACAATAATTCCGGCATTAGCCTCAAAACCGTCCAATTCTTCAAGGAGGGCATTCAAAGTTTGGCCGCCCTCGTCATGGCTTCCGTAAATAGCCGCTCCTCTTTTTTGCCCAACCGCGTCAATTTCATCAATAAAGATTACGCAAGGCGATAATTTCCTGGCAGTTTCAAATAAATCTCTTACCCTGGAAGCGCCGACGCCCACAAACATTTCAATAAACTTTGAACCATTGGCTGACAGAAACGGGACGCCGGCTTCTCCGGCAACCGCTCTTGCAAGCAGAGTTTTTCCAGTACCGGGCTTTCCATAAAGCAAAATCCCTTTAGGAATTCTGGCGCCCAAGCGGGAAAACTCTCCGGGATTTTTTAAAAATTCAACAATTTCTTGGACTTCTTGTTTCGCTTCTTCACAGCCGGCAACATCGGCAAAAACTTTCCTGTCTTTATCGGGATAAAACCGCTTAGCCTTGCTTTTTCCAAAACCGAAAGGGCCGTCTTTTCCGCCGGTTTGTTTTTTCATTAAATAATAAAAAAATCCAAGCGGCAAAAGCACAAAAAGCAAAATATTGAATAAAATCCAATACATCGGATTGGGCGGCTCTAATGCAACAACCGGAATTCCTTTCTTTTCCGCCAATTCCCGGATCTTATCCATATGAACAGGGCCAATTGCAGTGGCTTTGAATTTATATTGGATCTGTTCTTTGGTAAAAAGTTTTAAATTTCCGGAAATTTTGTAAGTGATCGGGTCAACTACCATTGATTCAACCTGGCCTTTTTCAATCGCCTGCTCCAGCTCATCGGAAGTCTTAAAAGTTTTAACCGGAGAAACCAGCTTGCCGAATAATGTCAATAAAAGGAAAAAGGTTACAGTCCATAAAACAAACTGAACAATGATTTTACTCTCTCTCATCCTTATTCATTTTTATAAGAGCTAAGTTCTAGTTTAATAGAACTATAAAATAACTAAGAAAGCAAGGCTAAATCTTTTCTAAGGCTCTTTTGGCAGCTTCCACTTCCGCATCCTGTTTTGACAAGCCATCACCCTTGGCAATCTCTTTGCCGTTAATATAAACCCCGACAATAAAATTTTTCTTGTGGTCCGGGCCGCTTTCATTAAGCAATTTATAAATCGGAGTAGATTTCATTTCTGCCTGCGTTTTTTCCTGAAGCAAGCTCTTTGGATCCCTATAAAGCCCTTTTTGGATAACCTCTTTTACTTCCGGAAGCACAATCTTTTCAACAAAATTTTTGGCTTTATCATAGCCGCCGTCAAGGTATAAAGCTCCGATTAAGGCTTCCATGGCATTGGCAAGAATCACTTCCCTTGCCCTGCCAGTATCTTTGGCTTCTCCGCGGGACATTAACAGGAATTTTTCCAAATTAATGTCTTTGGAAAGCTTAGCAAGCATCTGATAATTCACCAAAGCTGCCCGCAATGTGGTTAATTTCCCTTCCGGATCTTTGGGAAATTTTCTGAATAAAGCTTCCGTAATTATTAATTCCAAAACCGCATCGCCAAGAAATTCCAGGCGCTCGTTATGAGGCAGATGCCATTTGGGATTTTCGTTCAAATAGGAGCGGTGGGTCAGCGCCTCCTTTAATAAATCCTTATTTTTAAATTCGTAAGAAATTAATTTTTCTAATTTAATTGGATCCATTACTGCAATGCCGATCTACATTTTAATTTAATCATCTTCATTTTTACTTATCTCTTGTTGCTTTTCTTCTTTCGGCTTTGGCTTTTCATCTTTTCCCGGCTCTCCGATCTCCCGATACACCGTCCCCAGAACTCCGTTAATAAATTTGCCGGAATTCGGGCCGCCGTAATTTTTTGAAATTTCAATTGCTTCATTAATCGCGACTTTCGGAGGCACCTCATTCCGGTCCGCGAATAACAGTTCGTACAGCCCGATTCTAAGCGCATTCCTGTCAACAACCGCAATCTGGTCAATTGGCCAATCGGGAGCGGCTTTTTCAATAATCACATCTATTTCCTTTTTATGGTCAATAATGCCCTTGATAAGCTTCCAGGCAAATTCCGGCTCATCTATGCCAGGGCCGAATTCCTGCAAATTCCTTTCCAAAATGGAAGTTAAATCGGATTTTTGCTTATAAAAATCCCACTCATAAAGAGATTGAAGGACGATTGATCTGCAAAGTTGTCTGGTTGCCATAAGCCGAATGTAGGATTAAAAATTAAAAGTGCAAGACTAAAATCGCGATTTTTATTTTTCGCTTTTGTATTTTCCGCAATTAGCGCAAACCCGGTGCGGCAAAATTGGCGCCCTGCAATTCTGGCAGACAACCAATTTAATCTTTTTTAACGCCAAATGCGAGCGAGTATGCCCAACAGCGGATTTAGAACGATGTTTTACCGGTACGCCACCCATAATGAAGAATAATAGCATTAAATATTAAAAAGTCAACTTACCGTTGTATTTATAGAATATCAATGCTAATTTTAGATTAGCAAAGCTGATCTTTTAAAAATCTAAAAATGCTCATAAAACGGGCCTTTTTATTGCTTCTCCTTTCCACGATAGCAATGGGTTTATTTTATAAAACTCATCATTTCCTTAAAAATGTAGAGATCGGAGTAAATTACCAAAATGAATATGAATTAAATTCCGTAGAGCCTTTAAAAAATTCCCAAAAAAGAAAAAATCCTGAAAAAATAAAAAAGCCGGAACTTTCAAAAAAACTCGGCAGCCATCAAATGTCGCCTGAACAAATATACGAAGAAGCTGATTATGCAGTCAAAATAAAAATCTTTGAACCGGTAGTTGTTCCTCTTAGCAGGATAGAAATGCTGAAATATGTCGGTTTCGGATCGGGATCAAATGTAAAGTGCGAAAAATATAACTTTTGCGTATTAACTGCCAGGCATGTTGTAGAAACGCCAGATGCAACATTTTACGCAGAATTCAAAGATGGTTCGCCGCCGCAAAAACTTGAATTGATTTCCGGAACTACAACTTACGATTGCGCAATACTAAAATTCTCAAATCCAAATTTTAAACCCGAAAAAACTGCCACTCTTGGGAAATCTTCCGATTTAAAAGCCGGAACAGAGATTCTGGCAATAGGATCCAGCGATTTTGGGGATTTCTGGATAAATACTGGCTCGCTTCACGTAAAAGCCGGTCCAGCAGATCCGGATTTTAAAGCAATACTGGAAAACATTAAAGCCAATCGCCCATCTTTCCTTTTCATCAGCGCCAATATATTCCAAGGTTTTTCCGGCGGCCCGCTCATAAATAAAAATAACGAAGTAATAGGAATTTCTACCAATATCATTTCAATGGAGCCCAATCAAGTAGTCTATGTAGGTTCGCCGATTGATGAAATTAAATCAGCCCTGAAAATTATAAAATAATTCTCCATTTATGGAGAATTTTTTATTTAGCGATAGGCTTATCCCCAAATTTTATTGACCAACAAATATTGTTAACCGATAATAAAAGAGTATTTTATGAAACCAAGCTTTGTCCATCTACATACCCATTCCCACTATTCACTTCTTGACGGGCTTGGAAAAATTGACGACCTGATAAACCAAACAAAAGCATTGGGCATGGACGCACTGGCAATTACCGACCATGGCGCGCTATATGGCGCAATTGAATTTTATAAAAAATCAAAAAAGGCCGGTATTAAACCTATTTTAGGAATAGAAGCTTACCTGGCGCCAAAAAATCACAAAGATAAAAATTCCAACGGCGAAGAAAAATATTACCACCTAATACTTCTTGCGAAAAACCAAACTGGCTGGGAAAATTTAATCCAACTGGTCACCATCTCCCACCTGGAAGGATTCTATTATAAGCCAAGGATAGATAAAAATTTGCTGAAAAAATACAGCGAAGGATTAATCGGACTTTCTGCCTGCATTACCGGCGAAGTGGCAAAATTGATTCTGCAGAATAATTTAAGCGGAGCGGAAAAAGCCGCTTTGGAATACCAGGAAATTTTAGGCAAAGGAAATTTTTATTTGGAAATCGGGCATCATCCGGGAATCAAGCCGACAATAAAAGCCAATGAAGGCCTGAAATTAATTTCTCAAAAAACCGGCATTCCTTTAGTTGCCACTCAAGACATCCATTATGTAAAAAAAGAAGATTCCGAATACCACGATATCCTTCTTGCCGTGCAAACCGGAAACAAATTATCCGATGCCGGCCGGCTGACTCTCAAAGACGACGATTTTTCCATGCGCTCTCCTGAAGAAATGGCGGAATGCTTCAAAGATTCTCCGGAAGCGATAGAAAATACAATAAAAATAGCAAGCCAGTGCAATTTAGAATTGGAACTAGGTAAAATCCAGCTGCCAAAATTTGATGTTCCAGAAAGAAAAACTGCGGACGCTTATCTTCGCGAATTAGTAGCTGAACGGACCGTGATTCGCTATCCTAATTTGACTCCAGAAATCCAAAATCGGATTGATTATGAATTAAGCGTAATTGGAAAAACCGGTTTTGCCGATTATTTTTTGATTGTCCAGGATTTTGTAAATTGGGCAAAAGACCATGGCATTGTCGTGGGGCCAGGAAGAGGCTCTGCTGCCGGAAGCATCATCTCTTATATTTTAAATATCACGGATATTGATCCCATAAAATATAATCTCCTTTTTGAAAGGTTTTTAAATCCAGACCGGGTGCAAATGCCGGATATTGATATT
>OBEQ012600643.1_pt1 | contig 15552 bp, 13 predicted proteins | sample 1670901 | NCBI WGS metagenome assembly OBEQ01 (sample SAMEA104232315, study PRJEB22302) | groundwater metagenome | biome: forest; feature: aquifer; material: groundwater | place: USA | collected 2011-08-07 | depth 5.4 m | reverse complement strand
AGTGGCTAGTATGGGGCTGGCGTTTATGGTTTTACAAAACACGCAGTCTGCACAATGTACGGATAAACTAAAAAGTGAAATGCGCGGATTAGAGTCGGTTATGCTTGACGTTGCGCTTGGCTCTCCGTCAACTTCTCGCGAAGCAAATCTTGAAATGGCTACTTGTGGTGGAAGCAGCGTAGAAGCTATTCGTGTTGTTTATTATGATTCACCTAGTTTTTGCGGTAAATGTCCAGCTACTGGCGGCGGTTGTTGGATTATTGAACCATTAGCATACGATAAAGACGCGAAAGAGTATTTTGTTATACGTGACGCTACTACGTGCATCAATATGCCTGGTAGAGTTATTATAAAAGCAGATGTAGACGCGTGTACTAATACTGAATTGATTTCGCAAGGTGAAGGTTGTCCAATTGATGCAAAAGATCATACTAATGAAAACTGCGGGTTACCTCCAGGTATTACAAGTGGTTCAACTAGTCAGCTCCTCACGTTGGGAAAAGCAACTGGAGATACGCAATATAAAATTAGGGTTACAAAGGGGTTTGACACTGCAAGTAATGACCCACAATTGAAAGTTTGTTTCTTGAGAAAGAGAGATGCATGATTTACATGAAAGCGCAACTTGAATTATCTGTTTTGACAAAAATCGCGATGCTGTTCTTCATCATTTCGCTTTCGTTAATTGCGTACGGTATTAGTAACACTGAGAAAAGCGCATTGTGTGGCGAGCAAGCAAGTGCAACTGCTAGGATAATTGCATCGAACATTAATCAAGTGCTTAATGCACCAGTTGAAGACGCGCGAGTTGTGTATAAGTTTGAGCCGACTATTCCAGTTAGCAAAGAAAAATTTGGAGAACGTTATGAAGTTTGGCTTGCTGAAACAGAACAAACTGGAACAAGTGGAGGAGGAGCCGTAGTTGACAATAGAGTTCAGTTAAGCGTAATTGTAAAGCCTTTAACGGATTTAAGTTGCGCTAGAACTGCGCCATTATTTTATGATAAGACAAAGGTGCAGCTTGAATTTGTAAAAAACGCTGCGCCAAATACACCCGAGCCAAAGACTGGTTGGGAAAATGGAGTTGTTGTACTTACGCCTTCAGATCGAGATAACGACCTTCGGAGTAAGTTTTTAGTAATAGTTAAATGCAAACAAAGAGTAGCTGGTGGGATGAGTTTTATTTATTTTGATGATTGTAAAAATGGAGATGCTAATGCGTGTAGTCCATTGGAGCCATTAGCATCGAATTTGGATCAGTGTGAGTCATGAAGATGTTACGTGGATTCATTGGCCCGCTTGGAGATGATATTCCAAGTATTTTTCCCATAGTTGCAGGGATGCTACTTTTTATTGGAACGATTTTATACGCAAACGCGCAGATAGATACGCGGAATGTAGAGTTACGTCAACGGGAAGGCACTCAGCAACTTGCATATTTAGCTACACAAAAAGGAACTTTTCAGCCAGGTGAATTTAAGTCAATTTGCGATAATTCACTTAGGCCATTTGCAGAGAATAACGCTTTGAAATTTGCAGTTGTAGTTAAGCGGTTTTGTGAAAAAGGTTGCCCCAGTTGTGGAACAGGAATAGATTTACAGAATTCGAATTTATTTCACGAAAATGAAAATCCCGCTAGTGGTCCACCTTCTGCTGAGCCCAATGAGAACTACGTTTGCACTAATACTAAACAAGAGTATAGAGATACTTACATAGCCAGCCGGCTTGATGCAACTTCTGCGCCGAAAAATGTAGTTGCGTTGATTTATCCATTTACAGTTCCATGTCCAGATGAAACTTCTCCGAACAACGGTTTAGCTACAGTTAATGTGATCGTATGGCGTTGAAAAATTTACATAACAATTCAAGGATGCCGTGGGGTCAGAAGGGGCCGCGCCGGGGGCCCCTGAGGGCACAGGCGGCTATTTTTGACGGGATTATGTTTTTGTTACTAGTTAGTTTCTCGGTTGGCATGATGTTTATGTTTTTGTCTGATTATGGCATTGCGCAGTCGCGAGCTTTACGTAGTTCACATTTACTTAATTATGCGCAGAGTATTGGCAAAACGCTTTATTCAATTGACGTCTCTTCGCTTAAGTCAAGCAACCTAGGTGCGGGGTTTCCAGTTAATTGTGATGTGTTGGCAAAGTTTAAGTCAAATACAGTTGCGGATTTGTTGAAGCGAGATATCTCTGATGGGAAATTCGACAATAGGTTTGGCCAATCAGATGAGCCTAATGCGCCTGGTAAAATTGCTTTGCGTTGCGCGTTGTTTGAATTAATGAAACCAATTGTAGGCAGTGGTTTTGACTATCATGCTGAGGTGCTTGATGGTGACGTTGCTCCGAGGTTTTCTCCATTTCCAATTGAGCAAGATGAAGTTGAGCCATTTTTAGTTACGAATTTGCCTCGAGATGATCCAAACTACTTAGTTGCGTTAAACAAAGGGTGCGATAGTATTTCAGCTAACTTAAAATCAAAGCAACTGCTTGCTATTTCGACGCCGTTTAGAGTTTTCGACCAACAGGGAGTAAACCACGACCATCAGCTTCGCATATGCATGTGGCCTTCTGAACGCCCGGCAGGATAGTCGAATATCAAAAGAGATTAAATCAAGTAACCACAGATAAAATATAATAACCCAAGCACAATGTTGGTGAAAAGAAATTGGTCGAAGAACATGAAATAAAAGCGGCACTTGAATATTTCAAAAAGACAATTCCAAGGTACAGCCAAGTTCTAAAAACGCGGCCAACTTTATTAGTAAAACTCCATAAAGCCACTATGGAAGGAAAAATTGCTGTTCGCGATTTACAAAAGCTAGGTACGCACTATTTATCTCAAAATGAAAATTCAAGAACACAACATCGACGGTTACTTGACATGTCGCTTAAAGTAGCGATGCACAGTGGAACAAAAGAAGCAATTAACTTTATTTTAACACATCACAAAAATCCAGAAGACGCGAGCTTAGCTCAGTACAAAAAAACTGCTACAAAAACAGCGCCAGAGACAAAATTAACTGACGAGGAATTAGAACGAATTAAGCCTTTACGAAAACGTGAGCGCCTATGGCAAGATAAGGCAATTACAGCTCCAAAATTTGGAGAACACGCTTGGCAACTTGATGTGTTGCCAGAACCAAAGGATACTTTACCAAAAGCAAAGGCAGAAAAATACGCTGAAGCGATTTTTCAACGTGATGTCAGACCTGAAACACGCGTTCACTTGGAACGTTGGATTCCACCTAAGTTATTAAGAGAATTAAAAATAGCATACGTGCAAGGTAAGCTCGATAAAGACATGTTCAAACCCGGAGATGTGCATTCAGAGAACTTTTTTGAACAAATGCAAGATTATGCGGAAATATGGAGACTTACACACATAGCAGATGTAGTAAGGCCTGCGCATCCTAACAGTAATTATTATGCAGAGCACATGGATGCATTTAAAGAAATTCTAAAGCGAACTGAGAAATTACCAGATGCACGCCATAAAGCGCACTACTTGAAAAGCATGATGCGGATTCTTGCAGGGTATCAGGGATGCGACGACGATGCACTTAAAGCTGCTCAGCAAAATGAGCTCCTTGGAAAACGTCACATAACGCCCGAGGCGCTTAGTCACATTTTGTACCGCGAGGGATATACTATTCAGCCGCGTAAATTAGCGGCGTCTATTGAAATTCATAACCCTATTACACACCAAAGGAAGCTACAAAATAAATTAATAGAATTACTTGATCCAGTTCATTTTCAAGTAAAAGACGAAGGATATGATAAACATTACTTTAACGGGGCTATTTCAATAAACGCTAAAACTCACCAAGGCCGAGAGTTCATTGACCAAATGAACAAACTACCAAAAAAAGCAAAACTAAAAATGTTTCCAAGAAGAATACTAAATAAAGTACGAAGTCTTTGGTAAAAAATAGTTAACTTGCTAAGAAATCTAAACTGCTTTTTTCTTTACGTTTACTTCTTCATTGCACTTTGGACAAGTGTAAATGAATTGCCCTGGCCCAATTGGTTTTATTGACGGCGAGCAATTAGCGCACATGCCAGTGCTGCAATATGGGCAGAATATTATTTTTGAACTCTTTGAATGACAAGTTGGACAGCCAACTCCTTTGTCAGCTGGGATTTGTACAAATGAAACATCTGACTTCACCTGCACAGGAGCTTGTTGTGCTTCGCCACTAGAAGCTGCGGAGAGTTGTGCGAATATATCTGAACCGCCGGCTGGCTGTTGCATTCCTGATTCAGTTGAAAACATATCTTGAGATTGACCACCAACTGGTAGCGACGACGCTGATTTTTGTGAGGCAAATAAATCATTGCCAAGTATATCCGACATTGATAAACCAGCTTCTGGTTTTGACGATGGCGACTGGACACCGGCGTCTTTTGCACCATGCATCGAACTAGACGGCGGTTTGTGAGTTTCGCGTTGAGCTGATTGTTCAGTGGACGGGACAAGTTGTTGAACTGTTTGCGGTTTAGGCGTGTCCACTTTAAGTATATCGCTGACTTGCGTCGTGGTTTGCGTGTCTCTTAATTGGGTGTAAATATCTTGAACCATTACTCCAAATTCTTCTTTTTGTGCAACGTCTTTATTGGCAATTACATTAACTTCATCTTTAAGCAAGTAGCGACGATGAACCGGCCCATCTTGAGCTGCAGCTTGTTCAGTTGTTTCTCTTGTAACTGATTTTATGAGTTGTTGGAGTTCCGCTTCTTCTTTTTTCTTTTGTTCAATTGCTTTTTTCTGATCCTCTACTTTTTGTCGTTCAGCTTCTTTTGTTGACCTCCAAGTTGCAAAGCTCGTTGCAGGAACTTGAACAGTAGAAGCAAGCTTAGCTTGGCCAGCAGTGGTTTGTTTAGTTGCTAGTTTTGGTTGTCCTGGGTTTGTAATTGGTTTAGCTTTGATTGAAGTAGCTGAAGTAAGTGGAACTGGCGTAATTAGAGTAGCTGGTTTAGTTAAATCTGATTTAGCCGGCCGAGATTTGCCGAATAAAAAGTCAAAGAAACCACCGGATTTCTTTTGCTCCACAGTTGGAATTATTTTTTGGCCAGTCGACAATCCAGATTTTTGAACAAGTTGAATTACATTTTTTTCTTGTGCTCGTTTCTCCTCTATTTTTTTCTTCACTTCATCTACTTTTTTTCTAGTCTCACTTTGAGAAGGAGAAACTGATGAAACTGGCACAACTACTGGTTGCGAAATTATCGATGAAACTATTGGCGTTACACGCGAAATCTCTAGCTTTACTTCAACTGGCTCAGCTATTGATTGTTTTTTAAGTTGCTTAAGCTGTTCAACTTGCTTGATTTCTTTAACCTCATTTACTGCAACTGGAGGCGAAACAATGCCAGGAAAATCTTTGTTGAATTTTTTAGCTTTAGTTTTTTTGAGTTCATCTACACGGATTTTTATTTTTTCTAAATAAGTCTGCGAATCCCCAATTGATTCTTTTAGCCGTTTTTTGCGCGCCTCATCTTGCTTGGCACTTAATTCTTTTGCCTGTATTTCTTGTTCTTTAGCGCGTTTTTCTTGAACCAATACTTGTTCTTTTTCTTGTTGTTTTTCTTCTTGTTTTCGCCGTACCTCTAATTTTTCTAACTCAGCAGCGCGTTTCTTCTGTAGCTCAAGCTCTTGGTCGCGTTTTTGTTGAATTTTTTCTTGACTTGCAAGTTTTTCTTCTAACTGCTTGCGTTGTTCAGCTAGCTTTTTTAATTCTAACTCGCGCTTTGTTTGTTCGACCTTTTTTTCTTCTTCTTGTGCCTTTTTCAAGTCTTGATTTTTTTTCAACTCATCTTCGAATTTTTTCTCTAATTGTTTTTTCTCATCTTCAAGCTTTTTTACTTCTTCGAGCTTTTCTTTTTCTAACTTTTGTGAAATCGTCTTCTCAAGTTTTTCAAGCTCCGCTTGCATTTTTGCTGATTGTTCAGCTTGTCTTTGCTCTTGTTTTTCTGCTTCTTTTTCTGCTTGTTTTTCTTCTTTTTGTATTTTCTTTTTATCTTGTTCGCCTTGCTTAGCTTGTATCTGTTGTTTTATTTCTTCTATTTTGCGCGAGATCTCAGCAGGCTTCTCACCTTTTACCTCAACAGTTTTTTGTACTACAGTCTCCACTATTTTTTCCTTTTCTACTACTATGACTTCTTTTGTTGGCTTAGGCTGAAACTGCATAGCGGGCGTTGTTGTTGCGATTGGTATTCCAACCATTATGAACTGGCGAGAGATTGAACTGTAAATGAAAAATGCACGTAGTACTAAAAAGTAAAAACCAGTTATTATGAACATCAATGGCATTGAAAATGAGTCAAGTGAAAACACTCGTTGGCCTGCAAATGAATAATCCGCAGCAATTGTAGTTATTGTAATAGCTATTCCCACAACTGTAACAGTTATTGCTTTATTTTTAGCGTCAAAAGTACGAATCTCGGGGTAAACAAATCGTAAAACTAAGTAGCCAAGGGAAAATGACCCGATTGCGGTGAACAAATAGAATAACACTGCGTAAAGCTCGTTGACCATATTAATAGAGGAATTACGATTAACTCGGATAAAAAGGCGTAGGCCGATACTCGCCTATGCCTGCGTCCCCGGCATAGAGAGATTTAAAAGACGGAAATGTATAACGAGCTTATGGTAGACTTTAGCCCACTCTTATCGCAAGCGTGGTTCATTACTTTATTTTCACTAATCCTCTCTCTGCTACTTTTTCCACTCGTGGTTGTTTTTTCCTTTGTTTACGACTATTTGGAAAAGCGACACACCAAAATGCCGAAGATATTACTAATGTTGATCTGTACCTTCTTAGCAACCGCAGTTGCAGTTGTTATAATAGAAGCCTATTTTGGTTACACTTTAGCACAACTCGTTTCAGCTGGTTAAGTTGACTAAATGATTTAAGTTGATTAAATTAGTTAAATAGTAATCGCTCTCAATTACCTTCCTCCCACCTAGCGTTATAAGGCTTTAAAAACGAGGAAGTTCTTTTTATTACTTGAACTTCGCTATGGCGCACCAAGAAAAAATTTCTTTAATCATAATTGCTTTATTTGTGTTGGAAATATTTTCCCCACTAGCATTTTCCGCGCCAATTAGTGGAGCAATTACGCCACCAGCTAGTACCACAATTACGCCTCCAACCGGGTTTCCAGTTACTCAGCCAGTGTTTAACCCATCTCCTTCAACTACTTCTCCGTTTAATGTGCCTGGCGTTTGTGAAGTAAATGAAATGACTCCAGAGCAAACGCAGTACTTTTGGCAGCAAACGCAAGGTTTTCGCGCAGATGAGATTAATGCACTGCAAGGCGCTGACCAGCTTGCAAATCGACCTTCACAGAATGTGAACATTAACATAAATGTCAATCAACCAGGCGAAGGCGTTTATGAATTGTCAACGATTTCTCGTTTTCTTGGTTTAGATGAAGCTAAAACTAAAGAAGCAGCTAGGTCGCTTGGAAAAGCGCCAACTGACCGCGTGACTCAAGAGCAAGCTCAACAATTGGCAAAGAAGTACGGTAAAGGCGCAAATGAAATGAGTGACTTTATTAATTCACTAAAAGGCTCGCCAAGCGAAGAACGCGCAGCTTATGAGAATTATAAATTGAAACTCTTAAGCGGTGCAGAGATTCCAGTTAAATCATTACAGAAAAATATTGAAAACACTGCTTCGTGCATGATTAACTCAGCGCACATTCAAGGCAAGGTTTCGTACGTGAGTTCGCTTTCTGAAGAGATTGCAATTTCTTTTGACGGCGCACCAAGCAAAGCAAATACAGCTAACCGATTATGGGCAGAGAAGACAAATGCAGATCTAGATTTTCAAGGCGCTAACACGCTAGTAATTCCAAAGCACTATGAAGAGTTAGTGAAAAAGCTTCACTTCTGGATAGCAACTGACACGCTTTTAACAGCGGCTCAAATGGCAACTTTCTTCGGCGGAGTAAGTTCACTGGACAAAAATCGAGAAAAATTAAGAGAAATTGAAGACCGCGCAACTAAATATGGATCTAGTCCGCAAACAGTCCACATATTAGATGCGATTCATCATGACACAATTAAGAGCGAGATATATTCGTTAGAAAGTAGGACAAAAATTAGCCGAATTGAATTAGAACAAAGCTTAGACAGCATCGAAGGAGGATTAGCAGCAAGATATAGCCCAAGAGACCCAATTACTGGAAATATTATTCCAACACCACTTGCAACTTTACAAACTAATCCCGGATTTGCAGCTGAACATTCTGCTATTCAAAAAACTAGAAATGAATTAGCCGGAACAACCATAGCCCCAGCTGGTGATGCAACTAGTATTTTTAACAACCATGCTGCAGATATACGCGCAACTGGCAGGATAAATGAAGAGGAATCAAGAGAAATTGCAAAAGCAAAAATAAGAACAAGAGCTGACAGTGATTATACCAAAACTTTGGAAGAGTTAAATGGAAGAGAATATGAAACTGATTTGAAGAAGATGAAAGCAAATTTACAACGACGTACTGGTGATTTTTGGTTTAGAACTATGCTTGGAATGGCGTGGCTTGGGCCAGGTAGGTTTGTGTTTGAATTAACTGACGCGATTAACTTTGTACAGCTTCCGGGCAAAGGGTTTTCAGATAATTATATTTTAGTAATGGCTAACAACCAAGATGTAGCTGGAGAGTTTCGCCGCGCGACAAACTGGGTTTTATCTGGAACAGTTACAGACGCTATATCTGATTTAACTGAAGAGGGTGTTCCAACTGCAGCTTATTGGGTTGGCAACTTATTCTTTGTTAATCAACCAGTTGAAGATGCAACTACTCCGCGCGTTACTCAATCAACAACTAGTTTCTTAAGTCAAACTGGAAAATGGAGAATTACAACTAACTGGGCAGGCAAATCAGATGCACTTTTAGCTGAAGAGTTAACCGCTCAAAGCGAATATGCTCGGCTCCCGCTTGAAGTTAAAGGAAAAGCTTGGGGAATGAAAATACGCGCACGAAGAGAGTTTGAAACATTTTACCAGACAATGACTTATTTAGTACCAATTCTTAACTGGCGATTACTTGGAACAGAACAAGCTGCGGTTACTGGAATAAGGCTAGTTGCATACGATCAATACGTAAGCAATTATGTTAACCCAGCTAGTTTCAAGAAAGATGAACAATGTGATTCACAAGTAATTGACGACTATGTTGCGAAGTACCGCGCGTTAACAATTGCTAACCAAGTAATTGGCTGGGCTCCGATTTTCGGCGGGTGGGCAAAAGGATTTGCAACCTCTGCATCTTTAACAGCGTCATTTGCAAAGAAAGCAGGTATAATGACTGGAGCACTTTTTGACAACTACGTAACTACAATTGTAAAAGTAATTGACCCAATTACACTCGCACAAGGCTACTACGCATCTGAAGCACTTGAATATGCCTCCGCATGTAAAGACGACCAATACACGGTAATTGCATATCAAAGCTTAAAGAAGAAAGGCGGAGTTGGCCTCGGCGAACAACTCAAGGCAGTTAGTACAAACGACTTGCTTAGTAAATTGAATGTTGGAAAAGCTGCGCTTGGAATCGGCGAACAAGTTAACACTGCGTCGCTAAACGAATACGTTAACTTACGTACAGAGTTAGAGCAACAGCATTCAGATGTAAATGCTAGAAAACTTTACTACTTACATTTTGGAGATGCTTCAATTCAGTGGCTCCCGTCACTTCAAGCAGATCAACCAGCAGCGTGTATGCGTAAGTGTTTAGACTCAGATACGTCAACAACTTGTCTTGACGAAACAGGGGCAAAGAAGTGCGATAAAGAAGGTAATTGTGTCGGATTAGCTAACAAAGATCGGGCACTTAACCACTTAGAACTAGATAACTACGCGGCTACGCTTATTCCAAATAAGTACATTACAACTACACTTGCAGGTTGCCCGGGCAGCGTGTTTCAAATCGATGGCTTGAAAAACTTAGAATTAACCGCTAGTCAATCATGCGCAGGCGCACAATGTATGCGCACTCAATTACAATACTTAACCGGTAGGCCAATTGGAAGTGATTTGACAGCAAGTTTAGGCCACGTAACTGGAATATACACAAGCAGTGGATCAGGACAAATCGCAGATGGAATAATTCGCTTCAATGCATTTAACCCAATAAATGACAAAATAGAATTACGCAGTCCAGGAATAGAAGTTATACAAAAAGCAACTTCTTCAGATGAAGCACTTTTGAAACAAGCAGCTGCGCTTATTGTCAACGGCGATGGAAGCGTTGTATTAAGCGGGTACTTAAACGGACAAACAATTGAACAAGCAAACGTTGGCGAGCTACGTACAATAATGACTGAACGAGGGAGAATCAATTACTTAGGCAACGGCCAAGTGCAGATCTTCTTGCATACGTTAGCGCAGATCGACGCTAGTTTAATTCGCGGAATAAACACAGCACCAGTTCAAGCTAATGAATGCAGCGACGCGCCGGGATTAACTGGAATAAAAATAACTAATTTAAACGGCCAACCAGGAGTAGGCGATGCCGCAGCAGCTGAACTTAACTCAGCGCTTCAAAAGATCCAAGGCTGCAGCGGAATGCACATACTTGAAACAGCAGACAAGAAGTACATATTTACAAAAGATGAAAATGGTAACCCAATACTTAGAGTAATTGATAAGAACACTGGCGAAGTTACTGATTACAAGATCAATGGACCATTGCGACAAGAAGGTAACAACATAATTGTCCCAACTGACAAAGGTGACTTTAAATTTAACCTAGGAATGGGCGAAAACGGCCAGCCAATGCTATCCGCAATTGGACCAAATGGACTAAACGAACTACTCCCGCTACTAGCGGCACGTGGACTCGGCGGAATATTAATGTTCGACCCACGCACAGGCCAATGGAGTGGATTCAACGGACAAGACCTAGCAATGAACCCCAACTTTGCAACTCGAGGACAAACCATTTCAGCAGACAGCAACGGAAACGTACGCGGCGCGCCAACAGACAACTTATTGATGCCAGCAAGTAGAAGAGGAACAACCAGCGGAAACGCAATAGCATCACTACCCTCATGGCCAGAGGATAACCTTAGCATAATAGTGCTAATAATCATCACACTAGCAGGAATTGCAATTGTAAGATTCAAAAGAAGCAAAACCTAAAAGAAAAAAGCAACAATAACAAACAGAGGCGAAAAAAATATGAAACCACCAGAAAAAAGAGACGTAAAACCATTAGAACTAAACCCTTTACTTAAAAGAAAAATTAACACAGGTCCAGCACACCAAATAATATTTCCAAAAAGCCCGAGAGAAAGTACAACACTATTAGAAAGACTTGTTCAAACTCCACCAAACCCAAATTTAAACAAATTAAAACCCCTTTCAAGTGAAATACCGAAATTTGCTCCAACAACTGAACGCAGGTTACAACAACTTATAAGAGAAGCAGCAAAAGGTGGAAAACTTCCACTATTTGAAAAAGAATCACACCCCAACCAATTAGTAGATGCGTACCTTAGAAGAAAAGCAATAGCCATAGCAGGTAAGAAACTAAAACCACCCAAGTAAAAATAGCCACAAAAGTAAACTAAGGTTTTAAATAGGTTGGAAAGTTAATAATTTTCCAGCAATCCCCCCACCAGTTGATTGAAAAAATGGAAGAACAAACGACAGCACACGCATCCATCACGTCAGCCAATCTTAATTTGGAAACCCTAGTACTAGAACCAACTTGGCGCGAAGTACTACTTGAGCTAGTACATAGCAATCAAATGAACCCGTGGGACGTTGACCTCGTAGTTATTGCTGACAAATACCTCCAAAAGGTTCGGGAGTTAGCTTCCATTGACCTACGCTTACCAGCCAACGTGATCCTCGCTAGTGCGTTGTTGTTACGTTTCAAATCAGACGCGTTGTCACTCGAAGATATTCGAGAAGATGAATTTGCAATTGAAGAAAGCTTGCCACGCGAATTAATCGCAGAAGATATACCGCAATTAATCGTACGCACAAATAACCCTCGCGCACGCAAAGTGACGCTTGAAGAATTATTAACCGCAGTTGAAGAAGTAATAAGCTCAACTTCAACACAACAACTATTACCCTTAGTTGCACCAAAAATTTTGGAACTCAATTTACCAAAAGAAGACTTACACGAATTAATTAAAAAGATATACGCGTTGTCAAATGAATTAAAAGACGAAAATGGAATGTTGCACTTCTCAGCTTTGCTTGACCCTAATTTATTAAACCGCGACAAAAGCGGCCACATAGCCAGTAGGTTAATGCCCCTACTACATTTAGTACAAGAAAGAAAAGCAGATATTTGGCAAGAACAAACTTACGGCGAAATAAAAATAAAAGTTCTTTAGTATTTTTTCCAGTTGTCTACTTTTTAGCGAGAAATTTTTATAAACTAGACTATTCTCTTTTAAACTATGAATCTAACGGAACAAAACATATTTAGAGATGAACTTGAAGAATTTCTAAAAAATAAATTAAAAGGCGGCGAATTTCAAGCGATTATAGCAAATGTTGACAACGAAGGAGGATTTGCTTTTTCTATAAGTAACTTAAACGAAGCTAGCAAATTTCAAAATTGTGACTTAATAGTAACTGCAATAGCAGACGAAGCAGATGAGCTATTAAGGAAATTCAGGATTCCATCGTATAATAAACTTAAAAAACCAGTGGAGCCAAGGTAATAATATGACAAAACCAGCAATAAAACAACTCAAACCAGGTTACACAATTGAGCTAAGCCAATACTTCTGGCAAGTCCTTGAAAACCTACCTAAACATCGGCTAAAAAAAATAAACGGAATAACCCAAATCACTTAAAAAACCAGTTGAGCCAAAGTGATTATATGATAAAGCGAACATTTAGGCAACTCAGTGATCCAATTCCAAATCAATTAACTTGGCCAGAATTCTGGGAAATACTCGCTCATTTACCTAAATTTAAGAAAATTGGACGATTCACAATAATCGACGTTTAAACCGCACTAATTAAGCAACGTGTTTTTCAGCTTGTTCGCCTATAACTGGAATGTGGTATCGTTCTCCGCTATACGCTTTGTACATAAGGTAAAACTTGAAGCACACAACTATTCCTACAAAAAGCATAATGAGCGGAATGACAATAAACGCAAGAACAAAGGTAAATATTGAAGCAACTGCAACTAGCCAAAGTACAAAAAAGGTAACAACAAATGCTAAGTCAAACATTAGTGCTTGAATAGCGTGGAAACGCACGAACTTATCTTCCTTTTTTGCGATGTAAACCACTAAAGCAATAACTATTCCCAGGTAAGCGATAGCAGCAAACAAATTATTCTCGCTTGTAGAATTCTTAGTTTCATTTGCCATTTAATTTATCACAACTACTACCGTTGACTCAGTGGAAGTTTAAAAAACTACTACCCACTAAGAAAAAGCATAACACTAACTAGTCTTTCTCCCAAGGGTAAACAATCCATTCGCTAGTTTTAGAAATGAAAAAATCCGGAGTGAATTTTGACGATGGTTTAAAGTGCAACGTAGCTACTTTGACAACCTTAGCTTTTTTTCGTTTTAACATTTTCACAACGAAGTTAAGTGTTGCGCCACTATCTGCAACGTCGTCAACAACTAAAACTTTTTTTCCAGCCACATTTACGTTTAACTTCTGTGTCACAATCGGCACAGCACTGGTTTTGCCAACTCCAGCGTAAAACTTTACTCCAACTACGCCGATTTGCTTAACGTCTAAGTAATCGCTGAGCAAACGCAAAGGAACTAGCCCGCCGCGCGATACACCGATAATAACATCTGGCTTAAACTTAGACTTAACTTTTTTTGCCAATTTACTGCACATTTTATCTGCTTTAGTCCAGGATACATTAACCATTTTTAGCGTTGCCATTAGGTAATTATAAAGACATTAGTGTTTATTTGTATATCATGACAAAACCAATTGAAGAGGCAAGAGCATTTTTCAAACCCCACATCCCACGCTACAGCGCAGCAATTGCAGAACACGCTCCGGCGTTGTTAAGTGAATTACATTTAGGAGTACAAGCTAAGCAAATACAAATAACTGAATTAAAAGCGCTTGGAGCGCATTTCATAAAATTATCTGGACCCGACAGAACTCGCTATGCTGCGACGTTGAAAAAAGCTAGTGAAATTGCAAAAAAACGCGGCGCACCTGCAGCGTTGGAACATATTAGAAAACAATGGAAATTAGGACAAACAAAACCATTACCTGCAAAACTTACTCCACAACAAGAAAACGCAGAGAAGTATTATGCCGAGGTAGTCCACCCAGATGACAAACGTTTGTTAGAAAATTATTATCCCGCAACAGCATTAGCTGAAATAAAACAGAGAATGGCAGTAATAAACGAAGGAGTAACTTCTGACGGCTACTATCAAATTGGCGTGTACACCGTTCATCCAAATCATTTAGCTGAAAAAAGAGAAGAATACCGCAGAATAGACGTTCAACATCATTATTACAGGCTACTTAGTAACTTCCCCATTGCACCGACTAGGCAACTTACTATGGAACAAAAAAGTGCTTGGGATGCTGCGCATAAAGCGGCGCTTAAACGCGTTGAGAAAAGAACTCCAAGTGATCAAGCAGATTACTTAACTCACCACTTAGAATTCATTAGTAAGTATCATGATCGAAGTCAACACGTAACTGAATTGTTAAACGCAGTTAAAGATGCTCAAGGAGCAGAACTTGGAAAAAGTCACGTGTCTCCAAAAGATTTTCTTAGAAAAGCGCGTAAAATGGGCGCGCTAGTTCGCGGAACTGTTTGGACACCACGAGACTATGACAAAAGAAAAACATTTGAACTAACCTTAGAATCTCCCCTTTGGGCATTGCCCGGTACAACAAAAATGAGGCAGCGCCATTTAGCAGAAGTGATTAAGAATCTAGATCCCGAACATTTTGAAATAATCGATCGATTAAATGATCCAGCTCATGAAAAAATAATAATCATAAAAAGTCACACGCCCAAAGGTTTCAAATTTTTACAAGACGTAGATGCTTCGCGGCTCGTAAGTAGAGCTGGAAAAAAACTAGGCGGCGGCTAAAAATTGGTTAAAAGGAAAAAAAGCAAAACTAATTACGTTGGAAAATTATTCTCAGTTAATTCAGTTGAACTACAATTTTCAAATGGAAAAAAAGCGCAACACGAATATACTGATTCAGCTACTGGACTAGGCAGAGTAAGCGTAGTTACTGTGCCAATTGACGCAAACGGCAACGTTTTGCTAGTTGAAGGTTATTGTACTGGCGTAAATAAACGCGAAGTCATGTGCCCAACTGGATTAGTTGACAAAGGCGAAACACCAGCACAAGCCGCGAAGCGTGAATGCCAAGAAGAAATCGGCTACTTACCGAAAAAATTAATTCACCTAGGTACAGTTGAAACTTCTCCAGGTTACTCAACTCACTCCACTGAAATCTACCTCGGCACTGACTTAGTTCCAAGTAAACTAGAAGGCGATGAGCCAGAAGAGTTGAAAATTGTAAGAGTAAAATTTGAAAATATTCCACTGCT
>OBEQ010737563.1_pt1 | contig 15553 bp, 15 predicted proteins | sample 1670901 | NCBI WGS metagenome assembly OBEQ01 (sample SAMEA104232315, study PRJEB22302) | groundwater metagenome | biome: forest; feature: aquifer; material: groundwater | place: USA | collected 2011-08-07 | depth 5.4 m | reverse complement strand
GTGCCTGTGCCCGTGTCCATGTAAGATTATTTCTGTCGGTAGGCCGGCTGCTATTTCCGTTGCGAAGAGTCACTTCGGCATCAAGCTGATTATGGAGTGAGTTAAGATCAAACTCCACAGAGGGTCTGTGATGTTGTCCATCGCCCGGAATATCGATGGTTGTAGGGCCTGAGGCCAGATGGGCCTCGACAGAAGCGGCAGGGACAAAGGCCAAAGGATTTTCTTCCATGCTTGTGGGAAGATTAAAACGGAGTCGCGTACTTCCGCATCGATTATGAAGTGTGTCATCCAGGAGCTGTCTTTGATAAGGACCTGCCTCTTCGGAAATAGCGGCAAGGGTGGCCAAATCGAGAGAGGGGGGTAACCCTCCCTCGCGCAGGTGTGTTAACGTCGGGAAGGGCCGGACGACTGTATTTCTCTCGGATTCCGAACAAACAAGGGCCCCTTGAGCATTAACTCCATAGGGAATTCCTTCTCTCCAGAGGAGGAGGGTCGGATAATTGTCAGCCACGGTGTGTCCCATAAGAGTCGCTTTTCCGACGAGAGGGATAGCCCCTAATACCTCTGTACGGACTTGACCGGGCATGAGGAGGTTCCCCTCATCATTACGACTGAGTTCTAAAGGGACATACGTAAGATTGTACGGATGCCTCCTCCAGACCCCCTGAGGGTCCATCATATTGGGTAGCCAAGGGAGATCGCCTTCATTCGGTAACGTTGTTCCATCGCCTCGACCGAGGTTTCTAAAATCGAGACCTTGGATATGGGCAAGGTTCCCTGTCAGTGAAACACTTCCTGAATGGATATTAAATTGAGAGTTGATATGGGCCCTCCCCGCATTAGGACCAAAAATAGTATAGAGGGGAGGTGACCAGCTAAAAGGGTAATGGGTCGGGTCACGATAGGTAAGGATGGGAAGATTACGATCCGCCCCTTGTCCTGGTACATCGAGGGCCACAGCCACTCTCAGATAACCATCCATACTATGGCTGGACTCATGTCCTGTAGACAAGGTGGGTAGGGTATCGGCTTGAGCTTCACGAATATGCTGTTCGGGAGTTGGAGGTGTGCTTTCCGGTGATTCCCCCGTAAGATAGTTGGCAACTTCGTGTGTCAGTTGCCCCAGTCTCTCTAAATAAGTATTCCCCATTGTCCACCAGCCCCCTAGCATCTTAACTTTTAGTGAATACCTGAGTGTTCACTAAAAGTTGGCCACAATAGGTTATCGGTCAATTTTTTACAATGTTGCTAGTGAAGGGGCATCTCTATTTGACGCACCTAGTCATTTTGGGAAGGAAAGAACGGAAAGACAGTAGTATCAGGGGAGATACCATAATGAAAAATGAGAAGAGTGCTTGCGGTATATGTGTTCCCGATGTCCGCGCCAGATAACAACCAGGGCCACCACCACCGCTTTGGCTCAAATCAGGATTGGGATTGTTTGCAAAGTTTAGGGATTTGGAACATGTCCCCCCATTATTTGTTGCCGTGAGGGCGTAAGTTTTATTCAAATCCAAAACAGGCATTGATCCTGAATCTGATGTGGAGAGTGGCGTGGTTCCACCATCACTCAAGACAACGGACATGGCATTGGCCGTCGTCCAGTTTAGGGTTATTCTCCCACCACTTGAAGTTGTCTCCAAGGTACATGCAGGGGGAATCACCGGATCAATATGGGATGTGACGCTTGTTCCACCGGACACAAGGATGGAGTTGGAACAACTCAGACCCTCCTGACTGATGGCTGTTAAGGTATAAGTCGCGTTTAGACTGGCCAGTGCTAAATAACTTCCGTTCGCATCACGTGCAAGGGGGGCAGGGCCTCCGTTGCTCAAGGTGACGTTGTCGGCATTGGATGTTTGCCACGTGAGTATGAGCATCTCGTTGAAGACAGATGACGTGAGACGGCAAGTGGGTATCATGAGGCTTACCCTATTGCCTCCACCGGTGCCGCCCGTACTACTCATTCCGGAAGTGCCACCGGAACCGCTGAATCCATCAGATCCACCGGTGCCTCCCATGCCACCGCTACCTCCGGTGCCACCGCTTCCACCTGACCCACTGGCGCCACCACTACCATAAGATCCACCCGTACCACCGGACCTTCCACCACTACCGGTGATACCCCCAGTTCCTCCGGATCCGCCACTGCCGCCAGATCCTCCACGACCACCGGATCCCTCAGAAGGTCCCATCGAAATGATCCTGATATTTTCAAAGTCGCAATCTCTGGCAAGGCTGCCTTCGGGACAGTTCCTGTTGCCGTCATTGGGAATTATTTGAGTTGTAAGATCATTGCCTCCTTCATCACAGATAGCCCTCCCGGGATCGGAGACAATGAGGGTGATATCATGAATTTGCTGAAAACTCCGCAAACCGCCCTCGATCATGACGGCACATTGGCCCGTCTGACTTGTGATTTGGGTCGCATCGATAACGACAGGGAGGGTCTGGTCCCCATCGGGTAGTGGTTGTTCACGCCGCCCGCTGATGTAGGTGCCGGCAAAAGTTCTTCCATCATTCAGCGCATGTTGAATTCCTCGGATATGAAGAGGTTGCTGGAGCTCAATTCTCATGGGGTCGAGGAAATAAATGCCATAGAGGCACTGTCCTGTCCCTGTCGCCTGACTTCCTGAACTATCCACATCCTGGTTGAAGAGGGTGAGGCGATGGCGGAGGGTCATGAGAATCGGCGTCTGATTTGCCCCGTAGTCCCCCTGCGAGCGCACGTCGCAGACATTGTGTGAAACACCGTCCTCAAAGGGGACAGGCTCATTGGTGAAGCCAAATGCGTGACCCAGGTTTGTTAAGATGAAAACTGGAAGAAGAATCAGAATTTTTTTCACAATTACAGTCCTCTTAAAATAGTGGCCATTCCATTAAAATTGTTCCTTGTCCCTGCGTTTGAATCTGATTCAACAGTAGAGTCTGATACCACCCAAGCTCCCACAGGTAAGGAGTCGTGATTTACAACCGTAGTTGAGTGCCAGGTGACGCGGTAAACGTCCTCAAAGGTCGGGTCCGGGGCAAATTGCCAATAACCATCATTTGAGTCGAATATGGTATAAGTGGACGGATCAGGTTGAGGGTCGGCATTATGCCACGTCACCCTAAAAGTAGGTCTTGGGTTGTTGTCAGTTAAAACCGTTGCTCGAATACGATAGGCGAAATTTCTCGAGACATAAGACGGTGTAGAGAGTCTATAAGTCAAGGCTCCCCCTGAGTAAGAAGCCGATAATACAAGGGGAAGACGTCCAAAGTGAACGGTATCCTGACCCGTGAGTACACGAATGGCTGCCTCAAGGCGGTCCCTGCGAAAGGTCATAAAACCAGTCACTATCCCATTATACCTTCCTGAATGATACGTGCCTGAAGAGCCTGTGATATAGTTTCCCCTTGAAATGTTAGGTTGTTCATTTGCCGGTCTCAAGGCAGGAACGATTACCGGAGGAGTCCCCGGGTTCTGTTGAGCAAGTTGGGCTGGCGCTGGTGCCGCTTCTGGCACTGGAGTTGCCGTGGGTGACGAAATCGGTGTTGCATCTGGTGACCTTGTTCCAGTCCGAGGTCTTCTTTGAGGAACGCTCGGGTTTTGTTGGATACCTGGTGTTGGCGCTGGTGCCACTTCTGGCACTGGAGTTGGTGCGGGTGTCGAAGTCGGTGGTGGTGTCGGTGGCGTTGGTGCTGCTGGCACTGGTTCTGGACTTGGTGCCGAAGCAGCGGCAGGCGCTGGAGAAGAAGTTGTCTCTTGTGCACCGGGACTTGGTGTGTGGCTCTCTGACGGTTCGGCTGGCGTTGGTGCCGGTACGGATGCCGGTGTCGGAGTTGGGATTGGGGTTGATGGGAATATTTCAACACGTCCGGTATGAGAAGGTCTGTCTGACCCCAGTGGAATTTCGTAGAGTACGCTGCCTTCAAATCCAAGGTGCGTAGGCTCTTCGCTGAAGGATCGAAGGATTCTTAGGGCAGGTCTCAGTAACAGAGTTCCAGATCCAAGATCCATTCCCGCCAAACCTGCAAGTGTTATATCAATCCCCCACTGAGACAGAGGCGTTGTGTCATTATTGTTTCCCGAAGCGGACGGATTTAATGGACGAGCCGCACATCCTCCTGTGCCCCGATCTCCCCCAAAAATCCCATTACTTCCGGAGCAATAACGGGTACCCAGATCTCCAGCACGATTGGCCCTTGATTCTCCGGAGGCACTATAAACGGCCACCGCAGCCTCTCCTCCAAGACTTATACTGCCTATGAGATAATGCCGAAATCCAACAATAGCCCCGGCCGCCATTCGTCGACTCAAACTATTTGTCCGGCTCCTAAGCCCTGAGGCTCGATCGGAAGGTGAAAGGGCTTGTCCTGAAACTTCCTCGCCACCGCCTATGGGAAGTTCCAACTGTCCAAATCCACCGACGTAGGCCAAACTGTCTGAGCCTGTTAAAACGCGGTGGGTATAACCCGCTCTTAAACCCAATGTGGCTTGTTCTGGTGTTCCAAACACACCTTCCAGCCGCAATTGGTGAGGATGTCCACGACGGATGATACTCCTCAAATTTCTGTAATCCACATCGGCTTGGCCTATGTGAATATTGAGGTCGTTAATATCCGCACCTTCGGGAAGTCTTTCGCGAAGGTGGCTATTTTCAATGTAATGATCTACAAGAATGGCCTCATCGTAGCTGATCGTATCTGGATCCCGGTCTTGGACGCTGCTATCGCCGACCTGAGCCGTGATACCATCAAAAGCCAGTTGATCCCCGCCATTGGCGTGGGTGAATTTGATCTCAATGCTCATAGGCAATCTCCTCTTCTTGTATCTCTACTACCTGTGTCGGAGGTCCCTACGAAAAGTTGCTAAAAAAATGACTTCATCTGAATTATTTTTTAATGCATCGCGTTATCTTCAGGCTCAAACACCTCTCCCCCAAAACATCTAGGTGAAAAGCCTATCCAAACCCAAACCACTTCCTCTGTTTGAGCCCCATTTGTTTGATCCTTTCCGCCTCATCCATGACCCTCTTATGCAAGGCCTTGACGCATCGCATGTCTCGGTACTGAGTGGGTTTGTAGCGATGGGTGATCGGTTTTCCCACATAATGCCGCAATTTTACCGGAAAGGGCATGAGTCCCATTCCAAAAAAGAGGGGAAGGGGGATAAAGGTATTCATCCATCGGTGATAGCCGTCTTTGAGAATGACATAGGCATCATCGATACCCACAGAAATGCAGGGCACAATGGGAACGCCTGAGGCAATGGCCACTTTTACAAAACCGTAGTGATCTTCCCAAAGAAGTTTGTATTTCTCCCGCGACGAACGCATGGCCTCTCGGGCGCCACCCGGGCAGACAATCATGGCGTGGCCATTTCGCAAGATACGAATGGCATTCTTGGGATTGCCATCGACAACGCCCAAATTGAGCAATGTCTCGCGCAAAACGGGGACCTTCCAGGCGACATGTTCGGCAACCGCGCGCGGCTGACGACCTCTTTTGAGGAAGAGTTGTTTTCCAAAAAGAGGAAGGTCGATAAAAAACATCCCGTGATTCATGGCGAGGAGGACGCCGCCTTTTTTGGGGACGTTTTCGATGCCAATGACTTCATAACGAAAATATTTTTCCCAAAACCAGAGGGTGCGAAAGGTAAAACGGGCCAATCCGGCATCAAACCAGCGCAGTTTGTGTTCATCGCCGGGTTGGTAGGGTTTTAGAAGTATGTGTTTTTTAGGCATTTCGACCCCCCCATACAGCATCGGTTTTGGTCCTCTGTCAAGGGGAGGCAGTGGATCCCAAAAAAGGGTGGTCGTTCCAGAGTGATAACATCAGCATACTCCTCCCAAACGAAATTAAGAGCTGTCTAAATTCTCCTCTTCGTTAAAATTTTGCAACATCCATATGCCATAGAGGGGCACATACTTTACTTTTTCCTTCTCCTCAAAACCCTGAGATGAAATGACGATACCGAAGGGTGAATTTTTACTCTTCGTACCCAAAAAAAGTCCTAAGCTTCTCATCCCATGGCCTCTTTCACTTTTGACCTCGACTGGAATAATCTTCGTGCCGTCCTTTGTCACAAGAGGAATCACAAAATCTATTTCTGATTGGGCACTCCTCTCTTCGCGATACCAACAATGCAGTTCCGGACGCATACACTCGAAGCCATAACTGACCAATTCCTGCGCCACAAATTGTTCGGCAAGAGCTCCTTTATGAGCGGACCAATCCTGCTTCAAAGCAAAAGCTTGAGCTAAATCCACATTTAAAAGTCTCTGACACAGTCCCATATCCAAGGAAAAAACTTTAAACTTTTTAAGATTGGATTGCGAACCCAATGGTAGTGCTTCACAAGAACTATGATGAATTTTATAGGCGAGCCCTGCCTGTTCCAAAAGCTGTAACGCCGCGCCAAGCTCCCGTGAACGCAGCTTTTCGTTCACTTCACTATACTTGAATTTTTTCCCAATTAACCGGGGAATGGCCTGAAACACAGTGTCCAGATGGGAAACTTGCGCCCGCGATGCGTATTTATGAAAGTCCTCACGATAGCCGATCAGGAGAGTTTGTTGGATTTTTTGAACACCGTGAAAATCATGATAATCGACATAAGAAGAAACGGCTTCGGGCAATCCTCCGATCAAAAAATAAACCCGAAGTTCTTGAAGCATTTTTTCATGCAGTGGTACCGAAAGAGGTTTCTTTTCCCTGAAGGATTTTTCGGTTTCTTCCATCAAACCATCCAACCCCTGAACCGAGAGAAACTCTTTGAAACTGAGAGGGTAAAGATAAAGATACTCGATCCTCCCCACGGGAAAGCTGAGTTCCTGAAAAGTGAATTCCAACAACGACCCCGCAGCAATCACATGTTGCAAAGGAAGCTTTTCACAAAAATAGCGGAGAGACAGTAGTGCCTCTTTCGAGGCTTGAATTTCATCGATAAACAGCAGTGTTTCTCCAATGACAATTTTTTGCCCACTCAAAGAGCAGATCTGTTGGATCAACCGCTCCGGTTTTCCAAAATTTTCTTTAAAAAAAGGGATATATTCGGGTTGGGATTCTAAATTGATTTCAATGAAATTCGCATAAGATTTCCCATGTTCCCGCACGACCCAAGTCTTCCCCACTTGCCTCGCTCCACGAATTAAGAGTGGTTTACGAGATTTTGATTTTTTCCATAATTCCAATGATTTATTAAAGAAACGCTTCATAAACTTGAAAAATAACCATATTATGGCTAAAAAGCAAACTAATTTTTACCATAGTATGGCTAAAAATCAAACTTCATAACGACTCTACTTTTTTAAAAGTCTTGTCTCCTGTGAGAAAAATCACCTCTTCTTTGAGGCTTAATGCGGATGCTGCTTGGAGAGCATCCGGAGTACGTAAAGAATAACGAACCTTTAAAGAGGGGGGGTAGCGTCAGCCCGAAGGGATTTTTGATAAAAATAAAGGGTGATGAGAAAAATAGGGCCGTCAGAGAAGAGAGATCCCAAAAGATAGTTAAAGTAATGAGGACTCCAAAAAAATTCGAAGAAAAAGACTAGTGTCGAAGTGAGTTTTGAAATCAGGATAAAGATAGTCAGCTTTTTATTGGTGTGAATATCTCTTTGAATATAAAAGCAGAGAGCCGTCAGAGTCACCATCAGAGAAGTGGTGAGAGAGAGCCAGAAATTTTCTGCAGGGAGGGGCATCGGCGGGAGGTGGAAGAGCCGGGAACCTATCCGATTTCCAGATTCGATTAAAAAATTCCCCCCCAGAAGAAAGAAGACGGCGGCAAATCCAAAGAGGGCGGTCCAGACTTGCATGAGTCGTCTCAACTGGGCGTTCGCGCATGAGGAGTTACAGGGTTTCAAAGCCGCTTGAGTCTATTCGCCTCTGGACGACATCGTCAAAGGGAATTTCGCGGGCGAGACAGGTCAGACCTTGGGAGCGAGCCCGGCGTCGGAGCTCTTCCAGGGCTTGTTCGAGCCTTTGAACTCTGATGGGGTGACGGGCCTCTTCAAGGCCAAAAGGGGATCCAAGATGTGAAAGGAGGGCGACGTCCGGAGTCGGGTTGATACCATAAAAAATAGCCAGACTCTGTCGATGGGGGTCAAACTGGTAAAGGGCACCGCTAAAGGGAGACAGTGTCCTTCGAATCCTTATTTTTTTGTCCTCTCGTCCCCTGGTGATGATGGACTGGCAATCGCCAGGGGAAGGCAGGCCCATCATGTAGACACAGTCTTCTTCACCAGGAGTTGGCCTCTCATGAACAGGATGATTGTGTTCCACGATCTCACGGGGGGACGAGACGAAGTTTCTTCCTCCTAAAACGACAAGCACCCGCCTCATGATGGAATCGGGTAATGTAAAACCGATTTCGAGTGGAATGCCCGAAAGCGCCACGAGGTTTGAAAGCCAACGGGCCGTGTCCAGACTCATCTCTTGCTGACGGCAAGGGCCGAAGAATGATTTTAAAGCCGTTCCCTTTGCCTCGAGTGAAACGGCCTTAAGAAGGCAAGTCGAGAGAGAGGCTAAAACGGGTCTTAGAGGCGCCATAAGAGACTTATCGGGTATTTCCCTGAAAAGTTTCGAAAAACCCTTGTCTTTCTTATTCTTTCATACTAAACCCCCCAAACTCCTGAGCGAGAAGGAAGTAAACTCTATGAATACACTTCAGAAAATACAGATTGAGAACCTAAGAAAGGACATGCCGCCCTTTCAGGTGGGGGATACCTTAAAAGTTCATACCAAGATTAAAGAAGGCGATAAGGAAAGAATCCAGATCTTTGAGGGGGTTGTGATTCGAAAAAAAGGCCACGGCCGTGAGAGCAGTTTTACGGTGCGTAAAGTTTCCTATGGCGTTGGTGTAGAAAGAATTTTTCCGATTTATTCCCCCATGATTGACAAGATCGAGGTGATGAGCCGTGGTAAGGTGAGACGTGCGCGACTCTATTACTTAAGAAAACTTTCTGGAAAGAAGGCTCGAATTGAAGGCGAAAAAGGGTTCCGAAGTGAAACCAGTGAAGCTAGTCCGGAAATCAAGCCCGAAGGTCTCCTCAAGGCCCAGCAAGGATAGAGACCTTTTAATTCACGAAAAAAAGCTCTTTTCACAGGGGATACTACGCGTGGGGGGTGTCGATGAAGCCGGTCGTGGCTGTCTAGCCGGCCCTGTTTTTGCGGCCGCCGTTGTTTTTGAGCCCAATTTTTCTATTCCTGGTGTTGATGATTCCAAAAAATTAACAGCAGGTGAGCGAGAGAGACTCTTTGATGAGATCTGTCGTCATGCCCTCTCTTGGGCTGTAGCCTCGGTTGAGGCCGATGAGATTGATCGTATCAATATCCATCGTGCCTCACTCAAGGCGATGAAACTTGCCGTGTCTCAATTGGAACCACGACCTCAGTTTCTTCTGGTCGATGGGCGTTTTCCCATCTCAGATCCTCTTCCCCAAAAGCCTATTGTGAATGGAGACCGCTTAAGCCACTCCGTCGCCGCTGCCTCTATCCTGGCAAAGGTCAGTCGGGATCGCTGGATGGAGCAGGAGTCTTTAAAATATCCTGATTTTAGTTTTAAACAGCACAAAGGATATGGAACCGCCGAGCATTTTCAGGAAATCAAGAAAAACGGACTGACCCTTCTTCACCGCAAGACGTTTAATGTTGGTGTTTAATTCCGATTAGCTTTTAGTTTTTAATTCCTGAGTCCAGATGGCTTCGACCGCCTTGAGTGCGGTTAGCATCTTGCCCTCCATTCCTAACCAATCAAGAATATTGGGGCCTACGACGGTCAAATTTTTGAAATTCGATTCGAGGGTGGGAAAGACAAGCGAAGGGGAGTAGGCTAATCGCCCCCGTCCTATCCTGTCGAGCAGGTTTGAGTCTTCTACGACTTCCGGAAATAAAGTAGGTTCTGTTACGGGCTCATTTGTTTTTGGAAAGACTCTTTTTAAGTGAGAGTCAGAAAAAGGAAGAAGTTTTCGGAGACGATGATCGATTTCTTGATGAATTTTTTCCAAAAAGTTTGAATTTCCTCCATTTCCCAGGTTGTTTGCGGAAATCGAGTAGGTGACGGTCATTAAGGTGTCAAACTCCTCGGAAGCTCCTTTATAGAGGGGATAGAGATTGACCTCCAGATAGTTAGAGCCGACAACGGGGGCCAGGGGATCCGAAACAATAATGACGTTTTCCTTCATCGGCTCGGGAAGAATCTTTCTGGAAAGCTGATACTGTAGCACACGGCGCTCCTCTGCAGAGTTGAGTGAAAACACCTTCTTTTTGCGCTGGCTAAAAAATGAGAGGAGAGGTGTCGGTAGCTCTTGGTACAAGGATTTGATGTCCATGTTGCCCAGAAGATAACGGCATCGTGTGGGAAAATTATAGCGGGTCAGTTGTGCCCCCCGTATTTCCTGTCCCTTGGAAAGGATTTGAAACGTATCCTCTCTCAAGGGGTGAACCATGCCCCCAAAATAATCCAGTTTATCAAAGAAAATCTTCTTCAACTCTCGAGCCCCCCCTCGAATCGAATAACTGGTCAGCCCTTCGGGTGTTAAAAAAAGCAAAAGCTGAAGGATGGGCGGATCCATGACGAGGTTTCGTGAAAAAAACCGAAGCTGCACCTTGATGAGGCACTGAAAGGTCGGTGAGAGCTGATTCCAGAGAGAGAGTAGCTTTTGTTCGGGAAAGCTTTGAAACCACTTAATAAATTTCTTTTTTTCTTTTTCAGAAACGAGGGGGAGATAAGAAAAAGCTTCCTCGAGATAGGTCTCTCTCAACCGATCCACTTCACCCATCAACTCTTCAAAGAGGGCTCGCTCTTCCGGAAATTCACGCTCAATCTCTTTGAGCAAGGCAGGGCGAGAGGAATAAAGGTCCAGACGATGTTTTGGAAAAATAACCTGGCAGCCGACTTTGTTTTCGTGAAGGACTTGAAGCTTCGAGTCCGGGATCATCAGCTTCCCCAAGAAGCTCTTGAAACTCTTGGCCCCGAGTCCTGTGACCAGATTTGGATGGAGATCGTCATCCTCATCATCATCCAGAATGAGCACATTGAGTCCTCTTTTTGCCAAAAGCGTCGCCGCCATGACACCTGAGAGGTCACTCCCCAATACCAGAAGATCGCAAAAGTTTAATGACATAACATCTTAGAGTTCGTAAGTTTCACCGAATCCCATGACCTTAACGCGTGCCAGATCTCCCACCTTATCCTCAAATTCGGCCGGATCGGATTGGATCTCTGGAAAGGTATTGTAGTGCATGGGAACAGCCAATTTTGGATTCAAAAATTCGACGGCCTTGGCAGCATCGGCGGCGCCCATCGTAAAATTGTCTCCGATTGGAAGAAAGGCGACATCGATATTGTGCATTTCGCCAATTAGCTTCATCTCAAGAGAGAGGGCCGAGTCACCGGCGTGATAGATGGTCCGATTGTCCATTTTGATGATAAAACCACAGGGGGAACCGCCGTAAGTCCCGTCGGCGAAGCCCGAGCTATGAAAGGCCGGGGTGAGCATCACTTCGCCAAAATCAAAGGTATGACTTCCACCGATATTCATGCCGTGTCCCAAGGCCCCTTTACCGACCAAGTTTTGTACCAATTCATAAACGCCGATGACAGGGGCATGGTTCTTTTGTGAGATCTCGAGGGCATCCCCCACGTGATCCGCATGGGCATGGCTTACGAGAATCGCATTGGTAACGATTTCGTTGGGGTTTACCTTTACATGGGGGTTCCCTTTGAGGAAGGGGTCAATGATAAGTTTACCTTTAGCTCCTTCGAGCAAAAAACAGGAATGTCCGAAGTACGTGAATTTGATCATGTGCTAATCTCCTTATGGGTCATGTTTATCCTACGGTTAAAAGTGAAATGCAATATTTCCCATCAACGAGTAGGGGAAAATTGCCGTACTTGCGCTCGGTGTCCCAAAATTAGTAATTAGCCCTATCGATCGAAAGACCCCTGCGAAGCCTACCGAGATGGGGTCTGTCAGGTAATAATCAAAGCCCACCCCGATTTGCGCCCCCAGTCCGACGCCGCCGGTGGAATTAGAAATACTTCCCTCTGTTAACCAATAAACTCCCACTCCCGTCGACACAAAAGGATCAAAACGCGGGTCATTCTTCAAGAGATAAAATTTAATATCCATCGTCGGCATTCCCAAAAAGAGGATCCCGTTGTCGCCGCCTGAGACACTGGTGCCGCTCTGGGAGGAAATCATGAAGGTTGTTTCAAAGGCAATTTGTTCTTGAAAACGGTAATCAAAAAAGAAATGACCCCCAACGCCCGGATCCATCACAGGAATCGTATCGATGAGATAGATATTCCCGACAGGCCCCATACCCACGGCAAAACCTTGCCGGGCTTCTGAAGGCCGCGGCATCAATGTAAACATCAATGTAAAGATGAATAAAAAGACGAGTAAAAGGGCGATTTTCTTCATAGGTGGACCTCTCCTTTGATTTTGATGAGTACCTGATGGTTTTTAATTTTTAGTTTTTCTTCAGCAAAAAGGCGAACCGCTTCCGGGTAGATTTGATGCTCCACCTGATGAACCCTGGCCGTGAGAGACTCGAGGGTTTCTCCCGGATGGATAGGGACTTCTCTTTGTAGAACAACAGGGCCGGTATCCGTCCCCTCATCCACAAAGTGGACAGTCACCCCCGTCACTTTTTCCCTGCCTTCCCAAGCCTGTTGAATGGCATTGACCCCAGGAAATTTGGGGAGGAGAGAGGGGTGGATATTCAGGATGCGACCCGGGTAAGCCTTGACAAAGAAGGGGGAGAGGATCCGCATAAAACCGGCCAACACCACCAGATCGACACCGGCCCCCTTTAAAGTTTCCAGGAGTTTTTTCTCAAATTCCTCACGGCTCGCAAAGTTCTTATGGGGAATCGTTGCGGTCGGGAGGTTTCTTTTTTGAGCCCTTTTTAGGGCCATGACCTCTGGGACATTACTGATCACAATTTTAACCTCTGCCGGGTAGGAGGTTTCTTGAGAAGCCTCCATCAGTGCCTGAAGATTGGTACCACTCCCTGAAACAAGGACTCCCAGTCTGCATTTTTCCTTCATACAATTTGAATATCAGGCTTGCCGGGCGCACTCTTCAAAACCTCTCCAATCACCCAGGCCTTTTCTTTCATCTTTTTGAGATGAGACATCAGGCTTGCCGCTTCTTTGGCTGAGACCACCAGCATCAAACCAATACCACAATTAAAAACTCTCTGCATTTCCATTTCGGAGACATGTCCCCAATCCTGCATGGCTTGAAAGAGAAGGGGCATGGGCCAGGAGTCCTTATAGAGGACGGAGCGGCATCCTTGGGGGATGATGCGTGGGAGATTCTCCCAGAGACCTCCGCCGGTGATGTGGGCGATGCCGTGCAATGAAAATCTTTTTTTCAAGCCCATGACCAGGCTAACATAAAGGCGTGTCGGCTCCAGGAGAAGTTCTCTCAGGGGCCTCTTCAGGGGGGCATATTTTTTCTTTGGATAGAGCTTCCTTTTGGCCACAATATTTCTGACAAGAGAAAACCCGTTGGAATGAAAGCCTGATGAGGGAATTCCAATAATTTGGTCCCCGGCCTTGATATCGGAACCATCGATGATTTCATCCCTTTCAACAATACCCACGATAAAACCGGCGAGATCGAAGTCTTTACCCCGATAAATCGTCGGCATTTCGGCCGTTTCGCCTCCGAGGAGGGTGCAGTGAATCTCCTCACAAGCCTTGGCGACACCCCCAATGACTTCGGAGGCCTGATTGACATCCAGTTTGCCTGTCGCAAAATAATCGAGGAAAAAAAGGGGTTCGGCTCCCATGCACAAAAGGTCGTTGGCCGACATGGCGACCAGGTCCTGGCCGAGGCCGCTGAGGGTGTTCCATTCGAGGGCAAGTTTGAGTTTGGTTCCGACACCATCGGTCGAGGCCACAAGGACGGGATGGCGATAACGCCCCTTATCAATCGAAAAAAGACCTGCATAATGCCCAATCGTCGAAAGCACTTCCGGACGTTCCGTCTTTCGCACAAGAGGTTTGATCTTTCGAATCAGCTGGTTGGCGGCGTCAATATCGACGCCCGAATCCTTGTAAGTGAGCGACTTTTTTGTCATTAATCTTTAAATTAGTTGCCCTTTTCGTCTCTTGGGGGTCAAAAGTCAATACTCGATTGATGAGAGAGGCGCCGTTTTTTAAAAACCTCTTTACGCTATCAATCAAACCAAAAGAATTTTGGGTACCCTGACGCACTAAAAGATAAGAGGCGAATCAGAAGCTCGATTGACATGGTGCCGTTGTTAATGACGATAGATATCCTTACGGTGTCCTATTTTTAGGATCTTAACCAAAATAAGATCATCATGAATTTCATAAATGATTCGATAAACCAAAACTCGAATACGATAGGTGTCTTTTTCACCAGACAACTTGCGACATCCCATAGGCCTCGGGTCTAAACTCAAAGATTGGATAGCGGTTATAATTTTTGGAATGATTCCTTTTGGGAGCTTAAAAAGTGTTTTTTCAGCAGAGGAAGAAACTTCGATCTTATAATTTCCCATGTGCCTTGAGATCCTTGATGATATCGGCAAGAGGACGGAAAGCCTCACGGCGAAGAGCTTGAAGATCCTTGTAATCTCCCATTTCTTCAAGTTTATCAAGAACGGCTTCCTCGATAAACCGGTTTATTTTAAATCCTTTAGCTTTACAAATTCTGTCGAGAGCGCTTTTAATTCTTGAATCAATACGGGTCGCTAATTGAGCATCGCTCATGGAATTTACCTCCCAAACCTAATAATACATTTATTTTCTGGAAAAAACTAGAAAAAATATTTTTAAAATATCAAGACTGTTGCCAAAAGTCTTGGGATATGACGGACGGCATAGAGTGTTGGACAGGCATAGGTACGATTCAAAAGTTGAGAAGATCCCATCCACTGAAATGAAGACGGAGGAACAAAAAACTTAAATAGTTTTAATGTCTTATAATGGTTTATAAGTTCCTCCGTCTTGGTTACATGCGTCTTGGTTACATGTACATGAAAAAAATCCAAGAAAGTACGCAACCTTCTCCGGGATGAGTCGATGATGAGAATGTAGATTTTTTATACGCAACTTATTTTTCTTTTGGTCGAAGAATTATCAAACATTAAAAAAGGAGCTTTTTATGGGTCTTATCAGCGTTAGTACTCATGTCCCCAACTTAAACTTTTCTATGGTCCCAATATCTCATCCACAGGGTGATTATCTGGTGGCACAGTGTGTTGGGTCCAATACAGATTGGGATCAAACCGCTCGTCATGCCATCAATGAGTCAGGAACTGGAGTTGCCTATGCGGCTTTACAACGTAATCTTAGAGGAGAGTATGGTGTGAGACAGTTGGGGAATGTCAAGGATGTCGCTGATCTGGTGGGTCGAGATAATATGCCAAAAAACTGGAAGGGATCAACATTTGAGAGAGGTGGAGTCGCTTGTTTTCAATGGCGTGAAAATATAAGTTCTAAAGGATCGAATGGATCCAAACAACCTGTAAATACAGACTGGTATATGAGTCAAGCCTGGGTCCAAACCCTTGGTAATGGTCTTTATCT
>OBEQ011805908.1_pt1 | contig 15554 bp, 13 predicted proteins | sample 1670901 | NCBI WGS metagenome assembly OBEQ01 (sample SAMEA104232315, study PRJEB22302) | groundwater metagenome | biome: forest; feature: aquifer; material: groundwater | place: USA | collected 2011-08-07 | depth 5.4 m | reverse complement strand
GAAAATAACTAACCAGCATAAACAAAACCTGCCCGGGCATTTCAAGCTTCATTATTCTGGCCGCTTCAAGAAAAGTAGAGTTCTGATACTCACCTACCGTTCCACCGATTTCAACCAGAACAAAATCGGCTTTGTTGTTTTTTGCCACTTTTAACAATCTGTTTTTTACCTCGTCGGTAATGTGGGGAATTATTTCTACACATTTGCCTTTATAGCCCAGATTCCTTTCACGGTTTATAACCGCCTGATATACCGAACCGGTGGTCATGTAATTGTCCCGCAAAATATCCTGGTCCAGAAATCTTTCATAATTTCCCATATCCTGATCCGTTTCAAGACCATCGTCGGTAACAAAAACCTCACCATGTTCGGTAGGATTCATTGTGCCCGCATCTACGTTCAGGTAGGGGTCTATTTTGACCGCAGTGACACTAAAGCCGTAGTCCTTGAGAATTCGTGCCGTGGAAGCGACGGTAACACCCTTACCTATCCCCGACATCACCCCACCCGCCACGAAGATGAATTTTGTATTCATTGTTTAAATCTTACCACAAATCACAAAAGCCAAAAGCGGCTCCGAAGAGCCGCTTTTTAATAATCCCCTCCCATGCCGCCCATTGGAGGCATTCCGCCACCGCCCATCGGCGAGTTCTTTTCTTCAGGAATATCAGTAATCACCGCTTCGGTCGTAAGAATAGTTGAGGCAACGGATATCGCATTAAGCAAAGCTATTTTGACCACTTTCAGGGGGTCAATGATGCCCATCTCAAACATATCGCCGTATTCACCGTTAGACGCATTGTATCCCCAGCCAAGTTCCTTTTTTGATATTTCACGGATAACTCTGTCAGGATTTTCACCGGAATTTTCTGCAATGGCCCGGATGGGCAGAGAAAGAATATTCTTGATTATGGCCACTCCTTTGGAAAAATCGTCCATGATGACATTTGTCTTTGCGGGGTCGGCAGTTTTTTTATTAAAATCCCGAAGCACATCAAACAGCGCCACTCCTCCGCCGGCTACAATACCCTCTTCCAATGCCGCGCGGGTAGCCGCCACAGCATCGTCAATCCTGAATTTCTTTTCTTTGAGTTCGGTTTCAGTTTGAGCTCCCACTTTGATTACGGCAACCCCGCCAGATAATTTAGCCAGCCGTTCCTGAAGTTTTTCTTTGTCAAAATCAGAAGTTGTTTTGGAAATTTGGTTTTTAAGTTGGGCAACTCTTTTAGCTAAATCCGCCGGCTTTCCTTTTCCACCAATGATGGTAGTTAAATCCTTGGAAGCCACGACTCTTCTTGCTCTGCCGAGCATGTCCAAATCAACTGCCTCCAATTTCATTCCTTTTTCTTCGGCAATAACCTGTCCGCCGGTTATTACAGCCAAATCCTCAAGCATTTCTTTTTTTCTGTCGCCAAAGCCGGGAGCTTTAACTGCCAAACTATTAAATGTACCCCTCAATTTATTAACAACCAATGTCGCCAAAGCATCTCCATCAACATCTTCAGCAACAATTACCAAAGACCTCTTGCCGGCTTGGGATAATTTTTCAAGCAAAGGAACAATTTCTTGAATTGAAGAAATTTTCTTGTCTGTCAGCAAAATAAAAGGGTCGTCGTGAACAGCTTCCATTCTTTCAGTGTTCGTTACCATGTAGGCGGAAGAATAGCCCTTCTCAAATTGCATGCCCTCAACTATTTCCTTGGACATCTCGGTAGACTGGGATTCTTCAACGGTTACCACGCCGTCTTTTCCGACTTCATTAAATACATCCGCGATAAGTTTGCCGATCTCTTCATCGTTTGCCGAAATAGATGCAACTTCTCTGATATTTTCTTTTGTAACTTTTTTCTTTCTGCTATTCAGGGATTTAATTACTGATTCCAAGGCGCTATCCATCCCCTTTTTTAATGCAATCGGATTGGCCCCGGAATTAACAGCAGAAAAACCTTCGGCCAAAATTGCCTGGGCTAAAATCGTCGCCGTGGTTGTGCCATCGCCGGCAATATCATTTGTTTTTGAAGCAACTTCTTTTATTAACTCGGCTCCAATATTTTCAAACTTATCTTTGAGTTCTATTTCTTTGGCCACAGTAACACCGTCTTTTGTTATTACGGGCGAGCCAAAACCTTTGTCTAAAATAACATTTCTTCCTTTAGGTCCAAGAGTAACCTTTACCGCATTGGCGACTTTGTCTACCCCTCGCTTTAAGGCCTCGCGGGCTTCTTCTTTATATTTAATTTGTTTGGGCATATTTGTTTAGAAATTAGAAATTAGGATTTAGAAATTGTCGTTATTTTATAATGGCCAATATGTCTTCTTCTTTGGCTATTAAATATTCCTTACCGTCTATTTTAATTTCATTAGGTCCGTATTTTGTAAACAAAACAACATCACCCTTTTTCACTTCCAGGGGAACCCTTTTGCCGTCTTTGACTTTGCCCGGACCGGTGGCGATAACTTTGCCTTTTTCTTGCCTTTCTTTTTCAACTGTATCAGGCAAGATGATTCCGCCCTTTTTCTTTTCTTCTCTTAAGGGTTCTATCAAAACGTGGTCCGAAAGTGGTGTGATTTTAGCCATGCTGTATATTTTACTCATTTAAATTATATTGTCAATATAAATAAAAATCCCCTTTCGGGGATTAAAAATTAGAACAAGAACAACCGGAACCACTTTCTGTGTTTGGTTTCCTTTTTACCTTCTGCGGCCACATCTTTCTTTGGCTGGACCATAAGATTGAAAGTGCGATCAAGTTCAATGAAATTATTCAGTGCCGGTGAAAGAGTCAGGACGACCTCGTTCTTGTCTTTATTCGGAAGCTGTTTTAAATCGCCTTCGTCAACATCTGTCCACTTCCATGCCGGCTTGGTGGATGCTTTGGCTTTAGCCTTTTCAGCTTCCTGCCCAGCCTTGGTTCTGGGCATTATCTCTTGAACATAGAGGATGTTCGTTTTGTAATTCATGGACTGATTCAACTGCCCAATGAAGTCCTCAACAGAAGTTATTTCCACCGGTTCTCTCTTATCTGTGAACTTGTTCCCGCTCTGTACCAAAACCGTAATGTTGGGCGGAGTTCCCCTGTCCATAAAATCTTCGGGAACCTTAACTGGAATGCTCATTTGCTTCGTGGCAGAACTAAAGAATTCCCCCAGGACAACATTCACAAAAACAGTTTCTCCTGGAATGGCTTTTTCTTGCGACAGGAAAGACTTTTTAACTGTCCACAATTTATAATCTCTTATGACGTCCAGTCGCACTTTTATGCTCTCAATCCCGTAGTTAAAACCACTTTCTTTCAGGGTTTCAATGGGATAATAAACTTTACCGAACACCTCATTAAAGGGGTTCTTGTTTACTTGGGCCGGTATCATGTTTTTTACGAAAATTTCTGGCTGATCCATTAAGGTTATCCTGAACTGATAAGCGAATGAAAAATGACTTAAATCTCCCAGCTGCTGCTCGGCCCAAATTACCGGAAGTCTTTTAATAACAGCGCCAATAATCGGGCTTATGGCAATTTCTTCAGACAGAACAGCGACACTGTTACCCATGTGCAGTTCCACCTGATATGGCAGCATGGGGGCTGTCCCGCCGATAAGACCCGCCATCTCAAAAGCGCCGTCAACAAGCATCACTCCCTTGGTGTCTAGATAACATCCTGTCAATTTTGAAGCACCGTAAGGAGTCTGAAGAGTATCAGCCACGGAAACCTGTCTAAAGGGGTACTTGACCATTCCGGTACCATTGAGAGGATGGCCAAAGATATATATTTGATTTTCGTCCCGCCATGTTACCGTTCCAGAAGCACCTACATTGAAATCGCCGGTGGCAAAAAAAACAGAAACCATGGAACCAGGCTTAATTTCGCTCTTCGTCGATTCCTTACAACTACCATTGGAATTCTCGGCAACCGACAGGTTTTCCATTTTCGGAAAAAGCATCAGGTTGATGAATTTTTGTCCATTAACGATAATTTCGCTGGGCAAACTGCTGTAAAAACTAGACGCAGCCACATAACCGCCAGACATAGCTCCGAGCATATACTCGGCCGGGGTCAGAAGGCAGTTCATGCCACCCTGAATAAACGAGCCGATACTGTAGCTTAACGCGCCAACCAATGTACCATTTTCAATGCAATCTTCCAGATCAGTACAGCCGACGAATATCGGACTGCCACTCATCCCAGAAATAGCGCCTATTTTTTCCAGAGGCGTTTCCATGGGGCCAGCGGAAATACTGGCCAAGATAAAACTATTTCCCTGCTGGTCGATGGTTTCACCGAGTACAACATTAAATGCTTGCGGTTCAACCCCCTTAAACACAGAGAATCCGACCGCTTCTTTTCCGGCCTGAATGTCTTTAAGCAGTAGAATCTTCGGCTTAGCCGCCAAAGCATCAGCACCAAAAAACCCGACCAAAACAAAAGCACAGAGTAGTCTCAATAAACCCTTCATTTCGTCCTCTTTTCAAAGAACCGAAAGAATCTGCGGGAAGTATAGGTTAAATGGATAAAAGCCGCAATACGCTCCGCCACTGCATCTTATTTCAATAGTTCACACAACCTCTATGCGTGAGGAGGGAGACACTTTTTTAAAAGTTTGCTAATTTTAAAAAAGTGTCTCCCTCCTACGGTTGGTTAGGTTGATAGGTGGCAACTGGCAATAAAAGTTCAAACTCCCACTGATAAGGTAAGATCAATGGCTCAAAAGACCGGTTTTTGATTGCACCGTTTTACGTTAAGCTTGACAGCATAACAATATTTTTTATACAATCCTATGTAGATCTTTACAATTGAAAACAGGGCAGAAAATGACCAAAATCAAGGCAATTTTTGCATCACTTGTTCTATTGTTTACTACCGCAGTATCTGTAAGCGCACAAGACTGGTTAAAGGTTCAACTCACCGAACAAGACGAAAAGTTAAGATTAGAATATCGCTATCGGGTTTCTGTTTATACCAATGAATGGAATGAAACTAAAAAGTCATATGACGTTCGAGAAAGTGTCTATTATGCTCAACATTGGGAAGTTGATGAAACAAAAAAGTATTCCTCATTGGAGCAAAATTATCTTGAAGGTTCAACGCTATACCTAACCGAAAAAAACCTTCACGTTAAAATGCCGACTGCAATGTATTTTAACGAAAAAGGCGAAAGACAAGTATGCCATTGCAGTTCTTCGTTAGGAAACGATTTTGGCAAGGTCATCATTGTAGACCTCAATGAGCACAGAGTTGTGTGGCGCAATTATGATTGGGGGCCGTTTTAACGGCACAACGGGTTTTTAACCCGTTTTTTGTTTGAGTAAGCGCCAGCCTATCTCTGATTTTGCCATTCTGGCCACTAGGCCTCTAATTGTTTTACCTCTGCACGAGCGGATAGCATTTCAGAAATTATCTTGGTTCTACCCCTACACTGGATATAGGGATAGAACCCGGTACTTTATTTCATGATAGTTTGACCCTCTATTGCCAACCGTTATTTGTTTACCCAACCAACCGGCGAAGGGGTCGTGCCCCTTCCCGAAGGCTCTTGACATCTTTTGTTTCTTTTGTTGCTCTATTTTTAGTATATTGTTAAGTAGGAGGATTTCATGAGGAACGAACAGAGTGGACGTTTTGGTGTGGTAGTTATAATATTGGCTCTTTTCATTTTTACTGGAGCCGGTATCTATAGACAAAGAAACATCTATAGTCCAGATCACTATTTTGTGCGTGTGAATACGGGAATTGGGTGTTTTATTCTCCGCACCAGTTATCTTGATAGTTTTGGTTTAGCTCCATTACTCATTGATAAAGATTGCTCTATTGATATTAGTAGATTGCAAAAAGGCGAACTGCCACATCTTGAATAATGTTTGATTGAGTAGCTATCTTCGGATAGCTTTTTTGTTGCAAAAAAAGTAAGTTTGAACTTTAATTGCCAATTGTCAGCTTAAAACTAAATAACCAACGGAGGGAGACGCCTTTCTTTAAAATTAGTAAATTTTTAAAAAAGACGTCTCCCTCCGTACGCATAGAGGTTGTGTCAGCTATTAAAATAAAACTTAGACGGTCAGCCCAGAATCCTTTTCTTCGATGTACGGAATAATCCCGAGCTGTTTTAATTTTTTATTGTATTTATCAATGGCAAAAGCCTCAAAAGAACGAGGGTGAAATTCCAGCTCATTGTCATTAAAAACAACTCTGCCTCCGGATTCATAAGTTGCAGGATTATTTTTTATTCTTTTCTGCTGATATTTTTTAACCCAATCCTCTATTCTATCCCCCGAATAAGAATCCAAAATAAATTCCCCTACCCTTCTCGCGCCAGAAAATAAAAAATTGGCATAAACTTTTCTCAAAATAAATTCCGTGGCAGGTTTAAAATTATAAACATATTTATTCAGCCAGATATTTTCGGCATAAAAACGATTGAATATTTCATCACTTGCCATGACGGGCTTAAGATTGATGTAAGCCTGGGCATTATACAAACTCTCATGTTTGATGTTCATGTTCCTGTCGGTGATGTAATGATTAAAACAAAATTTATCAGGCGCGCTTCTCTCGTATCTCGTCCTGCGGGCGCCAAAAAGAGATGCCAGAAAAGATAGCAACATTCTACAAGTATAAAGATGTCCTGATTTGGCCACGACAAGAACATCAAAATCACTTTCGTGTCCCGTGTTGTTAATGGCCAAAGAACCAGAAGCCAATACTGCCTGCAAATAAGGGACTGTCTGAAACCACTTTGCTATTTTCAAAAACTTCTTCCATTTTTGAGCGGCAATCTTTTCTCTTTCAATTCTCAATTCATACAAAGCATCTCTGCCAGACAAAAAATAAAAACCGTTCTTTGAGCTAACGATTCCCTCTTTTACCATATTATCCAGCTCACCGGCAATATTTATTACCCTAATGTCAAAAACCGAGCTTTTGACATTCTCGATAGATAATCTTCGCGGATTTATTAAATATTTGTGCGCTTCCAGTATGGTCAGAGGAAAATCCAAAATATCGTAATAAACAAGCGTCGCTAAAATTGAATTACGCAAAGTCATATCTTTATAATACAGAATACTGGAAATAAAAAAACCCGGGTTACGGGTTTTATAGCTACTTGACTAACTATGACTTACAGGATGGCTTGGTGCAATCGCACTGGTCTTTCTTGCAATCGTTCTTGCACTTTTTGGCCGGATCACTGCGGTCTTCTTCCGGCTTTCCGTTTACGCATTTATATTGGCATCCGCATCCCATCTTGTTGGGATCTTTCTCTCCAACATCAGGATTACTCTTGCTGGGCCGTTCGCAGTGCTTTGAACCTTCCGGTTCCTGCGGGTCCTGATCCTGAACAACTACCGGACTGGCTGGAGTTGCAACCGTCTGACTTGCTGAACCTTCCGTCAAAGAAGAGGGGGCATAAGCCAGAGCTACTTTTGAAATAGTGCGAGAATTGCCTGCAGCGAAAATCAATAACGAACCGGCAGTTAACGCGCCAATCAGTTTGAGCATGGAATTCCTTTTCTTAAAGAACGATTACCAATAGTTATATTACTCCACGACCATTATTAAGTCAAACTGAAGACATATATCTTTTCTCCGGCAGAAATAGCGACATACTGAATTCCATTTATCGCATAGCTAATAGGCGACGCGAAAACAGAATATTCCAGATGGTATCGCCAGAGTGGCTGTCCGGTTTTTGCGTTTAGGGCAATAAAATTTTTATCCTTGTCAGCGGTAAAAACTAAATTACCGGCCGTAGAAACAATACCCGCCGACATAAACTCATTTCCCTTAAGTTCATGCTCCCACTTTATCTTCCATGAAGATTGGTCAATTGCTTTTACATAAGTCCGGCTATCTTCCTGACCACAACTCTCAAATGCAATTGTATAAAACATTCTGGTTTGAGGATCATACGATGGCGCCATCCAATTTGTAGCACCAAACAAATTAGAACATTCCACAAACGGCCTATCGGAAATAAATTTGCCGTCAGTTCTGTCCAGAACATAAAAAATTCCGTTTCGGTTGGCCTGTAAAATTAATTTTCGGCTTTTACTGCCGAAGGTTTCATTAAGAAGCACCGGAACTTCATTTGAATCCCAGTGATGATTATGATACGGAGTGAACTGAAAATACCATTTTAACTTGCCAGTATTGGCATCCAGGGCCAATAAGCAGTTTGAGTAAAGATTATTTCCCGGCCACTTGTTTGCGCTTTCAGTCGGCAACGGACTCCCCGTCGGCCAGTACACCGTGTTGGATTCAGGATCATAACTGCCACTTACCCAAGTTGCCGAACCGGGTTCTTCTAAAGAAGGCGTCGTCCAAAATCGCCACAATTCTTTTCCTGTTTTTGCATCAAATGAAGCAACGAAACCTCTGTTTTTGCTGTTCTCCCTAATAGAAACACCGGCCACAACCTGATCCTTAACAGCCAAAGGAGCTAATGTGCAATAATATCCTTTTCCAGAAATGTACTTATTCTGCCATAGTAATTGTCCAGTAGCCTGATTAAGAGCTGTCAATTTACAGTCGCCAGTAACAAAGAAAACCTTATCATCAAGCAATGCTGCTCCCCTGTTAAGTCCGCTGATTTTTTTCTCCGAGACCCTCCAGCGCCACAACTCTTTTCCGTTGGCCGCGTTTATGGCAAATACACCATTAGCGTTTGTTGCATACATAACACCGTCATGCACCAAAGGCGTTCCCCGCGTGTTTTCAGAATCGCCAGCCTTGAATTCCCATTTTAATTTCAGGCCGGAAATATTTTTATCGTTTATTTGATAAAGCGGACTGTGTCTTTGGGATAAATAATCGCCTCCATAAGTAAGCCAATCGTTCTTGGGACTATTCAAAATATCGTTATAAGTTACTTGTCCAATTGAATCCATGTCAACTCCCAGAAAAGCAATAAAAAAAATCAGGGCAAACAAAGGAGCTAAGAATTTTTTCACCATCAGGAATCCTTTTTTTCAGAGAACTGCTTGATGAATTTTTAACACAAGTTCATGACTAGGTCAATTATATTGACTGCTCCAAAGAAAAATCCCCCACCCTTACAAAGGACGGGGGATAGATTAATTCTTCTTCTTCTTTCTGAAGTATCCTGAAACAGGATAGGACAAAATTCCTAAAGCAAGAATACCGACAGCGGCAATAAGAAAATACTGCCACAAATCCTGATCAGTATCGCTATTGCCGAACTCCAGCACAACGCTTCTATTTGACCTGATGACCGAGCTCAGATAACTGCTGACGGTTGTCGTACTGTTTTCAATCGTCCAGACATAACTATCAAGCACTGTTCCAGTTGACCGCGCCAAAAACATAAGAGTCTCTTTATCAATCCGGGAAATGCCGTTTTTCCAGTCTGTAGTTATATATTGAGGATAGTCAATCATTTCTTTATAACCGCGGAGAAGGGACCGCCAACTGACGCCCTTTTGAGTACCTATGCCGACCGGATAAATCTTCAAACCCCTCTTCCTGAATTCTGCCAAAGCTTTGTTAAGCCGTTTAACATAATCATCCCGGAATTTAGCTTCTTCCTTTGTTGCCGGTTTATCTTTTCTAAACTGGTCCTCACCATCGGTAAAAATTATAACAATTCGGTTTGATCTTTTTTGGGGGACGTAATGTTTTTTTAAATAATCCCTGTCACCCGAGTCCTGTCTGTCAACAGATTGATAGATACTTTCCAGCATAGAAGCAAAGTCGGAATCCCAGATCAGGCCATCGCCACTTAAGCTATCGGGAAATGAAATTCTGGACATCTGTCCAAAGGTATTTTCAAATTTTTCGGAAAGATACATTTTCTTGTGAGATTCTTTTCCGAAAACAAATAAAGCGGCTTTGTCCCCTTCCCCTAAAAAGGATTCAATATTACCGGCTTCACGCTTTGCAATATTAAGACGAGTTGGCTTAACATCATCTGCCCTCATGGATATTGACCTATCAACAACAATGATTACCTCTATATCACCCCGCGATGCTTTAATGGAACCGCGATTCAAGGTTGGTTTTGCCATAGCTAAAACCATTAAAATTGCCGGAATAGCCACAAGTCCCCAAAGCTTCCCCTTTCCAATAAAGGGATATCTAGAGCCATAAGTGCGCTGTGGTCTTTTTACCAGCCTGATCACGGTGATTATCAACCACAGAACCAATAAGACAGCTGGGGGCAATAAAAGGTATAAAAAAACCGGATCAAGAAAATGAAAACTATCCTGAAAAACGGTTAAGGTCATGGTCTTTTTCTTGGCCCTCCCGCGCCGGGGCTTTCTTCACCTTCCTTGCCACCACCGGGCAACTCTCCCCGCGGTAAAACCGGAATTTTCCCATCTTTTTTATCTTTCGGTGGCCCAAGAATATACTTCACTTGGGGTTTGAGGCTTTTTAAAGCTTCCTCGGCGTCTTTCTTGTTTGTAGCCAAGTCATAGTTCCATACCCTGTCAAAACACTGATTGTAAGCTACTTTTGAATCAAGGCAAGTCATCAATGATTTTTCATAATCAGAAGAAACTTCTTTCATGACAAAACCAAGAGCCTCTTCAAGACTCACGGCACCATTCTGAAATTGAGCCTTCTTTTCTCTAAACTTTGCATTTCCATAAGGATAGGCACTCGGATCATCCAGATCGGTCTTTAAATCGTCCTGGACCTTTTTCCAATCATGAATCAAATAAGCATCGGCAACTTCATAAAAATGTGCATCTCTGAATAAATATTTATCGGCCCATTGCTGAACTCTCCATTTTCGGCTCAAATCATAAAAGTAGTGCAGGCTGACAAGCTCCTTCTTCGTCATTTCCGCATCGTTTGTCCTAATTGCAAAAAGAAGTTTTGTTTCATGATCGCTAAAATTGGCAATAGTAAACAAAAGAGCGCTTACCAAGATTGCAGCCAGTCCGAGTGTAATTAACCCAACAAAAAGAGCAATCCAGCTTCCGATAGTTCTTATTCGCATATCTGTCTTTTATCCTCTAGTTTTCAAAGTTCTTGGCGTTAATATAAAATTAAATCAAAAGCATGTCAACAAATTAAACCCCGCCCTTGAAAAGGAATTTAAATTAAAAGACCCCATTTAGGGGTCGTTCCTTTTCAAGAGCGGGGGTTATGGATTTTCACCGTATCTATCCATCAATAAGCCTAAACCAATGGCCAGCAACATCAGAACAATTGCGACCATGAGGGGTCGCTGGTAAATGAAAACCTTGAACAAATGTCTCACAATGGACGTGGGCGCTTTTTCCAATCGATTAATTTCCCGATAAGCGCTCTCCATGCTTTTTTTATCTTGAATGTCAAAAGCTTTGCCTCCAAATTCATAAATTCTTTTTTGCAACAATTTTGCATTCTCAATACCCTTGAGGTTGCCAAATTTGCTTTCTCCAATCTCGTTCGGTTTTATGTGAAGAAGATATACTTTGATATTTCTTTTTTGAAGCTCTTTGAGCTGTTTGTCCGCATCAGCTTCAACAGCAGCATCGGTCTCTATCAGTAACGCTTTATGTTTAATTTTTTTACTACCTTCCCTGTCAAAATATTTAATAATGGCGTCCAGAGCGCGATTAAGGTTAGTGCCGCCTTCTCCTTTAACAAATTGAATTCTGTCCCGCGGCGCTACTATCGGAACATAGCCACTTTCATGATTTTCTGGAAAACCCGGATTAGTAGCATCAACAATTACATAGGGGGCGTCTTCGGCCTCCATAATATAGACATCATCGTCAATGATAAAGTCCTCTCTAATGCGGGGTTCTGTAGAAAAAAGCCATAAAGAAACTCTGTCATTCTGGCCCCGACGCATATTTAAGAATTTAAGGAAGGCTTCCCGCCCAAGCTGTCCCGATGATTTGCCGGTATGTTCAAATTCCCAACCCTTTGAAGACGAAACATCAATTAAGTCAATCCTTTCCCGCGACTGGACTAATTTTTCCGCTATCGTTTTGGGCAAGTAAGGATTGGCCAAACTGACCAAAAGAAAAAATATCGCTCCAGCGAGAAGGACCTTGGGAACCAAGAAAATAATCTTGGCCAGTTTCCCTTGCTGATATTTTTTGGAAATACGGTGTCCCGACCCAACATGGCTGAATTTATTGCGCCCCCATAACAACTTATAAACAAGGGTAACAGCAATAAAAAGGCCCGCTCCAAAAGCAAGGCCCGACGAATTAAATCTAACAAGATCAAAATTCGTATCTTGAAAGCTTATTAGGCCCGCTTTGACCAAATCCAAGACATAAGAAAGATTTAGTTGCATCCCAGCACCTCATCAATACGAAACGGCTTGAAAAAATTCCAAAGCCTCTTGTGAAATTTTAGGGAAGATACTATCGCCCTTAATTGGACCATCTCTGCGCCAAAATCCAGAGACCATTTCCCTGAATCAATTTCTTCCTGATAGCCTTTTAACCTCCGGGCTAATTCCAGCATGACTGCATATTTCCAGCCAATTTGTTTCTTTTGTTTAGCATCAAGCCCGCTCAATTTGGCATAAATCTCATTCGCAGACATTGAATCCCGGATCGTTCCGTGAAGTTCTGCCAAAAGAAGAGACCTGACAAGGAAGCGAAACTTCTTTATCCAATCCAACTCGCTCTCACACGATGATTTTTTAAATTCCCTTAGAAACATCCTTCTTGCCTGTTTAGGCGAAAGAATGGGTTCCATATTCTCTACAAAACCGTCTCCTGCAGTTGCAGTATCAGATTCCCGCTCTACTTCTTGGAGATGTCGAGACTTTGAATATCTAAAGAATCCAAACAAAACAAACACAAAGAGTAGCGATGAAACCCCGATTACGCCATAAGCCCATCGACGCAGTACAACACCACTTGCCACCGGCGAAACAAAATTAATTTCATCCCTGATATCAAGTGGTGGTGGTTTTACGATGGAAGTAACATAACTAACCCCGACCTCTTCAGTCGGCATTTCTCTTGGCTTTTCCTTGTCTTTGGTTTCCTCCACTGTTACACCTGCCTTTTTCTCAACCCAAATAAAATTAAATGATGGTATTTTCTTAACCCCCTTGTCTGGCTGAATAATTCGGAAAGTATAAGTAAAGTCCCAAACATTCACGAACCCGAGAGCATCATTACTTACTCTTTCTTTCTTGATTTTCAAATCAATTACGTCAACCTTATCAAGCGCGATGTTTTCCGACTGCATCTGCTCTTCGGAAATGATAACTGTGTCAAAAAACCTGGCCCGATAGGTAATTTTGAACGACTCCCCTGTCCCCACGACGCTTGGCGTCGGCTTTCCGGTTTCAACAATAATCGGAGAAAATTCTTGGGATAAAACTGGAGTGGCAATCAACAAAACACAAACAAAAAGAAGAAGCTTATACCTCATTCTGTACTCCATAAAATGTCAAAGTTCTTGCGACGATAATATAATATAAAAACCGCCCTGTAAACCCCGCCCTTGAAAAAGAATCAAAAAAACAAAAGACCCCATGTTGGGGTCGTTCCTTTTCAAGAGCGGGGTAAAGGGCGGCGGGCAGTAATCATCTGCGTGAACTTAGTTGCTTGTGTCTTTTCAAAAAGAACTTATACAATCTATTAAAATGCCTCATTCTTCTTTTCTTGTCATACTCCAGGACAATGGAGTCAATGCCCATTCTCCTAAGCTTTTTTCTTAATTGCCGACGCCTTTCTCGTAAATCTTTCTCAATCTCGGGAAGTTTTCTTCTTGAAACAACGGCATGGCTTCCATCTTCCATGTCCTCTATTCTTATGTGACCAACACCCTTAGCCACAAGAAGTTCCAGTGGATCATCAAGAAAGATAAAGATTAATTCATGCTTTGCAGAAACTACACGCAAAAGAGGAGAATCTATCACCTTTTCAAAATCTACAAAATCAGATATCACAGGAATAAAGCATGGCCTGGCAAATGATCTTCTTACAAAGTCCAGAGCCGCAAAAAAGTCTGTTCTGCTTTTTTGAATCTTCTTTTTGGTCGGGTTGTGTTTCTCCAAGAAGTCATATACCACCCTCAAGAGATAGTAAAAATTATTTGCTCCACATCTTGGTGTTAAGTTCAAAACAATCTTGTCTGTGAAGCCCATGAGGCCGATAGGGTCCCCATATCGGGCACCCGTAACTCCTATAAAACCCAGCGCCTCAAGAAGCAATTTGTTTTTATTTAAATCTATGCCCGCATAAACAGAGGAGCTGAAGTCAATAAGAAAATTAATCTTGACCTCGTGGTCTTCAATACATCTTCTGGCATAAACCGTATCCTCATCTCCGCCGGGTACTTCAATAATCATATTCGGAGGATCGCATTCGGGGTCAAATTCTTTAATGTCATACAAATTGTGACTCGGCCCGAAAAATAAACTTTTGTGTTCACCTAACCGTATTCTGCTTGTCAGTCTCTCCAACGGAATGCCGCTTTTGATATGAATCAAGGACGAGAGAATATCTTTGAAATTTAAACTCTTCATGGCATCGGAGTTTCGTCAACAATTCTCTTTACCACACTTTTAGTAGTAACGTCATCGAACTGGGACTTCGGCTCAAGAAGAATGACATGCTCCATTGTAAGAGGGGCAATCGCCTTCACATCGTCAACCGTTGCAACAACGTTATCCAGATTTTCAATCGGCTTATCGTCAGACAGCAATAAACGCATCAGCCGATAGCCCAGTGCCGCGCCTTGCATATGATAGTTTCTTCTTCGTGAACATCCAGAGGTAACATACTGATTAACAAAATCCGTAAGCCTCTTCGGCGCAAAACGCTTTTGCACCTTGTCGAACTCCCGCTCGTCTTGAGCATGTGTCCTTGAGTTCTGCAGATATCGCATAGTGAGCTCGTTTGCTTCATCGGAAAGCCGAATTCTTTTTGCCATCTCCTGAATATCAAGAAGGTTGCTTGGACTCATTACCACTTCAACCTTTTTCCCGACTACATTTTCAAACCTGATCATCATCTCTTCTTCTCGCGAAGGAGCACCCATAACAAAACGATAAGTAAATCGTTCCATCTGGGCTTCCGACAAAGGATAGGTTCCCTCAAATTCAATAGGGTTCATCGTTGCAAAAACAATAAAAAACATCCTATTGGGATCATCCGGGACGGGATAGAGAGGGAATGCTTTTGACTCGATTAGTCCCTCCTTCTCATTGGTTATGTTCAAAATAACATGTCCTCCTTCCATGGCTCCAAGCATGGGAGCCTGGCTCTTGGGAGGAGTTCTATTGACCTCATCAGCAAAAAAGATATTGCTGAAAAGAGGGCCCTTCAAAAGAGTCCTGATTCCTGAAAACTTATCTTTCTCTTCTCTGCCCGTAAAATCGCTCGGCATCAAGTCTGGCCTGCCGTCTATTCTTCCAAGCTTAGCCCTCATGCCCGCAGCCAAATAATTGAACATTGCTGTTTTGCCAGTACCGGGCACATCAGACACAAGAGTATGGGCTTGCGCCCAGTCTTTGCCCATGGGTCCGTCCTTAGCAATGGGCGTTACTAGGGCCAAGACAGCATTGAAAATCGCCCGACTAAGACCAAACAGGAACTTTTCCGGTTGAGCCTTAAGAGCTCTGATTAATTT
>OBEQ012417544.1_pt1 | contig 15555 bp, 7 predicted proteins | sample 1670901 | NCBI WGS metagenome assembly OBEQ01 (sample SAMEA104232315, study PRJEB22302) | groundwater metagenome | biome: forest; feature: aquifer; material: groundwater | place: USA | collected 2011-08-07 | depth 5.4 m | reverse complement strand
GCAACGGAGATTATTCTGTTCGGCTGCAAAAAAAGAGAAAAATATTTTTGACCTCCCGCCAATACCTCCTTCCGGTGTGTTTGATGTACGATACGGAACTAATAATTTTGCAGAATTTGCGGAAAGCCATGGATTGAAAGAGATTCCTATCTCTATTTCATCAACAAGTTACCCTGTAACTATCAATTTTAATTTGGTAGAACAAAGTAATGCTTTGTTAATAGTGGATGGAAAAGAATTGAAACTTGGCGGCTTGAATCAGATTTTGATTCCATCTGCATCGTCGCGTGTTGTTTTAAGATTTGGATCGGAAGTTGACGTCCCGACAAACTATTCTCTTGAGCAGAATTATCCTAATCCGTTTAATCCGTCAACAATTATCAATTATCAATTGCCAATTGCCAATTATATAACAATAAAAATTTATAACACCTTAGGACAAGAAGTGGCAGTATTGGTTGATGGGATGCAAGATGCCGGATATAAGTCGGTGACGTTTGATGCGAGCAATTTACCGAGTGGTGTGTATTATTATAAACTGAGTGCGGGGAGTTTTAGTGATGTGAAGAAGTTGATGTTGGTGAGATGAGCCGTCAGTAGACAGTCCCAAAGGGATGCTTTTGCATATGTCAGTAGTCAGTAATTAGTATAAGGTAAGTTTTTTACACCCCTTGAAGGTGTGTAGCAAACGTTCATGTTCATTATTCATGGGCTGATGATGGGACACGGCACGCCGTGTCCCTACAATTGTGTGTTGTCAAATGAACGCTAAGGCAAGGCGTTACGCAATAACAGGTTGGTTTTATACTGTTTGATTTTCATCAAGGCTTTTCCTACTTTGCATACTATGGTTAATCGTACATTGATAGATAATACATGGTTGAGGTTTTTACTTCTCCTTTTGGGGTGGGGTGTTATAGGCACACTTTTTACCGTTCAATCATATATTTACAGGATAAATGTAGGGCAACATATTACGTGGTGGGGGATTTATCCCAGTGAGGTATTTTATTTTTTATTTTGGGGATTTTGCACACCTCTCGTACTCAAGCTTTCAGGTCGTTATCGCGTTAATAAGAGCAATTGGGCGACGAACTTACCTTTACAGATAGTAATAGGAATAGTTTTTGCTGTTTGCCAACGTATAGTGAATGAGTACATTCTTCAAAATCTAAAGGCAACCGCTGAGTACCCATTTTCGTGGGAGAGATTAACTCAGAATGTAATCGGTTTTTCGGATTACGGGTTTTTCATTTATCTTATCATCGTTTTTGTTGACCATGCGATTGTGTATTATAAAGAACTCATGCAAGAGCAACTTCATGCCGCACGATTGAAAGAGGAGCTCACTACCGCACAGTTACATGCCTTGAAAATGCAAATCCAACCCCATTTTTTATTTAATTCATTGAATACTGTTTCTGTTTTGATTCAAGAAGAACCGAAAAAGGCAGAACAAACTCTGCTCATGATTAGCGATTTACTCAGGTTAACATTACAACGGGCAGAAAACATTGCAATATCTTTGAAAGAGGAATTGCGTTACGTTGAATTATATTTAAACATTGAACAAGTACGGTTTGGCGACCGCTTAAAGGTAGTAATTCATTCGGAAAATGGTACGTTAGAAGCGCAAGTGCCGCCATTAATTCTACAGCCATTGGTAGAGAATGCCATTAAACATGGCATATCCCAAAAACGAGGTGAAGGGGTGGTAGAAGTTTTTTGTGAACGAAAGAATGATTCACTTTTAATACGAGTAAACGATAATGGGAATGGTTTTACGACGATGAATAATTCATCTGAGGGCGGAATTGGTTTAACGAATACCACCTCGCGTTTGAAGGCATTATTTGGCGATAACGCCAATCTTGTTATTACGGATGGGAACAATGGAGGAACATCGGTGGAATTGAAAATGCCATTTAAAACAGAAAATAGTCGTTAGGTTGTAAATGAATATTAGAGTATTGATTGTTGATGATGAGCCATTAGCGCGTAAAGGCATTCGGCGGTTATTGGAGAAAGAACCGGATATAGAAATCATCGGTGAGTGTTCTGATGGATTAGAAGCGGTTGAAACCATTAATAATGAAAAGCCGGATATTGTTTTTTTAGATATTCAAATGCCCGAATTGGATGGGTTTGGTGTTCTTGAAGCGTTAGAACTACCGCAATTACCTATTATCATATTTATCACAGCATTCGATGAATTTGCGTTGAAGGCATTTGAAGTTCATGCTCTTGATTATCTTCTGAAACCTGTAAAAGCAGAAAAATTTCAACATGCGTTACAGCGTGCTCGCGCAGTATTACATTTCAAACAGACGGATCAATTTCAGAAACAGTTGGAATCAATGCTTCAATATGTTTCGTCAAAGAGACAATATCTTGAGCGATTGATTGTTAAGGATGTTAAGGGGATTGTTATTGTTTATGTATCTGATGTGGATTGGTTTGAAGCATACGGTGATTATATCAGAATACATGAAAAAGGGAAAAAGTATTTGCTCCGAAAGACTATGAATACCTTGGAATCCGGCTTGAATCCAGAAAATTTTGCACGTATTCATAGATCAACAATAGTTCAAATTAATCGTATAAAAAAGCTTCAGCCGTTGAACAATGGGGATTATGTTATCTTTCTTGAAGACGGAACACAGCTTTCTCTTAGCCGGACGTACAGTAAAGCATTTTTAGAAAAGATTGGAGGAGATGTGAAGTAATTGCATTTATATTAGAATCTTTCCCCTTTCCATTCTCATTCCATCGTTTTTATCAAACGGTTCATCGTTTTTTCCCTTCCACTTACCGCAAAGCTATATCATTTCGAGTGTATTGGTTGTATTTTTAATAGAGTAAGAACTTTATGAATGTTTCAGCGATGGGTATAACGCATCCCTGAATTATGATGTGTTCTATAACGTAAACTAAAAATAGAAAAATATACAACCAATTATCAACAAGTGAAGTTAGGAAAAAGAGTATGAAAAAGATGACTCGACAATATTGCGATTTGAATTTCATGGCGAGTATGTTTTTGTGCCTGCTTGTTTTTCTATCCTCCACGCAGTTGCAGGGACAGCAATTTACAAAAGTGAGCACAGGCGCACCTGCTACCGATGTGGCGGCTTCGCGGAGTGTGAATTGGATTGATTATGATGGCGATGGCAACCTTGATTTGTTTGTCACGCGGGGAAAAGCCGGAGGACAAAATAATATGATGTATCATAACAACGGCGCGCCTACCTACCAATTTACAAAAATGGATACGATGATTGTTTCGAGGGATGGAAAGCCATCGGATGGGAGCAGTTGGGGCGATGCTGATAATGATGGCGACCCTGATTTGTTTGTTGTGAACTGGTATAATCAAAACAATATGTTTTATACCAATACTAGGGGAGTGTTTACTCAGGTAACATCGGGCCCGCTTGTTACGAATGGGGGTTATTCGGAAACGTGTACATGGGGTGATTATAATAATGATGGGTTGTTAGATTTATATGTTACCAACAGTGCAGGTATTAGTAAAAACTTTTTATATAAAAATCTTGGAGGGAATCAATTCCAGAAAATATTGGATGGAGCGATTGTGAATGACCAAAATTCTTCGCGAGGAGCTAACTGGGTTGATTATGATAATGATGGCGATCTGGATTTATTTGTGTGTAACGAGAGCGATCAAAATGAGAATTTGTATAAAAATATGTTGAAGGAAACAGGGGTTGATACATTTCAAACGGTAACAACAGGACCGCTTGTCAATAGCAACGGTTCCTCGTGGAGCGGAAGTTGGGGAGATTATGATAATGATGGTGATTTTGATGTGTTTGTGACGGGTTGGAATTTCGGAAGTTGTAAATTATTTCAGAATGACGGAAGCGGAAACTTTGCAAGTATGGATATAGATACATTAACATCAGAACTTGGCTACCATGCGACTGCGGCGTGGGTTGATTATGATAATGATGGTGATCTTGATCTTTTTATTACTACAGCATATTCACCTGCGGCTTCAACATGTAAGTTGTATAGGAATAACCTTATTGAATTAGGGAGTGTGAGTTTTACGAACATATCTTCGGAGGCGCTTGTGAATGAAGCGGGTAATTGGTACGGAACGAGTTGGGGAGATTATGACAATGATGGTGACCTTGATGTGTATGTTGCAGGAACATTGAATGAAAATAGTACCGGGATTATGTATAAGAATAATGGTAATTCAAATCACTGGTTAACGTTAGATTGCATTGGCACGGTATCAAATTGTTCGGCGATAGGAACAAAAGTGCATGTGAAGGCATTGATTAATGGGCATGAAGTTTGGCAGGTGCACCAAGTGGAGGGACAGAGCGGTTATTGCGGACAAACACTCCAACAACATTTTGGTCTTGGTGATGCTGTGCAAATTGATTCAATTTATATTGAGTGGTCCTCAGGGAATAAGCAGGTGTTTGAACATGTTCCCGGTAATCGTCATTTCACGATTGTGGAGAATGATTCTTCAGCATTAACGCTTGCTTATCCTTCGGATGGGAGTGTAAATACGGGGAATGTTATTGGGTTACGATGGCATGGAAAGTTTTGGAGTACGCCGTATCATCTTCAAGTATCAACTGATTCCTTGTTTCAAAGTGATATGGTTGTGGATGACTCTACAATTACAGATACTTCTAAGGTAGTTGAAATACAAACGAATAACAGTACTTACTATTGGAGAGTACAGTTAAGTCGAACAATGTATGCTTCAAGATGGTCGTCTGTAGGAAATTTTGTGAATAATGTGAGTGCGTCTTCAATTCCTGTGTTACTATCTCCGGTGAATGGTGATAGTAATCGTAGTATTCAGCTTTCGCTACAATGGAGAAAGGCGACAAATACTTCGTCGTATCATTTAAGAGTATCACAGGATTCGTTATTCAGTTCATTGGTGGTAGATGATAGTTCGATAGTGGATACATTCAAAAGTGTAGGTACATTATTAAATAAAATGAAATATTATTGGAAGGTTTGTTCTCAAAACGCTGGGGGAAATAGTGATAATAGTTCTACGTGGAGTTTTAGAACCATTGTTGATACACCTGCGGTAACGAATTTGTTGTTACCTCTTAACGGAAATTCAGAAATATCGTTTTCGACTGTATTAATATGGAATAAGGTTGAAGATGCAACATCGTACAGGCTCCAAGTCGCAACTGATTCTCAGTTTACGAAAATATTTTTTGATAATCAGAATCTCACCGATACAGTTAGACAACTAGATTCTTTACAAGGTGGGACCACATATTATTGGCGTGTCAGGGCTTCCAATATAGGAGGGACGGGAGCCTTTAGTGTTCGATGGAAATTTGTTACTGTACTTTCAGCACCAACACTTTTTACGCCTGCTCATGGTTCGCATCAATTGGTTACGGGAAATTGTGTATGGGCGAAAGTAAAGAATGCCGCGAGGTATGTATTTGCCTTGTCTGATGATAGTACGTTTTTAACAACAGTGATTTCTGATACTATGGTTGTTGATACGGTGAAAGCTTATACGAATTTAGTTTTAGGCAAGCGTTATTATTGGAGAGTAAGGGCAACGAATGTTAGTACGACGAGTGTATGGTCTTCCGTTTCTATGTTTGATGCTGATTTTAATGAAACGACTTTAGATGTTTCGAGTAAATGGAATTTGATTTCATTGCCATTTAAGCAAACGGGAATAAGGAAAGATAGTTTGTTCCCAACAGCCACTTCTCAAGCATTTTCATATACCGGAACCGGATATGTAGCATCGGATTATTTGGAATCGGGTAAAGGGTATTGGTTAAAATTTGCTTCCGATCAAGCTGTGAATATCAGAGGAATCATATTGAATAATGATACAGTTGCTGTAGTGGCGGGATGGAATTTACTTGGTTCTCTTTTTCATTCGGTTGCAGTTTCAAGCATTGTTTCAGTTCCCGGGGGATTGGTGACTTCACAATTTTATGATTATTCGAATGGATATACTTCGGGTGATTCATTGTATCCCGGAAAAGGATATTGGGTGAAAACTTCCTCGAACGGGATGCTGTATTTAAATTCGTCATTGGTCAGTAGTCAATCGTCATTTGGTAAAATTAAAATTATGCTTAAGAGTGAAGTTCCTCCTCTTCCGCCGGAACAGATAAGTGATCATACTACAACAATGCCAAGTGCATACTCTCTTGAGCAGAATTTTCCTAATCCGTTTAACCCAAGTACAGTAATTAGTTATTCGTTACCTGTTAGTGGTATGGTAAGATTGAGAGTGTATAATATTCTTGGAGAAGAGGTTGCATCGTTAGTTGATGAGGTGCAGGATGCAGGATATAAGTCGGTGACGTTTGATGCGAGTGGATTGACAAGCGGATTGTACTATTATAAATTAGTTGCGAGTGATTTTGTAGATGTGAGGAAATTGTTGTTGGTGAAATAAGGGATATTATGTTGTAGAGCGGACATGGCAAGCCATGTCCCTACGGAAGGTTGTTACAACCCTGCTTTATGTAAGTAGAGCGGGGTTTTTTGTTGCTTTGCGAGCATTAAGGGCGACCGCAAGGGTCGCCCCTACCGCCTCAAAATCATCAATTTTTAAAAATAGTTAGCGGAAGTGTTGACTATTTCATTTTTTTTGGTTATGCTTATAGAACATAAATAAGCATGAATAATAGAAATCAAATAGTAAATCGGAACGTTGTAACATCATCCATTGGCGTGGTACGCCCGAATATTTCTATTGTTTCTGTAAGCATTTCCAAGAACATCCTTATTAGCCTCGTAGTAGTAGTTCCCGGGCATATTGTAATAGCCTGATAGAACGCCAGAGGTTACTAAGCCATACCATATTAAGAAAATTCAAATCGGTTAAGCAAGTTCCTCTGGCGGACAAACAATAGTTTTTTGTCTGAATAATAGAGTGAACATGATCACAAATAACAATCGTCGTAGTAAAACAATAACACAAGGCGTACAGCGTTCGCCTAACCGCGCTATGTTGCGTGCTGTCGGTTTCAGTGATGAGGATTTTGAAAAACCGATCATTGCAATTGCCAATGGCTACAGCACGATAACACCTTGTAATATCGGCATCAATCAACTTGCTCTGCGTGCAGAACAAGCCCTTACCGAAGCGAATACAAAACCACAAATGTTTGGTACAATCACAGTCAGTGATGGTATCTCGATGGGAACCGAAGGGATGAAATATTCTCTCGTGTCGCGAGAAGTGATTGCTGATTCTATTGAGACAGTTTGCAGTGCGCAATGTGTGGATGGATTATTAGCAATCGGAGGGTGCGATAAAAATATGCCGGGCGCGATGATTGCTATTGCAAGATTGAATATTCCGGCAATTTTTGTTTATGGCGGGACGATTAAAGCGGGAAAACTCCATGGAAAAGATTTAACGGTTGTAAGTTCATTCGAAGCGGTTGGTCAATTCAGCGCAGGAAAAATAAACGAGCAGGAATTGAAGGATGTTGAATGCCATGCTTGCCCCGGAGCAGGTTCTTGCGGTGGGATGTTTACTGCAAATACGATGTCTTCTGCAATTGAAGGAATGGGTTTAAGTTTAATGCACTCATCTACGATGGCGGCAGAAGATGAAGAAAAAAAAGTGAGTGCAGAGCAATCTGCTAAAACGCTTGCAGAGGCTGTCAATGCGCAAATCTTGCCGAGTCAAATTCTTACCCGAAAAACATTTGAAAACGCAATAGCTGTGGTTAATGCAATTGGTGGCTCAACAAATGCTGTTTTACATTTACTTGCTATTGCTCATGCCGCTCATATTCCGCTTACCATAGATGATTTTGAGGCAATTCGATTACGAACTCCTGTGTTATGTGATTTAAAACCATCCGGCAAGTATGTAGCAACCGATCTTCATAAGGCAGGAGGAATCCCGCAAGTGATGAAAATATTATTGGAAAACGGTTGCTTACATGGTGACGCGCTTACCATAACAGGGAAGACAATAGCTGAACAGTTAGCTCATATTCCCTCAACTCCTGCATCAAATCAAGATGTTATTCGACCGTGGAGTAATCCTCTTTATCCTCAGGGACATCTGATGATATTAAAAGGGAATCTGGCACTAGAAGGGGCGGTAGCTAAACTTACAGGGGTGAAAAAGTCATCCATTACGGGACCAGCACGAGTATTTGAAAGTGAAGAACATTGTCTTGAAACTATTCTTGCCGGAAATATACGCGCAGGAGATATTTTGGTAATTCGTTATGAAGGTCCGCGAGGGGGACCGGGTATGCGTGAGATGTTAGCTCCAACATCAGCATTGATTGGCGCCGGGCTTGGTGATTCAGTAGGATTGATTACCGACGGGAGGTTTTCAGGCGGTACATACGGAATGGTTGTGGGGCATGTTGCACCGGAAGCGGCGGTCGGGGGGACGATTGGATTAGTGGAAGAAAATGATTTCATCACTATAGATGCGGAAAAAAAGTTACTACAACTCAATGTTTCGGAACATGAGTTAGCACGTCGTCGTTCGTTGTGGAAACCGAAAAAATCAACATACACAACAGGTGTTCTTGCAAAATATTCAACATTAGTTTCGAGCAGTAGTCTCGGAGCAATCACAGATTTAAATTTAAATGGGAATTAATCATCATGCCTAAAGAAGCAACTCCAACATTACACGTTCAACATCAACTTAAACCTTCACCGAACAATGATCTCACAGGAAAAATGTTGACCGGATCGGAAATTTTTGTTCAGTGTTTAATAGCTGAAGGTGTCGATGTGCTATTCGGATATCCGGGCGGCGCTAACATAGGAATATATGATGCTCTGTACCAATGCAAACATATGCGCCATATCCTTGTTCGGCATGAACAGGGCGCAACTCATGCGGCTGAAGGATATGCGAAAGCAACAGGTAAGCCGGGAGTTGTATTGGTGACTTCAGGTCCGGGAGCGACAAATACAGTAACAGGAATTGCAGACGCATTTTTAGATTCAATTCCTATAGTTGTTTTTACGGGACAAGTAGCGTTGAGACTTATCGGGAATGATGCATTTCAGGAAGCGGACATCATAGGAATAACGCGACCAATCACAAAGCATAATTATCTTGTACGTGATGTTCGCGATCTTGCACGCATAATAAAAGAAGCATTTTACGTTGCCAACACAGGCAGACCGGGTCCGGTTCTGGTGGATTTACCAAAAGATCTTATGGCACAAAAAACTACGTTTGAATATCCCAAAAAAGTAGAACTGAGGACATACAAACCGGTTGTTGAAGGGAATACTCAGCAAATAAAAAAAGCCGCGGAATTAATTAATCAGTCGAAAAAACCGGTATTGTATATAGGCGGCGGTGTGTTGCGTTCCGATGCGACCGAGGAGATAAAAATATTAGCAGAAAAATTACATTGTCCGGTGACAACAACACTACATGGGCTTGGAGCTTTCCCTGAAACAAATCCTCTCTCATTAGGTATGCTGGGAATGCACGGGACATGGTATTCAAATATTGCTGTCAGCGAATGCGATTTATTAATTGCTGTGGGTGCACGTTTTGATGATCGCGTAACGGGAAAACCGGAATCGTTTGCCGCAAAGGCGAAGAAAATTCACATAGATATTGATCCGGCATGTATCGGAAAAAATGTGAAGGTAGATGTTCCGATCGTTGGAGATGTGAAAAAAGTTTTGACCAAGATGATGGATTACGTTCGCGAGTTACCAACAGAAGAATGGTTAACTTCAATAAAATTGTGGAAAGATGAACATCCGTTACGATATAATGTGACTAAAGAGTTACGCGCTCAGTATGTTATCCATAAAATTGGGCAACTAACGGAAGGAAATGCGGTTGTTATTTCAGACGTTGGACAGCATCAAATGTGGGTAGCGCAATTTTTTAACTGGATTCATCCGCGAACTCATATTACCTCAGGAGGGTTGGGTACGATGGGATTTTCGTTACCTGCCGCAATGGGCGCCGCTTTTGGCAGAGATGATTTACCGGTTATTTCTATTAGTGGCGATGGCGGGATTCAGATGAACATTCAGGAACTTGGGACGATAGCTGAGCATAAATTGCCGATGAAGATATTTCTTATCAATAATGGCTACCTTGGCATGGTACGCCAGTGGCAAGAATTATTTTATCAACAACGTTACTCTCATGTAGAATTACTTAATCCTGATTTTGTAAAAATAGCTGAGGCGTATGGAATCCCTGCATCAAGAGTCAGTGAAGTTGCTGATGTTGAAGGAGCTATCCGTAAGGCTTTAGCGCATAAAGATGGACCGATTTTTGTGGAGTTTGTAGTCGCAAAGGAAGATAATGTGTATCCGATGTTACCTGCCGGTCAGACGGTCAATGAAATGATGGATACTCCCGAACCTGTGAACGGGACGGAAAGCAATCAAAAAATAAATATACTTAAAAAAGGCTAAGAATCGTATGTCACAATTACAAGTTTCGCATAGAGTGCAAGCAAATGCTAACGGTGAAGATAATTATCAAAAGCATACCATCTCCATATTGATGGAAAATAATTTTGGAGCGTTCAATAGAATAGCCGGCTTGTTCGCGACAAAGGGGTATAATATTGATAGCATAACGGTAGGTCCTACTGAAGAGCATGATGTGAGCAGGATGACGATTGTAACAAGAGGAGAAGATCATGTTATTGAACAGATTATCAAACAGTTGAACAGACTGATTGATACGATAACAGTGTTGGATTTGACATTTGAAAGTTTTGTTGAGCGTGATCTTGCGCTTATTAAAGTTGAGACTACTACCGATACCAGATCGGAGATTATGCAAATCGCTGAGATTTTTCGGGCTAAGGTAATAGATATTAGTCCCAGAACATTGACACTTGAGACAACGGGAGGTCAACAAAAAGTTGATGCGATGATTTCTATGCTGAGACCGTTCGGGATTAAAGAAATTGCTCGCACAGGCAGAGTTGCTTTGAAAAGAGAATTTCAGGGGGATGTATAAATATTGATATATATGAGACGATGGGTATAAAACCCATCACTAAATGAGATATTATAAAAATTTTAAAAATATATTCCCATCAAATGTGGGATAGTTTATTAACGAAACAACATATAACAAAGGAACGTACAATGGCACTTATAGATTTTGGCGGTGTGAAAGAAGAAGTCATAACTCGGGAAGAGTTTCCACTATCAAAAGCGCAAGCAGTTTTAGCGAATGAAACCGTAGCAATACTTGGATATGGTCCACAGGGATATGGGCAATCTTTAAATTTGCGCGATAATGGAATTAACGTCATTATCGGACAGCGTAAAGGCGGGAAAGGCTGGAGTGATGCCATTAGAGACGGATGGGTAGAAGGGAAAACACTTTTTTCCGATTTGGAAGATGCGGTTAAGCAGGCAACCGTAGTAGAGTATTTGCTTTCCGATGCGGGACAAAAGGAGCATTGGCAAAGCATAAAAAGAAATTTGAAAAAAGGGCAAGCATTATTCTTTTCTCATGGATTTTCAGTTGTATTTAAAGACCAGACAGGTGTTATTCCTCCTGATGATGTTGACGTTATTCTTGTCGCTCCAAAAGGATCGGGGAGAACTGTGCGTAGTAATTTTCTTGCAGGGAGCGGGATTAATGCAAGTTTTGCTGTGTATCAAGATGCAACATCAAGGGCGAGAGAACGTGTGCTTGCTTTGGGTATTGCTATTGGCTCAGGGTATCTTTTTAAGACAACGTTTGAGAATGAAGTGTATAGTGATTTAACCGGAGAACGCGGCGTATTGATGGGCGCGATAGCAGGAGTTATGAAAGCGCAATATGATACGTTACGAGCAATGGGTCATACGCCGAGTGAAGCGTTTAATGAAACGGTGGAAGAAGCAACACAAAGTTTGTATCCGCTTGTGGGAAAGAATGGAATGGACTGGATGTTTGCGGCATGCAGTACCACTGCACAACGTGGCGCCCTCGATTGGGCGGGACGATTTGAATCAGCTGTGAAACCTTTGTTTGAAGAACTCTATCGCAGTGTAAAAAGTGGTGTTGAAACTCAACGCGTTTTAGACTCTTGCAGTTCTCCTGATTACCGTGCGGAATTGGACAAGGAATTGAGTGAAGTGAAAAATTCGGAAATGTGGCGAACGGGAGCGGCAGTACGTGCGCTGAGACCTGAAAATCAAATGAAGAAGTAACGTATTTTTTTTTCTTTAGACCATAAAACCGATTTCATGAATAATGAAATCGGTTTTTTAATTATTCAACAATCAATCAAAAAAGAGAGCTATTATTAGAATAGCGGTTTGTATTCCATGATTGACCACATGAAACTCCAGTGTATAATTCATCATTGACTATGTCAGAAAAAATCAGTATGTTCAATGCTTATTTCAAATGTTCAATCAATCATAGAATTCTAAGTTATTATGTCAAAAATATTTTACGTATACATCGTAATTATTCTGTTATTTCAAGTCGCATCAGCACAATCTTCAGGTGATTATCGTTCAAAACAGAGCGGGAATTGGGAAGATGCTTCTTCCTGGGAAATTTATAATGGTTCATCATGGATTAATGCGTCAAATAGTCCTGATTCCTCAAGTGGAAATATTTCAATCTTATCCAGCCATACTATCACCATTAATAGTAACATTATTGCAAATCAACTTACAGTAAATGGGAACAGTAATTTGGTAGTATCGAATGGATCATCACTTGAAATTAAGAGTAATGATATAGGCACGACTTTTACAATTAACGGTACACTAACAGCTGACGGGAAAGTGGTTCTTTCAGGGGCAACGGTTTTAAATGGAACACTAACCGGAGTTGATACAGTAACAATTAAATCGGGGAATACCGTTACATGGAACGGCGGTTACATGACAGGAACGGGTGCAACCGTAATTGAATCAGGGGCGTCTTTGAATCTTATGACAGCCACGACAAAGTATATTATTCAACGCTCAGTTGAAGTTTACGGTTTAGTTACATGGAGTGATGGAGTATTATATGGTCAGAATAGTAATACCATCACGGTTGAAAATGGGGGAGTCTTCGAAACTACATTTGATGGAACGATGGCCTGGACAGGGTCAGCGAGTACGTGGACGTTTACAAATAATGGAACGATACGGAAGACAACAGGAGCGGGGGCAACCACTTTTAGTTCGTTTACCTTTATCAACAATGGAACGGTAGATATCCAAAGCGGTCAGTTAAATTTGAATAATGGAGGGACGTTTAATGACGGAAGTAATTTTACAGGAGCAGGGATTACCTATTGCATAACGGGTACCTTCCAGATGAATGGAACAATTCATACGGAGAATTTAGTATGGTGGACTGCTGCATACACAGGCAATCATACAATTGTTGGAACCTTGAGATGGTATGGAGGAACGCCAAGCGGAAGCGCAACTGATACGACAAGAATTGCCAATGGCTCAACATTACAACTGTTAGGATCATCATCGTTAGTATTGTACACACGAACATTAGTAAATGAAGGAACGGTAGAATGGTCAAATACCAGCGTGTGGTATTTAGCAGATGGCGCTACGATTAATAATGCATCGAATGGAATAGTTAAAATTACCAATGATCAAACTTTGACGTGGAATGGAGTTGGCGGGAGAGGAGTATTCAACAATTATGGAACGATTAGGAAATCGCCCGGAACAGGCACGACATCCATTACAGAGACAATGTTGAATAATTATGGAACGTTTGATGTACAAACGGGAGCCATAGTCTTTAGTGGAGTGAATAATGGTGTAAGCACGGGAGTGTTTTCGTTAGCAGGTGGAACATTGATGACATTTAACGGTGGGAGTTATACATGGGGGACAGGAACAACAATAAGCGGTGCGGGTACGATGCAAGTGAATGGCGGATCGGTAAGTGTTACCGATACAGTTGGTGTTCCAATTAGCGCCCAGACAACATTATCTTTAGCGAGCGGTGATTTGGGGGGGAATGGTGTATTAAAGGTGTATGGTCCAATGAACTGGTCGGGTGGATCACACAGCGGAACAGGGAGAACTGATATTGACTCGGCGACAACGTTGACGATTAATGGTTCATCGGCTAAGATTTTAATTTCGAGAAAGGTAGTGAATTACGGAACGATTCGATGGTTAGATGGTGGTGTGTTCTACGGGTATGGAAGTTGTGAGATTGAGAACACTCCAGAAGGATTGTTTGAGATGGAGAACGATGCAACGATGACCTGGTATGGAGTCTCAACGGGCTGGACATTTACAAACAATGGAATTATAAGGAAGAAAACAGCGACAGGGACGACGATATTCAGTTCATTTGATTTCATCAACAATGGGACGGTAGATATCCAAAGCGGACAGTTAAATTTGAATAATGGAGGGACATTTAATGATGGAAGTATTTTTTCCGGAGCCGGGATTACGTATTGCGTAGCAGGGACATTCCAAATGACCGGAACGATCCATACGGAGAATTTAGTTTGGTGGACAGGAGCCTATACAGGAACTCATACTATTGTAGGTACCTTACAATGGTACGGCGGAACACCGACAGGCAATGCGACTGATACGACAACAATAGCAAACGGATCAATATTAAAAGCGCCGGGAGCATCAGCACACACATGGAGTGCAAGGACATTAATAAATCAAGGTACAGTAGAGTGGACAAGTAGCAGTGTTTGGTATTTGCAAAGTGGAGCGATCATTAATAATTTGTCGAATGGCGTGTTTGAAATTAACAACGATCAAACGTTTACATGGAATGGGGTTGGTGGCAGGGGAGTATTCAACAATTATGGAACGATTAGAAAATCAGTAGGGACAGGTATTTCTTATATCACCGAGACAGCAGTAAATAATTATGGAGTATTTGATGTTCAGACTGGAACCGTAGTATTTGGTGGAGTGAACGGAGGAATAAGTATGGGCGAGTTTGCGCTCAGCGGTGGAACACTCATGACATTTAACGGTGGAAGTTATACGTGGGGACCGGGAACGACGATTAACGGCGCAGGAACGATGCAAGTGAATGGCGGCGGTGTAAGTGTAACCGATACGAACGGAGTTCCTGTGAGTTCTCAGACGACTCTATCGTTAGCGGGTGGAGACCTTGGTGGTGACGGAGTGCTTAAGGTTTATGGTCCCATGAATTGGAGTGGGGGGACCCATAGTGGCTCCGGGAGAACGGATATTGACTCGATGACAACGTTAACGATTAGCAGTTCATCTGCTAAGATTTTAATTTCGAGAAAAATAATGAATTATGGAACGATTCGATGGTTAGATGGAGGCGTCTTATACGGGTATGGAAGTTGTGAGATTGAGAACACTCCGAAAGGGTTGTTTGAGATGGAGAACGATGCAACAATGACCTGGTATGGAGTATCAACGAACTGGACATTTATCAACAGCGGAATTCTAAGGAAGCAAACAGCTACCGGGGCAACGACATTCAGTTCGTTTAATTTTATCAACAATGGAACGGTAGATATCCAAAGCGGTCAGGTAAATTTGAATAATGGAGGGACGTTTAATGACGGAAGTAATTTTACAGGAGCAGGGATT
>OBEQ011433571.1_pt1 | contig 15557 bp, 15 predicted proteins | sample 1670901 | NCBI WGS metagenome assembly OBEQ01 (sample SAMEA104232315, study PRJEB22302) | groundwater metagenome | biome: forest; feature: aquifer; material: groundwater | place: USA | collected 2011-08-07 | depth 5.4 m | reverse complement strand
CTGATTAAAGCTGGCAAGATTTTAAAAAATGAAGGTTTGCTTTTTAAGGTTAAAGTCATCGGACGGCCAATTATGGAAAACGACGCAAGTTACTTGGAGGAGTTGCAGGCTCTAGTCAGTAAATTAGATTTAAATAAATATATTGAGTTTGTCGGTTTTGTGCCTTATAGCAGAATCACGCCTTATTACAAAGAAGCAGATCTTTTGATAAACGCTTTGCCTGACGGCGGAATAGACAGGACGGTTTTAGAAGGTATGGCTAGCGGTTTGTTGATCTTAACTTCAAACAGAGTTTTTGAAAAATACTTTGGAAGTTACGCTCAAGATCTGATTTTTGATTACAAAAACCCAGACGATTTAGCCATAAAAATTAAGAAGCTCGCAGGGCTATCTATTGATAAAAAACAGGAAGTCTCACGTTTTCTTTCAGATGCCGTTGCCAAGCATCACGATAAAAGAACTCTGGTTGAAAAAATTTCCCGACTCTACAAATGAAAGTCTTATACTTTGGCTCTTATAGCCTAAACAATCAGCGCAATGCCATTTTGATTAAAGGACTTCGCGAAAATGGCGTTGAAGTTATAGAGTGTAAAGACGGCTCTAAGTCTTTATTATTAAAATACGTTAAACTTTTTTTTAAACATCTTCGCTTCTTGGGCAAGTACGATGTTATGATTGTAGGGTTTTCCGGACAGGAAATGATGCCTCTGGCTAGGTTGCTGACCTACCCGCCTTTTTCAGGATTAACCCGTAGACCAATTGTTTTTGATGTTTTTACCTCGCATTACATGGGCTATATATTGGACCGCAAATACTTCTCGCCCAAAAGTTTAAGAGCAAAGTATTATCACTTCTTAGACTATCTTTCTTGTCATCTTGCTGATATTGTTATTTTAGATACCCAAGCCCATATTGATTATTTTGTTAAAGAATTTGTTTTACCGAAAGAAAAATTCAGAAAAATTTGGCTGGGAGCTAATTCGGAAGCCTTTCCTTATTCTGGCGCTAATTTAAACCATGATAGTATTTTTAACGTTGTTTTCTGGGGTAACTTTATACCCTTGCAGGGAGTGGAATATGTAATTAAGGCAGCAAAATTTTTGGCTAATGAAGATATAAATCTTTATCTGATTGGCGGTGGTCAGACAAAGGTTAATAACGAGGATCTTGCAAAAGAGTTAGAATTGAAGAATGTAGAGTTTACAGGCAAGCTTTCAGACCAAGACCGGAACCAAAAAATAGCCGAAGCTGATGTTTGTTTAGGTGCTTTCGGCGAAAGCATTAAGGCTGGCATTACAATACAGAATAAAATTTTTGAAGCGTTATGTTCTGGGCGAGCAGTATTAACTGCCAGAACAAAAGCGATTGAAGAGTTGCTTACAGACCGAGAAAATTGTCTTCTGTGCGATAAAGCTGACCCAGAAGATTTAGTTAGAAAAATATTAGAGTTAAAAAACAATTCGGAGCTTAAAAATAAAATTGCTAAAAACGGTCACGAGTTTTTTGTGGAAAATCTAACCGAAAAAAAATTAGGCAACAACTTGTTAAATGTTATTAAAGAACTTTCTTAAAACTATAATCTATTCTTTTTTCAGACTCCTGCCTTCAAAAGACGCGGTAATCTTAATGTACCATTCTGTTGCGGATAACTCCTCTTTTTTTACTGTTACTCCGGCAGAGTTCGAAAAACAGATGGCTTATCTGAAGGAAAACAATTTTAATGTTGTTTCGGTGTCGCATCTAGTTGAAGCTTTGGAGAATAAAAAACAAATTTTACCCAAAACAATCGTTATTACCATTGACGACGGCTATGAGGACAATTTTACCAACGCTTTTCCTGTTTTAAAAAAATATAATTTTCCAGCAAGCATTTTCCTTGTAACTGATTCTGTGGGAGGGGAAAGGCAAACGAGTGCCGGTCTTGTTTTCAAGAAGTTAAGTTGGCAACAAGTGCAAGAAATGTCTGCCACGGGTCTGATTGATTTTTATCCCCACACCAAAACTCATCCAAAACTTGATCAAGTTTTGGAAAATGCGGTTACCGAAGAAATCAGAGGGTCAAAAAATACTGTTGAGGAAAGAATGAATAAAACTGCTGATATCTTTGCCTATCCCTACGGTCGCTATACTCCTAGCGTGGTAAACATTCTAAAACAGGAGGGATTTAAAGCCGCTCTTACAGTAAAAACCGGTCGAGTTAAAAATGGCGACAACCCCTTTTTACTAAAGAGAAATTCTATAGATTCAAAAGTGAGCCTTACTATGTTTAAAGGAATTGTTAATCATGGCAGAATTTAATAAATCTAAAATTTTTATTACCTCCTACCCCTATGTATATGAAAGATATTTTAGGGTTTGGGACTATTTTTCGGAAAAAGAAAAACTGGTTTTTATTTTACCGGAAAATTGGACTGCCAAAGGCGGACAACTTAAAATTTTGCCGCCACAGAGAGATGACATAAAAATTATTACCACCAAAGCCTATTTCAGCCATTCTCACTATCCCTTAATCCGCGGTCTTTTGAAGGGCTGGATGCCTAAAACCAAGAGTTTAATTTCTGGTTTAGCTAAGTCCGGCGATATATTATATACTGCCATTGAACCAAATTTGCTCACCACTTACTTCAATTCGTGTTTAGCCAAAAAACTTGGCCTGAAACATGCTTTTTTCACTTGGCAGAATGTACCTTACAACAAACGGCTCAAGGGACTAAAACTTAAATTTACTGAAAAAATTATAAAGGCGACTATTGCTAATTCTACCGGCGCAATTTGCGGCAACTCCAAAGCTGTGGAAATATTAAAAAGTTATGCTGGCGAGAATTTTAAAATACTCACAGCGCCGATATCGGGAGTTGATACGGAAAAATTTCAGCCGAATCTTGAGTCTGACTTCAGGCAGAAGTATAATCTTGAAAGCAAAATCATCTTAACTTTTGCCGGTGTTTTTGATGAAAGGAAGGGGATTAAAACTTTGTTAGAAACTTTTCTAGACCTAAGTAGCAATAAGAGCCTTCATCTTATTATGATCGGTATCGGCCCTTTAAAGTCTTATGTTAAAAATTTCATAGCGCAGAATAGGTTAGAAGAAACGACGACTCTTATTGATTGGCTTTCAAGCGAAAAATTAGCCGAAGTTTTTTCAACTTCTGACATTTTTGTTTATCCTTCAGAACCTTTTGGCGGTTGGCAAGAGCAATTTGGCTACTCTATGGCCGAAGCTTCAGCCTGTAACTTGCCGGTTGTTTCTACTAGAACCGGTTCTATTGGTGAAGTTGTGGTTGATGGAAAGTCTGGGATTTTAGTTGAACCGGGCAACAAAAGACAACTAGCCGAAGCTCTGCTGGAACTAATAGCCAAGCCTGACACAAGAAAACAGATGGGGCAATTTGGGCGCCAATATGTGGCTGATAAATTTTCCCACCCAATTGTTGCTGAAAAGTTTTATAATTTTTTCCGAACTCTATAATGGATCAAGAAAAAACAAAAAACTTAGCCGAAGAGTTAAAAGACATATCTCCGGCGCCCAACATGCCATTGGAAGTTTTTAACGCTTTAAAAAGATTATTGCCGATGGTGGCAGTTGAAGTTTTAGTTTTAGAAAAAGACAGCAGTTTTGCTCTGGTAGAAAAGTTTGGCAAATTGGCCTTGCCCGGCGGTTTTATGGGGTTTAACGAAAGTTTTGAGGATGCCTGCCGGCGTATAGTTAGAAAATATTTGGATATAGAAATTGACGACCCTAAGTTTGTGAGCGTCCTCAATCTTCCGGAAAAAATTCATGGCTCCAATCAGGGACATGCCATTGCTTTGTTGTTTGAAGCCCGATCCAGCCAGCGTTCAAACAAGGCGAAATATTTCAAAATAGCGCCTGAAAATATTCTTTCGCATCATAAGTTAATGCTTGACGAATTTTTAAAAAAATCATAACTTGTTTCAAGAAGCTATTTTAAGAAGAGGCTTAACTTGGACCTTAAAAACAAAAGAATTTTGGTTACCGGCGGCAGTGGTTTTTTGGGACAGCATGTTGTGGCTAATTTCGTAAATAAAGGTTGTACCAGTGTTTTCTGGGCAACTTCAAAAAATTATAACCTAATGAAATATGGAAATTGTCGCCGCTTAATGTTGGATGCCGGAGAGCCCCAAATAGTTGTGCACTTGGCTGGGAAGGTGGGCGGAATAGGCTTGAATCAAGCGAAAGGCGGAGAACTTTTTCATGACAATATGCTAATGGGCATGCAAATAATTGAGATATCTCGCTATTTTGAAGTTGAAAAATTTGTGCTTGTCGGCACTGTCTGTTCTTATCCAAAACATACCCCTGTCCCCTTTAGAGAAGAAAATTTGTGGAACGGCTATCCCGAAGAAACCAACGCACCATATGGAATCGCAAAAAAAGCGTTATTTGAAATGGCAAGAGCTTACCGTCAGCAGTACGGTTTTAACGCAATATGTCTTCTGCCAGTAAACCTCTACGGTCCTGGAGACCACTTTGAACCGGAAAAAAGTCATGTGATACCAGCGCTTGTCAAGAAAGTTGCGGGCGCCAAAAAAAGCGGTCAGAATTTTATAGAGGTTTGGGGAACCGGCAAGGCTTCAAGAGAATTTTTGTATGTGGAAGATGCCGCTGAAGCTATCGTTTTGGCGACTCAAGACTATGATAAAGCCGAGCCAGTCAATATTGGCGCCGGGTTTGAAATAACCATCAGAGAATTAGTTGGAAAAATTTATTCTATCATGGACTTCAAGGGCGAAATCAAGTGGGATGCGACAAAGCCGGACGGTCAGCCTCGCCGCTGTCTTGATACCTCGCGAGCTGAAAAAGAATTTGGCTTCAAGGCGAAAACCGATTTTGACACCGGTTTGCGGAAAACTATAGGTTGGTATCTAAAAAACAAACAAGGCGGCTAAGACCGTCTTTTATTTTTGCTAGAATTAAGTTAAAGTCTATTTTATGGAAGGTCAACTCAAAAAAAGGGTTGTTGTTGTCAGTCCGGCTGATTCTTTTTTTACCATGCCCCATGTGCGGGCTTTTCAAGCTCTGGGTTTTGATTGCATTGCTTTTGATAATCGTAGCGGCAAAATTTACTCCAGTTCTTTAATTAGAAAAGCAATGAGGCTTTTCCCAAAATTGAGAATTATAAAAAAAATTACTTTAGACAGAACAAACAAAAAGTTAGTTGACCTAGTAAAGAGTTATCAGCCTTGGTTGATTTTCAGTGTTAAAGCCGAGAACATTTATCCGGAGACTATCCGTGAGATAAGGAATGTGGGTGTTAAAACTGCTTGTTTTTACATTGACCTGCTGGATCACTGGCCGGTTATCAGCCAGTTGGCGCCGGCTTATGATTATTTTTTTAATCAAGACCATGTTGTTTTGAGAAAGTTATGGCGCGAACTTAATTTAAAAAATTGTTTTTACATGGCTCACTCGGCGGAACCGTTGCCCAGTCCGCTTGCTAATCGCACAAACAAATATGAAGTTTCTTTTATCGGCACTCACAGTAACCAAACATATCCTAATCGTGAAAAATATCTTAACGAAGTAAAAGACCTGGGTTTGAACATTTGGGGGACTGATGGCTGGAGAAGTTCACCTTTGGCTGGTTGTTTTCGTGGCCGCTCTTACGGCGACCAGCGTTTTGACATTTACGGCCACAGCAAAATTGTTGTTGACATCAACTGGGATGTTTTGCCGGCGGAAGGTTTAAGCAATCGGCCTTTTGAAGTAACCGGTAGTGGCGCTTGCTTTTTTGTGGATTTGGTTCGCGAGGATATCAAGAGATGCTACGAAGAGGGCAAAGAGTTCGTGTCATTTAAAGATGAGAAAGATTTAAGGCAAAAAATTAAATACTACCTAGAGCATGATGAAGAGCGTGAAAAGATTGCTAAAGCGGGTTACATTAAAACCGTGGCCAAACATACTTACATTGAGCGAGTAAAACAACTCTTGGATATCATTGAGAGTCCGGGAAGGTATTTATACAAATAACCTAGCTAAAGCTTGCCCAAAAGGGCTTTTTTTGTTAGACTGGGTTTACATTTTTTTATTGAAAATGAGCAATAAAACTGTTAAAAAAATAGACCATTGCCGTATTTGCAAGGGAAAGAAGTCTTTCACTTTTTTAAGTTTGCGGCCAATGCCTAAGCCTAATGGTTTTTTAACCAAACCCATTAAAGAAGAGCGCTATCCGCTAGATGTCAGTCGTTGCCAGACTTGTGGTCATGTTCAGCTAAATCATGTTATAAGCGCTGAGGCACTTTTTTCTAATTATTTTTATATGTCTTCAATGTCTCAGACGATGTTTTGGCATTTCCAAGATTCATCCAAAAATCTGGTAAAGCGGTTTAAACTTAAGTCCGGCTCTTTGGTGGTTGATATTGGCAGTAACGACGGTATTTTTTTAAGCACCTTTCCTAAAAATATTAAAACCTTAGGGATTGATCCGGCTAAAAACCTTAAAGCCATAGCCGAAGCTAGAGGCGTTGAAACTTATGTTGCCTTTTTTTCTGAAAAAACCGCAAAGACAGCTTTAAAAAAATACGGTCCGGCAGATTTAACTACTGGCATTAATGTATTTGCCCATATTGATGATCTAGATAGTGTTTTTGCCGGTGTCCAGACTTTATTAAAAAAGAACGGAGTTTTACTGATGGAGTTTCCGTATCTTGTAGATCTGGTGGCCAAGAATGAATTTGACACGATTTACCACGAACATCTTTCTTACTTTTTACTAAAGCCTTTGCAGACGATTTTGTCTCGGCATGGTTTGGAGATTTTTGACGCCGAGCGGTTTGACACTCACGGCGGGACTATCCGTTTGTATGTCCAAAGAAAAAATGACAAACCTTATGCGTTAACTGCTAATGTTGCTAAATTAAGAAAACTGGAAGACAAAATCGGCATGTACAAGAACGAGACTTATGTTAAATTTGCCAAGAACATTCAAGCTATACCTGAAGGTCTGATTGCTCTTGTTAAAAAATTAAAAAAAGAAAACAAAAGGGTTATTGGCTACGGCGCTTCGGCTAAAGGCAATGTTTTGCTTAATATGTGTGGCTTTGGGCCCAAAGACATTGATTACATTGTTGACTCTACGCCTTACAAACAAGGCCTCTATACCCCCGGAACTCATATTCCGATTTTTCCGGAAGAACACCTTGAAAAGGATAAGCCAGATTACGCAATAATGTTTATCTGGAATTTTATGGATGAAGTTTTAAAAAAACAGCAGGGTTTTTTGAACCGAGGCGGCAAATTTATTGTGCCGGTGCCCAAGGTCAGAATAATTTAAGTGAAAACAAAAACTTTAATTAAAAAACTTTTTAACTTAGCCGGATTTAAGATTAGCCGCATAGATAACCGAAGAGTTTCACAGGCCAATCAATTTAATTGGCTGAAAAATTTTTCCATAAAAACGATTATTGATGTCGGCGCCAGCAAGGGCAATTCTATACTTGAGTTCCACCGCCTTTTTCCCGAAGCGACTATTTACGCTTTTGAGCCATTAAGAGATTGCTTTAATTTAATTCAGCAGAAAACAAAAGATATCTCTAATCTACACATTTACAATCTGGCTTTAGGCGACCAAGCCGGAGAAGCAACTATTTTTAGAAGTTCTTATTCAGGCGCTTCTTCTTTGCGACCGATGGCCGAACTTCATAAAAATCTTTTTCCACACACTGCCGGGGAGACCTCCGGAAATATTAAAATTGACACTTTGGATAATGTTTTAAAATCAGGAAATTTAGCTGACAACATCTTAGTTAAACTTGATGTTCAGGGCTACGAAGACAAAGTAATTAAAGGAGGCGGGAATATAATTAAACGAGCCAAAGTTGTTGTTTGCGAAACTTCCTATCAGCCACTTTACGAGGGTCAGCCGCTATTTGCCGACATTAATAATATGCTTGAAGATTTAGGTTTTATTTATGCTGGAATCTGGGGAGAAGAATTTAAAAATCCTGCCGACGGCCGTCCTTTGCAACAAGACAGTATTTTTATAAAAAATGAAATTTGAAATTTTAGAAAAAGAAAAAGTTGCTGAATTTTTAGAGCAAACTAACCTGATTGCTTATTCCGACTCGTTTGCCGGATTTGCTAAAAGCGTCTATGGTAGCCGCCGTTTTTTTGTCGGCATAAAAGAGAAGGGCCAGTTAAAAGCTTTTTTTCCGGTTTTTGAAAGCAACAAAAACAATCAAAAAATAGAAGAAGTGCCGCTTTTTATATATACAGAGATGTTTTTTATTGATCCCGAATATTATTTAGATGGCGACTTGTTGGGAAAAGAATTGCAAAAGTTTTTAGGGGCTGACATTTTGCGTCTTAATCTCTATAACTTCAACGGCTCTAGTAATTTAAAAACCGAAAGTTTTAAACAAATTTTTGTTGCGATGGTAGCAACTTTGAAAGGAAAAAATAGCCATGAAGATTATTTAAGAAGTTCTTTAAGTAAAAATGCCCGCAGCAAAATTTATAAGTCTTATAATGTGGGGCTAGAACTGGCTAGTCTATCTGAAGATAACTTAGCAGAATTTTATGGCTTGTATTCAGAACATGTAAAGTTTTTGGGTTCTAAACCGCATCCGATAGAGTATTTTCAAAAAATGATTAAGGCTTATACTTTTGGTAAAGACCTTTTCATGCTCGGGGTCAGGCATAAAGGCAAACTTATTACAGCTAATTTGTTTATTGCCAACAAAGACTATGTGGAAGTGAGATTTTTAGCTGACGATATTAATTTTCGCCATCTGTATCCCAACAATTTTCTATATTCCGAATTAATCAAGTGGGCTTTTAGCAAGGGCATAAACTATATTGATTTCGGCGGCATTCCCAAAAATATGCGAACCAACATTGAATTTAAGACCAGCTTCGGAGCTAGAGAATATCCAATATACACGAAATATTTTTTTCGCAGTTATTGGCAAGAACTCAAATTTAAATTTTACCGAAAACTGCTTTACTGGAAAAAATACCGACAGTTTGTTTTTAAAAAGTAACAGACATTACGCTAAAGTTATTCAGAAAATGAAATTGCTTTATATATCAAACCAAAGACTGCCGACTGAAAAAGCTTATGGCATCCAGATCGCAAAAATGTGCGAGGCTTTTGCTGACTTAGGAAACGAGGTAACCTTAATGTTGCCTTTTCGTTACAACTCAATTAGGGAAGATTTTTTTCATTACTACGCGGTAAGAAAGAACTCTAAGTTGAAAAAAGTTTTTGCGCCTGATTTTTACTTGCCGGGCCGACTGGATCGTTTAGCCTTTGAAATAAAGATGTTTTTTTCCGGAATGATTTTATCTCTGGCAGTTTTACGCAGAAAAGCTGATATAATTTACAGCCGTGATGAATGGCCGCTCTATTTTTTAAGTTTTTTTAGAAAGAATATTGTTTTTGAAGCGCACAAATTTTCAAAAGCAAAAAACTTTTTTTATAGAAAACTTTGCCGAGTAGGCGCAAGGCTAGTTGTTATTAGTAACGGTTTAAAATCAGCTTTTGTCAAAAACGGCTGGCCGGAAGAAAAAATTCTTGTTGCTCCTGATGGCGTGGATTTAAAGCAGTTTAATTTAGAAATAACCAAAGAAGAAGCAAGAAAAATCCAAGGTTTACCCTTGGATAAAAAAATAGTTCTTTACTCGGGCCATCTTTATGAGTGGAAAGGAGTGGAAACTTTGCTAGAAACAGCAAAGTTAATTTCTAATAAGAACGAAGATGTCATTTTTGTTTTTGTGGGCGGAACAGATGAAGATGTGAGAGAATTTAAAAAAAAGGCAGCAGGCTTAAAAAATGTTTTAATTTTAGGCTACAGACCGCATTCCCAAATTCCAACCTATCTGCAATCGGCTGATGTTTTAGTCTTGCCTAACAAATCCGGTACGAATATTTCCGAAGAATTTACTTCACCCCTCAAGCTCTTTGAATACATGGCCTCGGGGAGACCAATAGTTGCTTCTAACCTGTCCTCTTTGAGGGAAGTTTTGAATGATAAAAATTCAGTTTTGGTGGAACCTGATAATCCAAAAGCTCTGGCCGATGGTATTAAGCTTGCCATAAATAACGATTCACATTCAGAAAGTTTAGCCCGACAAGCCCTAGAAGATGTTCAGCTGTCTAGTTGGGAACAAAGAGCAAAGAAAATTATTAAATTTACTGTCTATGAAAAGTAAATTATTAAATTTTTATTTTTTTACTCGGTGTATTCTAAGGAGTTTTTTTAGAGGAAAAGCTGACAAAGTGCCGGCCTATCCGCAGAAAATTTTGATTTTTCAATGGACTGGCAATGTGGGTGATATGGTTTGTATTACTCCGATGTTTCGGGCAATCAAAAGTCAGTACCCGCAAAGCCGACTGATTGTGATTGGCAAAGAAAAAGCTGGCGAGATGGTGCGTGGCAACCCATTAGTAGATGAGTATTTAACTTACCGTAACGATCCAACTGCTTTAATCAAAAAAATAAAATCTCAAAAAATTGATTTTGCTTGTTTAACCAACCCTGGATTATTGGGGTTGGCCATGCTTTACCTAGCAGGGATTAAAGCGATTAGTGTTTTTTCCATAGTTAATTTTCCAAAAGCGACCTCTCGTCTGTATCACCTTTTAACAAATTTGGTAATCCGAGTGCCATTTTGGGTTAAACAGGGACGATACATGCCACAGGAGTATTTAAGGTTATTAGTTCCGTTTGGGATTAATAATGATGATACTCATTTTCAGCTTTTTTATTCTCCAACTGCCACTCAAACTCGCGACCGTTTTTTCAAAGATCAAGGGATTGAGTCCTCAGATTTTATTGTGGCTTTTGCTCCGGGTGGCGGAGAAAGAACGCGCTGGTGGCCAGCAGAATGTTTTGCTAAGTTAGCCGACTACTTTTATAAAAAGTATCAAGCTAAAATATGGTTGATTGGAGCAGGAGAAGATCAGGAACCAATCGAAACCATGCTCCAGCATTTAGGCTCCGCGGTATCGGTTTTTAATTTGTATGGCCAGTCCCTAGACGAGCTAAAAGCCTTTTTAGCCAAGGCTTCGCTGGTGGTTGCCAACGATAGTGGACCAGTTGTTATCGCCGAGGCTTTTGATGTGCCAACCATGGTTTTGATTGGTCCTACAGACGAAAGGGACCATCACCGAGAACAACCTTTTAACCGGATAATAAAATCTCCCCAAAGGGGAGATCCAGAAACTTACTCTATGCACTGGACTGGTTTTAACGAGGCTCGGGCTGTTAAGCAAATTGAAGCGGTAACGCTGGAAATGGCTGTCAAAACAGCAGACGAGCTTGTAACTAAGATTCTTTCCCGATAATTTCAAAGCTGGGACAGGGCACAATAAATTTGCCGCCTCGGTTTAAAAATTCGGCTTCTCTTTCTTTAAATTCACTTATAAAGTGCCAAGGCAGAATCAACAGGTAGTCGGGTTGAGCCCTCCTCATTTCTTCTTCGGAAAATATGGGGATATTAGTACCGACCGTATATAAACCGTACTTGGCAGGAGAACGTTCAGCAATGCCTTCGATTAGACGGTGATCTAGATGAAACCATTGCAGAAGAGTATTGCCCTTGGTGGATGCCCCATAGCCCCATATTTTCTTTCCTCTCTCTTTTTCTTTTTTAATAAAATCAACAGTTTGCTTTCTCAACCCTAGAGATCTTTTAAAAAAATTCAGATAAGGCGCGGGCCGGTTTAGGTTAAGAGTTTTTTCGTAAGCAAGAATAGATCGTACTCGAAAAGCGGCGACATCGCGATAGGGAGCAGTAGCAAATTTAGCAGGACTAGCTTCTTCTTTGCGAATGTAGATGCGGAAACTCCCGCCGTTGACATCATTCAATTGGCAATCCACAATTTGCAGATGGTGCTGGTCAAGAAGAAACTTGAGGGCTGTCAGACTGTAATATTTAAGGTGTTCATGGCAGATGTTGTCAAAAGCCAACTGCTCGAGCATTAAAGGAAGATAGCTCATTTGGATTATCCATAAACCGTCTCGGTCTAAGATATGGCGAATGTCGTCCACAAAAACATGCGGTTCATCCAAGTCATAAAATATAGCAATTGAAGTAATAACTTTGGCCCGCCTTTGACTGTAAAGTGATTTACTATAAGCGGCATAATTGAAGAAATCTTGAATTATAAGCGAGGCCTGTTCTTGTGCCTCCTTGATATTGGTACTGGCAGGGTCAAAACCGACGCGGATTACTCTTGGATCTACGAACCGAAAAAGAGTGCCGTCGTTGCAGCCGATGTCTACAAAAATATCATCAGGCTTAATTTTAATGAGCTGTTGAGCGGACTCGGCAATCTGACGCAACTCATTGGTCATGGTGGCATTAGTGCCGGATTTGTACCAATAGCGACGATACATTTCTTCTGGCGGTGCCGTATGAGCTAGCTGTACCAATCCTGACCGTGGTGCTAGGCAAAGTTTCAGTTCTATCTTCGTTTTAGGGTCTAGCTGTGTTTGTGGACTAACAAAATCAGAAATATACAGCTTTCTCAAAGAAAAAAGTGGCTGTAAGGGCTCACCGGAAATCCGACAGGTTTTTCTTTCTTGCACAATGTCTCCAATCGTCCGACTCATCCGACAATCTAGAGTTTAATTTATTATAAATATTTTTTTACTGCAATGATTGACCGCTGTGCCAATTAGTGGTAAGCTGTAAGCACTTAAAATGTCTACAAAGTCTTCACCCAATTTAATTTTTGCGCCCCACTCACTAGGAGAATTGATTGATAAGATAACCGTACTGGAAATAAAAGAAAAACGCATTCAGGACAAAGCAAAGCTCAAAAATGTTAAAACCGAACTAAAACTTTTAAAGAAGATTTTTTGGCGCGAAGTTGTTCAATCCGGCAAATTAAAAAGACTTACCGCCAAGCTTAAAAAAGTTAACGAAGTTATTTGGCTTAGTGAAGATAAAGTCAGAGGCCATGAAAAAAATAATAATTTTGACTCAAACTTTGTTATGTTTGCCCGGGCCATCTATAAAAATAATGACCAGCGCGCTTTGCTAAAAAAAGAAATTAGTCAGCTTCTCAATTCTCAAATTGTTGAAGAAAAATCTTACGAAACCTAATTATATTCTGGTAGCAATTTTATTGGCTGGTTTGCTGGTCCGGCTCTTTTTGTTTTTTCATTTTCAAAACCAGCCAAAATTTTTTTACGATGATGACTCTAAAGGTTATGTCCAGTTAGCCGAAAATTTGCGAACGGGACATGGTTTTTCTTGGGATGAAAAAGCGCCCTACGAAGCTAACTCATTTCGTACGCCGGGCTATCCAGCTTTTCTTCTGACTAACCGAGCGCTGTTTGGAGATTATCGTTTTGCTCTTTTGGCGCAGATAATTTTAGTTGTCCTGACGGCGTATTTGATTTTCTTGCTTGCCAAAGAGTGGAAGACGAATAAGTTGGGTTATTGGGCGGCGGCGATTTTTTTGTTTATGCCGTTTTCAATTATGGTTTCTTTGCGCTATCTGACCCAGCCTCTTTTTACTTTTTTGCTTACGCTGGCAGTCTGGCTGTGGCTAAAGCACTTGAAAAATAAAAGTATAAAATATTTTATTGGCGCTGTAATTATTTTGCCGCTCTTGGCTCTTGTCAGGCCCATTGCCTTTTATCTGCCGATTGTTTTTATTTTAAGCTTGGTAATAAGTTTTTGGCCTAACCCAAAAGAAGCAATAAAAAAAATAGCAATTTTGATTGCCGTGTTTTTTACAATTTTATCTCCTTGGTTGGCGCGCAACTATAGTTTATTTGGCAAGTTCTCTCTTTCCTCTATAACGCCGTATCAGCTTTATTTTTACGATACACCGGCGGTTTATGCCACGACTCACAAGGTTTCCTATGATGAAGCACGGGCATTTCTGGAAAAGGATATTAAACAGTATCTGCCAACCGATAAATTTGAGGACTATATGAAATATAAATCCGAAGACATGTTAAACAAACGCTCTTGGCATTATCTCTTGGAATCACGCTTGAGCTTGTTGGTTACCAGAGCCAATCTCTTCTTTAAATTTTTTGTCCGCGATGGTATTCACTATTGGGCGTCCCAATGCCGAAGTTGTCTTTTCTTGAAATTCCCGAGCCCGATATTGTCAGCGGTCCCTATTTACCTTGAGAGGAGTATTCTGGGTATTTTGTTTCTGGGTTTTCTGGCTTTTTCTTGGCAGTCGCTTAGAAGTAAAAACAATGCCCAAGTTTTTATTTCGTTAGTCGTAGTTTATTTTGCCCTGCTTACCGGCGCCGTTGCTTCAGCTGGCTTACGGTTTCCTGTTGAACCTTTAATAATTCTTGCGGGCTTAGCTGGTTGGCAGGGAGCTTTGAGATTTTTTGTAAAAAGCCCGCCAAAATTTTCTAAGTAATTTGTAAAGTCTTGGCAGACGGCTTCTTAAGAGCCAAAGGATTTTGTGTTTGAGATAATAATTGACTCGTATGCCGTAGCGGAAGACAAAGTCGTCGGCTTTTTTGTGAGCCACGATTTCTGCAGGATGTTTAAGTGGAAACTCTATCGGTGTAATGGGGAGGTTTGCCCGTATGTCGTATGGGTCGGTCATGCCATGAGATGATTCCTCGTCAAAGCCGATGTTGGCAACTAAGTTGTTGCTGGGAGCGATAGAGAGACTGTGAAGTGCCCAACGATCCAGTATCCACTGACCGGGCCAGGCGTCAATTGTGCCGGTGTAGTATCGATCAAGCAAAGCTTCGTAGTAGTCGGCTCTTTCGGCATTGCCCAGGACGCGCTGTAACAGCCCGTCTTTTTTCCATTGCGGCCATTGTTTCATGTTGACATCGTAGTGTTGCCAGGCGCGGCGCCAAGTGGCCCAGCCCCAAGTCATGTCAATGTTGGCAAAATAGTAACTATCGGCGCATTTAAATTTTGGATCTCGGACAGCTAAGTTGGTGCCGTTGATGTTTGTTACTTTCGGTTCGTACCGGTATTTTTCCAGTAACTCCTGGCAAAATCTAAAAAAAGTTTGCTCTGGCAGGCAATCGTCCTCCAAAATTATGGCTTCTTCAACATGCTGAAACACCCAATCAATGCCGGAAGCGATGTTGGTTTTACAACCCAAGTTAGTCTCCGCGTATTTTTTAAAAACTTGGCAGGGCCAATCTACCCCATTGTCAATAATGGCGCGTACTGCTTTGACTTTAAGCCGTTCGGCTTCATTTCGTCCCTCGTCAGAGAGAACAAATAATTTTTCAGGACGAGCTTTTTTTATTTCGTTAAAGACCCGCTGTATTTTTTCAGGACGGATAAAAGCCACGAGAACTACGGGAGTTGTTAGTTTAAAATCATCCGGCATGATTTAATTTTTCATTTTGTACGGTCCACTTAATATATCTATCCAGACCAGTCCAAAAATCAATTTTCGGTTTCCAGCCCAATGAGCGGGCCAAAGTAATGTCGGCGCCGAACTTAATTACTTCGCCCGGTCGAGCTGACGCGTGAATTACTTTCACTTTGAATTTTTTGGCAATGTATATCGTAAGGAGTGAGGATACTTTACGTCTGGTCTGCCAGAAGGATTTGAATGTATCCAATTAAACCATTTGATCTT
>OBEQ012422319.1_pt1 | contig 15561 bp, 15 predicted proteins | sample 1670901 | NCBI WGS metagenome assembly OBEQ01 (sample SAMEA104232315, study PRJEB22302) | groundwater metagenome | biome: forest; feature: aquifer; material: groundwater | place: USA | collected 2011-08-07 | depth 5.4 m | reverse complement strand
TCGGACTTACCCTTCAATCGGTCCTGTGTGGGTCAGAGCTGGCGCCCCTGGCTCCCTGGCGTTTAAACCCGGTTCGGATGGGGAGACTTCGTCATGACTGAGGGGCGGCGCGGCGACCTCGAATTCGGCACCATTCCGCGGCTCGTGCGCGCGGCGGCCGAGCGGCACGGCGATGCAGCGGCGGTCGTCGACGGCGAGACGACCCTGTCCTTCCAGGCGCTGGCGGCGGTAGCCGAGCGGGGCGCACGCGGCCTGCTGGCGCTCGGCGTCGAGCCGGGCGACCGCGTGGGCATCTGGGCGCCCAACGTGTGGGAATGGATCGTCGCGGCGCTGGCCACGCATTCGGTGGGCGCGGCCATCGTGCCCATCAACACGCGCTACAAGGGCAGCGAGGCCGCGTATGTGCTGGCCCGGGCCAGGGCGCGCGTGCTGTTCACCGTGAGCGGCTTCCTCGGCAACGACTACGTGGCCATGCTGCGAGGCGAATCGCTGCCCGGGCTTGCGCGCACGGTGGTCATGCGCAGCCCCGACTGGGACGCCTTCCTGGCCGCCGGTGAGGCGATCGACCCGGCGGTGGCACGGGCACGCGCCGACGCGGTCGCGGGCGACGCGCTCTCCGACGTCATCTTCACCTCGGGCACGACCGGGCATCCCAAGGGCGTGGTGTGCACGCACGCGCAGTCGCTGCGTGCGTTTCGCGACTGGGCGCACCTGGTCGGCCTGCGCGCAGGCGATCGCTACCTGGTCGTCAACCCGTTCTTTCACACCTTCGGTTACAAGGCCGGCTGGCTGGCGTCACTCATGACCGGCGCGACGGTGTACCCTCAGCCCGTGTTCGACGCCAACGCCGTGCTCGAGCGGATCGCGCGCGACCGGATCAGCGTGCTGCCCGGTCCGCCCACGCTGTACCAGACCATCTTGGCGCGTCCGGATCTGGCCACGCACGACCTCTCGTCGCTGCGCCTGGCCGTGACCGGCGCGGCGGTGATCCCGGTCGAGCTGATCGAGCGCATGCGGCGCGAGCTGCGCTTCGAGACCGTCATCACCGCGTACGGCCTGACCGAGGGCACCGGCGTGTCGACCGCGTGCAGGATCGGCGACGATCCCGAGACCATCGCGACCACCTCGGGGCGCGCCATTCCGGATGTGGAGGTGCGCATCGTCGACGAGGCTGGTGCGGAAGCTCCGCGCGGCCAGCCCGGCGAGGTGGTCGTGCGCGGCTACACCGTGACCGCCGGCTACCTGGACGACCCGGAAGAGACCGCCCGGGCCATCGTCGACGGCTGGCTGCACACGGGCGACGTCGGCGTCATGGACGAGCGTGGCAACCTGCGCATCACCGACCGCATGAAGGACATGTTCATCGTCGGCGGCTTCAATGCCTACCCGGCCGAGATCGAGCGCGTCCTGCTCACCCACGAGGCCGTGGCGCAGGCCGCGGTCATCGGCGCGCCCGACGACAGATTGGGCGAAGTCGGCGTGGCCTACGTCGTGCCGCGCCCGGGCGTGCGCCTCGATGGCGACGCGCTCATCGCGTGGAGCAAGGAACGCCTGGCCAACTACAAGGTGCCGCGCCGGGTCGAGATCCTCGACGCGCTGCCGCTCAACGCCACCGGCAAGGTGCTCAAGTACCAGCTGCGCGAGCGCGCGCGGCAGGCGGGCGAGCGGCGGATCGACAAGTCGTGAGCGTGCCCGAGCACATCGCGGCCGTCGAAGCGTCGCTGCTCGCGCAAGGTTCGCCGTTCGAGCTGGAAGAGGCCGGAGTCCTGGGCGAGCGCATGCTGGTGATGAAGAAGCGCGCCCGTTCGCTGCGCGAGCTGGTCGCGGCCTCGGGCAGCTTCGGCGACGCCGAGCACCTGGTGTTCTCCGACGGCAAGACCACGCGCCGCATCGGCTTCGCCGAGCACGCGCGACTGGTCGCGTCGACCGCGGCCACGCTGCACCGCCGCTATGGCGTCAAGCGCGGCGACCGCGTGGCCATCCTCGGCGCCAATTCGGCAGAGTGGCTGATCCCCTTCTGGGCCACGGTCAGCCTGGGCGCCGTGGCCGTGGGCATGAACGGCTGGTGGACCGCGCCCGAGATCCGCTGGGCGCTCTCCGACTGCAAGCCGCGCGTGCTGGTCATCGACGCGCGCCGCTTCGAGCGCCTGGAAGGCGTCGAGACCGGCATCCCCACCGTGGTCATGGAGTACGACTTCGCCGAGCTGGCCAACGACGACTGGGATGCCACCCTTCCGTCGACCCCGATCGACGAGGACGACCCCGCCGTCATCCTGTACACCAGCGGCACGACCGGACGGCCCAAGGGCGCGGTGCACTCGCACCGCAACGTCATCGGCCTGGTCGGGCTCAACTTCTTCCACGGCGCGCGCATGCGCACGCTGCATCCGCTCGCCCCCGGCGCACCCGCGCAGGCCAGCGTGCTGGTCACCAGCCCGCTCTTCCACGTGTCGGGCCTGCACGCGGCCGCCGTGACCGCGCTCGCCGCGGGCACCAAGACGGTGTGGCCGATGGGTCGCTTCGACCCCGCGCTGGCCATCCGGCTCATGGTCGAGGAGAAGATCACCGCGTGGGGGTACACCGCCACGCTGCTGCACCGGCTGGTCGGCCATCCCGACGCGCGGCGGGTGGACCTCTCGGGCGTCCGCCAGCTGGGCGGAGGCGGCTCGCCCATCGCACCGCGTCTGCAAGACGCCGCCAAGCAAGTCATGCCGGGCGCGCGCCAAACTTTTGGCGTAGGCTACGGCCTCACCGAGTGCACGGCGCTGGCCACACTCAACTTCGGCGAGGAGCTCGCCCAGGAACCGACTTCGGTCGGCCGACCCATGCCCACCGTCGAGATCGAGATCCGTGACGCCGCCGGGCAACGCGTCAGCGAGGGAGAAGAAGGCGAGATCCACGTGCGCAGTCCGCTCATCATGCTCGAGTACTGGCGCCGGCCGGCGGAGACCCAGGAGACCATCCTGCCGGGCCGCTGGCTGCGCACCGGTGACATCGGCCGCATGAGCGACGGCCGGCTGACCCTGGCCACGCGCAAGCGCGACCTCATCCTGCGCGGCGGCGAGAACGTCTATCCGGCCGAGATCGAGCAGCGCCTCGAGCAGCACGCCGCGGTCGCCGAGGCCGCGGTGGTGGGCGTGGATCACGACGAGCTGGGCCAGGAAGTGAAGGCCATCGTGGTGGCCAAGCCGGGCGCGCGCCTCGACGCGCATGAGCTGGCCCGCTGGGTCGGCGACACGCTGGCCTACTTCAAGGTGCCGGCGCACTGGGAATTCAGACCCGCACCCCTGCCGCGCAACGCCACCGGCAAGGTGCTCAAGCACGCGCTGCACGAAGCTGCGGCGCGGCAATTCGTGGAAGAGGAGTGATCATGCCCGAGGCCTGGATCGTAGCCACCGCACGCAGCCCCATCGGACGCGCCCAGAAGGGCTCGCTGGTCAATGTTCGGCCCGACGACCTGGGCGCCACGGTGCTCAAGGCCGTCCTCGCCAAGGTGCCCGGGCTCGACCCCAACGAGGTCGAGGACGTCATCGTCGGCTGCGCACAGCCGGCGGGCGAGTCGGGCTACAACCTGGGCCGCGTGATCGGCCTGCTCGCGGGCCTGAAGGACGTGCCCGGCACGACCGTCAACCGTTACTGCGCGTCGTCGCTGCAGGCCATCCGCATGGCCGCGCACGCCATCAAGGCGGGCGAGGGCGACGTCTTCGTCGCCGCGGGCATCGAGACGGTCAGCCGCTTCGGCAAGGGTCGCGCGGACGGCATGCCCGACACCAAGAACCCCAAGCTCGCCGACGCCGAGGCGCGCAGCGCCGCGCGCGCGCTGGGCGGCCAGGGCACGTGGACGCCGCGCGACGGCCTGCCCGACGTCTACATCGCCATGGGCTACACCGCCGAGAACGTGGCCGAGAAGGAGAACGTGACCCGCGCGGCCATGGACGAGTTCGCCGCCCTGTCGCAGACGCGTGCCATCGCGGCGCAGAAGGCGGGCATGTTCGCCAGCGAGATCACGCCCATCACCCTGCCCGACGGCTCGGTGTTCGCGCAGGACGAGTGCCCGCGCGCGTCGACCATCGAGAAGCTGGCCGAGCTCAAGCCGGTCTTCCGCCCCGACGGTCGCGTCACCGCGGGTAACGCCTGCCCGCTCAACGACGGCGCCGCCGCGGTCGTGGTCATGAGCGACACGCGCGCCAAGGCGCTGGGCGTGAAGCCGATGGCGCGCATCGTGGCCAGCGCGGTGACCGCGCTCGATCCGGAGATCATGGGCCTCGGACCCATCGAAGCGTCGCGGATGGCGCTCAAGCGCGCGCACCTGTCGATGAACGACATCGACCTGGTCGAGATCAACGAGGCCTTCGCCGCGCAGGTGCTGCCCTCGGCGCACGCGCTGGGCGTGCCGCTCGACAAGCTCAACGTGCTGGGCGGCGCCATCGCGCTCGGCCATCCCTTCGGCATGACCGGCGCGCGCATCATGGCGACGCTCTTGAATGCGCTCGATCGCACCGGCGGCCGCCTCGGCCTCGAGACCATGTGCGTGGGCGGCGGCCAGGGCATGGCCATGATCGTGGAGAAGCTCTCGTAATGAGCGGGCTGGGCGGAAGCGACGGGCCGCTCGCCGACGACGCCGCGCTGGCCCTCGCCGACATCGCGCACGAGGCCCTGCCCGAGCTCATGGCCGCGGCCGCGACGCGGCGCGACCGACGCTGGGGCCGCACGGTCACCTTCTCGCCCAAGGTGTTCCTGCCGCTCACCAACCTGTGCCGCAACATCTGCGACTACTGCTCGTTCCGGCGCTCGCCCGGACAGCCGGGCGCGTGGACGATGAACCCGGGCGAGGTCGGCGCCTGCCTCGAGCAAGGGCGCGCGCAGGGCTGCACCGAGGCACTCTTCTGCCTGGGCGACAAGCCCGAGTCGGCCTTCTCCGCCTACCGCCACGAGCTGGCGCAATGGGGCCATTCGTCGACGGTGGACTACCTGGTCGCGGCCGGACGCATGGCGCTCGACGCGGGGCTCTTGCCGCACACCAACGCGGGCGTGCTCGACGCCGACGACATGGTGCGCTTGAAGGAAGTCAACGTCAGCCTCGGGCTCATGCTGGAGAACATCAGCCCCCGGCTGTGCGAGCCGGGCGGTCCGCACCGGCGCGCGCCCGACAAGCGGCCGGCCCGGCGCGTGAAGATGATCGAGGAAGCCGGACAGCTGAAGATCCCCTTCACGACCGGGATCCTGCTCGGCATCGGCGAGACCCGGCGCGAGCGCGTGGAGAGCCTGCTGGCCATCCGCGAGCTGCACCGGCGCCACGGCCACATCCAGGAAGTGATCGTGCAGAACTTCCGCGCCGGCGAGGCCACGCCCATGCGCGACGCGCCCGAGCCGGAGGACTTCGAGGTCGCGCACTCGGTGGCGCTGGCGCGTCTCATCCTCGACGACGACGTCAGCGTGCAGGCGCCGCCCAACCTGAACCCGAGCGCCACGGCGCTCCTGCTGGCGGCGGGCGTGAACGACTTCGGCGGCATCTCGCCGGTGACGCCCGATTACATCAATCCCGGCCATCCCTGGCCGCACCTGCGCGCCTTCTCCGACGCGTGCGTGGGCGCGGGCTACTCGCTCGCGCCACGCCTGCCGGTGTATGAAGGCTTCATGGCCGAGCCGTTCCTGCATCCGGCGATGATCCCGCCGACGATCGGTGCGCGCGCGCGTCTCGGCGCATCGATGGCGATGGAGATGGCGTCGTGATCAGCCTGGTGCGTGCGCTGCTCGAGCGCTGCCTGACCGGCCACGAGCCGAGCGCCGAGGAAGCACTGTTCCTGTGCGACGTGACCGGCGATGCGCTCGACGCGCTGTGCCGCACCGCCGACCAGCTGCGCCGCGAGCAGGCCGGCGACGTCGTCACCTACGTGGTCAATCGCAACATCAACTTCACCAACGTGTGCGTGAAGGGTTGCCGCTTCTGCGCCTTCTCGCGTGCCGCGCGCAACGAGCAGGCCTACTTCCTCGATACCGAGGAGGTCGTTCGCCGCGCCGTCGAGGCGCGCGATCTGGGCGCCACCGAAGTCTGCATCCAGGCCGGCCTGGCCCCCGGGATCGACGGACGGCTGTACATCGATCTGTGCCGCGCGGTGAAGACGGCCGCGCCCGAGCTGCACATCCACGCCTTCTCGCCCGAAGAAGTGAAGTACGGCGCGCAGCTGACCGGGATGACGTACCGCGAATACCTGCAGGAGCTGATCGCCGCCGGGCTGGGCTCGCTGCCCGGCACCGCGGCGGAGGTGCTCGACGACGCGGTGCGCGACCGTATCGCGCCCGGCCGGATCACCACGTCGGAATGGCTCGAGGTCATCCGCAGCGCGCATGAGCTGGGCCTGCCCACGACGTCGACCATCATGTTCGGCCACGTCGAGACCGACCTGCAGCGCCTGCGTCATCTCGAGACGCTGCGCACGCTGCAGCACGAGACCGGCGGCTTCACCGAGTTCGTGCCACTGTCGTTCGTGCACCAGGAGGCGCCCATGTTCGTGCGCCACCAGCTGCCCGAGCTGCGCCCCGGCGCCACCGAGGTGGAGATCGTCCGCTTCTTCGCCATCGCGCGGCTCATGCTCGGCCGCAGCTTCCGCAATCTGCAGGTGTCGTGGGTCAAGCAGGGCCTGTCGCTGGCCGAGCGGCTCCTGCACTGCGGCGTGAACGATCTGGGTGGCACGCTCATGAACGAGAGCATCTCGACCGCCGCGGGCGCGCAGCACGGCCAGCTGATGACGCCCGCGCGTCTGCGCGCCGCCATCCGTTCCGCGGGCCGCCTGCCCGCCGAGCGTGACACCCGCTACCGCCTGCTGCGCCGCTTCGGCCCCGTCGCCACGCCCGACGAGGACGCGCAGGATCCGCTCGATCTCCTGCCCGACCCCGACGCTACCTTCGGCAGCTACGTGCAGCTCACGCGCGCGCCCGGCTTCCGCTTCCGCCGCGACCGGGGCCACTCTCCCGCTCGCAGCTAGCGACCCGAGCCGACCCGGGGACAGCGACCCGAGCCGACCCGGGGACAGGATCCGGGGTCCCATCTATTTGATATCCTTGATGTTCTGGACCCAAACGCGCATTTTGCTGTGCGCGGAGGAAAATGCGCGTTTGCCCCCAGAAGTCCTTACGATTCCGCAGGTTACGGGGATAGATCCTGTCCCCCGCTAGGCGGCGATGCGGATGACGATCTGGCCGCGGACGTGGCCTTCGCCCACGTGGCGGAGCGCCTGGGCGACCTCGCTCAAGGGATAGCTGCGCTCGATGACGGGCCTGGCCTTGCCGGCTTCGACCAGGTCCTTCAGCACCAGGAGATCCTTGGGGTCGAGAGACACGATGAAGGGCTTCAGCTTCTGGCGGGTGAAGAGCGACGCCACGAGCATCTGCACCATGCGGAACATCCAGCGCGTCCCCGACTCGCCGCCCGAGCAGGAGACGAAGACACCCCTGGGCTCCAGCACGCTCTGGCACTCGGCGATCGAGCGGTTGCCGACCGTGTCGAGCATGACGTCGAAGCGGGCGCCGCCCTTGACGAAGTCTTCCTTGCTGTAGTCGATGACGTGGTCGGCGCCGAGCGCGCGCACCATCTCGACGTTGCGCGTGCTGCACACCGCCGTCACCTCGGCGCCGAGCGCCTTGGCGATCTGCACCGCCCACGTGCCCACGCCGCCCGACGCGCCGTTGATCAGGACCTTCTGACCCGGCTTCACGTCGGCGGCGTCGCGAAACGCCTGCAGCGCGGCGACCGCCCATGGCGTGGCCGCGGCTTCATCGAACGACAGGTTGCGCGGCTTGGGCGCGACCAGCTTGGCGGGCACGACCAGGTACTCGGCGAATGCGCCGCTGGTCGCCTGGCCGAAGACCTCGTCGCCCGGCTTGAACGTCGTGACCTTCGCGCCCACCGCCTCGACGCGACCGGCCATGGCCGCACCAGGCACCTGCTTCCTGGGACGCGTCAGGCCGCCAATGCTGGGCCGGATCACGTAGGGCTTGCCGGTGATGATGTGGTGGTCGCCGATGCTCGCGCCCGCCGCGTGCACGCGCACCAGCACGTCCTCGTCGCCGGGGACCGGACGCGCAACCTCCTCGAACGCCAGCACGTCGGGCGGCCCGTACTGCCGGTGCACGATCGCGTGCATCGTGCGGCTCACCGCGGTGGCCGGGGTCGAGATCGGGATCGCGTTCATCTGGTCGACGGCATTCATGGAGGTTCGCCTCGCTTCGCTTACACCGTAAGTTGCTCGCCCGGCGGCACTCTGTCAAGGTGTACTTACGGTGTACGTACGTGGAACGAAAAATTAGCAAGAAGCGCGCGCCGTTGACGCGCGAGAAGGTGCTGAGCGCGGCGCTGCGCCTGGCCGACAAGGACGGCCTCGAGACCCTGTCGATGCGCAACCTCGCGCAAGCGCTCAAGGTCGAGGCGATGTCGCTCTACAACCATGTGGCCAGCAAGGAGGACATCCTCGACGGCCTGGTCGAGCTGGTGGTGAGCGAGATCGAGGTGCCGGCGATAGGCGGCGAGTGGAAGGCGACCATGCGCAAGCGCGCGCTCACGGCGCACGCGGTGCTGATGCGCCACCCCTGGGCGACCATGCTGCTGGTCTCCCGGGTCAACATCGGGCCGCACATGCTGCGCTACGTGGACGCGACCATCGGCTGCCTGCGCGAGGCCGGCTTCTCCTACCCGATGGCCGACCACGCCTGGAACGCGCTCGACGCGTACATCTACGGCTTCACCTTCCACAAGCTGAGCTTCCCGCTCGAGCCGTCGGAGTACGCGAGCGCGGCCAGGCAGTTCCTGCCGCTCATCCCGGTCGAGCAGTTCCCCTACCTGAACGGGATGTCACAGGAGGTCATTGCCGGGCGGCACGACGGCATGCACGAGCTCGAGCTGGGCCTCGAGCTCGTCCTCGACGGACTCGAGCGCCTGCGCAAGGCGGCCTGAGCTCAGCGCGCCACGCCTACTGCAGGCACTGGATCTGGAGCAGGCGGTTGTTGCCCAGGCGCGCGCGGATGTGGCCGGTGTGGCTGTCGCAGCGCGAACGCTCCGCGGTCCAGCCCTGCCAGGCCGACGAGCCGACGCTGACGCGGATGTCGGGGTGGCAGTTGATGGGGTTGTTGTTGGCGTCCAGGTCGCACTTCTCGCCGATGTAGAACTCGTTGATGCGCCAGGTGCCCGGGTCGAAGAGGTTGCCCGTGGTCGAGTGGCACCACCAGCGGATGCGACCGTCGCCGTTCGGGCTCACGTTGAAGGGCGGCGTCCACGCGGTGTTGCCGGTGGCGTCGCGCTCGAGGATGACCGCGCCGGGCGTCTCCGGCTTGGCGTCGTAGTAGGGAACGATGGCGACGTCGCCGCTGCAGCGGTCGGTCATCGTCTCCAGCGACGAGGTGACCTCGTCGATGCTGTCGGTGGCGGCGCCGTTCTCGTCCATGTCCGTGGCGCAGGCCTGCATGAAGATCGAGAGCGCGCCGACGAGTACACAGCCCCAAAGATTTCGCTTCATTCCGTATCCCCTTGTCTGTTGATGCGTTTGACTGCTGCCTGGCTCCTCGAGCAAGGGGCAGGCCAGACGCACGCAGACGTGCTTCCAGGGGTTTGGCCGCGCCGCCGTGATCTGGACACGGGACGTCACATACCGGCTCACGATTCGTCCGGTCGAACTGTGCGAGCAACTCGTGCGCGAGGAGCTACGCGCGCGCCGGGTTGCTGCCGCCGCGCTGCAGCGCGCCCGAAGACGTCGACGGCGCATGCAGCAGCTCCAGATCGTCGGGAAGATCCACATCGAGCGCCAGGCTGGACGAGCGGCACACGGCCACACGCAGCCCGGCCGCCGATGCCGACGCCATGTGACGCGCGAAGCTGTCGGCGTGCCCGAAGCAGGTGGCGCTGCGGCCGCGCAGGTGCAGCGCCAGCGCGTTGGTGCCCAGCTCGTGACGATCCGGCGCGACCACGACGTCGGCGCCCTCGAGCCCCGCGGCCAGTGCGCTCACGTCGCCAGGCAAGAGCCGGGGCAGATCCGACATGAGCACGATGGCGGCGCGCGCGCCGCGGGCGTCCAGGCGGGCCAGCGCGGCGTCGACGAGCGGCCCGAGCGGCGCCCGTTCACCGTCGGGATCCATGCTGACCTCGGCGCCCCGCGCGCGCGCCAGGCGGGCGACCTCGCTGCTCGGCGTCAGCACCAGCACGCCGTCCACGGCCGGGCTGGCGCACAGCACGCGCAGCACGTGCTGGCACAGCGCGCGCGCCAGCTTGGCGCGTGCGTCGTCATCGAGCGCGCTCGCCAGGCGTGACTTGGCGGCCACGAAGTCATTCACCGGTACGACGGCCCAGATGCTCATGCCAACCGCTCCGCGAACTCGATGACTTCGGTGGCCAGGCGCCGGCGATCGGCACGGTCGCGCATGATGATCTCGGTCGCCAGCACCGAGGGCCCGTCGATGTCGGCCTCGTCGCCCAGCTCGACCACGTAGCCGGCCAGCATGCGGCCGTAGTGCCGCGCCACCGAGGCCGCGCTGGGCGGCAGCCCGGTCAGCAGCTCGAGCATGCGCGCGAGCGGGCCCTTGACCGCCTCGCCGTGCACGATCGGGCTGACCGCGACCACCAGCGGCCGCCTGGCCAGCGCTTCGCGCACGCCCACCACGCTCAGGATGGGGTCGATCGAGACGTACGGGTTGGACGGCCCGATGAGCACCAGGTCGGCCGCTGCGATGGCGTCGACCACGCCGGGCGCGGGCGCCGGCGTGCCCTCGAACCACACCCGCAGCGGCGCGGGCGCGGTGCGGTGGCGCACGAACCAGTCCTGGAAGGTGAGCGTGCCGTGCTCGGCGGTGTCGATCATGGTGCGACAGCGACCGTCGCTCATGGGCAGCACGCGCGCGGGCACGCCGGCGGCGCGGCACAGCCGCTCGGTCACGTCGGTGAGGCGCGCGCCGCGCGCCAGCGCCTGCGTGCGCAGGAGGGGCGTGGCCAGGTCGTGATCGCCGAGCGCGAACCAGTCCTCGCCGCCGAAGCGACGCACCGACGCGAGCGCGGCGAAGGTCTCGCCCGCCAGGCCCCAGCCGCGCGCCTCGTCGGCCAGGCCGGACAGCGTGTACATGACCGTGTCGACGTCGGGCGCGATGTGCAGGCCCCAGTGCTCGAAATCGTCACCGGTGTTGACGATGACGGTCAGCGCGCCCGCCGGCAGCGCCGCCGCCAGCCCGTCGGCGAAGCGCGCGCCACCCACGCCGCCCGAGAGCGCGACCACCTTCACCGGTACAGATCCTTGCTCGGGTCGCGGTACAGCTCGCCCACGCCACCCGCGTCGCTGGCCGCGAACGACAGGCCGCGCACGTGCACGACCGCGCGGCCCTCGCCCGCCTGTCCGGCGACGAGATCCGCAGCCGCCGCGATCTGGTCAGCCGGCGCGGTGATGGTCTGCTCGAGCGCGCGCCCGAACAGGTCCAGCTCGCCGCGGCGATCCGAGAGCGCGGGGAGCCCCGCGACGCCGATGGCCGCCCCGACGGTGCCCAGGCGGAACGGACGGCCCAGCGAGTCGCTCACGATGACGCCGATGCCCGGCGTGCCACCCGGCGCGAGCGCCGCGCGCAGCCGCGCCGCCGACGCGTCGGGCGACTCGGGCAGCAGCAGCACCCACGGACCGGTGCCGTCCGCGGCCGCGGCCGGCCTGGCATTGGACGCGTCGATGCCCGCGTTGGCGCCCACGACCCCGGTGCGGTGGCGGACCACGAGCACGTTGGGGGCGGCGCGTGACACCTCCGCCGACTCGCGCAGGATGAGCTCGACCAGGCAGGCGTCCTTCTGCACCACCTCGGCCAGCTCGCGCGCGCGCGGGCTCGGCTCGACGGTGGCCAGGTCGACGAAGCGACCCTCGGCGCGCGACACCGCCTTGGACGCCACCACCAGCACGTCACCGTCGGCGAGCACGATCTCGGCCCGGCGCAGGCCGGCCGCGACCAGCGCCGCGAGATCGTCGCCCGACTGCAGCACGGGCAGCCCGGGCAGCGCGCGCAGCTCCAGCCGTGGCGCGCACGCGAACATCACGACGACCCCAGCCCCACGATGCGCACGCCCGCGTGACCCTTGTACTTCTTGTTCATGTGCAGCAGCACGGGTGTGAGCGACTCTAGCGCGATCGCGTTGCGCAGGACACCGGCGTCGAGCGCGCGCACGCCCAGCTCCTTGACCAGGCCGATGACCAGGGTGCGCGCGGCCTCGTCGTCGCCGCAGATGAGCGCGTCCGACTCGACCGTGGCGCCAGGATCGCCCAGCTCGACCGAGCTGACGTGATGCAGCCCGGCGACCACGCGCGCGCCCGGGCCGAGGATCTCCTGCGTCTCGAGCGCTGCGGCCTGCCCGCCCGGCAGCTGCACCTGGGTCACCTTGGGCGGCACGATGGGCACGGTGATGTCGATGACGATCTTGCCCTGCAGCACCGCGCGCAGCTCCTGCAGCGTCGCGGTGTGCGCCGCGTAGGGAATGCTGAGCAGGACCACCTCCGCCGCCGCCGCGACCGCGGCGTTGTCGCCGCCCTCGATGGTGCCCAAGCCGAGCGCGCTCAGCTCGGCGGCCTTCTCGCGCGCCCGTTCGGCGTGACGCGAGCCGATGGCGACCTGGTGCCCGGCGCGCGCCCAGCGCAGCGCCAACCCGTGCCCTTCCTTGCCCGTTCCACCGACGATGGCGATGCGCATGTACGACGTCTTTCTGCCTACGCCGCGGCCAGCTCGGCGACGAGCCGCATGGCCTCGGGCTGCTGCACACCGATGATGAGCGTGCCGACCTTCGATGCCTTCCACACCTGCATGCGCTCCTTGATGCGCTCGGGCGGCCCGACCAGGTGCAGCAGGTCGACCAGCTGATCAGGCACGGCGGCCACGGCTTCCTTGCGCTTGCCGGCCAGGTACAGCTCCTGGATCTTGATCGCCTCGGCCTCGAAGCCGACGCGCCGGATGTACTCGTTGTAAAAGTTCTTGTCCTTGGCGCCCATGCCGCCGATGTACAGCGCCAGGCTCTGCTTGAGCGGCGCGCGGCAGGCGTCGATGTCCTTGCCCACGATGCACGCCACCGTCGGTGCGACGTCGAAGTCGGCCAGGCTCTTGCCGTTGCCGGCCTTGGCGAAGCCTTCCTTGAGGTTCTCCTCGATCACATCGAAGCGCTCGGGCAGCATGCACGTGAGCAGCAAGCCCTGCGCGATCTCCGCCGCCATGGCCTGGCTCTGGGGCGCCATCGAGCCGGTGTAGATGGGGATGTCCTTGCGCCCGTGGATGATGCTCTTGAGCGGCTTGCCCAGCCCGGTCGAGCCCGGCCCGCGGTACGGGATCTGGTAGCGCTCGCCCTCGAAGACCAGCGGCTCGTCGCGGGCGAAGATCTTCTGCACGATGGTGACGTACTCGCGCAGCCAGGTCAGCGGCTTGTTGAAGGGCACGCCGTGCCAGCCCTCCACGACCTGCGGTCCCGACGTGCCCAGGCCGAGGATGAAGCGGCCGTTGGACAGCGCGTCGAGCGTCATCGCGGTCATCGCGGTGTTGGCGGGCGAACGCCCGGGACACTGCATGATGCCGGTGCCGAGGCGGATCTTGGTCGTCTGCGCGGCGATCCACGCCAGCGGCGAGACGGCGTCGGAGCCGTACGCCTCGGCGGTCCACACCGAGTCGTAGCCGAGGCGCTCGGCCTCCTGGATCATCCCGATATCGATGGCGATCTGGGCACCCGAGTACCCGACCATGAGTCCGAGTCGCATGGAGTCTCCTTTTACTTCGTCTAGCCCAGTACGGGCCAGCGCCGTTCAGAGTACAGCCGCGTGACACCTTCTTGCATGCGCGCCAGGACGTAGCGGAAGCCTTCGTCGACCAGCGGCTTGTCGTCGGCATCGGCAGGCGAGAGCGTCCGACCGAGCGCGTCATCGAGGCGAATGGGTTCGAGCACCTCGACGGTGATCTTGGCCGGCAGGGGCAGCTGGGGCAGGAACGGCATGGCCCACACGCCCCAGGGCAGGCCGAGCAGGACCGGCCAGATGTCGGCCGATCGCACGATCTTGGGCAGGCCGATGCGCTCGGCGAACTTCCTGCCGCTGGCCAGCACGATGAGCGTCTCGTGCGAGCCGGCCGAGATCACCGGCGTGATGGGCAGGCCCCAGCGGATCGCCTGCGCGATGAAGCCGGTGCGTCCGCCCAGGTCGATCTCGCGCCGCTTCCAGAAGGGGCGGAAGGTCTCGCGCGCGGCGCCCGGGAACACCAGCACCGATTCGCCCGTGGCCAGCGCGGCGTCCATGTGCGCGCGGTCGGCGGGGATGACGCCCGAGTCGAGCAGCAGGTTGGAGAAGTGCGTGCCGAGCAGATGCAGCACGTCGTGGGTCAGCACGTAGAGGGGACGCTCGAAGCCGTAGTGCCGGTGCCAGGCGTTGCCGAAGCACAGCCCGTTCATGGGCAGCACGCCGCCATCGTGGTTGGCGACCAGGATGCTCTGCGCGCGCGGCAGGCGCTCGAGGCCGCGCACGTCGTTGCGGAAGTAGTGGCGCGCGATGGGATCGAGGACGCGGCAGGAGCGCCGCACCACCCGCATGTCGACCGGCCCGACGTCGGGCAGGCGCGGCTTGCGGATGGATCTCACGGCACGGCCTCGAGACGCACATGGCCGGGCTCGAAGAACGCGCGCAGGAGGCGGATGACCGCCTGCGGGTGCTCGATGATGGGCATGTGGCCGCAGCCGGGCAGGATCTCGAGGCGTCCCCACTTCAGCTTGGCGGCGGCGCGACGCACCTCGCCGAGCGGCACCAGGCGGTCGTCCTCGCCGTAGATCATGAGCGTCGGGATGCCCAGCTTGTGCGCGTTCTCCGCCAGGGTGGCGTGCATGAGGTCGGGAATCAGGTCCTGCATGACCTTGCTGATGTCGCGCAGGCGCGCCTCGCGCGGCCGGTGGATGTTGTCGTCGGCGAACTTCCTGGTGTACTCGTTGGCGCCCGAGAAGACGTGCTTGAGGATCTGGTACGCGCTCAGCACCAGGATGGCGTCGACGATGGGGCGGCGCATGAAGATGCGCGCGGCGATGCGCAGGGCCAGGCTGAAGTGGCGCACGCCCGCGCTGTTGATGAGCACCAGGTGCTCCACGCGGTCGGGCGCCATGAGCGCGGCCTGCGCACATACCAGGCCGCCCGCCGAGTGACCGACGAGGATGGCGCTCTTGATGCCCAGCGTGGTCAGCAGATCGAGCAGCGTCGTGGCGTAGCCGCGCACGCTCAGGCGCTGGCGCGGCTTGCACGAGTCGCCGCTGCCGGGCATGTCGACGCCGATGACGCGGTAGCGATCCGAGAACGCGGGCGCCACGTGCTCGAAGTGGGTGAAGTCGCCGCCCAGGCCGTGCACGAACACGATGGCCGGGCCGCGGCCCTCGTCGAAGCAGGCGATGCGTCCCGAGGCCGTCTCGACGTGCTTGGTGGCGTAGGGGAAGAGGCGCGGGCCCTTGCGTTCCGGCATGATGCGCCAGCGCATGCTCAGCCTTGGCTCCCGTACACCTTCATGGGCGCGGGCGCCGAGCCGATGAGCTCGCGCCCCGCGGCG
>OBEQ010440505.1_pt1 | contig 15563 bp, 19 predicted proteins | sample 1670901 | NCBI WGS metagenome assembly OBEQ01 (sample SAMEA104232315, study PRJEB22302) | groundwater metagenome | biome: forest; feature: aquifer; material: groundwater | place: USA | collected 2011-08-07 | depth 5.4 m | reverse complement strand
TTTCCTGAATTTTTATTTTGAAACTACAAAGAAAAGCTTTAATATTGATATACCCAGTGGCAAGAAGCAGATGTGGCAGAAATTGATGCCATTTTTGGTCTCCATGACAGACAAAACCGGACAAGATTATTGGGTGCGAGAGATAGCTCTTGCCCTAAGAACAAAGGAGGCGATTTTATACGAAGATATAGCAAATGCTAAACCGAAAGTTTCGCTGGCCGAAATAATAAAAGAAAACACTCAGGGTAATGGTCGTGCTAAGCTCGATATTCTAGAGGAGGGGTTGTTGTCGCTGATACTTAAAAAGCCGGAATTGGCCCAAAGCTTACAGCCTGAGCACCTGGTATTTTTATCAGCACAAGTTCAAAAAATCTTAGAACAAATCAAGACCCAAAAAAATGAAAAGATAAATCAGTTAGTAAGCGTGATAGAGCCGGCACTGGTTATGGATTTGGAGTTTGCTTATTTAAAATCCCAAGAATTTTGGAAAGACATAGGAGGCGAGGAGCTAAGCTACGAGTTTAATAAATTATTGAATCAGATAAAGAGGCGTAGTGTCTCGGCCAAGCTTGAGAGTTTGGAATACGATATAAGGTCTGCAGAGAAAAATAGCGACAAAGACAAATTGAGTACACTCTTGGCGGAATTTTCTAAAGTTTCAAAAGAATTAACCAATCTATGAATCCCGTACGAAGTAGCCTACCGGCTAACAAGCAACGGGGATATTAAATAATCAAGTAGTTGAGTTATTTATAACTTACTTAAATACATAACTTCGCTACTTCGTACGGGATGAAAAAGAAAAAATTGAAAACTAAGACAAAGAGCAAGAAGGGGACTATTAAAAAAAAGAAAAGGGCGGTTTTAAGGCCGGCTAAAAAGGCCAAATCCAAGAAAGTTAAAAAAATAAAAAAGGCTGGTAAGGGGGCGAACAAAAAAGCCGTTACCAAAGTTAAGAAATCAAAGAGTATCTCAGAAGAAGATATTTCTAAATTAATAGACAAGGGCCGACATCGCGGCTTCATCACTGAATCTGAAATTTTAAATACATTGCCGAATGTCGAGCAGGACATCGAGGGTTTGGAGCGCCTGTATGAGCGGCTTGAGGCGGCCAATATAAATATCGTTGACACCGGTAGGGTTTTTGCAGAAGAGCGAACGAAAGAACACGAGGAAAAAAGAAAACTAGAAGCTGAGCAGATCGAGGCTGGTTCGGATTCGGTTCAGATGTATCTGCGCGAGATCGGACAATATCCTTTGCTTCGCGGCGAAGAAGAGGCAGAACTTGCCAAGAGAATTGAAAAAGGCGAGGAATCCGCCAGACAGAAACTCATGCTTTCCAACTTGCGTTTAGTGGTTTCAATTGCCAAGAAATACGCCAGTCGTTCAGCTAACCTAACTCTCCTGGATCTAATACAAGAAGGCAACATCGGACTTTCTCGTGCCGTCGAAAAGTTTGATTACAAGCGCGGTTATAAGTTCTCAACTTATGCTACTTGGTGGATCAGACAAGCCATCACAAGAGCTCTTGCTGATCAGGCGAGAACCATTCGCATACCTGTTCACATGATCGAAACTATAAATAAATACCAGCAAGTCGTGAGGAGGCTTGTTCAGGATTTAGGACGCGAGCCGTTGCCGGAAGAAACTGCTGCAGAGATGGGAGTGGACGTTGATAAGATTAGGCATATTATCAAAATTTCTCAGGACACTGTTTCCCTTGAGGCTCCTATAGGTGGCAGTGACGATGATGAGGGTTCGATGTTGGCTGATTTTGTGGCCGATGAAGAAACTGCATCCCCTGAGACAATAGCTGGCCGTCGAATATTAAAGGATCATTTGCAGGAAATCATAAACGATCTCTCTCATCGTGAACAAAAGATTTTGGAAATGCGCTTCGGTCTCAAGGATGGAGTCACTCATACTCTTGAAGAAGTCGGTAAAGTCTTTGGCGTCACTCGTGAACGTATTAGACAGATCGAGGCTAAGGCACTGGATAAGATAAGGCAGCATCATGGAATAAGTAAGTTGAAGGGGTACTAATCAAAAGCGAGCCGTAAGGCTCGCTTTTGATTTCAAATAAAATAATCCCGCCATGGCGGGATTATTAGTAACTATTCTATAGGAGCATAGTAACCGGTACGAAAGTAAGCCTTCAGCGGCGGCAGCATCTTGGGCTGAGCTAATTTCACTTGTATGCGGCGATACTTGCCGTCTCTAGTTTTATTTTTTGGGCTATAGTACAGTACGTACTGGTTACGCAATTCTATTCCTATCTTCATTGCGACATCCGGAAGGTCGTTTAAATTTTCAACCGGAAAATGTCTTCCTCCCGTAGATTCGGTAATCTTGGTTAGTAGCTCTGGGCCAGCTAGCTCTTCGCTGCTCCGGGTACGGTTGGATATAGGTTCAAAGATACCGATTGCGTAGATCTGGACGTCTGCTTCACGCACCATATTTTTTACTTCGCTCTCTGTGTAGCGGCTGTTATTATCACCACCATCAGATATAATAAGTATGGCCTTGCGAATGGCGCCGGCCTTTTTCATATTGTTAATAGACAAATAGATCGCGTCCAGCAGGGCGGTATGGCCCTTGGATTCTGCGAAAGTTAGCTTGTTTATGATCTCGCCGGTATCCCTCGTAAAGTTAACAACGGTTTCCGGTCTGTCATTGAATTGCACCAAAAAGAATTTATCTTCATTGTTTGCCAGTTTTAAAAATTGTCCTATCGCTTCTCGCGACATCTTCAGCTTACTGCCCATGCTGCCGCTGATATCAAAGACTATACCTATTGCAATCGGAGCATCTTCATTTGAAAGATATAAGACCTCTTGTTCTACCTTGTCCTCATATATGCGAAAGATTTCTTTGCGTAATCCCGTGACTAAACGATAGAATGGATCAACTACGGTAAGTTGTACCTGGACCAAACTAGTATCAGAACGGATGTTGGCTCGGGGATTTTTTTCTCGTGATTGGACATCCGGTTTTTTGGGCCTGGGTTCAATTTGGACTTTATTTTCCTGGGATATTAGTTGATAAGCTGGCGCGAAGGCCAGCAAATAAACCGACAAGAATCGGATTATTTTTTGGCCGGCCATATACTACCCCTCTAGTATTTTAAGGAACGAAACGCTTATATATAAAATATGCCAACCCATGATGTAAAGCAAGTTTTTTATGGATTTCAGAAACCATTTAAAAACTCCGCCGAGAGCGGAGTTAAAGGTGAAAGCATTTACGACAGCGGGCTTCATATAACTCAGTATTACCAACTATTACTTGTAGGCTCGAGTCTCCTTTCCTCCAGGTAAAGATTGCCTTCTTTTTATTGCAGCGATTGCATACTGCCTTTAGTTTTATAACCTTATCGGCAATTGCCATAAGCGCATGCATTGCACCAAACAATTCTCTCTTGAAATCTGTATCTAGACCGGCAACAACAATAGAGAAATTATCATCATTTCCATGTTGATCTAGTATTTTTTGCAATACCAGTGGGGTGCTTTGGCCGAAGAATTGAGCCTCGTCAATAATTATCAAATTGGGGGAGTATCCTTTTACCAATTCAAATATTACTTCCGGATCGCTAATTGATTTACAAAATATTTTTGTGTAGTCTTTTGTTCTTTTATTTTCTAATATGTTATCAAAAATATTTCTTGCTTCTCGGTTGTCTAGCTCTGGTCGAAGTACAAGAACATTAAGATTTGCAACAACGGCATCTTCTATCTCCTGCATTAGAGAATTTGTTTTTTGGGCGAACATGGGCCCGGTTATTATTGTTAACTTTGCCATGCCAGCTCCTTTGTTAAAGAAATTAATGTAGTCATATCATATGTTATCATGGCCTTTTTATCAATCTTGAATCTATTGATAAATTCTGTTAAAGTAGTAAAACAATTAAATATTCCGGGACCAGCCTCGACTAGACGTCGAGTCTAGGCGGGTAGCTTAATGACTTACCTATATATTTTAAAAAGTAGAGCATTTGCAAAAACATACGTTGGAATTACGCATAATATTACAAAAAGAGTAGTAGAACACAATAGTGGCCACTCCATTTATACATCAAAATATAGACCATGGTACCTTATTTACTCTGAGGAATTTAGTGATAGAATAAAAGCACGCCAAAGAGAGAAGTATTTTAAATCAGCTGCAGGAAGGAGAAAAATTAAAAATTTAAATATTCCGGGATAGCTCAATGGTAGAGCGGCTCGCTGTTAACGAGATGGTTCCAGGTTCGAGTCCTGGTCCCGGAGCCAGATAACCAACTACGGTCTAAAAGAGCGGCAAAACCCTCTTTTGCTGTATATTTTACTAGCTTTTTATCACTGAAGATAAGTTCGGTAAATACTTCTGAGACAATCTCTTGTTTTTCACTGTCCAGAGCGTGTTCGTAATACTGGGCCGCGTTTTTAACGAGTTCGGAAAAGGTGATAATATAACGAAGCATATCGTGTATTGATTCGGTATAGATTTTAATTTTTCCATCAATCTCAGCAAGTTTCAGGTTAAGACGTGTCTCATCAGCTTTGATGTCATCTATCGTCATCGTATTCGTTCGTAGGAGCGTCAGCTTGTTATCTAAGAGGTAATCAAGATCAGCAAGGACTTTCTTGCGTTGAATGTTTAAATCATCCAGCTCCTTATTCCTCTGCTCGGAGATAACTCCAAGTTCAGTTTTTGATCTTAGCTCAATCTCTTTTAATTCGTCATCGGTGAAGTAGATTTTGGAAAGTTTTTCTTTAACGATTTTATGAACATCGGTTTCCGTTAGGTTTTTGTCTGGGTTGGTACAATCGGGATTACAGCGAGTACGATAGTAGTTGATTCCCTTCTGCTGATAAGGAGAGAACATGCGGCCACAAGTACAATACAGTAGGCCACGATAGGTAAAGAAATCTCTGTCAACGTAATATACGCTCACCCTACGCTCTTTTAGTATATTTTGTACTTTATTGTATAGACCTATGTCGATCAAAGACTGATGGAATTTCCCATCAATATATCCGTCCTGAGTTTTTACCTTGCCAATATAGAATGGGTTGCTTAAAATATATTCAATAGTTTTACGGTCTGCTGGGTGAGAGGTTTTTGGTATTGTTTCTATATTAACATTATTGAGAATCTCCGCCTTAGTTCTTTTTCTCCTGACTGGTTTAGTGGTTAGGCCCTGTTCTTGAGCCCACTTACCAAGCTGAGGAAAGCTCCATTTATTCGTGGCATATAGCTCAAAAATGCGTTTTACAATTGGGGCTCGCTCTGGATCAAACGGCTTATTGTCTGAACCCTTATCTAGATAGCCAATTGGAGCAAAATATATGCACCTACCCTCAGAGCGTAACTTCTGCTGAGCATTTTTTACTTTCTCGCTGATGACACGGGAATAGTGAGAAGAGAACATGCCGTCGATGTCCATATGCAAGTCGCCCGAACTGCTTTTATCATAGGTGGCTTCGCAAAATCTAATGTCACAACCCTGTTTAATCAGTTTTTTTAAAAGCACATCATCCTGGCCGTTCCTGCTAGCACGATCCCAGCATAGAAAAATGGCACCCCCGATTTCCTTATCCTTAAGCATACCGACTAGTTGTAGAAATTTTGGTCGCTCAATATTGTATTGGATAGAGCCATTGGGCATAATCTCGAAGTTTTTATCCTCTTTGAATCCGGAATGGCTCTCGTTAATAATGCCAGCATCACAAAAACCAGTGATAGTCATTTTTTCTGCTATCGGCAGAGAGTTCCTCTGAGCAAATTCAAGGTTTCTCATTTGCTGATACGACAGCGAGTTTTTCTGGTTATCGGCGTCATCGGTACTTTTACGATTGTAGACCAGGTATTGAGAACTAGATGTGCTGTTTTTAGGCTTGCTTTTCATTCCTCTATTTTAACACTTTGTTGGTTTTGTGGTAAGTCAATTACTGGCTTCATAATTATACCGTTTTTTATTATATAACCCTCGTTTATTAGTCGAATATGTATCCGTTTGAGAGTTTCTGAAAAGGCGGAAATGTGACGTATCCCTTCGTTAGTAAAAATATCTGTTTTTTGTTGTTGGTTTTCTTCTGGGAAAATCATTTACTCTAGTATCAAGTAATCAAAACCTTCTTTTTCTAGTGGTTTTTTCTTCTTGTAACGCCACCTTAACCTTCTAGTTAGTTTGTATAATTCCTTGCTTATTTTCATCGCTTTTCTGAAATCACAATTTAGGCAGATAATTTTAATTCCAAATCTTTTTCTGTTTTTCTTCTTGCCAAAAACCCACTTCTCTAATCTAAGATTCATAGAAAAACACTTAATACATTTTCTTTCTTTTCCTTCTTCCATGGAGAGAATAAAATTAAAGATTATTAAACCCCCTACACCCCCTTAAATAAGGTTGTGAATTGGGGCTATGAACCTTTTTGGCTTGATTTGCGTTTACGGCCATAGAATAAGGGGCTTAAAGAGGAAAAGATTATTCTAGAACCTCCTAAACCTATGGCCACAAACTAATGCTCACTTTATTTTCAGGCAGAAAGGAGCTGAACCATACTGCCGTCAAAAAGATTATTTTTACCCTTTTTGGGTTTCACAAGACCGTTGGTATTACTAACCTATTTTCTTCTCTTCCTGGGTGGCCTGATGGGCTCAAACCCATCATTTTTACCCCTCATTTTATCAACTCTCTCCGCCAATTTACGGTAGTGACTATCATTATCTAAAATTGACTTAATTGAACGCTGTTTCCCATCGCAGGGAACGAGACCATAAAATACTCTGACAATGTCTTCACGAATTTTCTTATTAGGCACTTGTTGTACTAAATTTATATCGATCATTTTGTTACTAAATAAAAATCCACTTTACGCCTAACCGGTGGATTGCCATCGACCGGCCCAGCGTGAAATGGACTTTGTGGCAATCCTTTGCTCTAAATAAAAAAGGGCGGGCAATCTCAGAAAGAAAATCTTTCATTTTGATTGCCCGCCCTAGATTTAGGTTGGAGCTCTCACATATTGTCACACCCTTTCAGAATTTTAATCTTGAGTGTAATGTGAAAAATATTTTATTGTAATTTAAATGTAGCAAATCTATTTAACTTTGTAAAGTTAATAAGTGGAACGAGTTAGATTCATGTGGTACTATATTAGAAACAATTAGTTGCCTAAACCTAGCTAAAACTAGGCATGGCAGAAAGTCGAGTTAAGCATAGAGAACCCATCATGGGGTCGCTTAACTCGCCATACCGGGAAACCGATATGAGAGGCTCCGAGCCTCTACCTGTGGTGGGCTTTGTGTTAAAAGAGGTTAAAATTATTAATGATTGACATAATTCGTATAATAGCTTATAATATATAGTATGTTTAGCTTCGCACATAGATTAATTGCTTCTGTTGGGATTATATTTACCTCTATTTTTGGCTTTAATCATGCCTCTCAAATTGCTCCCACACGGGAGCCTACTCATATTGTTAATACCACATATACTCCCGCTCCTTCAGCTAGTCCGCAGGCAAAAATAAAAAGGTCGCCTATACACATGACAAGGGCTGAATATCAGGCGAAATACGGTCAACCACCGCCTATTCCTAACGCACCTGTTTCTAATATTCCCATTCAAGAAACTACCCCAACTACCCCCGAAACTACTCGGCATATTTACCCAATACGACCCTTGGGGGATATTTCTAGATTAGATAACGATGCACAGGCAAATATAGTCGCCGCATATAGTGAATTTAGGCGTATTCCTGATCTTGAATATACTACGCTTCAACAGCAAGAGGAGTTGTTTAAACAAACAGCAGAGAAATACATCCTTCAATACAAAACACAGCTTGAGCAAAAAACACAAGATGCACAAAATAAACTACGCCAGCAACAAGAGAAAAAAGCTCAAGTTGATGCTTTATTGTCCGATTACCAAAGTAAAATTAATCAGATTGACCAACAAATTCTTACCGTAAAACAAAAGTATTACTCTGATGCAGATAGAGAAAATGGTAGTCCCTGGTTAAGCCAGAGAATAAGAGATGCCAGAATCCAAAGATTAGCTACTGATGCTGATACTGAAATTCAAAAACTTCAATTGCAAAAAGAATCGCTACGGTTAGAGTATTTGAATAAAATAAATGCGCTTCAATAAATTAAGAAAAACAATTTTATTAGTATTGATTCTAGTGACACTTTTTGTCGTTAGATTTTCTTATGAAGCCCAAGCTAGAGGTAGATATGGTAGCCATCGAATCGGTGGCTACACTAGCCATGGTAGAGGCAGTCACTATATTGGCGGCTACATTAGATCTTGCCATGGTTGGGCTTGCAGATAAAACATAACCTGGCTAAAGAAAATTGGTTTATGGTAACTATATGATTAGCCTAATGGAAAAACTTAACAAGCTATCACTGCCCGCCGTGATTTTAATAGCGAGCATTATTTTAGGGATCTTCATTTTTGCGAGTCAAGTTATTAAACAGCGTTCTATTGAAAAACAACAACAGATAGAGCTACAAGCAAAAACAGAGCAAGAGAAAAGAGACTATATAGCTAAAAAGAAAACAGATTGTTTGGCTATTTATAAAACCGAGAAATTGGCAAGTGGAATAATGTGCAAAGCTGGGATTACGTTGAGCCGACTGGCAACCGATTTGATGTCGATGTCAGTGATACTTGCGAAATTTGGTATAAAGGCACAGACGGAAAATTATTTTCTAATCATTTTTAAACCCCACATGAAAAAACAACTAACCATAACCAGCGATAGGCAGGCTTTAACCAAAAAGTCGACTTGCCGAAATTTTATAGAGCTTTTGAGGGAGTGAAATTTTAAATTAAAAACCATGAAAGGTATTATTGGATTTTTTACTTTTTTTCTGGGCATAAGGCTTTTTATAGGCGACGCTATAAAAACCAACGACAACATTTCATGGTGGTTTATTATGGTGATTGTTTTTTTGATTGGCTTCGGATTAGATTTAATTATTACCGATAAAATAGACACAGCAAAAGAGGAAATAATGAGAGAGTTAGAGGAAACGAGGGAGTAAGTTTTTAATTTAATAATATGGAAACAATAATAGGATTATGGTTAGTTATTTGGGCAGTAATTAGTTTTGTTATTAAGATTTTTGTTTACATTGTTTATTTTCTTCCGTTTATCGGATATAAGATATTGTATTTTTTAAGTTTGTGGCCACATACTTGGCCACTTAACGGGATTAGTTTTTAGCCATAAAATAGCCCCCAACTTCCGATAATCCTAATTACAGGAAGTAGGATTTTAGAGGGTAAAAACAATCAAAATGCTTTACATACTTTTAATAATAATTGCCGTAGGAGTATTGCTTGCCAGCGAAGCGGGGCAAGATTTTTTAAGAGTTTTGGGGATACTGGCACTTATAGCTGGCGGGCTTTACTTAGCCTTTTGGGTAGTAGTCATTGCGATAGGTTTGCTTTCAGTCAGGGGCATTAGGGATACGATAGTTACTAGTTTGGGTTGGGTTGTGCTTGTAGGATTTGCTGTTCACTTGATTTACAAAGCCTACAAGGGTTTCAAAAATGGCGACTACACAATACAGAGCATAAGACAAAAATTATGGCGAGAAATAAAAAGCTGGTTTATTAAGTGGAAGCACCACAAGGGCTGGATTATTTTTATTATATTAAGTCTTGTTTATACGGTTTATGTTTTGTGGCTAACTAATTGGGACGGTTAATTTTATAAAAAACACTATGAAAAACGCACCATAGACGAGATTAAACAAAGAGAGCTTTTGAAAATTAACTTTTGGCGAAACTCCCTTGCCAGGTAGTGGTATAGATCAAGAAGGGCGTGGCTGGTCATTCAGTCAGTAACAAATTATCAAAAGAAGGCGGTTAGACTAAATAGCCGTTAGTTAGTATCGGCATCTGGTATGATAACCTCAATTATTCTAACTGGTAAACCTAACTCTCCGCTTATATTACTACTTTGGAATGGTCTGCCCTCTAACATTTGCCAAGCCAATTCTCGCTTATTCTTTACAAAATAGTTTACGAATTCTTTTAAGTCTTCGGGATTTTCCTCTAAATGTTTTCTGATCAAAGACTTAATAGAAATGCTATCCCTGGGCCTACCAGAAAGATTGCCGCTTTTACCTGGCAAAAATCTACCGTTTTCATCCCTGTTTTCTCCTGTATTATCAGGCGCAATTTGTTCTGTTAACATAATACTATTTTAACACGAACAGCGGGATTTATGTATCCGGTTCAATAATAAAAAGTAGCAGCAAAACATATAAGTTTTTGAAGTCCATCTCACGTGTTACTAAACTGACGGTGTTAAAAAACTTAACCCTCCTATCCTACCAATACTCAACTTAACCAACGGATAAACCCTCAAAAGTTCGGAAAAGAGGGTATCTGCGGAGCTTATTAGTAGTCAAGGTGTTAAGTGACCGGTAAGGAGTGTGCAAAAATTGCCGTAAACAAAAACCTGACCAGAACCGGAAGTTTTTTGTTACCAAACAATAGTGAGTAGCAGAGTGGGGTAAAAAGGGGGTTATATTGACAACAAAAACCAGCTTGCTGTAGTAGAGATACTAAACGTGAGAAGCATCCTAAATGGGTGCTTTTCATTTTTCTAAGGCCTTTTTATTATATTCAAATACCTTACAAATCAGCCTATTTTGAACTTTTGCATAGATTTTTTATAGATTTGCATAGATTTTTACTATCTGCTACTATGAGGTTAATATGCCTCAAGAAGAGTTAATATCAATTAGCGAAGCCGCAAGCTTACTCGGTGTTTCTATAGATACATTACGGCGTTGGGACCAAAGCGGTAAATTAAGCTCGGTTAAATCAGAAGGTGGTCATCGTAAGTATTATAGGTCGCAGATAGAACTTTTTCTAAACGATTTATTTGGCATAGCTAAGGATTGGGTATTGAGAGGCAGGGAAATATCTTCAAAATTCTATTGTTCTAATAGTGCTATATTCCAGACCAAATTAACTCAAATGCAAGACCTTTTGATTAATGTACAAGAACTAGCTTCTATATTCTCATTAATAGTAGCCGTAGCAGGAGAGATTGGTAATAATTCGTTTGACCATAATCTTGGGAATTGGCCCGATACTCCTGGGATATTTTTTTCGTATGATATACAAAAGAGAGCAGTAGTATTGGCAGATAGGGGTCTGGGCATACTAACCACACTGAAAAGGGTAAAGCCAGAATTAAATACAGACAGGGAGGCTTTAGGGGTGGCATTTACCGAGATACTATCTGGCAGAGCTCCAGAAAGTCGTGGTAATGGTCTTAAGTTTGTTCGTAAAATCGTTGCAGAAAATCCGATAGGTTTATTATTCCAATCAGGAGATGCAGAGCTAATACTGGCCAAGGATAGTGATGTGTTAGACATAAGACTTTCGCCAGAACCATTCCGTGGATGTTTGGCATTGATTACATTTTAACCAACTTAAAATATATGAGAATAGAATTGAAAAAATTTGGAACAACACTTATCTCTCGGCAAAATGGTCGGGAAGCTTTTGCCGCTTTCCAGTCCCAACTAACTGCTTTGGGTGAAAATGAAAATCTTGAATTAGATTTTGAGTGTGTTATTACATTCTCGCCTTCTTGGGGTGATGAGTTTTTGAGCCCATTATTGAAAAAATATGATAATAGGTTAATTCTTATGAACACGAGCAACCCTTCTGTAAAAGCAACACTGGAACTACTAGAGAAGATTAACCAGAAACCTTTTGAGATAAGATAATAGATTATAAATTAGCATAGGACCTTAATTCAGGTATGTGAATATAACGTTTTTGCCCTTGTATTATGGTTCTAACGTTGTTCACAGTTCGGAGCAGAACGTGTTGATATGTCAACGTTATTGTTGTGATATAATATACTAAAGGTCGATAACATCTCTAAATTTTTAATAAATCCTATGATTAACAAAAATATAGCCATTTCCAGCGCGATACTTGCCCTATCTTTGGCATTGCCAGTATTTGCTGCCACATCAACTGTTCCATCAAGTGCGGTCGTTTCATGCGTTGCTACTGCAGTTAATACACGTGAGACTGCTCTTGTCAGTGGTATCTCAGCATATGCACAGTCTATTCAGAGCGCATACAGCACTCGAGCATCTGCTCTTCAGCAAGCATATTCGACCCCTTCTGGAGTAAAAGCTGGTGTTAAAGTAGCTTGGTCTGCTTTCCGTGCTAGCATGAAGTCTGCGTCTCAAACCTGGAGAAGTGCTCAAAAGGCTGCCTGGTCTCAGTTTGCTACTGCAGCCAAAGCATGTAAGGCGCCAGCAAGCGTTACAGACACAACAAACTCATCGTCTGAAGTTAGTGGGCAATAAGGTAATACGAGGAGTGAGTTACTAGAAAACTCCCCCATAGTAAGGGGGTTTTTCTTTTATTCAATACCGATTTTAAAATCGGTATTGTTATAGATACTCTTTCGGGTTAAACACGTTATAACCCCTTCATTGTTTTAGGAGTTTTAATAGTGTAGTTAACAAGTTTCCAAAAAGTGATTTAGAAGGAGCAGGAACTGATGATGCTAGAGATTTTATCATTAGCGATGAGCTGGCAGGGGAGTTAATAACCGAGAATATCACTGCATTGCTAGTGCAGACGTAGTTATTTGCTTTATCTCGGAATTGTACCCAGCGGGTATAATTACCCACGGAATCAGGCAAATACGCTTCGCTAAGCCATTCGTTATTACTGATATGGCCTGTCGGTAAACCGCTGGCATCAGTAATATTATTTTTGCTGCCATACCAATATGCTCTATATCCTTTGGGTCGGCTGAGAATAGTCCAGATTACTTTATCTCCCACCAAAACATCCGCATGCGGTCGAGACTGATTTATATAACAAGTGACGCCAATTGACGGATCATTTGGCCTAGGTGTTACTAAAAAGGGATAGTGATTACTCTCAACACCATTTATTCTTAGCCAATCTTCGCTTTTACCTAACATACTTGGTATTGTTGGTACTTGGTAGACAAACTCCCAGCTACCGTCGACGGGGCTAGTGTAGCTGGAAGCAAAATTACACATTGTTTGAGCTGAACGCAGATGACATAATTCCACGGGTTGGTTTTCGTTTAAAAATTGGCCTCTTAATTTAATTTTAATAAAGTCATCTGTCCAAACTTCACTGCTCCGGGTAGAGTTAGTAAGGTTATAGAGATTTATATATGGCGACAATAGCGGCCTAGCTCTTATGGTCAGTGTACCCGCAGCAATAAGATCGCCACCAGTGGTGAGACTAGGATCAGAAGAGTAGGCCGTCGTTGTGTATTTGCCTTCGTCAACGTTACACTGAGGAATAATCGGCAGTATTGTCACCTTATACTGACCATCAATGACGATTACCCCATTTTTCATCTGTCGCAGCCAGATTATTTTATTAGAATAATTTGGAATGTCGAAAGTATAACTATTGCCGCAGGTTATGGTGTCTATCTGCTTTCCACTGCTATTATAATAATTTATAACTCCGACAGCGTGAGCTTTGCTGTGGAAATTTAAAAACAGCAACGTTATCAAAATAAGGCTGTTGATAAGTTTGAGCTTGTTCATCTATTTAATTATAACATAATGTTCTAAAATATAGTCACATATGCAATTTCTATCACTACTGGTAGTCGTTCAACTAATTATCGGACTGACTGTTGCTCAAGCACCACATCGGCATAGTTTTAAAAACCACCATTATCAAGCCGCTATTCTATTAGCTGAAGACGTTGCGCCGCCGGCCGACAGTGCGCCTGCAGATGTCGCGCCTGCCGATGCTGCACCAGACTCAGCGCCAGATGTTGCTCCCGATGTTGCACCTGAGACTGCACCCGATGATAGCGCCGGCGAGGCGCCGGTAGATAACATCGATAACGGTGCTACCGATAACTCCGTTCCCGCGGAAAATGCTGCGCCAGAAGAAAATGTTGCGCCTGAGAACGGTGCTGCTCTTGAGAACTCAAACAACCCTCTTGAAGAGTTCACAACCACAGAATCTGAAGTATTGACTGACACCGGAACCTACACTAACCCGGACAACATTGATCAGACCTATGCCGACAACGCCCAAATCGAAGACGGCCAATTGGCGCAAGTTGAAACTCCTGCCGAAGCAGTGCCGCTGTTGATTGATTTTGCCAACGAAAACGTCAATGACATTGGGACTTTAATCCAGGACAATGATTTCACCAGTGCCAATTTTGTAATTCAGCGCTTGAATGATCAAGTAGATCAGGCTATGGCAAACATAGGCGGATTAACTAATCAGGAAAGCGCTCCGCTAAAACAACAACTCATTAAATTTTCTGAAGAGGCGGATAAGCTTTTTCGGTCACAGCAACTGGTTGTTCCAGAAAGTCTAGAACAGGACTTTGAGATATCCAGGGGACAATTTCTTAATATCGAACAACTTAAATGATGGTCAACCTAAAACTTATGATTTTCAAAAAGAGCACAATATTTATTTTAGTTTTTGTAGCACTGGTATTTTTTGCCGAAAATATACTTTTAATATCAAATAGTTCCGACAATCAAAAACCGATCGTCGGACTAAAATTATACGGCAAAAATATATCCCGACTAAGCAGACCGGATCTAGGGCGGTTTATTAGTAAGTTCAGGCCGGTCAACAAAACTCTCCAGTTAAAATCTGGTGATCAGCTTTTCGTAATTCACGGTAACGAGGTGGGGGCCAGTTTTAATCTGCCGGCAGTAACGGATGCATTGCTGGCCGAGGGCCGAAACGGTAATTTTCTAAACAACATAATAAAACAAAACCAAGCGTTCTTAGGTTTGGACAGCAAGAAAATTCGGGCAACATTGGATAAATCGGCGGTGTTAAAAATGGTCACCGAAATTGGTAACCAGGTCAACCAAGGCTCAAAGCCGATCACTCCAGATTTTAGTCATGATATTAGTAAAACACTCCCATCTCAAGACGGCATCGCGCTTGATCCCAATAGGTTAGTGGGTGTTATCGCCGACAACATAATAAACCCGCCCAAGAGAGCACTCTCCATCCAGTTTTTAAAAGTACGTCCGAATGTTCACCAAGATAGCGAATTAGATTCTGTCCGCAAAGAAGCGCTAAACCAACCCGAGGACTCAATTAAAATCTCCAGCGGCGGCCAAATTTTTACGCTCACCCATCAAGACTTATTTGACTTACTCACAGTTAAAGAAAGACCCGATCCTAAAAACGCTAAAAAACTAATTTTAGTACTCAGACTGGACGAAGACAAGTTGAATAAAAAACTAGGAGAATTCGCCCGCCAAGTTGAGTCAATGACAAATGCCGAGTTTGACGATCACGATTCGCGTATAGCAATCTATTCTCAATTTTATTCGGGTACCAGAAATTTATTAAAAATACCTACCGGTGATAACCCTATAACCTTGCAAACTTTGGACGATAAAAAGCTGGCGGGACGGTCAGATCTAAAACGGCTAGCTTCTATCTATGCAGTCTCGGATAATGTCCCGGCTAACGGCTCAAAATATGCCTATTTAACTTTTGATGATGGACCCAATGACATTTATCA
>OBEQ012097518.1_pt1 | contig 15564 bp, 16 predicted proteins | sample 1670901 | NCBI WGS metagenome assembly OBEQ01 (sample SAMEA104232315, study PRJEB22302) | groundwater metagenome | biome: forest; feature: aquifer; material: groundwater | place: USA | collected 2011-08-07 | depth 5.4 m | reverse complement strand
TCAGTCCCATCGCCTTGAAACTCGCCACCCGCATCATGGGACTATTGCTGGCCGCCGTGGCCATGCAATTTCTGATCGATGCGATCAACGAGCTGAAGAAACTTTGAGGCTCACCGGCGCCCATCGTACCACGGCGCGCACGCGGCGCGGTCCCGAAATGTTCTCCCGCAGCGCAACACGGATTGACAGAGAAAGCGAAAGTGCTCGCGCTGAGAGTAGAGAAATATTTTGCGCGGCGAGGTCGCCAGCGGATGGCGATGGAGGATGACTACTTTCTTCTTTCGCCGGCGCGCCCATTGTTTCAGACGTTTGCTGAAATCGATTTCTTCCGCCACGAACAGTTCCTGGCTGAACCCGCCTGTTTGTCTAAAAGCGCCGGTTTCACAGTAGACAAATGAACCGGCGGCCCAGCCAGTCAGGCGGCTGATCAAATTCCAACGCTGGGTCACCCACCGCGCCCAACGCCGTGGTTGATCCAGCTTGATGGTTGCGCCCCCACCCGCGCAGTTCCCACGCTGAATTTGCGCCGCGACGTCCGCAAAGAGTTCCGGGTCGGGAAAAGAATCAGCGTCGATGAAGATCAGCCAATACTTCACCTTTTGGTCCCCTTGTAGGAAAAAGTTGAAACAAATCATGTAACACCGCACCAGCTTGAAGATACGCATCTAGATTGGGTTCGATTTTTAGTCCTTCTTGAGTAGCTAAATATCGAGCTCCTTGGTAAACGTCAAGAGAGTGACGAGCTCCATGATCCGGATGGATAACCCAATTATTTATTCCCTTTCGAACTTCTTTAAGATAACTTGGAGCAAATTGGTTTGCTACTACATTGACTATATTGAATAAATTTTTACGCCAACTGTCAGGAGTATTTCCTAATGGAGACTTATCAAAAATTGAAAGTCTTGGGAAAAAATTAACCAGATGACGGTCCCGCTCGTCTACCATTTGCTTGTATTTTTTTAAGAATAGATTGTAATGTAGGTCTATTATATAATAGGTCTAGTTTTTCCACATTAAGAGAAAGTAACTTAGTATTTGTTTTTTTACTGTTCTGCTTGAAACTATTTAAACTTTTGTTTAGATCTAAAAGATATCCATCAGTAAAATATTTAATTTCGTAAGCCCTTCCTCTTTTCCGAATACGCGATTGTAAAAAATCAACACTTGCTTCGAGACTTATAATAAGATCTGATCTTAAAATGTTCTTACAAAGAGATTTATAATAAGTCGTATAGAGTTTCCACTCATCTTTCGTATAAAATCCGCTTCTAAGGCGACTGTAAGCATAAACATAACTCATGGGCAATCCACCATCAACTAAAATATAAGTTTTGCGTAAACCTAGTGAAAATTCATTTGTCATCTCAACTCTTCTGTATAAAAACCATAGGTCACTTGCCAGTGACCACCGTTTTCTATCTTTTACCGCTAAAGGAAAAAAAGGGTTTACTCTAAAAAGTTCATCTGCGGGAATTTTTTTGGCAGGCAGATGTTTGCTTATAAGTGAAGTTATGGTAGTTTTACCAGAAGCAACATTCCCAATAATTGTAATAAGTAGATTCTTCATTTTCATTTTTCATATTGTAGCAGAAGTAAGATATATTAAACTAGTTGTAATGCCTGTCTTTGTGGAGTCAAAATAATGCTTCCTACTCCTGACTGGCCATTTGCATATTGAATATTAGCGACTCTCACAACAGGAAAAGCAACAACATGTGGTTCAATCGTTTTTAGATCTTCTGACCAACCTTGGTGCATTTTTCCCAATCCCATAGCAAATCCTACTACTTTTACTCCTTGGCTCAATAATTTCCTTATTGCAGGCCCACCTACACCAAGTAAGGCCACTACATCATCTGTTATTAAAACTCTGCTTCCAGGAGGAAATAAGTAAGATGACATATATACTTCACCTTGACCACTTGCAGTTTGACCTACCGATGATTTATAAGACCGAGCCAAATAGTGAGGTCCAGTAAACTCTATTGGATTTCCTTGTAGTTTTCTTGAAAAAATCACTTGCTTATTATTCATCTTCATGTGCTTAGCAACTGACCAAGTTATATCTTCTCCGGCGTCCATTATTCCAAAAATATGAGTAGGCTTTGTTGGTCCAAATACATGAGCAATAATTTCACCCATTTGATCAACAATTTGAGGATCTTTTGGAAATGGTCCATCTTTTTTGTTGAACTGAGGCCACCGGATATAATTAGGAATAATTTCATCAAGTGTTGCTTCGACTAACATTCGTTCTCTGAGTCCTACCCATTTTATATGTAGATCAGGAGAGAGTTGAATTTCTGAGCCCTTACGTAATTCGATAGGTCTGCCTAAACTTCGCGATGAGTCTTTCATCATAATAAAAAATCGGCCGTAAAAGCCGATTGGGTTTTAAAGATTAAATAAAAAGCAAGGAATTGTCTCCTCACCATATATTATTCTATAAAGAATGAGTTATAAGTCAATATACTTTTGTACTATTTTCTATATCGATTTATCTCACCACTAGGTTTGACATTTTTACGCGATCGCGGAGTTTTGTCAATCTTTAGAAAATTTTTAATATGAGAGGTTGATCATTTCCTAAACTTATTTATTTCATCACGAAGTTTTCTTGCTTCTTTTTGCGGGTTTTCTGAAAAAATAATTGAACGGGAAGAGTTGATGATAAGACCTGCTTTTTTAGAATTAATTCCTGCTTTGACGGTTTTTTCCACGTCTCCGCCTTGCGTACCAATTCCAGGCGCAAGTATGGTAATATCACCAACAATTTTTCTTACATCCGCGAGCTCTACTGGATAAGTTGCACCAACGACGAGCATGCAGTTACCAAATTCATTCCATTTCCAGGAAACTTGTCTAGCTATATATTGATACAAAAGGAGTTGTTGACCATTCAATGTACGATCGTTTAGTGAATGGTCAGTATGAGTTACCGTAAGGTTTTGTAGTTCTCCTGATCCGGGATTTGATGTACGGCACAGAATAAAAAATCCTTTATTCGCCATTTTGAAAAAAGGTTTTAAAGATTCTATTCCTAGATACGGATGAAAGGTAATTGCGTCTGTTTGTAAATATTCAAATGCATACTTGATATAACCTTCATTACTATTTCCAATATCTCCTCTTTTCGCGTCTAAAATTACAGGGATCTCTGGATGATTTTTTTTAATATAATCACATGTCAATTTGAGTTGCTCAATTCCTTCAGCTCCCTGAGCTTCATAAAATGCGGAGTTAGGTTTGTATCCACAAACCAAGCCAAATGTTTGATCAATAATCCATTTGTTGAATTCAAATTGTGGATTAATAAATCTTTTGAATCTTTCATGTATGTTTTCAAATTCACAATCTAATCCAATACAAAGAAGTGAATTATTTTTTTTTACGATTTTATCGAGTTTTTTTTGAAAGTTCATAGAATGTCATAGAGTGGGACTAATTCTTTTGATTTCTTTAATCTTGTTAAAATCTTGGTCAAATGAACAAACGGTGAGTTTATTTCGCTCAGAATATGCGGCAACATAAGCATCTACAAAATCAATGTTGTGCTTCTCATAAAAAAAGATAGCTTGAATGAGGGTGTCTTTTTCTAAAATTTCAAGTCCGTCAAAAAGCAAGATGATTTTTATTTTCTTAATTATATCTTTTTTGCTAAAACGATAATAAGACTCAAGAATAAAAATTATCTCGGAAATAACGAGAGAATGGGTAACCAATTTATTTTTTCCTAGTTTAGCATTAAGAAAAAGTTTTTTTGCCGCTGGAGATTGATTCTTATGATCGCGTAATAAAAAACGTAAGAAAACATTAGCATCAACGAATAATTTCATATGTTACAACCCTTCCTTTGCTGCTTTTTTCGCTACCCTACTTCTGGCTATTTTACGTATTTTTTGGAAACTAAGAGGCTTTTTATTTTTAGGCTTTAATGATCCGTATAAAGATAAAATGTCGTCTTTTATAGCTTGAGCGATAATTTTTTCATTTTCTACTGAAAAAATGAGCTTATTCGAAGACTCCAATCCTAATGTATTACGTATCTCAACCGGAATAGTCACCTGCCCTTTTTGAGTAATAGTAGCTATGTTTGTCATATGCTTGCACTATACTATTCTCCTTACCTTTTGTCAAATGTAAGAATTATTTTCTTAACATATAAATGATAATACATGTAAAAAAACGATTATTTTTGATTATTTTTGACTTCTTTTTTTTCATCTTCAGACCGTTTATCATCATTGGTTTTCAACGCATTTAAAGGCTTCTCTAGTATATCTCCTTTCCCATCGGGTAAAGTTACAGGGCTCCAAAGCTTTGCATTGATTCTCCTTATTGGGGGATACCCAGTAGGTTCTCTTTCACCCATGTGATGTTTTTTTCATAGTCACTTTCTGCAGAACTCCATTCTTATTATCAGCAGCTGAGACAAAAAGTCCAATCTTGTATTTCATAGTAATATTCTTCTATTTTTCAAATCCCATTTTCTTTGCCCATCCCCATGGATTATCCATCCATAGATCAACTGACTCTTTTTGTTTCCTATTTAAATAACCTTTTTTAAAAGCAATCTCAATGACATTTCGTGCTGTAGTCAGAGGTAAAAGTTTAATTTTATTTTTTTCTAATAAATCTTTTGATGTTTTTGTTTCATAGGTTATTACTGCAACAGCGTATTTAACCTTACTTCCTAATTCTCTAATAGTTAAGGCATTGTTAATTGCGCTTGATGCCGTTGTGACAAGATCTTCGATAATAAGAACTTTTCCACCTTTTTTTAAAAAACCTTCAACTTTTCCACCTTTTCCGTATTTTTTACTCGTTGGCCTTACGTAAACCATTGGTAAATTAAGTTTTTCAGCAACCCATGTAGCATAAGTGATAGCAGCTGTTGCTGTTCCCGAAATCCAATCAATATTTTTCAATCCAATTTCTTTTTTAATGACTCTCTCGTAGAAATTTGCGATCCGCGTTCTCACTTTAGGATAAGACATAACTAATCTACAGTCTAAATATACTGGACTTTTCATACCTGACGTATATACATATGGCGAATCAAATCGAAATGTCATGGCTTCAATATTTAATAATAAAGAGGCTGTTTCTGAAGAAATTACGTTTCTATAATCTTTTACCATTAAATTTATTTTCCGTTATAAATTAATTTATAAATATTTATTTTTATATTTTATACCAAGATATGGATCAACAAAAATACCTACAACCGCCTGCACTGCGTTAACCCCTAAATCAAAATATTGTTTAACATGATTAGTCTTTATAACGCCTCCAATTCCAATCGAAACGAAATTTTTTAATCTCAATGATTTTTTAAATTCGACTATCTTTTTTGCCTGATTCATAGAAAGAGTTCTTAGACCATTACCGGATATTCCAGCCTTTGGTCTTCCAGGAAAAATCAGATTGTTTTTTGTATCTGTAATTGATACTGAATAAGTATTAGTTGACGAGATACCAGCAATAATACCCTTTGACCTTTCCATAAATTCGTGCAGAGTCCTCGTATTTTTATAATACCCGACTTTTGCAAGAAGCGGCCGATCACCTAATATTTTCTTTACCTGTTTGCAAATAGCGAGACTTACTGAGGCGTCTTCAAAAACTAAAGATTTCATTCCGGAGTTCGGGTGTGCTAAATTGATTTCAAACACACTTGCAGAGGTTTCTTCGGCATATTTAGCTACTGTTGCGGCATCTTTTACAACATCAGTTCCTGTTTCTGGAGTAAACATGAGACTCAATATAAGAAGTTGATTTGGAAGAAGTAATCTCTTTGCAATTTCAAAATCGGATTGCCAATATTCAGGCTTCAAAGATTGGATACCAAAACTATTAGCCATCGATACCGCTTGCTTCTGAAACGGTTTGAAAGATGCTGTGAAACTTTTAGAAAGATCTTCCACTAATAATTGTTTTGGTATTGACGCATAAAGCAAGTGAGGATACTTTTGACCATGCCATTCAATACTTCGCACACTTCTATAGGTAATAATATCGTAACCTAAACGCGAACAAACAGATACAGCACGCGACCCATGAGTTAATGGAGACGCAGCAACTCCAAAAAGTGAATTAAGTTTATGACCTAAAAAAGAATACTTTCGTTTAATTGATTTGACTTCGGGAAAGTTCAAATTAGCAATCGGACCAAACGCAATGTTTTCTTCAAATGTTTTATTAATGTCGTACATATACAAAATAATTAGTTAAACTATAGAACTTTTCCAAATCCTTTCTTGGCTAATACTATACCATCTTCAAAGACCAACCTATCTCGAATAACTACTCTCTTAATTTTACCCGTGACTTTTCGCCCTTCAAATGGAGTCCATCTGCACTTTGACTTCAATTGTTTTGAATGTATTATATAAGATTCATCAATATCCACTTCAAGATAAGAATCAAAAGAGGGTGAGATATTAAATATTTTTTGGGGATTCATGTAACATATATCAATAATTTTTTTTACTGTAATTTTTCCTTCCCTTTCGGCAGTAAGAAGAAGTGGAAGAGTTGTCTCAAGCCCAGGAACGCCGTATGGAGGATTTGCTGACTTTTTTTCTTCAATTGTATGAGGAGCATGATCAGATTCAATAATATCTATTGAAGAAAGATGTTTCCATAAATAATCAACATCTTTTTGGCTTGAAAGTGATGGTTTCATAATTGCAAACGACCCAAGCTTTTTTCCATCTTTTTTTGTTAGAAATAAATGATGAGGAGTAACTCCACATGTTACTTTTATTTTATTTTTTTTTGCTTGCATGACTAGTTCAAGCTCACTTTGTTTTGAAATATGACAGATATGAATTCTTCTTTTATAAAATTTGGCATACTCAATCATTTTTTTAATCAGTCCTCCTTCAGAGTGCAGTAAAATTGGTTTATCACTACTCCATTTTGCAAAAACCTCTGGAATCTTTTTTTCTTCAATCAAATAATTTCCTGTTGTCATATTAAGATAGAGTTTTAAGCCGAAAACGTCGTTTTTCACTTTAGCGAACTCTTCAAGATTATCTCCAAGCGATCCGAAATAGAATCCAACATCACAAACAATTTTTTTCCTTGCAATCAACATTTTTTTCCTAAGAGCATTCAAAGAAGTTATGGGAGTTTTATTATTTGGCATATCAAGAACTGTGGTAAATCCACCTGCCAATGCTGCTGAAGTACCAGTATAAAAGTCTTCTTTATATGTTTGGCCTGGATCTCGAAGATGTACATGTACATCGATAAGACCAGGTAATCTAATGATCGACATATTCTCTCCAGGATTTAATCTTCATATCTTCTTTTTTTATGTGAAATAATGCATTGACATACATCATGGCTTTATTAAGGTCGGTCAACAAAGGAATATTTTTATCTATCGTTGCTCTACGTATGTAGTAACCATCAGTCAGTTGTTTAGTAAAACTTCTTCCTTCACCTTCCTCGACTTCACTCACATTGACAACTAATCCAACTTCTTTATTGTTGATCAATTCGACGACAGTCGGATTTTTTCCCTCATATGCTTTATAGACAAATTCAGATTTCACACCATTTTCATAGAGGAAACTGCTGGTTTTACTAGTCGCATATAATTTATACCCCATTCGCTCAAGCAGTAAAGCCGATTCCAAAAATTTCTTTTTATTGACAATTCCGCCAATTGTTAATAACGCACTTTTTTGCGCGATTCGGATGCCAGTAGAAAATATCGCTTTTAAAAACGCTTCTTCATAAGAGTCTCCGAAGCACGCCACCTCGCCAGTTGAAGACATCTCAACGCGCAAAATAGGATCTGCACCTTCGAGCCGCGCAAAGGAGAATTGTGGAGCTTTGACCAAAGCAAACTCAGGATAGGGAATCTGCATTTTTTTGGGTTTAGCAAAAAGCGTATCGACAAAAAGCGCAGCGAAGTTGACTTTCGTAGCTTTCGAAATGAAAGGAAAGGTACGCGAAGCTCGAAGGTTGATTTCAATAACAAATACATTATTTTCTTTAGCAAGATACTGAATATTAAAAGGACCGGTAATATTGAGATTTTTTGCCATCTTTTCTGCTATATCAATCACTTTTTTTTCAGTTAGGATATACATTTTTTGCGGAGGATAGACAATAGTTGCATCTCCTGAATGGACCCCCCCATTCTCAACATGTTCTGAGATTGCATAGGCTTTTATTTCTCCGTTTTGTGCAACTGCATCTAGTTCTATCTCCTTTGCATCCGGAATAAATTTTGATACCGTGATAGGATATTTTTTGCTCACATGGGAGGCTTTTTTGACAAATAGAGTCAACTCATGATTGTTATAGCATACACTCATGGCTCGACCCGATAAAACATAAGATGGTCTTATTAAAATGGGAAAACCGACGTTTTCTGCAAATTTGGTCGCCGCTGATAAGGTAGTAAATTTGTTCCAGGCGGGCTGGGGAATATGCAATTCGTCAAGTAATGCTGAAAATTTGCTTCTATCCTCTGCTCTATCAATGTCTTGGGGTTTTGTTCCTAAAACTTTTATTTTGTTTTGTGCAAAATAAGGAGCTAGATTGTTAGGCGTCTGTCCGCCTACTGAGATGATAACACCTGACGGATTTTCAAATTCGTAAATATCCACAACCCGCTCAAAACTCAGCTCTTCAAAGTATAGTCTGTCCGATATGTCATAGTCAGTTGATACTGTCTCAGGGTTACAATTTATGATGATTGATTTCTTATGATATTTTTTTAGTGCCAGTGCGGTATTTACACAAGACCAATCGAACTCTACCGATGATCCAATGCGGTAAGGGCCAGATCCAAGGACCATAACACCTGTTTTTTTTATGGGAGAGACGTCATGGTGACTGCCATTATAAGTAGTATATAAATAGTTGGTCTTAGCCGGCATTTCCCCAGCTAATGTGTCTATTTGAAATATCGAGGGTTTTATCTTTTTTTTAATCCGGATTTTTCTAATTTCTAATTCTTTTTTTCCTACAATTTCGCCAATTTTTTTATCTGAGAAACCAAGTTTCTTAAGGTTGTGAAGAAAGTCGTATTCATTATGAAGTTTTGGTTGTCTAATTAATTTTTCTTCTGCGTCAACTATATTTTTAAGCCTGTATAGATACCACGGATCGATACCAGTAAGCTTATAAATTTTTCCTGAAGACAGACCTCGCCGCAAGCCTTCGACAATAGCAAACAACCTCTTTGGCGTAGCTACCTCAATGTATTTCATCAGTGTTTTTTCATCTTTAGGAAAATAATTTTCAGTCACGCCCTGCGCGCCAATATCAAGCATTCTGACTGCTTTTTGAATGGACTCCTCAAACGTGCGACCTATTCCCATCACTTCTCCAACGGACTTCATACTGCTTCCTATACGCTCCTCAACTCCCTGAAATTTTTCCAGATCCCAGCGAGGAATCTTGACTACTATGTAATCAAGAGCCGGCTCAAAGAAAGATTGCGTCACCTGAGTGACTTGATTTTTAATCTCCGAAACATTTTTACCCAAAGCGAGTTTTGCCGCGACATAGGCTAACGGATATCCTGTGGCTTTTGACGCCAAAGCTGATGAGCGAGACAGTCGAGCGTTCAATTCGATTACATAATATTCCAACGGCTGATCTTTCCCACCCTCAGGGTGTGAGATAGTTTGTCCACCCTGAGGGTGAACAGGTTGCGGATTCAGAGCAAACTGCACGTTACACTCTCCAATAATGCCTAGGCTTCTCACAATGCGGATTGATTCTTTACGTAAAAAGTGATATTCATAATTCGTCAATGTTTGACTTGGCGCAACTACAATCGACTCTCCGGTATGAATCCCTAGAGGATCCATATTTTCCATATTGCAAACCGTTATACAGTTATCAAATTTGTCTCGTACTACCTCATACTCAATCTCCTTATAATGATGAAGATATTTTTCAATCAAAACTTGAGGAGCAAATGATAGTGCATCGCCAACTATTTTTTTCAATTCCTTTTTATCATAAGCTACTCCAGATTTTTGTCCACCTAGCGTATAAGCAGCTCTAACCATGACAGGAAACTGAATTTTTTGCGCAGCTTTTTGTGCCTCCTCCAGAGTTTTAGCTGACAAGCTTTTTGGCGCCGGAACATTAATTTTGTGCAGATGATCAGAGAAAAATTGCCGATCCTCTGAGATTATGACTGATTCGATAGGTGTACCTAAAATTTCGACATTGTTTTTCTTGAAGACTCCGTTTTTGAATAAATCTACTCCACAGTTTAAAGCCGTTTGACCGCCAAAAGAGATCATAATTCCGTCAGGTTTTTCTTTTTTAATCACTTTTTCTACAAAATAGGGAGTAACCGGAAGAAAATACACCTCGTCTGCCAGAAATTCAGACGTTTGAATCGTTGCAATATTAGGATTGATAAGGACTGTTTTGATACCCTCTTCTTTAAGTGCCTTTATTGCCTGAGATCCTGAGTAATCAAACTCGCCAGCCTCACCGATCTTCAGCGCTCCAGAACCGAGTATGAGAACTTTTTTCATAGGGGTTAGGGTTTAGGGTCTAGGTTTTAGTAAAACACTAATAAGACGGTTTAACATTTTCATAATTTCTTCAAGTAAGTAGTTTAATTTTTTGTGAATCTGAAGATTTAAATACTTAATATTCAACGAAATAATTAATTGAGTTTCTAATTCCGCACCTGAACTATAAGCGATCCTTAAAAATTGAACGTATTCAGACCTGTGCCCTCGTAGGTATCCTTCAGAAATGTTAGAAGGAATAGCCACGGCCGATCTTCTTATTTGGGAAACTAAACCATACATTTCACTTTTTGGAAATTTGTTAGTTTCCTTATATATTTCAGTGCAAAGTTCCATTGCTTTCTGCCAGACTATCAATTCTTTATATGATTTCATATTCCGCTTCCTAATCTCTAATCACTAAACCCTAACCACTAACCCCTAAACCCTTTCAAGAAAGTAATCAAACAACCACTCCGTATCCATTGGTCCTGGTGTTACCTCTGGGTGAAATTGAACCGACATAAAAGGATATTTTGAGTGAATGATTCCTTCGTTAGTTTGGTCATTAGCATTGGTAAACCAGGGTTTAAATCCAGGCGGGACTTCACCAACTGCAAAGCCATGATTTTGAGTGGTCAAATAGCAACGTGGGCTTTTTTCTAAAAGACAGGGCTGATTTTGTCCACGATGGCCATATTTGAGTTTGAACGTGTCACCGCCTGCTGCCAATGCGAGTATTTGGCTGCCAAGACAGATCCCAAAGGTAGGAATTTTATTTTCCAGCGCTTTTTTTGTAATGCGAATCGTTTGAGTTGCCATTTTTGGATCTCCTGGACCATTAGAAATAATAAGTGCGTCAAACTTCAGATTATGTAAAAAAGGGTCGTAATTCCAGGGAACTGTGATAACCTTTAAGCCTCTTTCCAGCAGATTTCTTTTCACATTTCTTTTTCCTCCGCAGTCTACCAATACGACAGTTTTTTTTGCTCCATCAAATTGTTCAACAGTCACTTCTTGAGGAGTTGACTTGAGAATAAGGTTTTCTTTATTAGGATCATACCAATCAATTTCTTCTCGATTTCGCTTTACTTCACTCGAAGAAGAATTATAGTTAGAGCTGTATCGAGAACCAGCAAAAATTATTTTGCCCAGCATTGCGCCTTGTTGACGAATTTTTTGTGTAAGAAATCGTGTATCATCTATTTCAATTCCTGGTATTTTTTCCTTTTTAAGCCATTGTGAAAGAGTCATTGAGCTATGAAAATGCGAGGGTGTGTCAATGTAGTTTGAAACGATCAATCCTGAAATTTGTAGTTTATCCGATTCCCAATATTTTTTATCTGGTACACCATAATTGCCAATCAGAGGATAGGTAAAAATAAGAATTTGTCCGATATAGGAAGGATCCGTAAGACTCTCAGGATATCCAACCATTCCAGTTGAAAAAACCACTTCACCAGCAGTTGAGGTCTCGTATCCAAATGACTTTCCTGCAAATTCTGATCCATCTTTAAGTTTTAAAATAGCCTTCATAGAGATTAGGTGTTAGTGGTTAGTGATTAGGAACTAATATTGACTAAACCCTAACCCCTAGACCCTAAACCCTTCCAAGTACGAGACTAACTAACGCCATGCGAGTGTATAAACCATTGCGGATCTGATCGCCTAAATATACGGCTCTCGGATCTTTATCCACTTCAAGATCAATCTCCCCCACTCGTGGCAAAGGATGCATGAATATCATATCTTTGTTACCTTTTTCTTTAATCAGCGAAGTGGTAAGTACAAACTTATTTTTTAATTTCTCATATTCAGCTAAATTTTTGAATCGTTCTTTCTGTATTCTTGTCCAGTACCAGAATGAACAGTTTTTCGGAATATCTTCAACTTTATCTATTTCAACAAGTTGCAGACCCATCTTCCGCAAAGAGTCACTGCGATCTTTAGGAAGCCGTAATAATTTAGGCGAGAGAAGATATATTTTATTATTTTTAAAAAGTGCTAGCCCTTTTAATAGTGAATGAAGAGTACGACCGTATAAAAGGTCTCCTGTAATAAGGCCTGTCAGATTATTCAAACGACCAATATGTTTACAAATGGTATAAAGATCTAATAATCCTTGAGTTGGATGTTCATTCGTACCATCTCCAGCGTTAATAACGGGCTTATACAGTGCACCACGAGCCGCTCGAGCACCCATACCAAATTCAGAATGTCGAATGATAAGAAGGTCTGAATAACTTTCAAAAACTTTCATCGAGTCTTCATATGTTTCACCTTTAACAGCAGAAGATGTTTGGAGTGGATTTTGGTAACTGATTGTTTCACCACCCAATCGCTTGATTGCACCTGAAAACGAAGCCATAGTGCGAGATGATGGTTCATAAAAAAGGAGAGTTGATACGGTACCGCGAAGTATATTTATATGACGATTTTTCTTCATCAACTTCAGAATTTTATCGGTAGCTTTAAATAATAGTTTTATTGATTTTTGATCAAATTGATCCAGACTCACAATATCTTTATCCTTAAATTTACTATTTATCTTCTCAAGTGGAATTTTTTTCTTCAGCATTTTTATATTAAAAAAAACCCGAGCCTTAAGCTCGGGGGCTATTTCTCAATAAAGAGTTGAATAATGTTTGGTTTATTACTCATAATTTTTCCCTAAAAAAAACTCCAAAAACTTGGAGCATTTTTAACATTCTAGCAGGAGGAAAAGAATTGTCAAGGGGTGAAACTGATACAAAATGGTTCACCAAAGCATTAAATACTCTATAATTAATTTGTGAAGAAAATTCTCATAGCAACCCACAACGAATCCAAGAAAAAAGAACTACTTTATGGTCTTAAGGGTCTAATGCGAAAAGGATTACAAGCGGTAACGTTAAATGACTTGAATATCAATGATGAACCGGAAGAAACAGGTAAAACGTTTCAACAAAACTCAATGTTAAAAGCAAAATTCTACGCAAACCTGACTTATCTTCCAACTATCGCAGATGATGGTGGATTGATTATTCCTTATTTAAACAACGAACCGGGAGTAAAGTCTCGAAGGTGGCCGGGGTACGAAGCAAGCGACGAGGAATTAATCAAATATACATTATCCCACCTTAAAGGTGTAATAGGTGTTAATAGAACGGCCTATCTTGAGACTTGCGTATGTTTTTACGATCCTGTAGCTCAGACGTTTGCCTGTGAACAGGAAAGAATCAAGGGAAGAATTAGCGAAAAACCCTTGAATATAGAAACAAAAGGATACCCTTTCCGAACACTTTTTATCGTGGAAAAATATAATAAGTATTATGATGAGTTAACCAAAGAAGAACATGAAAAAGAAAACCATCGCCTCAAGGCTTTGAAACGATTAGTAAAAAGAATAGAAAAGAATTTGATAGAATAAAAGTTGTTTGTCATTCCGGCTTGTCCGGAATCGTAGTTACTTAAACAACGATTCTGGATGCGTTTCACAAATCATCACTTACCAGAATGACCTCTATTTTATGTTATCACTCGATTTCATTAGAGAGAATAAACAAAAAGTAATTGAGGCTGCTAAAAATAAAAACCGTGAGATTGACGTGGATAAAATTCTTAAACTTGATGATCAACGTTTAGATCTTCTCCATAAAATTCAAAAATTAAGAGAAGAAAGAAATCAGTTAGGTCATCAAAAGCCTGATGAGAAAACCATTGAACGTGGTAGACAAATTAAAGAAGAATTAAAAAAACTAGAAGAACAACTAACAATTAACAATTCACAATTAACAAAACTGTTGTCCTTTGTCCCAAATGTACCACTTCCTGAGGTGCCCATTAGCAAAGATGCATCCGGCAATCAAGAACTGAAAAAATGGGGAGAAATAGTCAAGATGGATTACACCCCGAAATCGCATTTAGAACTCGGAACTTTATTAGACCTCCTCGATCTAGAGAGGGGAGCGAAAATCTCTGGATTTCGTGGCTACTTTCTCAAAAATGAACTTGCCCAGCTGCATTTCGCCCTCCTTTTTTATGTTTTCAATAAACTGACTAAAAAAGGATACACTCCTCTTATTGCGCCGGCTGTCATTAAAGGATTTACCCTATTTGGTGCAGGACAGTTTCCTTGGAGTGAACAAGATGTATATAAACTCAATGATGAGGATGCGTATCTCGCAGGAACTGCCGAACAACCAGTGACAGCTTATTTTTCCGGCGAAATTCTAAACGAAAAAGATCTGCCCAAAAAATTTGTCGCCTTTTCGCCGTGCTTTCGAAAAGAAGCGGGAGCTTATGGTAAAGACACCAAAGGTTTGTATCGAGTCCATGAATTTTGGAAAGTCGAACAGGTCGTAATAGCAAAAAATGATATTGAAGAAGCAAAAAAATTGCATGAGGAACTGCAAAAAAACTCTGAAGAAATTTTACAAGACCTTAATTTACCTTATCGAGTTCTTCTCATGTGTACGGGAGATATGGGTGAACCCCAGATTAAAAAATATGATACTGAGACTTGGATGCCATCCCGCAATGCCTATGGCGAAACTATGTCAAATTCAATAATGGGTGACTTTCAAACCAGAAGACTAAATATTAAATATCGTACCAAGGATGGTAAGACACAGTTCGCCTTCTCGCTAAACAATACTGCACTCGCTTCACCAAGAATTCTTATTGCAATTCTTGAAAACTATCAACAGAAAAACGGATCAGTCATCGTGCCAAAAGTTTTACAAGCTCTTACAGGATTTGATAAAATTGCTCCTAAGAAATGAATAGAACAATTATTACTACAATTGTTATTATTGTTATATTATTAGCAGGCGGTTATTATTTTTCTCAAAAAACGGAAAAACAAACGCAAAATGATCAGTCTCAAGTTGAATCTGAAACAACTGAAAAACAATCTTCCCCTCCACCTATGACAATAGACAAGAATAAAAAATACACGGCAATTCTAAAAACCTCAGATGGCGATATTACTATCGAGTTATACGCAGACAAAACACCTATTACAGTTAATAATTTCGTCACTCTTGCAAAAAAGAATTTTTATAACAATACAATT
>OBEQ011043015.1_pt1 | contig 15565 bp, 13 predicted proteins | sample 1670901 | NCBI WGS metagenome assembly OBEQ01 (sample SAMEA104232315, study PRJEB22302) | groundwater metagenome | biome: forest; feature: aquifer; material: groundwater | place: USA | collected 2011-08-07 | depth 5.4 m | reverse complement strand
TGGGGGAGGCTTCGGAGGGGGCCGCCGCGGGCCCTCCGACTTCCTAGTGGTGGCAGGTGACGCAGTCGAGCGGCGCCTTCGTCCCGCGCGTCCGGTTCTGCTCGCGATGGCACTCGATGCACCAGCCCATGCTGAGCTGCGGCGGGCGGGCGGGCGCGCCGACCAGGTTCTTCGCGTCGTTGACGAGGTTCGGGCCGCGGACGGCGGGGATCTGGTTGTAGGTCTGGATGGCCCCATGGCAGGTCTGGCAGGGCACTTCCGCCCGGATGTGCGGCTTGTGCGGGAAGTAGACGAACTCCGGCACCTTGAAGATGCGCACCCAGGGGATCGGCTCCTTGCGCTCCCAGTAGCCCTGCAGCCGCTTGACCTGGGGGTTCCCCTCCGCGGCCACGATCTTGTGGCACCCCATGCAGCGCTCCACCGACGGCAGGCCCGCGTACTGGGAACGCCGCGCGTCGGAGTGGCAGTACTGGCAGTTGATCCGGTACGCGCCCGCGTGGACGATGTGGCTGAACAGGATCGGCTGCTCCGGCGCGTTCGGCGGATAGATCGGCCCCACCGGCGTCTCGCCGGGCGCGAGCGCGGGGACGGCGAGCGTGCGGACGTAGGCGACGAGGTCGCCGATCTGGGCGTCGCTCAGGTACGCCGCGAAGGCCGGCATCAGCGGCGAGAGCCCGACCGCGGCGCCGCTCTTGGCGATGCTCAAGTGAATGAACTCGTCGGGCAGCGGGTTCATGAGCCGGCCGTCGGTGAGATTCCACGGCTTGATCGGCAGGCTCGCCGCGGACGGCCCGTCGCCCCGCCCCTCCGGCCCGTGGCACGCCGCGCAGTAGACATCGTACTCGGCCATGCCCCGCGGCGGGTTGGGGCCGCGGGCGACCGGGGTCGCGGCGCTCCAGCCGATCAGGACGCCGGCGACGAGCAGCACGGGAAGAGCAACGCGCGCGCGCACCCGCCCTAGTCTACTGCCAACGCAAGCGATGGCAAGCGCGCGCGGGCGCTGCTTCCCTCGACTCCAGCGACGCCCCGCTCCGCGGGGCTTGCCATACGGAACGTTCGCCTTCGGCTCACGACTTCTTCCGGCGCTCGTGGTCCTGCAGGCCCCGCTCCCACAGGTACTCGCTCTCCCCGAGGTGCTTGCCCACCCAGCGCGACAGGACGAAGAAGCAGTCGCTGAGCCGGTTGATGAACCGCAGCGGCGCCTCCCCGATCGGCTCCACCCGCGAGAGCGCGAGGACCTCGCGCTCCGCCCGGCGGCAGACCGTGCGGCACTGGTGCAGGAAGCCGCCGATCCGCCCGCCGCCCGGCAGCACGAAGGACTTCAGCGGCGCGAGGTCCTTCTGGCAGTGGTCCATCAGCTCCTCGAGCTGCTTGACCTCGGCGTCCCCGATGCGGTGCATGCCCTCGTAGACCGCGTCCTCGGGGGTGGCCAGCTCGCTCCCGAGGTCGAAGAGCTGGTTCTGGAGGCGGCGGAAGACCTCGTCGAGCCAGCGGTGCTTCTCCCCCTCGGCCAGGCGCTCCTCGTTGAAGACGCGGGCGAGCCCCAGCACCGAGTTCAGCTCGTCGACCGTTCCGTAGGCCTCGATCCGCGGCGAGTCCTTGGGCACGCGCTTGCCGCCGACGAGGGCGGTCGTCCCCTTGTCGCCCGTGCGGGTGTACACCCGCGTGATGCTGATCGGCATCGTGAGCCTCCCGGCCGGCCCGTCGTCCGGCCTGTTTTCTTCCTGATGTGGCGGCGAACAGTATACGGTGCGCCCAGGCATGTGGTGGGTCTACGTCCTCGAGTGCCGGGGCGGCCGGCTCTATACCGGGGCGACCTTGGATCTCCCCCGCCGGCTCGCCGCCCACGCGGCGGGGCGGGGCGGCCGCTTCACGCGGGCCTTCCCGCCCGTGCGCCTGCGGGCCGTCCGCGCGTGCGCGTCGCGCCGCGCCGCGCTCGCCCTCGAGGCGCGGATCAAGCGTCTCCCCGCCCGGTCGAAGATCGCCAGCCTCCGTCACCGCCACCAAGCCCTTGACCGGAGAACCCCCCGCGCCTAGTGTCGCCCAGAGTCCTCCACGTCTACACGCCGGCCTGGAGACGCCGATGCAGTGTCCGAGATGCGGCCGAGAGAACCGGGCGGGGGCACGCTTTTGTAACGGGTGCGGCCAGGGCCTCCCCGTTGGCGTTGAGTGCCCGGCGTGCGGAAAGTCGAACCCGCCGGAGAGCGCGTTCTGCGACGGGTGTGCACAGCCGCTCGCCGCGCGGGCGCCGGTGATCGGGCCTCCTCGCCTCGTCACGCCGCCCCACCTGGTCGAGAAGCTCCTGGCCGCGACGCGGACGCTCGACGACGAGCGCAAGCAGGTCACGATCCTCTTCGCTGACCTCAAGAGCTCGATGGAGCGTCCTCGACTTCGAGACCCGATTCCCCAGCGCCCTGTCACCGTGAGAGCGGCGACCGCAGTCCTCATCCTCTGGGCGTTCCGGGTCTGGGCGCAGCTCCACAAGGACCCGGCCGAAGACGGCTGGACGGGCCCATACGAATTCCGAGCCGACCTCGCCCGGCGCCAGTCTAGGGTTCGCTCTTGGTGCCCTTCGAGTCGAAGGGTGCTACCGCCACCAGCGACGGATTCGGCGGTAAGGGCGGTTGGCTCCACCGCAGCATGACCGGCAGGACGATCAGCGCGGCGCTCAACGTCGCGATCATCCCGAGCGTCAGGACCAGGCCGAGCCCGAAAATCCCGCGGTGGTCGGCGATCATGAGGCTGCCGAAGCCGACCACCGTCGTGAGCCCGTTGATGAGGACCGCCATCACGGGGCTGCGGGCGATCAGCGGCCCGCCGTATTCGCGGCCTTCCAGGTACCGCAGCACGACGTTGAGACCGAACTCGGCGCCGGCGCCGATGATCAGCGGGAGCCCGAACACGTTCCCGAGGTTGAACGGCTGCTTGAACGCCTGCATGAGTCCAAACGTCCACAGCGTCCCGAGGCCGAGCGGCAGCATCGCGAGCGCCGTCTCACGCCGGCGCCGGATGAGCAGCGCGCTCAGCAGGCCGACCAGAATGAAGGCGTAGACCGTGCCCTGCTTGTACGCCTTCTCCATGTACCGGATCGCCTCGAAGGTGATGATCGGCGTGCCGGTCACCTCCGGATCGACGCTCCGCAGCTCCGTCACGAAGCGCTCGGCGCCGGCCCGGTCCCAGACGTCCACCCCGGGGTGGATCTGCAACAAGAAGTGACCGCTCCGGCCGATGAACTTCCGCCGGAGCTCATCCGGCACGTCGGCCACCCTGACCGGGCGGGGATGGAGGTTTCGTTGGAGGCTGTGGAAGTTCTTCTCGAAGTCCCGATAGATCTGGTACTGCAGGTGAGTGAGCGCGGGCTCCGATACCTCAGGGTCGGTCCGCTTGAGCCTGGCGATGAGCGCCGCCACCTGGTCTCGGGCCGTGACGACCTTGTCGCGATCGGCGCCGCCCGCCGCTTCGGCCGCGGCGATATCGAAGCGCCGCTTGAGGCGCTCGAGCGCCTTGATGAGCCGGTCGATGTCGATCGGCTCCGGCGCGCCGACCCGGACCGGCGCCACGATCGGCGCGAAGCCGCGGATGATCTTCAGCTTGGCCTCCTGATCGGACGGAATGAGGAGGAGCGCGGAGTCCACGTCCGAGACGGACGGGAGGCGGTCGAATGCCGCCGCCTTCTCGCGCAGGTCCGCGAGCGATCCGGCGCTGGCCAGTGCGCTGAACCCGGAGCGCCCCGCCGTCAGGATGCGCTTCTCCCAGATCACCGATTCCGTCCCGGGCGCCTGGAGGTTCAACAAGTTGTAGTCGAAGTACATGCTCCGCATCGCGAGCAAGGAGAGCACGGTCACGATCGCCGCCATCGTCATCACGGTCTTCGGATAGCCGGTGAGGCGTTCGATGAACGGGACGCGAATCCGCTCGAGCCGGATCGCCCGCGGGACCGGACCCTGCCGGCGCCGGGCGCGCCGGCGATCGGCGAGCAGGATCAGGGCCGGGAAGAGCGTCATCATCGACAGCCAGGCGAGCAGGATCGACGTGCCCGCGATGAAGCCCAGCTCCTGGATGCCCCGGAAGTCGGTCAGCATCAACACGTAGAAGGTGCCCGCCGCGGTGAGGGCCCCGATCAGCATGCCGGGGCCGCTCCGCGTCGCCGTCGTCTCCAGCGCCTCCTGCAGGCTCCGGCCCAGAAAGCGCTCCTCGTCGTACCGGAACAGAAAATAGATGCCGTAGTCGATCCCGATGCCGACGACGATCGAGATGAACATCACCGAGAAGATCGACAGGTGCCCGACCACGAGCGTGATCACGCCCATCGACCAGCAGAGGCTCAGCGCCAGCGTGACGAGCATCAGGATCGGCGTGCCGACCCGGAGGAATGCCAGGACCAGCAGGCCAAGGGTGAGGGCGAAGGCCAGGATCGTCGCCCGCTTGCTGTCCCGGAAGGCGGCCACCATTTCGTCGTTCGAGAGCGCCGGCCCGCCGGTGACCCCGACGCTCACGTCCGGAAACTCGTCTCGCAGGCGAGCTGCCGTCGTCCTGAGCGCCTCGATGGCGTCCCGCGCCCCGGTGAAGCCGTCCGTCTTGCCGGTCCCCTCGGCGAGGATGAACAACAAGCGCTCATCATCGGACAGGAAGTAGCCGCCGTCCTCGGCCTGAGTGTCCACGGAGAACAGCGAGCCCCACGGCGATCGGTAGGGCTCCCGGCGATCGAGACGCCTCGACATCTGGCCGGTCAGGTTCGTCACGAACCGGAGATCGACGTCCTTGCTCTCATCACTCAGGCCGACGTCGAAGAAGTTCGAGACGAACGCATGCGCCACCTGCGTGTCGATGTTCTCGACGAGCTGATCGAGGGTCGGGCGCGCGGCAAACGACTCCAGGAACTCCTGGTAGTCGAAGATCTTGTCGCCGATCTCCCGGAGCTTCGCCATGGACAGGTAGAGAAGCGCTCGGCCCTCGAAACGTTTGGGGTCGGTGCGGTAGGCGACGCGCTCGAATGTGCCCGCGTAGTTCCTGAGCTCGTGCACGAAGCGGCTCGCGTACGCCTTCGCCTCGGCGAGGTTCTTGGCCTCGACGACGACGGCAATCTCGTCGGGATCGACGAAGTCCCTCGAGTACTCGTTGTAGCGCTGCACGTAGGCTCGACCGGGCGGCAGCAGATCCTTACCCGAGGTGATGAACGCGAGCTCTCGGAAGGAGTACGAGACGCCCGCGCCCGCCCCCAGCACGCTCAAGACGAGGGTGAGGACGGGGTGTGCGCAGGCGATGCGCACCAGCCAGCGAAGGGGCCGGCCGGTTCTCCACACGACACTCATCGTCGTCCCGGCGAGCTCACGACGTAGAACGCGACGCGCGTCCGATCAGGGCGACGAGGTCGAGGACATGCGAAACGGAGAGATTCACGTCCGGCCGCCGGCCGACCGCCCGAGCCCGGCGACGTCTTCTGTCGACGCGTCGACCGGTGCGCAGGCTCGGCCGACGCGATGTCATTCATGGCGTGGCCGCGCCGATCGGGACTCGACCCCGGCGGCGTCCACGCTCGAGGCAACGGAGGCCGGCCCCTCGTTGCGCTGACGCATCAGGGCGAAGACGACGAGTCCGATTCCGGCCCACGTCGCCTCGCGCAATCGCCTGACGAGGCCGAAGGACATCCCCGCGGCCGGGCCCAGCCCGAGGGCGGCGAACGTGACCACATAGCCGCCCTCGGCGGCTCCGAGGCTGGCCGGGATCACGAACGTCGCGAAGCGGACGGCCGTCCCGAACGCCTCGATGACCGTCGCGGTGGTCGGCTCCACGGCCACGCCGAGGAAGCGCAGGATCAGGTAGGCCTCGACGGACCCGAGCAGCCAGCCGACGAAGTGAAAGGCGATCGACAGAGCCAGACGGCGCGGTTCTTCACGGTAGAACCGCACCAGCCCCTCGTCCACGCGCCCGAGGATGCCCGTCCGCCCGACGCCGCCCACGCCGAACCGACCGAGCAGGCGTTCGCCTCGCCCGAGAACGCCGGATGTTTGCGAGAGTACGAATCCCGCCACCGCGACGACTTCGACGGCGACGAGCCACAGCATCCCGCGGAGAAGAGGCGAGCCCGACAGCATGGTCTGCCCCGCGAGGGCGACCCCGAGGAGGAGGAAGAGTCCCTGAGCGATCGTGATCGTGGTCTTGGCGACGACGACGGCCGGCACGCTCTCGTCGAGCGGCACCTGACGGCGGAGCAGCCAGACCTTCACGGGCTCGCCGCCGACGGCCGCCGTCGTCACGTTGAAGGCTTCGCCGGCGAGGCGGGCCGACAGCAACGTACGGAAGGCGACGCGATCGTGGAGAAAGGCGAACCGCCACCCGAGCGTGTCGAAGAGCGTGACGACCGAGATCGGAAAACACAGGACGACGACCAGTCGCCAGGAGAGCCGGGTGATCGACGAGAGGATCGCCAGGGGGTCGTTGCGGGCGATCAGAACGCCGAGCAGCGCCCCGCCGAGCACGAACAGCGCCAAGCGAAGATAGCGCACGCGTCGAATCCTCCCTCAGGGTCCTCGGTCGAAGCCGGACATCCGGCGTGTCCGACCGATCCAGAGCAGCAGCAAGAAGATCGGCGTCCCCACGGACGCCAGGGCCACGAACCACGCGGCCCGGCCCGCCGCCGCCAGCAGCACGATCAGATAGATGAAGTCACGATGGGACAGCCGTTCGGCCAAGCGACCGACCGCCGATGCCTCGGCATCGGGCGGCTCGTCGGCGAGGGTCTGCCGGAAGAGCGCGACCGCGGCCGCCAACGAGCTCGCGATCAGTAGCCCGCCGAGGAAGAGCGGCCACCCGGAGTGGATGGCGAGGCTCCAGCCGATCGCCATGGACGCGAACACCGCCACTTGCACCAGGTTGTCGCCCCAGTAATCCAGGATGGCGCCGCCTCGCGACTCCAGAAACTTGAGCCGCGCGAGCTCGCCGTCACACCCGTCCAGGATCGAGTGCGCGAGGAAGAGGAGGGCCCCCGGGAGCTGGTAGGCCGGCGATGCCGACAGGAAGAACGGGGCGCCGGCGAGCCCGATCGACACGCTGAGCAGGGTCATGGCGTTGGGCGTCACCCGCGTGGAGACCAGCTGCCGCGTGACCACCAGCGACAGTCGCCGCTCGACGTAACGCGACATCACTCCTTCGCCGCGCTTGACGAGACTCCGCAGCAGCCACCTTTCCGCATGGGAGACGTCGGCGGACGAGCGGAGCGGGAATCTTCCCGCCGGGTCGAAGGATCGATCGCTCGCGTCGAACATTCCCCGTAACGCCGCCACCAGCTCCCCCGCGCTCGTGCACCGCGCCGCCGCCGACAGGATCCGGCGCGGATCCTGGCTCTCGATAACCGCCACCATGGAGGCATCGACGTAGAGCGTTTCCTCATCGAGCGGCATCTCCAGAAGCGAACGCAGCCACTCCGACTGTGGAATGACATTGGCGGGAACCAAGACGATCCGTCGCCGTGAAAGCGGCGGAAGGAATTCGCCGGGGATCAGTGGGGCCGCCGCGGTTCCGGCAAGCGCGTTGTCTTTCGCCGAGAGGCCCTGCACCAGAATCTGCCCGAAGCCCGCCTGCGCGGCCGCCAGTACAACCCGGCGCACCAACGGAAGGCCGGCGACCACCGTCGCCGGACACACCGGATCGGTCCCGTCGCTCTCGGGCGGGACGACCACCAGGAGGCTTCCCGCCGACCGCTTGGCGACGGCCGCGGTCATCTTCAGAGCGAAGGCCACGCCGAGGGCGTTGGCGCCGGGAACGACGTCATCGGGAGCGGAAGCGTCTGGCCTCCTCGCCGACTCGACTCACGCGCCAAGGCCTCCAACGCGACGCAGAGCGACGCCTCCGCGAGATTCGCCCCGGCTTGCCGTGAATCCGTCATCTCGGCGACAAAATGGTTCGCCACGGGTTCAAACCAGTCCGCGTGATGGGAGCCATCGGAGAGGGGGGAAGAGAACGACCAGTGCCGATCGCGCCCCCGCCCGGCCCGCTTCACGATCAACGTATCATCGCGGAGTTCCACCCTGCCCTTCGTCCCGGCGAGCTCTGCCCAGTTCCGTCTCACGTCGGAGGCCCAGGTGAGCAGGACGTCGGCCGTGGCCCGGGGGAATGTCAGCTTGACCGTCGCGGTATCCTCGACCGGCCAACCGGCGTGCCGGCGCGTCTCGAGCCTCGCGCTCACCGACGTCGGCCGCGCCCCGAGCCAGCGCTGGAGAATGTAGAAGACGTGCCAGCCGTGATCGGTGAGGACTCCGCCGCCGGCGACGGCCGGATCGACGCGCCAGTTGCTGGAGTGTCCATCGCGGGCGGCCGCCGGGCCGGTTCTGAAAGTATGCCAGACGACCTTTGTCACCTCGCCGATCTCGCCGCGCCGAAGCACCTCCCAGATCTGTCGGACCATCGGCGCATGGTGCCAGTTGTGAACCGTATGGAGCACGCGGTGGGTCGCGGCGGCGAGCCGGGCCACCGAGCGGAACTCGTCGAGGGAGCAGACCAGCGGTTTCTCGCACAGAACGTGCACACCCCGCCCGAGAGCCCGTCGGATCAACGGGGCATGGCTCGCGGGCGGCGTGCAAATGTCGGCGAAGTCCACCGGCGCGTCGGCCAGCAGCTCCTCGACGGAATCGTACCAGCGGGCCCCCGGCAGCCTCGCCTCGCACTCGGCGCGCCGCGTCGGCAGGGCGTCGGTCACCGCGATGATCTCTACGTCGCGGCAGCGCAACCAGCCGGGCACATGTCCGTGCAAGGCGACATTGCCGAGACCGATGATCGCTCCTCGAAGCATTCCTACCGAAGCCCGTGCTCCCGAACGACGGTCCCCAGGGCCTCGTCGAGGATGGCGAGCCCCGCGAGCGCGGCGTCTTCGGTGATGACCAGCGGGGGATTGATCCGGATTACATTCGAATACGCCATCGCGACAAGGCCCCGCCCGAGGCACTCCTGATAGAGCGCCTGGGTCACGGTCTTCCCCAGAGGCTCCTTCGTCCCTCGGTCCCGCACGAGCTCGATCCCGAGCATCAGGCCCTTCCCCCTCACTTCCCCCACGCAGCGATACTTTTCCTTCAGCGCGTGGAGCCCCGCGAGCATGACCTTGCCCACGCGCTCGGCATTCTTGACCAGGCCCTCCTCGAGGATGATCTCGAGCGCGGCGAGGGAGGCGGCGGCGGCGAGCGGGTTGCCCCCGTAGCTCGACGAGCTGGCGCTCGGGTTGGACCATGGTTTCCGGGCCGTGATCTCGTCGGTGGAGATCACGGCGCTCGCGGGAAAGCCGCCGCCCATCCCCTTCCCGATCGTCATGACGTCGGGAATGACCCCGTCGTGGTCACAACCCCACATGGCTCCCGTCCGCCCAAAGCCCGTCAGCATCTCGTCCACGATCAGCAAGGCGTCGTGGTCCCGGGCGACCGCCTGCACCGCCTTGAGGAACCCTTCCGGCGGGACCACGTTGCCCGCCGTCCCCTGGATCGGCTCGACGAGAATCGCGGCGATCTCGCCCCCCGTCTGATACCGGATGACGTCCCGCAAGTACTCGGCGCACGCGATCCCGCACTCCGGGTAGCGCAGCTTGAGCGGGCAGCGATAGCAGTCGGCGTACGGGGACAGGTACTGGCCCGGCAGGAAAGGGCCCAGCCGGTGCTTGAACTCGCTTCCCAGGAGCCCCAGGACCCCGCCGGTCTTACCGTGGAACCCGCCCCAGAATGCGATGACCTCGTGCTTGCCGGTGGCCGCCTTGGCCAGCCGCAAGGCCGCCTCGACGGCCTCGGCGCCGCCGGAGAACATCTGGATACGCGTCAGTCCGGCCGGCGTCGTCGTGGCCAGGAGCTCGAGGAAGCGGGCGCGCGTCTCCGTGGTGAAGCTGCCGAACGTCAATCGTTCGACCTGCCGCTTCAGGGCTTCGACGTAACGCGGATGGCAGTGGCCGATGCTGCCCACGCCGATACCGGCGAGGAAATCGATGTACTGGTTGCCGTCCTCGTCGATGAGCGTGCACCCCGTGCCGCGGGCCATCGCGAGCCCGGAGTACAGGGCGAAGGACTGAAGGCCCGGCGCAATGTGCCGCTGCTCTCGGGCGACGATCTCTTGCGATCGCGGACCGGGAGCAGACCGCTTTGTCACCGGAGCACCCCCGAAAAGCGGAGCGCCAGGTACGAAGCGATGCGTTCCGCGGCCTCATCGCGGTAGAGCGCGAAGCTCGGCCAGGCGTTGAGGTCGAGCAGCACGAACCGCTCCGGTGCCGTGACAAGGGCATCCCCGCCGTACACCTCGAGACCGAGGGCCGCCGCCGCTCGTCGCGCCAGCCCGGAGATCTGCGTAGGATCGAACGGGTGCCCGACCATGGCCTGCTCCTCGTGATAGAAGCAGCGGAACCAGGGCGGCTCACCCGGCCGCCCGCAGCCCGTGCCCACACCATAGAATTTGACGAGATCCCCCTCCAGGTGCGGCTGGATCACGGCACCGGGGATCCGACGCTGGGCGAGGCCGCGGAGGGCCTCGTCGACGGCGTCTTCGGTCGGAGCGAACACCACGTCGCCGGATTGGGTGTTGTGGACGTCGGCGCGCTTCACCCAGACGGGCACGGGATAGGGGCCGTTCGCCTCCGCCGTCGGCACGATCCGGCTCTCGACGAAGGGCACGTTGGCCTCCTCGAGCTGCGCGATCATCCGCTCTCGGTACGTGTTCAGCACCGCCAACGGACTGTTCACCTGAGGCACACCGCTCGCCTCCCAGGCCCGGAGCTGGCGGAGGATGTCCGCGCGCTCGCACATCAGGAAGGCGCACGGCGGCGGAGCGTCGAAGGGCTCGATCTCCTCCGGACGTTTGAGCACCACCTGGAAGCCGTTGGCCTCGAGATGCTTCCCGGTCAGGCGCAGGATCTCCGCGTCGTCACTCTCTCGGCCCGGTGAATGGGTCCGCTCTCGAAAGATGCCCCAGCAGGGCGAACCGCTCACACCACACCTCCCAGGCGGGGTGATGAGTCCATCGCGGCGAGGGCCAGGGCTTCGGCGAGAGCCCGGTCCTCGGCCCGATCCACGTCCACGACGGTCTGGATGATCTCGCCGTACAGTGGCTCCCCGCTCCGGAACAGCCATGTCAAGAATTCTCTCAGTCGCCCCAGCTCGGATGGAGCTCGCATCGTCCGGACGTGCTCCGGCACCAGATACATCCCCGCGGTGACCAGCTCTCCGGAGCGCTCCCCGAGCTGCGTGACGCGGCCGGCCCCGTCGAGGCCGACCCACAACGGGTTCTCGTCGGCGAGGAGCGGGGTCGCGGCCAGCACCGTGGCCTCGGGCGGACGGTGCGAGGCGGCCTCGACGAATCGCACGAAGTCGGCCTCCCCACACCACGCATCGACGGTCGAGATCACCATGCGGCCCACCGGGTGACGGGCGGCCACCTCCATGAAGCTCTCGAGGGACGAGCCGGTGCTCTTCACGATGAACTCGGGGGCGAGGTGGGGGAAGCGCGACCGGATCCACTCCACGCAGTCGCGCGCCTGCTCGTTCACGATGATGGTCAGCGACGTGATGTGGGCCGCGAGGAAGTTTCGAATCACCAGCTCGATCAGTGGCACGCCGGCGACGGGAACCAGCGGCTTCGGCACCGTCCACCCCGCGCGCCGCAGGCGGCGGCCTTCGCCGGCGGCGATGATCCCGCCCCCGAGGGGAGCCTCACCCGTCACAGGAGCCCCTCCAGCTCCTGCAGGGAAGCAATCACGCGGTCGCCCCGGCAGCAAGGCTCCGCTGTCCGGTCCGTGCGGCCGGCGAGCCAGATGTGGCACATGCCGGTCTCCCGCGCGCCCGCCATGTCGCGTGACAAGGAATCGCCCACGAACGTCGCGTCTGCTGGCGTCACGCCGATCTCCTCGACGGCACGGCGGAATATGCGGGTGTCCGGCTTCCGGTACCCGACCCGGCCCGAGTCTATGATGACGCTGAAGAGCCGGCGGATTCCGGTCTCCTCGCAGACGGTGGCAAGATTCCCGTAGAAGTTGGAGACGATTCCCAGGCGGTAGCGACCGCCGAGTCGCGACAACAGCGGCATGTTGCCTCGGAGTGTTTCCATCGCATCCTCGACGAAACGTCGCGCGATGCGGTCGACCAGCGCGTCATTATGAGGGAGCCCCATGGCCTCCGCAATCCCGGCGACGAGACGAAAGACCGTGTCGCGAAACGACAAAGTCCGAGGAACGGCCCCCACGAGCTCGTCGTCCACCGCGTAGAAAAGGCGGTCGAATCGCTCGGGCGCCATCATGACGCCCTCGGCCAGGTACAGACGGAGAAATCGGTCCTTCCAGGTGAGACCGTCGGCGTCCAGGGTGCCGCCGAAGTCGAAGAGCACCGCCGCCTCCACCGCGCACCCGCCGAGAAGGGCCACCGATGATCCTTTCGTGCTCGCTCTTGCCCGCGTGATCTTAGCAGGAAGGGCGCTCTACATTGCCCACAATCCTCCTTCCGCATCAGGCGTAGCTGAGGTCCTGCCCGCCGGCGACAGCATGACGCGCCGCGGAGACCCGCCGCGCGCGGTCGAACGACCAGTATGCTTCGAAGGTCCCCAACGTCTGGGGCAGCGAGAACTCCTACGTCGACCTCAGATAGCCGAAGCTCCCGCCTTCGGTGCGGCCTCACGGTAGATCTCGGCCACGCAGTGGAAGGTCCGCGAGGGTCCCCCGCCCTGCCGAATCATCTCCTCATGGAGGCGGCGGAGATCCCGCTCGGTGTCGACATCGACCCAGGACGGCAACAGGTGCACGCGGAGATCGAGAACACGCGCGTTCTCGGGCACTTGTTCGGTGCTCCACGGAATCCCTTCGAACAGCCCCGGGTGCGGCCGGCGCGTCCCGATCAGGTAGTAGCCGCCGTCCTCGCACGGGCCGAGCACCACGTCGGCGCGGTCCTCACCGAGCACGGCGGCCGCCTCGCGGACGTACGCCAAGGGGAGCGTCGGGCTGTCGCTGTCGACGGCGATCGCCCACGGGTGCTCGCGGGCGAGCAGCCACGCGAGGAGAGTGGACAGCCGCTCCCCGAGGTCCGCGCCCTCCTGCGGCACGAGCGTGAACGCCGGCGGCACCAGCGGCTGCACGGTCCAGCGCGCGTCGCGGGGCGCATAGGCGAGCACGCGATCGATGCCGCGGACCGCCGCGAGCGCGTCGAGCCGGCCGAGCAGGAAGCACCAGGCGAGCCGGATCGCCCCGTCCACATCCAGCGCCTGATGGAGGCGCGACTTGACCGGCACCCGAGCCGGGCGCGCGCCTCCGCCAGCGCGCGGCGGTCTCCCGCGGTCTCGATCACCGCGACTGCCTCCCGCGTCAGCTCGAGGCCGCGTGGCCAGCAGCAGAGCCGATACGAAGCGCTTCATCTGGTCCTCCTCTCGCAGGGTCGGTTTCACAGCGGGAACCTTGGCGCGGCCGCGGTGGACGCGCGAGAGGGCGCGGACGCCGAAGGGCGCCAGCAGCTCCGCCTCGTCCAGCATGTAGCGAATTAGGCGCGGCCGCCGGTCGCGGGTGACGATCGAGAGGAGCCGGCGCTCCCCGCGGCCCGGCGCGTCCGCCGCATCGACGTGCTCGCCCCAGCGCTTCCGGTGGGCCGTTCGCTGCCGGGCCTCTTCGGGTCGGCGGTGCTCGGCGGTCATGGTGCTCGTGAGACACGGCCGGGCGCTGCCGGGGTGCGCGGGGAGCGACGCCGGACCCCGGCGGCGCCGCGCACCGCCGGCGAATCGCGCTCCACTCCACTCCGCTCCGGCGAGAGGTCCTCGAGTCACGAGGACCGCCCCGCCGGCACCGCGTGCCGGCAGAGCAATGCTGTATGCTGATGCACTCATGCCCACGCAAGGAGGACCGAGATGGCGACCACGCTCACGGTGAACGAGAAACAGATGACAGTGGACGTAGACCCGGGCACGCCGCTGCTCTGGGTCCTGCGGGAGGACCTGCAACTCACCGGCACCAAGTACGGCTGCGGGATCGCGGTCTGTGGCGCCTGCACCGTGCACCTCGACGGCGCGCCCGTCCGCTCCTGTGTGACCCCCCCCTCGGCGGCCGCGGGCAAGCGCGTGACCACGATCGAAGGGCTCTCGGCCCGCACCGATCACCCCGTCCAGCAGGCCTGGATCGAGATCGACGTCGCCCAGTGCGGCTACTGCCAGCCCGGGCAGATCATGTCGGCGGCGGCCCTCCTCGCCCGGAAGGGGACGCCGACCGACGCCGACATCGACGACGCGATGGCCGGCAACATCTGTCGCTGCGGAACCTATCAGCGGATCCGGGCCGCCATCCATCGGGCGGCCGCGATCGCCGGCGGAGGTGCGCGATGAGCACCCTGGTGACCCGACGCGCGGTTCTCAAGGGCGGCCTGGCGGTCGGCGCCGGGCTGGCCATCGGCCTTCGTATTCCCATCGGCGGAACGGACGTGGTCGGCGCCGCCGGGGTCCTGGCGCCGAACCAGTGGCTCTCGATCGACGCCGACGGCATCGTGACGATCGTCAACTCGGTGCCCGAGATGGGGCAGGGATCGCTCACCACGATGCCGATGATCATCGCCGACGAGCTGGACGCCGACCTCGCCAAGATCCGGGTCGAGCAGGCGCCGGCGAATCCCAAGCTCTACGCCAACCCGGTGACGGGCGCGCAGTCGTACGGCGGCAGCCGGGGCGTCCGCGACCACCTGCAGACGTGGCGCAAGGCGGGCGCGGCCGGCCGCCAGATGCTCATGGAGGCCGCGGCCAAGGAGTGGGGCGTGCCCCTGGGCGAGGTCGACACCGAGCCCGGCGCCGTCGTGCATGCGCCCACCGGCCGCAAGCTGCTCTACGGCGAGCTGGTCGACAAGGCGGCGCAACTCCCGGTGCCCAAGGAACCCAAACTCAAGACCCCGGAGCAGTTCCGTTACATCGGCAAGCGCGTACCCCGGCGGGACATGCGCGCCAAGGTGAACGGCTCGGCCCGGTACGGCATCGACGTCAAGGTGCCCGGCATGCTGGTGGCGTCGATCGAACGATGCCCGGTGCTGGGCGGCAAGGTGCAGAGCTTCGACGCGACCGCGGCCAAGGCCGTGAAGGGCGTGCGGCACGTCGTGGAGGTCTCGAGCGGCGTCGCCGTGGTGGCCGACTCGTTCTGGGCGGCGCTGAACGGACGGAAGGCGCTCACGGTGACCTGGGACGAGGGGGCGCTCGCCCGGCTCAGCAGCGCCCGGATCATGCAGGAGTACGAGGCACTGGGGAAGCAGCCGGGCCGCGTCATCCGCAAGGACGGGGACGGCGAGCAGGCGTTATCCGCCGGCGGGAGGAGGACGGAAGCGGTGTACCAGGTGCCCTTCCTGGAGCACGCCTGCATGGAGCCGATGAACGCCACGGCCCACGTCCGGCCGGATGCCTGCGAGATCTGGGCGCCGACGCAGAACCCCGGCGGCACGCAGGCGACGGCCGCCGAGCTCACCAATCTGCCGCCGGAGAAGGTCACGGTCCACACGACACTGCTCGGCGGCGGCTTCGGGCGCCGGGGCGAGGTCGACTTCATCGTCGACGCCGTCGAGACGGCCAAGGCCGCCGGCGTTCCCGCGAAGGTCGGCTG
>OBEQ010191689.1_pt1 | contig 15565 bp, 23 predicted proteins | sample 1670901 | NCBI WGS metagenome assembly OBEQ01 (sample SAMEA104232315, study PRJEB22302) | groundwater metagenome | biome: forest; feature: aquifer; material: groundwater | place: USA | collected 2011-08-07 | depth 5.4 m | reverse complement strand
TTTTCCAGTTTTACTGGAATTTCATGAAACCAATCAAAGAAAAGCTGACACCAGCAATTATGGAGCGGCAAGCTACAAAAATATGGACGTGGGGAAACTTTTTGCATACAAAATTAAAGTATCTTTAATGGGACACTACCTACTTTTCTTTTATTTCTTCCAATGTTTTTTCAGAAAACCTTCAAAGTCTTTCAATTCTTTCTTCGTATTGAAATAGACCAAATGCTTCTTTTTCTTGGTGACAAGATAACCACCTAAGAAAACGTGATCCAATTTGTGTCGTTGGATATCTTTTAATGGAACTTTTTCCGTCTTTGTCTTGAAACGCGTCTTTCGCGTTACTTCAAAATGAGTTGGAGTAAGGTGATACTTTTCTTCGACTAAGCGGATGAGCTGGGTGACATAACTCAATACAATATAGATTCCCACAAAGACAATGGTAAACAGCAACGAAAAAGAGACAGTGTTAAACTGTAAATAGGTTAACAGCAGTACTCCCAACGCAATGATTCCTATTGTTATAATCTCAATGCGCAAGAACTGTATCTTTTTCTGAGGAAAAACCCATTCTAGTGTCATTTTTTTACTCCATCATTGGTGCTTTGGTCATACTTATTAACGAGGCAATAAACATCGCGATAAAGACGATCATGAACGCAATCCCATAATTTTGACTCGCAGGATAGACTAAATAGACTGTAATAAAGAAGCCGAGAATAGAGAACGCCATAAAACTTCCTTTCAACGGTGTGGCATGCCACTTCTGCGGTTCTTTTTTGGAAGAAACTTTTTTTTGCGTATGCTTGCGCTTGGCCATTGTATAACCTCTTTTAAGGAATAAAGAATTTCTTTTAGTTTATAAACTTTGTTACCTGCTTAATGGCTTGTTCCCGCTTCGTTTGATGTTCTCTCAAAAACATTGTCATCTTTTCAATCAAAATTTGTTTCAATTCTCCACTCAACATTTTCCCCGACTTGTAATCTTTGTAAATCTGTTGCAATTTTGCATCATCCGGTTCAAAACCATAGAGCAACATCTGGTACGCCACATCAATATCAGGATTTCCGCCTTTGGCGCGATGTTCTTCAATCGTTGGCTGTCCGCCCGAAAAGGCATACTTCTTGATCTTCATCGCCGCTTCTTCCGGAGAATCTGTTAATGCAATATACGATGTGGGATCAGAGGAAGACATCTTTCCTCCTTTCAATCCCGGTAAAAACTTGTGATACGTTGAGCTCAGTTGCGTAAATTGAAACTCTTTGATTCGCTGTGAGACATCTCGTGCCAATCGCAAGTGTGGATCTTGATCCGCTCCCACTGGAACAATCACCGGACAAGGACCTCCTTCAAATTCCAATAATTGTGGATGAAGCATATCAGCTGCCTGCAACAACGAAGAAGTCATTTTGCCCGGTGAGATCTCTCCATAAATCGCTTTGAATTCATTAAACGTGGCGTGGCGTGCGAGCATCGCCGCTAAACTGTAGTAGGCGCTCGCTTTTCTTCCATCTGTTGAACGCTTTGATTGAAAATAAAAATCACACTTCTTGAGATCGAGACCAAGAGCTACATAATTAGTAAGATATTCTTTCACCGCTGTTTCGTGTAATTCTTTTAAATCAGGATTGCGTGAATTGTACGCTTCCACATCCGCCACCGTAAGATAAATCTTCGCCCCTAATTTTTGATAGAAGATTAATTGGTCTGCCACCATCTTGTGACCAAAATGAAACTTACCGCTAGGCATTAAACCAGTCATCACCACAAACGGTTTTTTATTCTTAATCGCCGTCGTAATCCGCTCAAAATCGCGATGGGCAAAAATAAGATTTCTCCGAAACAGAACCATCTCTTTGAACTCTTTAGGCAGTGTTGGGAACGGTTGAAGTCCAAACTCTTTCATCAGTCTTTCATAATCAACTTCACCTTTCACTTCCCAAGGGGTTACAGTGTGCGTCATAATCTAGATAGAATACGGGATGGTTTATAACGTTTTCTTAAGATCAAGTTTGAACTCAGAAACTACTCTTTCCACAATCCTCTTCAAATTCTCAATATCCTCTTTGTTGTAGTCAATTAACAGTTCTAAATACTCTCTATCACCAGACGCATGAAATGCTTTCCACAGTTCGACGGGATTGCCATAGAGATGGTTTGGTCTCTTCAAATCTAACATCTTCTCCACTTCTTTCAAACCGCCTTTTAGTCCAAGGTTGACACACAGCGGTTTAAGATCAATGTGGGGAATACTAATGGCTACCCCTAACTCTTTTTTTAACTTCGGCAGATCAAATGCTCCACCATTAAACGTAACAAGAATTTTGAACTGTTGCAACTGCTTCTCTAATAACTCTTTTTCCAGATTAAATCCTTTAACAAACGTGTTGGTGGTATAATAATTAGAAATCCCCACCACCGTAATCCTACCTGAGGAATCCGTTTCAATATCGAGATAGGCACATTCTTCGTTAAAAGAATCGTATAATCGCCACATTTCAACAGAGGGCAATTTTCCCACAAAATAACTGCTATTATTCTCCAATAACGCCTGTTGCGCTTCTCGAATTTTGCGATCATAGTATTGTTTTCGTACTGAAGAGAAGCCTTTAACTTCTTTTTGTTGAAGAAAATCCTGCCAATCTTTAATTCCTTGCTTCCAAATATTTTCTTCTCCTTTACGTTTAATCTTCTCGAGGAAAATGAACGAGTTTTTGATCATTGATTGTTTCGGAATATTTCTTCTTTAAATAAGTTTTTTATTTTTTTTTCGTTGCCGGAACGAAATCATACCACTCTGGCTGAAGTAGAGCACAAGATGGAAAAGTATCATCATTTTGATATCCTATTCCCGAAGTTCTATCTTTGTACACTACTAAAATAGCGGGGTTATCTTTCCATTGCTCCGCTCTCGCCTCGGCGTATTCTAGTGCTAACTTTGCATGTTCTGTTAGATAAACCGGAAAATCACCGTCGTGTCGATAAACACCATATCTTCGCACCATTTCTAGATGATACTCTTCTGTTGTTCCGTGAAATAATAATTCTTCAACCATTCCTACAACTCCACCACAATCTTCTTATTCTTCAAATCTACTGATTTGATCTTCTTCTCTTTCTTTAATTCAACCGCAATATCTTTCCAATCCGTCGTCTTGCGCAAATCTTTAACAATCGTCAATAATCTCTGCAGCGGGGCGTAGTTCTCATACACCACCTCTCCTTTTCGCGTATTCAACACAATATTCTCTTCCTGTTTCTGAATCGCTTCATTCTGTGCCTCAATCATCCTCAATAATGTCTTGATCTTTTGTTCGTACGGTGATTTCTTTTGATAAGGATTAAGGGTGGCAATCGCTTCATTATAACTCTCGACAACTTTCAGTTCGGTCCTTCCCATTAATGGAAATGGCGTAATCTCTTCGCCGTAAAAATAGCCCTTAGGCTTTTCAATTAAATTCAGAAAAGAATGAATCGCAGTACAAACTTTCTTAACCTCTTCTTTAGACAATTCTTTTGGTTTGTTCTCTTTATCGACTCCTGCCCGAGTACACGCTTCCTCGGCATACGAACCACCCAAACCAATTTCTGTTGCCAAAGCCGTTGCCAGATTCCTCTTCTCACTTTTTCCCAGAATATCACCCAACTCTTTTTCTGTCAGTTTCTTCCAATTAACTCCCGTCGCCGGGAAAAGATATTTCTCTCCTGGCTTTACGACTCGATCTTTCCAGATCTGCCTCTCTAACGCAGTAATGATCTCCCCTTTGTTATCTGTCAACACAATATTTCCTTTAGAAAATAATTCAATCATCAGCGAAAATTTATCTTCCTTCTCCAGTTCAAAAATAATAATCCGTTCGGCGTCTTTTTGCCAGACATCTTTGACAAAGGCATTGCTCAAATACTTGCGCAGCTGCATACAGAATCCACTCGGCTTGAGCGGTGTTTCTTCTTTAATGGGAATGGAACAGATAAACTTTCCCGGCACGATCTTGAGCAATTGCTTACCCCTATTTGGGACATGAAATTGGAACAACAATTCCTGTTCTTCTTGGTGATAAATCTGCGTTAGCTTGCTTTTCTTGAGAAATTGTAATTCCTCCAACAGCGCCGCCAGTTCCAATGAAGAGATCGATTTTTTAACCATTTCTCCAACAATAGCATTGCTTTTTAAATAACTTTTTATAGCAGAACGAGAATTAACCAGTACTATGTTTTATTCCGTTGCTCGCTGTCCCCATTGTACTGCTTTTCAGATGTTTCAGTTCTCAGCTATTCCTCAAGCCGTCTTTCGCTGTGTGACTTGCTCTAAACAGACTAAAGTCCATAAAGCTGATGGGACACTATTAACGTTGTATGGCATCTTTGACCATCCCGCTCGGGCATCAGAGCGTTGTCAAGAATTAAAAGCCGGGCCATTGGAAGAGTTTAAGAGTGCGGGGAAACAATAAATCATATCATTTTATATTCTCAAAGATATTCTCCAAAATATGTTTAAGTGGTACGGCTACCTGGGGATTATCTTCATTCTCTTGGGAGAACTATTAATGTTTTATAGAATTGAACCATTTTCAACATATTTATTTTTCCTCTTGTTGTGGGTAGGTTATATTTTTGTAATTGATGCTTTTGTACGTTTGCGCAAGGGCACATCTCGTCTAACATCTCCTCAAGATTTTTGGTTACTATTTTTGTATTCTGCCATCTTCTGGTGGTTTTATGAGTTGTTAAATATTTTTGTTCAAAATTGGCGTTACGAAGGTGTGGGAGAACCAGTATGGTTAATGTTTACTCTTGCTTTCTCAACCGTGTTACCGGCTGTGCTTGAAACGAGTGACTTACTCTCTTCTTTCTCGTTCTTTAACAGATTTAAATTTAAAATGAAGATAACGTCTAGAAAGATATCTTTCTTTGTGTTAATTGGTCTGCTTTGTTTAATTTTACCTTTTGTTCTTCCCATTTATACTTATCCCTTAGTCTGGGTAAGTATGTTTTTTTTATTAGATCCTATTAACTATCTCAACAAAGGAACATCAATCCTCGCGGAATTTAAAAAAGGAAAAGCAAAACTTTTCTTAACATTAATGTTTGGCAGCCTCATTTGCGGTTTCTTGTGGGAGTTTTGGAACTATTGGGCTCCCGCAAAATGGTATTACGACGTTCCTTTTGTAGGGATGTGGAAAATTTTTGAGATGCCGATCCTAGGATTCTTGGGTTATCTCCCATTCGGCTTATCTTTATTTGCATTATATCAATTCACGTTGACTTTGATGGAGAAAAATAAATAATTTAGAAGTCTTCTATCTTCCCGCATCTTTCCATAAAAATTCCTGTGCTTTACGGACATAGGATCTTTCTGGACTATCTGGCTCTGTTAAATGAGTGGCGTACTCAAACGCTCTTACATTAAATTTAGGATCACTCATTATCTGGTCGATTAATTTTTCCTCTGCTATTTCTTCTCCCATCCAATAGGATGCAAGAACTGTTGCTGCTTCGGAATTGAATTTCATTCTCTTTTTTGGGGGGGGATGCTCGATTGGATATTGTTCTCTGATTCTTGCCCATTCATCTTCGCGTTGCTGATAAAACCTGGAAGTATCTTGCATTTTTCCTGCATAAGAACGCTCAATTCTTCTAATTTTTTGTTCGAGTGGGGCAACTTTTTGGCGCATTTCAGTTCCGAGACGTTCATTTTCCCTCTCTGCGAAACTCTCTGATTCTCCAATAACTTGCAATTCACTATCCCATCCATCTGGCAATCTCATAAATCTTCTCTAAGAAACCAAACTTAAATAGTTTATGGAACTAAAAAATAAGCGCCCGGAGGGACATTCAGAACCGCTGAATTCCGAATTCAGCTTACTGTTCTCTCGAACCCTCGAATGATCGCTGTCTTCTGGTCATTGCTTCACGAGAAGCTCATCATAGCTGATCTGCAGGCGATTGCTTTAGCCGCTTAGCCACGGGCGCTTAAAGCTCTTTGGTAATAGATGCTTTATATAATTTTCTAAGAATTCTCCTCACTTTCCATTCTTCACTCTTTTCAGATAATCTTTAGCCGTCAAATCATACATCATTTCATCCACAAAACGATTATTAATGTAATTATATTCACGGCGAATGCCAATCCTCTTGAATCCGCCTTTCTTTAAAATCTTTATCGAAGCAAGATTGTCCACTGCTGCCGTGGCTGATAAACTATTAAGATGGAGTCGTTTAAATCCGTAGTGTAGCAGCGCGTTGACAATTTCTCTCCCGTATCCCTTACCCCAATTTTCTCTTCCACCAATCAGAAAGAAAATTTCTCCTCGTTTGTCTTCGAAGAAGATATCATCAATCCCAGCGTGGCCAATCGGTTCGTCTTGTCCTTTGACATAGACCATAAACAGGCGCTCGTAGAACGGATCAACATTTTTAATCTCTTTTCGCACGCTTCTTAACGTATGGCGATGGCAGCGAACTAACGGGCTCATATAGCGCGTATTTCGTTTATCGTTTAACCAGTGGACGAGAATTCGCGCGTCTTTTAACCTAACCTTGCGAAGAAAGATATTGTTCACATTAGATATATTCCATTTTCTATTTAAATAAGTTTCTCTTTCACTCACTTAAAATAAAGTTTACAGCTTTATTTTTGTGCAGAAATGCACAACATTAACTGGAGATCTCATTTTTGCATTTCTTGCACCGTAACCTATATAAATCCGTGAAATATCATTTTAGAAAAGAGGTTAAATCGTGGTTTTAGAACATCTATTCCCTGAAGATTGGTTAGAACGTCGTGGTGTTTATGCGTTTATTTTAGGGGTAGTGTATGCTATTGTGGGGGTCTTAATCGCCTCTGTTCTCTTTCCTAAAGATCCTGCCCTCGTTGGTGTGGCGCTAACTTCTCTGCTTCTTCTTCCCGAAATGTATAAGATTTTTTCTATTGAAGAAAGAAAACAGAGCCTAGAACAAAAAACAACCTTTCTATCATTGTGGAAAGATGATATTGATCTCGTCAGAATTTACACCTTTCTCTTTCTTGGCATAATCCTCGTTTACTCCGTGGGCACAATTCTCCTTCCGAGCATCCAGACCAACAGTCTATTTAAAGAACAACTTGCCATTCGTTTTGGTGGAGAGATGTCGGGAAACGCCATTGCTTCTGGAAATTCCATTACAGGGGGTCTTTTTGACAGCGCTCTGTTCATCGAATTATTAAGCAATAATCTTCTCGTTCTTATTGCCTGTTTCATCATGGCGTTGTTGACCGGAGATGGGGCAATCTTTCTCATCATCTGGAACGGTTCAGTGTGGGGGACGATCTTTGGCATCACTGCTAAAAATGCCGCCACATTCTCGGGAGCAAACGTGATCTATCTCTTTGCTCTTGTCATGCTCATCGTCTTTCCCCACATGATCATCGAGGGAATGTCCTATTTCCTCGCAGCCATCGCCGGAACAGTTATCTCTAAAGATGTCATCCTCGAGAAATTTGCCTCTGACCGCTTCTTTAGAGTCTTTGGTCTCAACCTCTATCTTGTTGTCATCGCTCTGCTTTTCCTCATTCTTGGTGCGGTTGTCGAGGCATTTGTTCTTGATAACGTTACGATTTATAGTGATATTGTCCGGCAGAGTTTATTGGTTTAGGGATATTTTAGATTAAGAGTTGTAGATGTAGAAAATCGAGAAAGATACTCTCTAGTTCTTCTACGGCCAAATAATATCTATTCAAATACTTTATCCAATGCTTTAAGAAATGTTGGTAAAGTCTTTGGCTGTCCCATATCAATCCTAATGTATTTATCTGGGATATGTAATTGACTACCAGACTTAACAATATAACCTTCTTTTTCTAATCTCTGTCTACATTCTTCTCCTGAGATTGATGATAATTCTAAGAGGGCAAAGTTTGAGATTGAGGGGTGATAAGTAACATCTGTTCTTGTTTTTGATCTCTGCAGAATCTCATTTGATTCTCTATTTCTACGAATTATTTCTGCTGTAATCTGTCCCTCATCTAACATCCCCATTACAGTTTCCATCCCTCGGACATGGGGTGCATGTACATAAGGGTGGATCAAATCAACAGTCGCTTTTTGAAAACTAACGAAATAGCCTACGCGATCTCTAACCAGACCGAGTGATTTTGAGAATGAGTTCACTAAGACAATATCTTTATCACCAAATTTCTCCTGTAGTCCAGAACTACAGTATTTCTCTGGATGAACAAGAGTACAATCAATAATCACCCTAGTACCACCAACATGCGCTAGGATTTCTTCTAGTTCTTTTTGAGGTAGGAGATTTCCTGTTGGATTGTTTGGTATTGAAAGATAAAAAATACTTGGTTGTGTTTCTAATTCTTTGATAACCTCTTTAGTTGGATACAAAATTCCTCTGTTCTGCGTCGTGGTTATTTTGAAACCACACAGAGAAAGCATGTGGAAAACATCAAAGTATTCTAGAGATGCTAAAAGAGCCGTAGGAGGTTTATCTTTATTAGCATCGTCTATCCTTGTTGCGGAGAGCAAGGCTCCTAACGCACCGGTTGCGCCATTAGTAGGTCTAACTAATTCTTTCTCAACACTATTCCGTCTCGCTAGTTCTTCTTGAAAATCTGAAAAGACTTTGACTAATCGTCCATACTCTGGTTCAGCTCTTAGGTCTATGGCCATACTCTCCACAAAAGACTGTAAGTTTATAAACATTTATCATTTTAATTACTCAGCAGGGAAAACTTGCCCCCGAACAGTTTATTAATTTCTTTATTTTAGATATTATTATGGCAGATGAAGTTTATTCAAAACATCTTTTCGAAATATGGCTTAAACAAGCTCATCCACTGATTAAAGACTGGTTTCAAAAAGAAATAACTTATTTAGAGAAGAGTATAACTCCTCATTCTAAAGTATTAGATATCGGTTGTGGTTTTGGTAGACATATTAAAATCATTGCCCCCTTTTCTAGAGAAGTCATAGGTGTTGATAATAATGAGGATATGATTCAGAAAGCAAAAGAGACGCTTTCTAGTTTTAAGAATGTTAAATTGTTTGTACAAGATGCCCGGAAATTAAGTTTCAGAAACGATTCTTTTGATTATGTTATTTGTATGACTAATACTTTTGGAAATTTCATAAATCAAAAAGTTGAAGTCCTAGAAGAAATGAAAAGAGTTTGCAAAAAAAGTGGAACAATCATAATTTCAGTTTATAATAATAAAGCACTTGAGATTAGGAAGATCGGTTATGAAAAAGTAGGGTTACACATTACCAGAGTAGAGAATGGTATAATCCATACTAAAGAATGTTTGGTTACTGAACAATTTTCAAAGAAACAACTTACGAAGTTATTTGATAACTTAGAATTGAAGAGTAAAATAATAGATTTGAATACTATCTCTTTCTTGTGTGAACTTAAAAAGTAATCGTAATCTTAGAACCGATTCAAGAACTCTCTTCCCTATCTTTCGCATGCGGCTTGCACACATCATAGAAGTCACACTTCCCTGTTGACCACTTGCACAGTGGCGTGACCGTTCGCGGATAATCATCTTTCTGTTCTTTTGCTGTCGTATGTTTATGCACTTCTTCAATCTCTCTCCGTGCCAACTCCAGCAGTTCCGCATCAACCTTCATTAATTTTAACTTATGGCGGAGAAAGAAGATTCCTACTTTCGACGGCATCTTTCCATGTTTCTCAAAATACATCAGAGAATAGATCGCTAACTGTAATTGAATACTATCTTTGATCTCAAACGTGGAATTTGTTTTGTAATCAATAATATGCACTTCATCGTCAATATGTTGAATGGCATCGATAAAGCCATGGATGGAGTGCTCATCGGAGCTATATTCTTGTTCACGAATTGGTGTTAATTCTTGAAATGCCTCTTGAACGGAACAATTTTTCTTTTTCAACAATTTTCCCATATCCTCCACAAAGTGATTAGTCCAATTCATCAGCATCAACATCGTTTCTTCAAAGTAAAATCGTTCCTGATCTTTACTCAGTGAAAGACCATCTAATCTTCCCTTGTAATCTTTCCAGTAATGAAGCAATAATTTCTGAATCGCTTCTTTACATTTTCCGGCAAAATTCTCTGCAGTAAAAAGGGATACATCAATATTATAAAAATTCTCTAACGTGGAGTGGGCAATATTCCCTCTCACTTGATGAATATTCGGCAGTGTCGGCAGTTTCTCAATATATTGAAAATAGTACTTTCGTTTACACTGTTTGAATGTATTAATTGACGAAGGAGACTCTATTCTTTTGACCACATAACCACCTCGGATGTTGATCAACTTTGAGAGTAGTTTATATGCTTTGTTGTGCTTCACTCTTTCTCACCATAATCTTAATAAAGAAACGATTTTCTTTTCTCTATGATGAAACCAAATCGGCTCACCACCCTCCGCCTCATTCTTCTCTTCTTCGTCATCGTCAGCGATTTTCTTCACTTTTATTACCTTGCCATTCTCTTCATCCTCCTCTCTTTCCTCACCGATCATCTTGACGGCTACATCGCCAGAAGATACAACAAAAGCTCAGACATTGGCATTTACTACGATCATTTTGTTGATAAGATCTTTGTCCATCTACTGCTGATCTATTATCTTAGTCAGAATCTCGTCTCGTTTTGGATCGTTGCTTTACTCATCCTCCGTGATTATTGTGCCTTGGGATTACGTCAATATGCCGTCTCTCATTCCCACGTTATGCCTAGTGTTCTTTCTGGAAAAATTAAGTTAATCTCACAAGGAGTCTTGCTCGTCCTCCTTGCGCTGACCAGAATAATTTCAATCCCCTCATCAATTATCGTTGGTCTTAGTACTCTCGTTGTCGTCTGGTCATTTATTTCGTTGATTGATATGGGTCTGAAGAACAAGACTCTGATTAAACAATTGTGGAAAGAATTGTGAGTAAATCATCTGCTAATTATGCTTTTTAAAAGCAATACTTTTTAAATAAACCTCGTTTCTAGAGATAATCATGAATAGACCACCAAATAGATCATCAAATAGACCATCGGACGACGAAAACCAAGTCTTCCGCGTGCGCATTCCGCAAGGTAAAGAAGTCCTCGGGATTGTCCAGCAGCGTTTGGGTGGCAGTCGCATGCGTGTTCTCTGTTTAGATGGAAAAGAAAGAATCTGCCGTATTCCGGGCAGTCTGCGCCGTGCTCTCTGGGTCCGAGAGAATGATGTCGTTATCGTTGAACCGTGGGAATTAGGTGGCGACGCCAAAGGCGACGTTGTCTATAAGTATCGCGGAAAGGCTGAAGTGGAATTCTTGAAGAAGAAAGGCTATTTGAAGAATTTAGAGAATGAGTTTTGAGTAATCTATATTTCAGAACATCCTCTCTTCTAGCGAAATGCTTAAATAGATTTTTTCCTCTGAAGCAACCATGAAATCACAACACCCTAAACTAAAACTCACCGCCTACGCGGTACTATTTGTGCTATTATTTGTTGGCTTATTGGAAATAACGTTCCAATCAAGAGGTCGTCTCTTCGTCTTGGAAGCAGTAGCAACGCTCGGACTTGCTCTCTTGGTCTTCGTTGGAGCACTACAGTATCACAAACAATGGGGCGAGAATCTCTTCTTTGTCGTCTTCCTTTTAGTCATCGCTAATCTCCTCTTACTGCGTTCGTTTACTAAATCTCTTTATGTCGTGATGTTATTGTGCGCATTAGTTGGTTTCATCTTAAGTGTTCCCTGTAGTCGTAAATGTAAAGCCAAGACCTGTTCTTCTTCCGATCAAGAACCGCATAGTGTCGTCTTTGATGCTCCTGTTGACAAGAAAGCAGCTAATCAAGTTGTATCAGAAGTTAAAGCAGAAAAGTCTTCCAAGAAAGATGGTGAAGACAAAGCTGGCGTCTCATTCAATCCCGGAAAATATATGGCGAGCACGCGTGGCAATGTTTACCATGAAGCAAAATGTGATTGGGCTAAGAAAGTTGGTAAGACTAATCGTCTTTGGTTTCAGTCTAAGAAAGAAGCGGAAGACAAAGGCTATAAAGCGCATGGTTGTGTGAATTAAAGACTTTTTTTTAAGTATGTATTAAGTTAAGGGCTGGCTAGGTCAAGAATGTCTGCCGAGCGTTGGTGGATTACTGAGGGGTAAGTTCTCGCTAATGAGAACTTTGCATAATTCACTTTTTTATGGCAAGGTCCTCTAATGATTACAGACTGTTTTTTTACTGCTCAAGAAAAATCCGAGCGAGACGAGGCAGACGGACCAGCCAAAGCCCGAAGAAACTTAATACGTACTTTTTTAAATTAAATTTTTTCTTCTAAAGATCTTTCCGTTGCATCAACAATTTTTATTCTGCCATCTGTCAAATCGTTGCAGAATGATTGATAACTTATTCTGATTCTCTCGATTCTTCTTTCTCTTCTATCTGAGATATATTCTTCAGAAGCTCTTCTATAACGTTCGAAAGGCGAATAATCTTTCATTTTTTCATTAAGATCATTTTTCTTTATAACATTTTCGATATTTAGTACGTATTTAGTTAGTAGGCCAAGACACAAAATGAAACAACGATTTCATTTGTGCACAAACCAGACAATTTCTCTTGTTGAATACTTTGCTTTGTGTTCCGCGAGACGAACGGCCAACTAAATACATACGATATTTATTTCTTCATAATATTTTTTCTCTTCTCCATTCTCCAACTAAACCAAATCAACCCCACTACCGCAAAAGATATTGCACTATCCGCAACATTAAACGCCGGCCAGAATTTGAAATCAATAAAATCAATCACCAGTCCGCGAAATGCTCGGTCAATAAAATTACCTAAAACACCCCCTAGAAACAGAGCCACACAAAACTGTGCAAAACGTTCTTTGGGAATCTTCCGATAGTTCCAGACAATAACTATTGCCACTAACAGCGAAAACATCGCCAGAAGCATGGTCTTATCGTGGAGAATCCCAAAACCAGCCCCTGTATTTGTCACCAGATGAATTTCAAAAAATGTCCAATCCCACAGTGGGTTAATTCTCAGAACTAACCATTTCATCAACTGATCAAGAAGAATTACCGCTATCGTCACAACACCAAAAAACTGATACTCCCGTTTTTTCTCTACCATAAGCGTTGTCGTTGCTGTGGCGTCTGACTTCCCGTAGAACGTTCAACATTGGCAATGCGTTGTTCCATCGACGTCAGTAGCGCTTTAATCGTATCGAGTTTACTGTTAATCAATTCCAAATCGCGATTCATCATCTGTGGGGCTTCTTGAGACATTCCCCGATTAACTGAACGCGGGGCTGCAGTTGCGCCCGGAAAACGCGCTGGCATCGGCTCTTCTGGCGCAGTATCAAAAATTGATTTCTCCTCCTCCATTCCTGGAGGTGAAGCGTTAAGCAAATCTGGCTGCTCTGGCATAGTGCCTAATTCTTTCTGAGCAATCTTATCAAAATCGAATTCATCATCTTTCTTTCTCCGGAAAATATCGAATAAGCCCATAGGAGAAGGATTATTTAAGGAGATTTAAAGGTTTCTGAAAACTATTTTGTAATTTTCAAATATAACTATTCCTGAAACGTATATACTTTCTCTTTGAGAATCGGCTGTAGTTGATCCGCAGCTACAGAATATCGTGCCGTTTCTGAAATTAATTGCGCAACGGGTACAGAGAGATCATTATGACTAATCACACAAAGTCTTCCTGTCTCTGGTTTCCAAGGCGTTCCAGAAAGATCTTCCATCGTAAAATCACCAACTGGAGTATACGCTCGAAGAATCACAAAATCGTTAAAGTGAGGGTGATCAAAAATTGTTGGTCTCTCGCCACATAATTGCTCTAACGGAACAAGACCTTGGAATTCTTCATCTCGATCTTCATTGACAAATTCATCTTTATTCTCGCCATACGTTAAGAGAAGAGAATTATTAATACTCCTTCTTCTTGTGGTAAGTCCTTCAACATTCTTCAGCGCATCATAAAAAGTAGCCAGTCTTTTCACATACTGTTCTTTGTTGTCTTTCGGGTTCACATCCCAATACACAACTGAATAACCATGAGCATCGAGCCTCGATGCAAAAAATAGAATGTCAACATTTAATTTTACAGCAATATTTTCACATTCAAACTCATCATCTTTATCAGTTTCAATTGTGAGTTGATGAAGTGTCATATTTTACTGGAAATAATCTGGGCTTATAAATATTATCAAACTGTATACTTCCCATCCCTAAACACTTCCATATCTCCAATTACAACTCGCTTAACCAGACAAAAGATATCAATATGATATTTTTGAAATACTTTTCGGCCAAGCTTCTTGCCATACATCGCATGCTTTAAACCTAAAGAGAAATGCATTCCCGCAAAGCGCTCAAAAGCGGTTGGTTCATCAAGACGATTATTGAATCCCAACTGTCGATTCAATCCAAAACCAATCTCTCGCACCTGCACGGTATGATTTACTTCCTCTTCTTTAATCATCTCTAAAATATCTTCAAATTCCTGCGGACCACTATGACCCGTAACACAGCCGTTTTCAATCTTTACAACAAATGGTTGAGTAAAATGAGTCAGATGATCCTTTCCCGGGAAACCGAATACAACCACTTCGCCATTAACCTTATCCAATTCCCGCGCCTCTGTAAAAATTTCTCCAATCGGGAAACCTGCTGAAACAATCTCTGTCTGAGAAAAGTCTCCCGTATTCTTTAATGGTTTTTCAAACGAAGAATGTATCTCTAAAATTTTTCCTTCTCCCGATTCCACACGTAAAAAATTATTTTTCAGCAATAACTGTTCTAAAACAGTCGTCGCTTTGATATAATACGGTGTGTCATAGCGCAGAGAGTTCACGTAATTCTCAATCTGTTCATCTTTATTGTACGCCAGCCGTGCATGTTCAACTACTTGATGACCTGCCCGAAATAAATCTGCTCGTAGGCGGTGCTTGGTCATCCGAAACGACGTGCTTTGCACCAGAATAACCAAAGAGTGAGCTGGCAAAGTTGTAATTGCATTGATCACCGCTTCTTCCCCTACTTCTTCAAAATTAATCGTTTGATGAGGATAATCAGCAATTACTCCCCTGTATGCTTCTGACAGTACCTTTGCCAGAGGACTATTTGAATCATGAATCAACAGAACGAATTGCCTTGGTTGAACCCGATAATTGCGTAGGAGAATATCTTTCACATTTTCCTCTGCTTGTTGTTGAATGTCCATTTTTTCAAACGCGGAGTATTCCACCACTCTATTGAGTGATGGTTTGCAAGCAAACCACTTATTTATTTGTGGAATACTTGCGTGCTCAAAATTAGGCAGGGGTGCATGAAATGAAACGACGATTTCATTTCAGCACAGAAAATTGATAGTTTTCAATTTTCTTGTGAGCGAAGCGAACACGCCACCAGTCTATTTGTCCGGTGGTCCCCTGCCTATTTTGACAATTCAGACAAAACTTTAATAAACTATCCCCCTAATTTATACTTATGGCAAAAGAAGATACAGCAAATTCGGAAAAAATTGGCTTTCATAAAGGCTCTTTAGCAACCTTAACCAAAGAACGTGAAGAACTCCTGCGCATCTTGCAGATCGTTGA
>OBEQ011907036.1_pt1 | contig 15567 bp, 12 predicted proteins | sample 1670901 | NCBI WGS metagenome assembly OBEQ01 (sample SAMEA104232315, study PRJEB22302) | groundwater metagenome | biome: forest; feature: aquifer; material: groundwater | place: USA | collected 2011-08-07 | depth 5.4 m | reverse complement strand
GGATCTGTCGGGGAAGATCATCGCGATCAACGTCGCGATCTTCTCCACCTCCGGCGGCTATCAGGGGATCGGTTTCGCGGTGCCGAGCAACACGGCCCGCGCGATCATCGGCGATCTGATCAAAGGCAAGAAGATCCTCTACGGGTGGCTCGGCGTCAACGTGCAGGACATCGGCGAGGCCCTCGCGCAGTACTTCGGCCTGCCGGACCGCCAAGGGGTCGTCGTCGCCCGCGTGGTGCCCGACGGCCCGGCGGCGAAGGCCGGCGTCAAGGACGGCGATGTCGTCCGCAGCTACCAGGGCCAGGCGGTGCGCAACGTGCGCGAGCTGCTGGCCGTCGTCGCGCGGACGAAGGTGGGGACGAAGGTGACGCTGGAGCTCGTCCGCGAGAAGAAGCCGGTGACCGTGACGATCGTCGTCAGCGAGCGGCCCGGCGACCTGGCCGGCTTGGCCGCGCGCGCCCCGAAGACGTGGCGGGGGCTCGAAGTCAGCGAGCTGACCGAGGAGCTGGCCCAGCGGTTCCATGCCGCCGAGCGCCGCGGCGTCGTCGTGACGAACGTCGAGCCGGGCAGCCCGGCGGATGACGCGGGACTGCGGGTCGGCGATCTCATCAACGAAATCAACCGGCGCCCGGTCGCCACGCTCGACGAATACACGCCGGCGACCGCCTCAGCCGGCGGCGACTGCCTGGTGCGCACCCAGCGCGGGTACGCGATCGTCAAAGCGGCGAAGGAGTAAGCGCTGGACGCCGCCGCCGACCCGTCGCTCGCCCAAGCCCGCGCAGCGGCTGACCGCCTGCTCAAGTTCCGGCCGCGCAGCGAACACGAGCTGCGGGCGCGGCTGCGGCAGAAGGGGTTCGACGTGCCGGCCATTGACGCGGTGGTCCAGTCGCTCACTCGCCGCGATCTCCTCAACGACCAGAAATTCTCGCAGTACTATGCCGTGGGCCGCTTGCTGTCCCGGCCGGTCGGGCTCCGCGCGCTGAAGGATGAGCTGCGGCGCAAAGGGGTCGCGCCGGAGACGGCGGCCGAGGCGGTGACGAAGGCGGCGGTCGGGTACGACGAGCTGGCGGCCGCGCGGGCGCTGGCGATGCGCCGCCGGGCGCAGTGGCACGACCTGCCGCCGGAGGCCGTCCGGCGCCGGCTGGCCGGGCTGCTGCAGCGGCGGGGATTCTCCGGCGACATCCTCTACAAAGTGCTGCGGGACGTCGCCGCCGTGAAGGATATTTAGGAGCATATGATCAACAGAAACGGGCATCAGATCCGCCGACAATTCTTGGAGTTCTTCGCGCGGCAGGGGCACACAATTCGCCCCAGCGCCTCGCTCGTCCCCGAGGACGACCCGACCCTGCTGTTCACCGGCGCCGGGATGAACCAGTTCAAAGATTATTTCCTCGGCCGGCGCAAGGACCTCACGCGGGCGGCCAGCTGCCAAAAATGTTTCCGGACGCCGGACCTCGAGCAGGTGGGAAAGACGGCGTCGCACCTGACCTTCTTCGAGATGCTGGGGAACTTCTCGTTCGGTGATTATTTCAAGCGGGAGGCGATCCAGTGGGCGTGGGAGTTCCTGACGGGGACGGCCGATGGCCTTGCGCTTCCGAAAGACAAATTGTGGGTGACGGTCTACGAGCAAGATGATGAGGCCTACAAGATTTGGCGGGATGAAGTCGGTGTTCCCGCTGGCCACATCGTCAAGCTCGGCGCCAAAGACAATTTCTGGCCGTCGAACGCGCCGACCGACGGGCCCAACGGCCCGTGCGGCCCCTGCTCGGAGATTCACTATGATTATGAGTGTTGCACCGTTGGGCAGGTCTGTCCAAACCCCGACGATTGTAAACCCGGCTGCCCGTGCGGCCGCTTCGTCGAGGTCTGGAACCTGGTTTTCACGCAGTACGATCGGCAGTCGGACGGGTCGTTGCCGCCCCTGCCGGCGAAGAACATTGACACCGGGATGGGGTTGGAGCGCCTGACCGCCGTCGTCAACGGCCTGCGCACGAATTTCGACACCGATCTCCTAAGAAACATTGTCCAGAGGGTCGAGTATGAGGTAGGGGCGAGCGGCCTTGACACAGCCCATCTTCACACGCGGCAGGTTGCCGACGTGCGGGCGATTGCCGACCACGTGCGGGCGTTGGTGTTCTTGATTGCGGATGGTGTTATTCCCTCGAACGATGGTCGTGGCTACGTGGTTCGGATGCTGTTGCGCAAGGCCGCGCGGCACGGCAGAACTCTCGGGTTGCAAAAGCCGTTCCTCAGCTATCTCGTGCAGACGGTTCTCGAGACGATGGGTGGAACGACGACCGCGCCCGGATACCCCGAGTTAGCGGCCCGCCGCGATCACATCAAAAGTGTCATCTTGGGCGAGGAGGAGCGGTACCAGCAGACGCTCGAAGAGAAAATCCCGCTGCTTGAACAAGAACTTGAACAAGAAATAACGTTGTATGAAGCTGATGCGGGAGGCACGTATAGGGCCGTGAAGATGAAAGCGCCCCAGCGGGGACCGTCGGTGCAACGCTCGTTGCCTCCAGATCGAGCTGCTTGGTTTCACGATACGCATGGGTTACCCTACGAAGAGATTGTCGAAGCGTGCAAACAGAAGCAGGTATCTCCTCCTTCTCGTGACCAGTTTGAAAAGGCCCTGGCTAAATTGCAGGAGAAATCGAAGGTAAAGAGCGGATTCAGCGGGGCGGTGTTCGCGGAGACGTTGACCGGACAGATCGCTGCGTTGGGGTTGACGACGGCGTTCGTCGGTGATGCGGCGTTGGAAGCCAAGTCCAAGGTGGTCGCGATCCTGCAGGACGGCCGGCCCGTCGAGCGGCTGCAGGCGCCGGCCTCGGCCCTCGTCGTGCTCGAGGCGACACCGTTCTACGGGGAGTCGGGGGGCCAGCTCGGCGACCAGGGGACGCTCGCGGCGGCCGAGGGGAAACTGGTCGTCGAGGACACCAAGCGGGTGGACTCGACCATCATCCATGTGGCGCGGCTCGTCGAAGGACGGGTGAAGGTCCACGACCCGGTGACGGCCGTGGTGGATCCGGCCCGGCGTCGGCAGGTGACGCGGAATCACACCGCGACCCACCTGCTCCACGCTGCGCTGCGGACGCTGCTCGGGCCGCAGGTGCATCAGGCCGGGTCGCTTGTGGCCGCCGACCGGCTGCGATTCGATTTCACGTCGTCGGAGTCGGTCCCGGCGGCCCGCCTGCGGGCGATCGAACAGCAGGTCAATGCGTGGGTGCTCGACAACGTCGCGGTGCAGGTGCATCACGACGTGCCGATGGCCAAGGCGAAGGAGCTCGGCGCGTTGATGTTTTTCGGCGACAAGTACGGCGACCGGGTGCGAGTCGTGACGATCAGCGAATTCTCCAAAGAGCTCTGCGGCGGCACACACCTGAAGGCGACCGGCGAGGTCGGGGTACTGACGATCGTGGACGAGGGATCGGTGGCCAGCGGCGTGCGGCGCGTCGAGGCGCTGACCGGCGAGGCGGCGTGGGCCCACCTCAAGGGGGCCGAGGGGCAGTTGCTCGAGCTGGCCCAACAGCTGAAGGCGCCGCGCGAGCAGGTGGGCGACGCCGTCGAGCGCCTGCGCCAGCAGACCCGGCAGCTCCAGCAGGAGCTCGAGCGGTTGACGCTCAAGAACGCGCAGCAGCAGGCCCAGGTGCTGGTGGCGGGTGCCACGATGGTCAACGGCGTCCGCGTCGTCGTCCAGACCGTGCCGGGGGCCGACATGGGCCGCCTGCGGCAATTGGCCGACGCCCTGCGGGCGCAGTTGGCCGCCGGGAGCATTGTTTGCCTCGGCGGGGTCGCCGACAACGCCGTCTCGCTCGTCGTCGGCGCGTCGGGAGACCTCGTCCAGCGCGGGATCACCGCGCAGGCGCTGATCGGCCGGCTCGCCCCGGTGCTCGGCGGCCGCGGCGGCGGGCGGCCGGAGTTCGCGCAGGCCGGCGGGCGGGACCCGTCGAAGCTGCCGGAGGCGCTGCGGCAGGTGGTGCCGCTCGTCGAGGAGCTGACGAAAGGCCGATGAAGACCATCCGGTTCGGGAGCGAGGCGTTCGCCCAGCTTTGCCGGCGCGGCACCGGCAAGCGCCGCCGGCAGATCGAAGACAAGGTCCGCCGGATCCTCGAGGATGTCCGCGTCAACGGCGACGAGGCGGTCCTGAAGTACACCCGGACGTTCGACAAGGTGCGCCTGACGGCGCGCCAGCTCAGGGTGACGGAAGCGGAGATGTCCGGCGCGTACCAGAACATCGAGCCGGAGTTCGTCTCGGCGCTGAAGCTGGTCATCGAGAATGTCCGGGCGTTCTACCACCAGCAGGCGGCCCGCTCGTGGCGCCGCGCCGGCGACGACGGCATCGTCCTCGGCGAACAGTGCACGCCGCTGGAGCGGGTCGGCGTCTACGTCCCGGCGGCCCAGGCGCCGCTCGTCTCGACGGTCTATATGACGGTCCTGCCGGCGAAGCTGGCGGGCGTCAAAGAGATCTACATGATGACGCCGCCGACCGCCCGCGGGACGATCGAGCCGCACCTGCTCGTCGTCGCCAACCTCTTGAAGGTGACGGCGGTCTACAAGGCGGGCGGGGCGCAGGCGATCGGCGCGCTGGCGTTCGGCACGAAGACGGTCCCGCGCGTGGACAAGATCGTCGGCCCCGGCAACGCCTATGTGACCGAGGCCAAGCGCCAGGTGTTCGGCGACGTGGACATTGACATGACGGCCGGGCCGACGGAGATCGCGATCATCGCCGACCAGTCCAGCGTCCCGGAGTTCGTGGCGGCCGATCTCGAGGCGGAGAACGAGCATGCCGGGGGCTTCGGCGTGCTGATCACCCCGTCGAGGGCGCTGGCACGGCAAATCCAGTCGCGGGTGGCGCGCGGGACGATCGTCCTGACGCGGTCGCTCGACGAGGCGGCGGAGGCGGCCAACGCGTTGGCGCCCGAGCACCTGGAGCTGCACGTCAAGTCGCCCGAGGCGCTGGCCAAAAAGATCCGGCACGCGGGGGCGATCTTCCTTGGCGCCTACTCGCCGGCCTCCATCGGCGACTACGTCGCGGGGCCGAGCCACGTCCTGCCGACGGGCGGCACGGCGCGGTTCTTCTCGGGGCTCGGCGTGCACGACTTCGTCAAGCGGACGCACGTGATCTCCTATTCCCGCCGGGCGCTGGAAAAGGTGCGGGGCCATCTGGAGCGGATGGCGACGATCGAAGGGTTGGTCAAGCACATGGAGTCGGTGAAAATCCGGTTTGAGCGAGGGCACGATGGCGTCCAGAAAACGGACAGCGGCGATCCAGCGTAAGACCACCGAGACGGCCATCCGGGGCCGCCTGACCCTCGACGGGTCGGGGCGCGGCCGAGTCCGGACGGGTATCCCGTTCCTCGACCACATGCTCGAGCTGTGGGCCAAGCACGGCTTCTTTGACTTGGAACTGACGGCCAAAGGCGACCTGCACGTGGACCTCCACCACACCAACGAGGACCTCGGGCTGGCGTTGGGGACCGCGTTCAAGGCGGCGCTCGGCGATAAGCGGGACATCCGGCGGTTCGGCGCCTACGTGCCGATGGACGAGTCGCTGGCGCGCGTCGTCGTGGACATCAGCGGCCGGCCGCATTTCCGGTGGGACTGGCAGGCCGGCTCGCCGCAGCGGGCGTTCCGTCGGGACGTGGGGCGGGTGCCGTACGGCGTCGAGGACGCCCGGCATTTCCTGGAGAGCTTCACGACGAAGAGTGAACTGACCATCCACGTGGATGTGCTGAAGGCCGGCGGCGACGTGCACCATGTCCTCGAGGCGGTGTTCAAGGCGCTGGGCCGGGCGCTCGGCGACGCGGTCGCGCGCGACCCGCGCGTCAAAGGCATTCCCTCGACGAAGGGGACCTTGTGAGCGCGACGGTCACGATCGTGGACTACGGCATGGGCAATCTGCGCTCGGTCTGCGCCGCCACTAGGAAATACGGAGACCGTTATGCGAAGACCTGAATTCGGGATAACGGTTGCGATGCCAATTGCTTCGTCACCGCCCCTCACAGCATTGGAAACGCAGCATCTCGATGCGGTGGAACCGCCGGTGTTTTCGAAGGAGTTGGAAGTCGTCGAAACGCTCAACCGCGAAGCCGAGAACCGATGGGCGTCGAGATTGCGTGTCGATAATTCTCTCACGCGTGCGCTCGTCAGTTTCCAAGCCAATAAGGGTCGGGCGGTCTATCGGTGGTTCAAATATAAGGAGGCGTTCTCCGCCGGCTTGGTTGAGCATTTATTGAATCGCTATGGAATCACGAGCGGCGTTTTGCTCGACCCGTTTGCTGGAAGCGGCACAGCCATGTTTGCAGCAGGCGGCCTTGGGATGCGGCCAGAAGGTATCGAACTGCTGCCGATCGGGCAAACCGTGATCGCGACAAAGCAAATCGTTGATTGGGATTTGAAGCCAGATGACATCGAGCGATTAGTGTTTTGGAGAGACGACCGCCCGTGGAGGCGCGCCGAGCGTTCGAAGCCAGTCAATGAACTGCGTATCACGCGTGGCGCATACCCTGGCGATACACTTGGGGCCATCGGACGGTTCCTCGAGGCTTCAGACCATGAGCCAGATCACGTGAAAGCGGTTCTCATGTTCGCCCTGCTGTGTATCCTTGAGAGCATCAGTTACACGCGGAAGGACGGGCAGTATCTTCGCTGGGATTATCGCTCCGGCCGCCGGCAAGGAAAAAAACTCTTCGATAAGGGTAAGATTTTAAGTTTTGATAGAGCCATCGCAGACAAATTGCGCGACATTATCGAGGACTTGCGTTCAGCCGAATCGTCCGGCGACCTCTTTCAGGCCGTACGCTCAAAGACCCATGTGCGGCTTCGCGCCGGGTCTTGTTTAGAGATACTGCCGAAGCTCAAGTCGAAATCGTATGATTGTCTGATTACTTCTCCACCGTACTGTAACCGTTACGACTATACTCGAACCTACGCCCTCGAGCTCGCACTGCTGGGAGTTGACGAGGATGAGTTGGTCAGGCTTCGACAAGCGATGCTGAGCTGCACGGTCGAGAATCGAGCGAAGGACTTGCTCACACTCAATCCGAAATGGCAACCGGCTGTGGCTGTCGCAGACAATCAAGCCCTGCTGCAAGGCGTCCTCGCCTACTTGGATTCGCAAAAAGAGCTTAACTTGTTGAACAACGACGGGATTCCTCGTATGGTCCGCGGCTACTTTTACGAGATGGCCTGTGTCATGTTCGAGTCCGCTCGCGTGCTCAAGGAGGGCGCGCCGTTTATCATGGTGAACGACAATGTGCGATACGCTGGGGCGAGTATTTCAGTGGACATCATTCTCTCCGAGATGGCCGAGCAGCTTGGTTTTGTCGCTGAGCAGATTCTCGTGCTCCCGAGCGGAAAGGGAAACAGTAGCCAACAAATGGGCGCGCATGGCCGAGAATCCTTGCGCAAGTGCGTGTATCTCTGGCGAAAGAGATAGCGCATGCCAAAGCCATATCGACAACACCTCAGATCTAGCAAAAACCTCGAAACGACGTACGAGGCCGTACGAGCAGGTTTCGTTGCTCTCGCGTTGGAGAAGAACCGCCGGGCTACCCCTTTTGTCGCACAGGCCCGAGCGCTGAAAGCTGCCGCCGGCAACGCCAGAACACCTGTTGACCTATTGAAGATCGCTGAAATCCAACCAGGATTGCTGACCGCAGCCGGTGTGTCAGACAAAGCCGAGAACTATTTGCAGGACGCGAACAAACGAGAAGCCGTGAGCGGACTCATCAAGAACTTCCTCGAACCTGCCGGCGCAAATTTCGTGGAGGAGCTGGTTTTCCGCTTCCTGCTGACTCGTGGCGACACCCTTGGCGGTTCGATGCGGAATATCGGCGGCTTTATGGCGCAGAAGAAACTCACGCGCGCGGTCCTTGCCTGCCTGGAACTGGCAGGGCGGAAGTGTCATTGGCTTCATGCGGACACCAATGTGTGGGCTGAACTGCCGGCCGATGACGTGGATGTGGAATTGGCGCTTCGCGGTCTCTCCTGGGTCAACAGGCGCGGGCCGAGAACCCTTCTCTATAACGTCACCGTCCCCTTGGTCAGGAACAACGTGGACTTGTCGTTGTTCGGGTGCTCATTCGACGATCTGACTCGCAAAGTCGTTTGCACGCCGGCTGCCTACATTGCGCTTGGGGAACTCAAGGGCGGCATTGACCCGGCAGGGGCGGATGAGCATTGGAAAACAGCCCGTACCGCCCTGAGTCGAATTCATGAAGCCTTCGCCAAACGAAAGCTTAAACCACACACGTTTTTCATCGGAGCGGCCGTTGAAGCGAAGATGGCCCAGGAAATATGGACGATGCTTACGCGAGGTCGCCTAGAGAATTCGGCGAACCTGACGGATGAAGATCAGATCGTTGCTATTACGAGCTGGCTTTGCAACCTATAGTCACGATCGTGGACTACGGGATGGGCAATCTGCGCTCGGTACAGAAAGCGTTCGAGTCGCTGGGGGCCCGCGCCCGGGTGACGGCGTCGCCGGCGGCGGTCCGCCGGGCGGGGCGCCTCGTGTTGCCGGGCGTCGGGGCGTTCGGCGATGCGATGCGGGAGCTGCGCCGGCGGCGGCTGGTCGAGCCGCTCGTTGAGCGGCTCCGCGCCGGCGTCCCGTTCCTCGGCCTCTGCCTCGGCCTCCAGTTGTTGTTCGAGACGAGCGAGGAGTCGCCCGGCGTGCGCGGCCTGGGTGTTCTGGCCGGCCGGGTCCGCCGGATTCCCCGGCGGCCGGCGACCCTCAAGGTGCCGCACATCGGCTGGAACCAGTTGACGCGGCGGACCCGCTGCCCGCTCCTGAGGGGTGTGGCCGACGGCGCGTTCGTCTACTTCGTCCACTCGTACTACGCCGCGCCGGCCGAGCCTGCCGTCGTGGCCGCGCGCACGACGTACGGCTGCGCGTTCCCGTCGGTGGTCTGGACCGACAATGTGGCCGCGACCCAATTTCACCCGGAGAAAAGCCAGCGCGTGGGCCTGACGATGCTGCGCAACTTCGTGAGCTGGTCATGCTGATCATTCCCGCCATTGATTTGCAGAACGGCCGCGTCGTGCGGCTGCTGCGCGGCGTCTTCTCGACGGAGACGGTCTATCACGACGACCCGCTGGCGGTGGCCAAGCGGTGGATCGGCGAGGGGGCGCGGTACCTCCACGTCGTGGACCTGGACGGCGCGCGGACCGGGCTCATTCAGCACCAGGCGGCAATCCACGAGATCGCCGCGGCGGTGGCCAAGTCCGGAGGGAAGATCGAGGTCGGCGGCGGCGTGCGCAGCCCCGAGGTGATCGAGGCGCTGCTCCAGCAGGGGGTGGACCGCGTCGTGCTCGGCACCAAGGCATTCGAGGACGAGAAATTCCGCCGCCACGTCCTGAAACAGTACGGCGAGCGGATCGCCATCGCCGTGGACAGCCACAGCGGTTCCATCGTCACGCAGGGGTGGACCGTCGCCAACGTCAACCTGTCGTCGTCGCAGGACACCGAGGACACGTTCGTTCGCGCGCTGCTGCAGGACGGCGCCCGCTACATCATCTACACCGAGGTCACGAAAGACGGGACGCTGGCTGGGCCGGCGCTGGAGGGGGTGCAGCGGATGCTCGACCAGGCGGCCGGCCGGGCCCAGGTGATCGCCTCCGGCGGGGTCGGCTCGCTCGAGCATCTCCAGCAGTTGATGGCGCTGTCGCCGGCGCCGTACGGCGTCATCGTCGGGAAAGCGCTCTACGATGGCCGGGTGACGCTCGCCGACGCGCTGGCCCTCGCCCACGGCACGTGATGCTGGCCAAGCGGATTATCCCCTGCCTCGACATCAAGCGGGGCCGGGTGGTCAAAGGGGTGCGCTTCGTCGGCCTGCGGGACGCGGGCGACCCGGTCGAGGTGGCCCGGCGGTACGAGCGGGAGGGGGCCGATGAAGTCGTCTTCCTCGACATCACCGCCTCGCACGAGCGCCGCGGGACGGTGGTGGACCTGGCGCGGCGGACCGCCGAGGTGCTGTTCATCCCGTTTACGATCGGCGGCGGCCTCCGCACCGTCGAGGACATGCGGGCGGTCCTCAAGGCCGGCTGCGACAAGATCTCGATCAACACGGCGGCGGTCGAACGGCCGGCGCTCATCCGCGAGGGGGCGCGGCGATTCGGGAGCCAGTGCATCGTGGTGGCGATTGACGCCAAGCGGCGTCCGGGCGGCCGCGGCCATCGTTGGGAGGTCTACATCCACGGCGGCCGCACGCCGACCGGCTTGGACGCCGTCGCGTGGGCCCGGCGCGTGGAACGGCTCGGGGCGGGGGAGATCCTCCTGACGAGCATGGACCGGGACGGCACGAAGGCCGGCTACGACCTGGCGCTGACGCGGGCCGTCTCGACGGCGGTCTCTATCCCGGTCATCGCCTCGGGCGGAGCCGGCACGCTGTCGCACTTGTACGACGCCTTCATGGGCGGGCGCGCCGACGCGGTGTTGGCGGCGTCCATCTTTCACTACCGGCAGTTCACGGTGCCGCAGGCGAAACGGTACCTCCACAGGCGAGGAGTGCCAGTCCGACGATGACGACCCAGCTTCCGGCGTTTGACGCCCACGAGTTGATCCCGGCGATCGTGCAGGACGCCGACAACGGCCAAGTGCTGATGGTCGCCTACATGAACCGCGAGGCGTTCCAGAAAACCCTGAGCACCGGCCACACCCACTTCTACTCCCGCTCCCGCAAGAAGCTGTGGAAGAAAGGGGAGGAATCGGGGCACGTCCAAGAGGTCCGGTCGGTCGCGGTGGACTGCGACGGCGATGCGATCCTCGTCAAGGTGGTCCAACGGGGCGGCGGGGCTTGCCACGCCGGCTACCGCACCTGTTTCTACCGGACGACGACGGATGGCGCGGCGTGGCCGATCACCGAGCCCCAACTGTTCGACCCGGAGAAAGTCTATGGCCGCCCGAAACGCTGACGGCCTGCGTCCATCGCTCGATGAGTTCCTCCGGCTGGCGCGCCGGGGGAACGTGATCCCCGTGTATCGGGAGATCCTCGCCGACTTCGAGACGCCGTTGTCGGCCTATCTCAAGCTGGAAGGCCGGGGGCCGGCCTATCTTCTGGAGTCGGTCGAGCAGGGAGAGCACCTCGGGCGCTACTCGTTCATCGGCGCCTCGCCGGCGATGGTGGTCGAGGCGCGCGGACGGGAGCTCCAGCTCAAGAGCCGGCACGAGAACCGCCGGTGGACCACGACCACCGATCCCCTGCGCGAACTGCAGTCATTGCTCAACCGCTACCGCAGCGTCCCGGTCCCCGGCCTGCCGCGCTTCTCCGGCGGCTTCGTTGGCTACACCGGGTACGACACCGTCCGGTTCCTCGAGCCGATCGGCCCGGCGAAACGGGATATGCTCGGCGTCCCCGACAGCATCTGGATGCTGAGCGACACCGTCGTCGTCTTCGATCACCTCGAGCATGTGTTGAAGGTCGTGGCCAACGCGATCATCCCCGACGGCCCCGCCGCGACGCTCCCGCGCCGCGCCAGAAAGGCGTACGCGCAGGCGGCCGCCCGCGTCGAGGGGATGACCCGCCAGCTCCGCCAGCCGCTTTGGTACACGCCTCCGCCGGGCCCGCGCCGCCTAACACCGCCCCCCGTGCGTTCCAACATGACCAAGGCGGCGTTCACCCAGGCGGTCCGCCGGGCGAAATCGGCCATCAGCCAGGGGGAAGCGATCCAGATCGTCCTCTCCCAGCGGTTCCAGGCGCCGGTGGCCTGCCCGCCGTTCGAGCTGTACCGGGCCCTGCGGTCGGTCAACCCGTCGCCCTACATGTTCTATTTCAATTTCGGGGCGTTCGCGCTCGTCGGCTCGTCGCCGGAGATCCTCGTCCGGTGCGAGGACGGCCAGGTGGAGGTGCGGCCGATCGCCGGCACGCGGCGGCGCGGCAAGACGCCGGCCGCCGACCAGCAGATCGAGCGGGGCCTGCGGCGCGACCCGAAAGAGCGGGCGGAGCATCTGATGCTCGTGGACCTGGGGCGCAACGACATCGGCCGCGTCTGCGACTACGGCTCGGTGAAGGTCAACGCCCTGATGACGGTCGAGCGGTACTCGCACGTCATGCACCTGGTCAGCGACGTGACCGGCCGGCTCCGGAAAGGGAAGGACGCCTTCGACGTCCTGCGCGCCACGTTCCCGGCCGGCACCGTGACCGGCGCCCCGAAGGTCCGCGCGATGCAGCTCATCAATGAGCTGGAGCCGGACGCCCGCGGCCCGTATGCCGGCGCCGTCGGCTACGTCAGTTTCAGCGGCAACCTCGACGCCTGCATCACGATCCGCACGATCCTCGTGAAAGGCAACCAGGCGTTCGTCCAGGCCGGGGCCGGCATCGTCGCCGACTCCCAGCCGGCCCGCGAAGAGCAGGAAACCCGCAACAAAGCCGCCGGCATGCTCGCCGCCCTCCATCTCGCCGAACAGGGGTTACGCTAAAGGATCAGGGTATCGAGGGCTTGCCAGGGGAGGGCGACGATATGGCGATCGAGTTGCATCTTGCGGGGCGTCCGGCAAACGATGTAGCCGGTCTTCGCGGTGCGGTACTCCGCCAGGAACGTGCGCAAATGCTTGGCGTCTTGGCGCGAGGGGGTGGTCGTCCATTTGACCTCGATCGGCGTATAGGTGCCCTCAGTCTCAATCACCCAATCCACCTCCGGGCCGGCCGGGTCCCTCCAGAATCGAATGGTCGTGGGATGGTCGGCCAGCCGTGTGGCTCGAATCAGCTCCAGCCCCACGAACTGCTCAAACAAATGCGCCATCGTTTCCCGAGGAAGCCGCGTCCCTTCGCGGGCCGCCAGCCGCCGGACGCCGAGATCGAAGAACAGATACTTCTGCGATCGGGTGAGTTTCTTGCGGGTCCGGCTTTTCGTGAGCGGCTCGACCCGTTCAACGATCAGGCAATCTTCCAAGATCTGATAGTACGAGGCGATGGTGGTGTGGGACACCCCGATCTCTTGGGACAGTTTCCATAGATTGACGATCTGCCCCGATTCGGCGGCGGCATACTCGAGGAACCGTGCGAACGTTCCCACCTGGCGTACAATCGCCTCGGCACGGATCTCTTCCTCCAAATACGAGGTGACGTAGGAAGCCAGATCGGTCTCACGGTCTTGGGCGGCCGCCAGGCCGATGATGCCGGGGAGCGCCCCATACAGCAGGCGGTCCTCCAGGGCATGCGCGGGGGCTTCACGGAGGAGGAACGGGTCGAGCCGGAGGGCGACCACGCGCCCCGGCAGGAGGTTGACGCCCGTCCGCCGGCGGAGCGACCGGGCCGACGAGCCGGTCAGGACGAAATCGGCCTGCTGCCGGTCAATCAGATCTTGGACCGCGTCGAGGATCGCCGGGACCTTCTGGACTTCATCGAGGATCACGAGCGGCCGGAGCCCTGTCCGTCGAGAGACCAAGGCGTCCACCTCGCTGGTCAACAGGCCCGGGTCCTGCTCATATCGTTGGCGGATGTCGGGGCGGACGAATGAGAGCGTGAGGTCGCTGGCCAGGCGATTGACGAGCGTCGTCTTTCCCGTTTGCCGAGGCCCCAGCAGCAGCACGCTTTTGTGACGGGCCAGAGCCCTGAGCACGTGCGGTCCATGGAGGCGCGCGATATATTTCATGGACACAATTTTCATGGAAAATTGAGTGTGTGTCAACAACAAACGTTCAGAGTAAACCGTACAACAATCGTAGATTTTGTGCTTCCCTCCAGTCCGGCGGTGCGGTAGACTGTCCGGCGCTATGGGCTCCCTGAGGATTCCCCTCGTTGCCGGTGCCAGGTCTTTAGACCTGGCACCGCCCATCCGCCGTGTGCTCACTCTGTTGTTGGTCGTCGCCCTCGCCGGTGACGGCGCGGCGCCGCTCTCCGTCCCACATGCTCATCCCGCGACCCTCAAACCGCTTGAATCCGCCGAGTCCGGCCTGGAAGAGGAGTTGCGCGTCGCGCTCGCTCCACCCTCTGCGATTGCCACGGCCGGCATGGAAGAGAAGCCGGAGAAACCATCCGGGATCAGCCGGCGGACATTCCTCCAATGGCTTCAGCTCGCCACCGGTCTCCTAGGGTCATCGCCGGCCCAGCCGCAAAAGTCGCTGCCGCCGATCACCCCGGAGATTGCCGGACTCCTTGCTGGGACACTGCGGGAGACAGCGGCTGCGATCCGGCGCGCGCCCACACGGCTTGAGCACAGCGTCATTGGTACGCGCGAGGCGGTGGCGGAGCTCGCCCAAGAGTGGCAGCTCTCCGAGACCGCGGCCGTCCTGCGGGCGCTCCAGGCGTACCGGTTGCCGAATGGGCAATGGCGGGAGGAGGTCTCGGCGTCGCGTCCCCTGATCGAGGCCGAACAAGAGCTGCGCGACGCGGGGGCGTCGTGGGCGCAGATGAGCGAACGGTCTTGGCGGAAGGGGGACCGCGCGGCCATTTGGCCCTTGTTCCATGCCGCGCTGGACGCTCAAGGGCAATTTGAGTTCCAGGCCACGCTGGAAAGTCTCGCGGTGGTTTTGAGTGAGCGAGTCTCGACGAGTTTTCCTGCCGAATCACAACGGGCGGCCGCGGCGAACCTGACGACGGATGAGGCGCAGACGGCGTATCTTCTACAGCGGGCCGCCGCCATTCTTGACAAAGATGGGATCGTCCGACAATGGGAGCGCGAGGCACAGCAAGACCTCGGCAGTTTTGAGTTGCCGCCTGACCGCATCCCGGCGATCACCAGCCAGACGGTGGCCAGCGAGCTCCTCGCGGCCGCGCGGCGCCGTGTCAAATCCCTCAAAGAGTACGAGGAAGACGGCCCGGCCGATGTGTTGCACGAGATGTTCGAGAAGCGTGGGGATGGGGTCAGGGCTGAGTTTCTGAAACGCGCGTTACCAGTAGTTCGAAAACGGCTGCGTGCCCTCGGCATCAAGCCGCGAGACGTGCCAGAGATTATACAGTGGCTCAGAGCGCATGGGCTGTCGTCGGGTGTCGCGGCGGATCGGGTCGGGTGGCTTGATGTGCTGTACGACGAGGGACTCTGCCGCCACCTCTATCTGGGGGCGATGAAGCAGCTCCACAATCCGAAGCGATTTGATCCTGAGCGTGCGGAACGACTCCACGAGCTGTTTCGGTGGCTCATCCTGGACCGCCGGCCGAGCCGTCGGCAACTTGAGGCGGCCGTGCGCGCTCCCGATCCCGTGGCGTTCCTTGAGCAGTTGCGCCAGCGTCCCGCTAGGACGAGGCGTCGGCTCGCCGTGATTTCCGCGCCATGGTTTCACCTGGTGAAACCGATCGCCACGCTCGCCGAGCACGGCCCAGTCACCGTAAAGGTAACAACCGAGGCGCGCGGCCTCGTGCAGCACGTGGTGGCGACCACTCCCGACCGGGACTGGCGGGCCGGGGAGGCGCGCCTGCGTGCGGCCGGCTGGCCGCAGGCGGCCCTCCCCAACCACGCCTATACCAGGACGATCCGCCAGGGCACCCGCGGCCCCGCCATCGGTCATCTCCTCGCCGCGTTGCCCGCCGGCTGGTCCGCCGCCCCGATCCATCAGGTGCCAGGGGGGCCAGGCCCCCTTGGCACCGGGCTGGAGGAGCCAAACCAGCCACCGGGGATCAGCCGCCG
>OBEQ010912498.1_pt1 | contig 15569 bp, 17 predicted proteins | sample 1670901 | NCBI WGS metagenome assembly OBEQ01 (sample SAMEA104232315, study PRJEB22302) | groundwater metagenome | biome: forest; feature: aquifer; material: groundwater | place: USA | collected 2011-08-07 | depth 5.4 m | reverse complement strand
TGGGGGATCCAAATATAAAAATGGGACGACGGTACTGCAAGCGAATACTTGGTATCATGTCGTTTGTGTGACTGATTATACAAATGGCGGAACGAAAATATACGTTAATAGCACCGATGGTGGCGGTACGGTTAATGCCACACCAACCTATGTTGCCGATAAGGGGTCCCTTGATATTGGACGACTGCGGAGCGGTTCGGCAAGTAGCTATGGGTCGGGAACATATGACGATGTGCGCGTCTATAACCGTGCACTTACAGGAGCGGAGATTCTCCAATTGTATTCAATGGGAAATTAATACCTCGAATATAGCCGATTATCGGACTTGTACAGTGTTGCGCATTCCCATTTTGCACATTATTATGAAGAGACAGTATGAATTATCCGAATACTCATTACACTGCTCACAAAGGTTTTTCGCTCATTGAGATTGTTCTTGCGGTTGCAATATTCACGATGTTTTTCGTATCGATCTCGCTCTACTATCGCAAAATGCATGACGTGAGTGAGGACACCCGCTCGCATATTCAGTCGGGGCTCCTTATTGAAGAAGGGTTTGAGGTGGTGGGACTTTTCCGTGGTACCAGTTGGGACACTTATATTGCACCGCTTGCAACCGGCACCCCGTACTACCTCCATTGGTCGGGAACGGATTGGTCTGCAACCACAACGCCGGAACTTGTCGAAAATATATTCACGCGCACGTTTACGTTAAGCGATGTGTATCGCGATGCGAGTAGCAATATCGGCCCCCCCACGGGAACATATGATCCCGGGACAAAGAAGCTCATCGTGAACATCAGTTGGCTTCGTCGCGGTAATAAAACCCAAGCGACCGACAGCGGAGAGACATATATCACTAACCTCTTTCATAATTAATATGCCCAAGACTCGCCCCAATACCGAACGAGGAGTTTCACTGCTTGAGACCGTACTCTACGTGTCGCTTTTCGTTTTACTTTCGACTATGGTGATTGCGGCCTTGGTGAGTACGGTGGGTGAGTTCAATCGCCTGCGCATGTCGCGCGATATCAATGATTCGGCTATTCAAATCATGGAGCGGCTGACGCGCGATATCAAAGGAGGATCAACTATTGATCTTGCGCAAAGTATTTTTAACCAAAACCCCGGACAGCTCACGCTCACAACGCTGAACGCTTCCGGCACACCGACCACGGTGCAATATTATGTTTCCGGCAACACCTTGAACTTAAGAGAAAACGGTGTTGAAAAAGGGTCGCTTACTGCGGGGGCGAGCACCGTTGATGCATTGGTATTCAGATATTTTAATACAGGGAGTGTCGTGTCCGTGAAGATTGAACTCCATTTGCGGGCAAGCCATGGCACCCAAACCGAACTCGATCATTTTTACGATACGGTGATTATGCGTAATACTTATTAATTTTTTATTTATTTTATGTTCACAAAAAAATTTCCACAGAGGCAGAAAGGCGCAGCGCTGATTATCATCATCTTCTTTTTCATCGCCATATCGATAGCGATTCTCCAGTCGACAACCGTCGGCGCGCTTTCCGAATTGCGCCTCTACCGCACATTCACCACCTCAAAGTTCTCCTATGTTGCGACCGAGGCGGCGATTGAGGATATCATCTATCGGCAGACCAACAATCTGAACATTCCATATTCGGGTCTCATCACCCTTTCTTTAAATGGTGCAAACGCAACGGCAACAAGGAATACTTTCGAGGAGATTCCAGGAGTGTCTGTAACGGATAACTATTCAACAGGTATGGTGAACAGCCAAATGCGGAATATCTTTACCCAGCTGCGTCAGGGAACTTCCGTACCGGTGCAAGCAGTTATTTACCCAATGTCGCTCGATCAAGGAGGAATCACTATGGGGGCGAATAGTCATATTGCGGTTATCGCCGAACCCGGTTTCCAAAATCGGGGGATTGTTACCGGAGGTACGATTGCCGGAGCTTCCGGAGCGACGATCGATGTCAATGTGATGTCCGGCGCCGGCCTCCCCGACCCCACCGCTCAGCAGTCAGTTAACGTTTCGGTAACACAAAATGTTGCAGCACCCAATGCTGTTACTGTTGCGCAAAGTTTTACCGTACCGGGCGCAGGGACTCGCACCCTCACCAAGGTTGCGCTTATGATGAGACGCGTCGGTGCTCCCGCGAATGCGGTCATTCGCATTGTTCCAACCTCCCCAGCAGGAAATTTTCCGGATACCACCACCCTTGCAAGCACCACCCTCAACTATGCGTTAGTCCCTACGGGGAGTGCTAATTTTATCGGACTTCCTTTCCTTAACCCCGTGGCACTTACCCCGGGAAGTGTATATTGGATTGTTGTCGATACCATGGGTGGAACGAACGCGACCAATTATTGGCAATGGTCGAGGAGTAACGTTGATACGGCATATACGGGCGGAACCGCCAAGTATTCAGCGAGTGCATTTAATACCGGAGCATGGAATGCGCTTTCATCGGATATGGCCTTTAAAACCTATTTTGATCAAGAGCTCGGAACGCTCGATACGGTCATTGTGAACGGGCAGGCGTATGCGGACGTGATTAAAAACTCGACGATCAATGGTAATGCGTCCTATCAGCTTATCTCCAATTCCGTTGTTACGGGGGGATCGTTCATATCGTATGGTTATCAATACGCATTTCCTTTTCCTTCCTCGCAAATAACACAATTGGAAGCCGATGCTACGGCGGGAGGCGTGATCACCGGCAATTGTGGTACGGGAGGAACTCCCGGTTGTGATACATTTCCACTTCAAATCGGTCCCAAAAAGATTGTCGGAAACCTGACGGTAAATACGGGTGAAGTGCTCACCCTTACCGGAACGACCTATGTAACGGGAAATGTCATTGTGAACGGAGGAACGATCAATTGTCACTCAGGATTCGTGAATAAAAATTGTGCACTTGTTGCGGATGGGCATGTTTCCATAACAAATGATGCGCGCATTTCAGGCTCAGGTGGCACACTCAGTAAGCTCTATATCATCACGGACATACCCAATTGTCTGGGCGGTGGATCTGCGGGGACAGGTTGTGCAACCAATCAAAGCGGAATTTTCGTTGACACCGGTGCGGAGCTTGGTATTGACGTTACGCTCATTGCGCCTACCTCTGAAGTCTACGTGGGAAGTGGTGGGACGATAAGTGCGGTTGTGGCGTACGGGTTGGAAATGGCTGCGAATGCCCAAGCGGTACTGTATTCTCCACCGGGAGAGGACGCATTCGAAGCAGCGGTGATTACCCCAACAGCAACAACATCGACCGGAATTTGGACACCGACGCGTTGGGGAGAATTCTAAGAGTTTTGCTTTCGTGAAACAAAAAAACTCGCGAGCGTATCGCGAGTTTTTTGTCATTCTCTTCTAATGTATAATAATAGCTATGAAACTCATTATCGGTAATTGGAAGATGTATCCGAAGACATTTGCGGAGGCGAAAAAAACTTTTGTTGCGATAAAAAAAGTCGCGCAAAAATTAACGCATGTCAAAACGGTCATTTGCCCCCCGGCCTTGTTTGTGCAATCGCTCGTTAGTTACATCCCGTCATCAAAAATTGCCATCGGCGGACAAAATGCCTTTTGGGAGGATGAAGGCGCGCGAACGGGAGAAACTTCTCCGGCGGCCCTCGCGTCTCTTGGGGTGAAGTATGTTATTCTCGGACATTCTGAACGTCGCGCATTGGGAGAGACTGATGTCATAATCGCACAAAAAGCAATTCAGGCGGTGCGCAATAAACTTACGGTCGTGCTTTGCGTCGGTGAACATACGCGGGATGATGCCGGAAAATATTTTACCGAAGTACGCGAAGAACTACGCGCATCACTCGCCGGATTTCCAAAGGTGGGGTTGAAGCATCTCGTGATCGCTTACGAACCCATTTGGGCCATTGGAGCAAAATCCCTTCGCCCAGCAACCCCGGCGGATTTCCACGAAATGAGTATTTTTATTCGCAGACATCTTGTCGAGCAATTTGGAAAGACTGCTGCCTTTGCTGTTCCCATACTGTATGGGGGATCGGTGGATGAACATAATGCGGAAGGATTTCTTCGTGAGGGAAAGGCGGATGGACTTTTGGTTGGCCGTGTCAGTCTTGATGCGGAGAAATTTTCCGCGATTATTCAGTGTGCTGATAAAATAAAATAATCCATGTCATTACCACTTATCACCGACCATCCGGAAATATTTTCAGGAAAACGCGTTCTTGTGCGCCTTGATTTGAATGTTCCCATCAATGGCACCGAGATACGCGATACGTATCGTATCGTCCAGTCGCTTTCGACAATCAACTTCTTGCGTGAGCGTGGTGCACAGCTTGTTCTTATCAGTCATATTGGAAAAGGGAAACCGGAAGACACACTCGCTCCGGTTGCCGGTTATTTGGAAAAAGAATTTCCCATTACATTTCTCCCATCGCTGATGAATCCTGAAAATATTCGCCTCTCAAAAAATATGCAGAATGGCGATGTATTGTTGCTTGAAAATCTTCGTCATTCTGCTGGGGAAGAAGTAAATGACCCCGAGTTTGCGGCATATCTTGCTTCACTCGGAGACATCTATGTGAATGATGCGTTCTCGGTTTCGCATCGGGCGCATGCGTCGGTCGTCGGCGTTCCGGCACTGCTTCCTCATTATGCGGGAATTCATCTTGCAAAAGAGACCGAGCGTCTTGCGAAAGCGTTTCACCCGGAGCACCCCTTTCTCTTTGTGTTGGGTGGGGCAAAAATTTCAACAAAGATGCCCCTCTTGAAAAAATTTCTCGGTATTGCTGATCATGTGTTTGTCGGCGGCGCAATTGCGAATAATTTTTTCAAAGCGGCGGGGCACGAAATCGGCAAATCGGTCTTTGATGAAAGTGAATTGGCCGGTCTTGCGCCCTATCTTGATAATGAACGCTTATTGCTCCCAACCGATGTGGTGGTGAAGAATACCGGAGGGTCATCGGTGTGCGAACTGACCGATGTTACCCCCGGAGACATGATTGTTGATATCGGGACTGATACGATAAAAAATTTGGAACCGATTATTGGTGCTGCAAAACTTATCGTTTGGAACGGACCCCTCGGGTTTTACGAAGAAGGTTTTACCGAGGGAACGCGCGAATTACTCGGCCTTATCGCCGGCGCACGAGGGACGTCAATCATCGGCGGGGGAGACACTGTCGCATTGATTGATGAAATGGGAATGCTTACGAATTTTTCTTTTGTTTCGACGGGCGGCGGGGCAATGCTCGACTATTTGGCCAACGAAACCCTCCCCGGCATCGAAGCACTCAAGAATTGATTTTATATCTTTCTTCGCGCTTTTTTCTGATATCTCGATATGGTGGGGGATTAACCGAGCACCATGCGAATATTTTTTGCCACATCGCTCATTTCTCCTTCTTTGTATCCTTCCCCGCGCCAGTGCATATGCCCGTCTCCCTCGAAGCGGGGAATGATGTGCACGTGTGTGTGGAAAATAATTTGTCCGGCGGCATTGCCGTTGTTGATGATAATATTCACTCCGTCCGCATTGACACCCTTTTTGATGATCGGTGCAAGTTGCCGCACTCTTTCCATTAATGTGCAAAAATCCGACGACTCGATGTCGTGAATGTTTTCCGCATGCCGCTTGGGGATGACGAGCGTGTGTCCGCGATTCACGGGATAAATATCAAGAAATGCCATTGTGTCCCCATCCTCATGAATTTTTTCTGATGGAGCGCTTCCTTTCGCAATATTACAAAAAAGACATTCTGCTTTCATGGGTGTGAGGTTTAAAGCGAGAACATCCCGCCATGTTTATCGATGTTGATATATTTTTGCAGTACTCCCGCAACGCGTTTTTTCTGGGTTTCGGAAAGATGCAGTGAATTATCATCCGCAAGTTGTGTTTCAATTTGTTTCGCTTCGCTTGCGCTTACTTGTCCCCAATCATGTTTGCGTTCATCCACCGTGTCGGGATCAAGGCAGAGTTCAAGTCGTCGGATCAGTTCTTCCACTTGACGATCGTTCAGCGCATCCGCACTGTGGCCGAATTGAGCGCTTTTTAACTCCCCGCGGACATAGACGAGTTCTTCTTTAGTGATTCCTTTTGGTTTTGAAGCGCCAAATAACGACATAATGATTTATTATTCTTATCTACTTATTATATAAGAGCAATGCATATTGTGGTAGTATGCGGAGTATGCACGCTCCACCCACCTTCCATCCACTTACGCAAATGCTCCTTGCGCGGCGAGGTATTGTTGACCCTGAAGCAATAATGCGTTTTGTCGCTCCGGACTACGATCGGGACTCCCATGACCCTTTTCTTATTCTGAATATGCAGACTGCGGTGGAGCGAATTTTTCAAGCATTCCGCGAAGGGGAAAAAATCGTCATTTATGGGGATTATGATTGTGACGGTATACCCGGTTCGGTCATTCTTCATGATCTTTTTTCAAAAATCGGTGTGGCGAATTTTATCAACTACATCCCACATCGGCATCACGAGGGATACGGGTTGAACAAGGAGGCGATCGCGCGTTTCGCGGAGGAGGGTTTTGGGCTCATTATTACCGTTGATTGCGGAATCAGCGACACCGCCGAAGTGCTCTTTGCAGAGGAGTTGGGTATCGATGTCATTATTACCGACCACCATCTTCCTCCCGAGGTGCTCCCTCCCGCCTATGCGATTCTGAATTCAAAACAAAAAGGGGATACCTATCCGGACAACATGCTCTGCGGCGCCGGAGTGGCGTTTAAACTGACGCAAGCGATTCTTCGATATGGAAAAGCAAATGGCACGATCACCGATATTCCCGATGGGTGGGAGAAGTGGCTGCTTGATATGGCCGGACTTTCAACGATTGCCGACATGGTTCCGCTCGTGAACGAAAATCGCATGCTTGCCTATTTCGGTCTCAAGGTGTTGCGGAAGTCTCCTCGCCCCGGACTTCAAGCGCTTCTTGCCGAGGCGAAGGTTGATCAACGCTATCTCACCGAAGAAGATGTCGGATTTACCATCGGGCCTCGGATCAATGCCGCGAGTCGGATGGATGTTCCACTGCGCGCATTTGAACTGCTTGCAACGCGAAATCCGGTGCTTGCGCGCGACCGTGCCGCACATCTTGCGGGATTAAATGCGGAGCGAAAGCAAGAAGTGGCACGGATGACCAAAGAAGCGAAACGGCTTTTGGAGAAAAGAACACTCCGCGAGGTTATTGTCGTGGGGAATCCCAATTGGCGCGTTGGAGTTGCTGGTATTGTCGCCAATCAGCTTGCCGAAACATACGATCGCCCTGCATTTGTTTGGGGGAAGGAAGGATCAAGTGTGATTAAAGGTTCGTGTCGTTCCGACGGGCGAACAAGTGTTTTTGAATTGATGTGTGCGACACGCGAGGGAATATTTATCGATCGCGGAGGTCATGAATTTTCCGGAGGATTTTCGGTTGAGGGCGAGGCGATTCATTTTCTTGAGGAAGCACTCGTCATTGCGTATCGTGAAATGCCTAAAACTCAAAAAGAAAAAATTTCTCCGGAACCCGATGCAACACTTTCACTTTCCGATGTTACTGAAGAAACATTCGCCGCCATTGATTTGCTCGCCCCGTTTGGTGAAGGAAACCCGCGCCCGATTTTTCGCTTTGAACACGTTGTTGTCGATCGGGTGGAACAATTCGGGAAAACGCGGAATCATTTAAAGCTGACCCTGAGGGATTCCTCGGGCAAGCGGTGCGAAGCGATCGCGTTCTTTAAATCAATTGCGGATTATCCGCATGCCGATATTTCACCGGGAAAAAAGATCACATTGCTTGCGGTGATGGAGAAATCATATTTTCGAGGTCGACCTGAACTCCGTCTCCGCATTGTCGACATCAAATAAAAAAGGGTTACCCTTTTCCCCATAAAAAGGGTAACCCTTTTTTTAGGGGTGTTTCAGCCTCCGCGTGTTATTATTGTTCCATGCAGAGTGAAATGACCAATAATCGACAACATCTTTTATTCGCCGATGGAAGTGCGCTCGGGAATCCCGGACCCGGCGGTTTCGGGGTCGTGCTTGTGCTCGAAAGTGTCCGTGTCATGGAGATGGGCGGGCGAGCAGCTCATACGACGAACAATCGCATGGAACTTTTTGCCGTTATTACCGGTCTTACGCGTATCGCACATGAATCCGGCGATGTGATGATTTTTACCGACTCCAAATATGTGCACAAAGGCGCCACCGAATGGGCGGCGGGTTGGCAAGCGCGCAATTGGAAAACAATGGCAAAAACCGAAGTTGGAAATCGCGAACTGTGGGAGGAACTGCTCGCGCTACTTACCGAGCGAAAAAAATTCGGCCTCGTTTCATGGACACATGTTCCCGGTCATTCGGGGATTCTCGGGAATGAACGTTGCGATGAAATTGCCACGTCATTTGCCAAGGGGGAGCAGCCGGAACTCTATGAAGGCGATTTGGCCGAATATGCGATTGATATTTTAAACATTACCGTTGACGAAGCGGCCGCCCTCAAACGAAGTGCGGCACGTGCGCATTCGCGTGCAAAGGCGTATTCATATGTAAGTCTCGTGGATGGGGTGGCAAAGCGACACGGTACATGGGCCGAATGCGAAATGCGCGTGAAAGGGAAGCCGAATGTGAAATATAAAAAAGCACTCTCACCTTCCGATGAGAGCGCAATATTGCGTACGTGGGGGATCACCAATTTGGGGTAGCAGCCGGACCGGGCGGATCGAATGTTTGCTTCACGGTGTTAAAGTGAATCACTGCAAAGAATGCTTTTGTGTTCTCCGGCTCTTGCCCGCGGAGGTATTTTGCCGTTTCCGCATAGTCGCCCATGTGTTCTTTCGCCCACTCAAGGTAGTCATGCAGTGTTGGTGTTGCGGTTTCTTCAATGGGTAATTCCCAAAAACATTTCACGCACGCAATCGAGAGTGCCATGCGCCCGTTGATCGGCACTTTTTGAAATGCGCGATCGCAATAATTGATTCCGCAGTGCACGCAGGATATTAACAACCGATTTTCCATGTGTACTCTCCTTAGAGCCTGTCTGTTAAAATTATGTCATAAAATTTCTTTTTTGCAAGTATCCCTATGGATGCGAGAGGGTATGATGTTTTCATGTCTTTTTTCCAGCGCTATTTCGTCCCGGTATTGATCGCATTTCTTGGGGGGATATTTTTTTCTTCATTTGTTGTTTTTTCGATTTGGTCCGTATCTTTTCTCCTCCTCCTTACCGTAGCGCTCCTACTCTTATTTTTTGTCTTTGGAAAAAATCCGAGCATACTCGTTGTCGTAGTGTGCATGTTCGGTCTTCTCGTGGGTATCGCACGATTTAGTCTTTGGGAACAAGCCCCCATGGATCCGCGTCTTGATGCGCACATTGATTCAACCATCATGCTTATTGGAATGGTGCGTGATGAGCCGGATGTCCGAGAGGCGAATACGCATCTGACGATGCTCCTTTCCGCTCGTGTTACCGACACATCATCCGAGCCGGTGTTTGGCACACTGCGATTGACGGTTCCTCGTTATCCCGAATATCATTATGGTGATGTACTCGAACTCTCGGGGAAATTATCGCTCCCCAAAACGTTCACTGAAGATGATGGCCGTGTATTTGATTACCCCGCCTATCTTCGCTCAAAAGGTATCCGCTATCAAATGGCATTTGCCATGGTGAAGCGACGTGATGAAGGAAAGGGAAACACTATCGTTGCGACACTTTTCCACATCAAAGAAAAATTTATTGTCGCCTTGGGCTCGGTGCTTCCCGAACCGCACGGTGCACTTATGGGAGGACTCTTGCTCGGGGGGAAGCAGTCACTTGGGAACGATTGGACTGAGCGTTTCAGGGTGGTGGGGATTATTCATATCGTTGTGTTGTCGGGGTACAACATGACTATTGTTGCAACATCGCTTGTAAAATTTTTTCGCTTTTTGGGATTTTTCAAAAGTCTTTCCATTGGTGCGTTGGGAATTGTACTCTTTGCAATTATGACCGGCGGCGGTGCAACGGTCATTCGTGCGGCGATTATGGCACTTATTGCGCTGCTTGCGCGTGCAACCGGGCGCACTGCCGATATGGGGCGCGCATTGCTTTTGGCTGCCGCACTCATGGTGCTTCACAATCCGAGTATTCTCGCCTTTGACCCGTCCTTTCAACTTTCATTTCTCGCATCCCTTGGTTTAGTGTTTATCGTGCCGCTTATCGAACGATGGAAGTTGGTATGTGCGTTTCGCAAGTGGCCGACATTTCATGAAATACTTGCATCGACGCTCGGTACGCAAATCGCAGTGCTCCCGCTCTTGCTTCACCAAACCGGAATGCTGTCGCTTGTCGCACTTCCCGCGAATCTGCTTGTTTTGCCGCTTATTCCGATCACAATGTTCCTCGGATTTATTGCGGGGCTTGTCGCACTTGTTTCATCGAGTGCGGGATTCTTTTTTGCTCTCCCAAGTTATCTTGCGCTCTCATGGATATTGAATGTTGCCGATATCGCCGCGCGTATTCCTTTTGCTGCAGTCCATGTTGGGGTGTTTTCAGGCGGCATAACCGTTGCGGCGTATGCGCTCCTGGGTGGATATATTTTCTTCCGCCGCAAAACTACTTTTTCGTAGGGTTGTTTTTTTCTGCAGCAATTTCTTCAAGTATTTCTTTTGAATTGAGCATGCGGAAAAAGATGACCATAATGGCAATTGCAACGACCATGAGTATGACCCCGTATGATTTCCATGTCGTTGCATTTTTTCCAAAGAAATAGCCAATGGCGATAAACATAAGCGACCATACCCACGAGGCGGCAAACATCAGTGCAGCAAATTTTCCTCGGTGCACTTTCCCCAGTGCAGCGGGAATGGGAATAATGACCTTGATTGCCGGCAGAAGTTTTCCAATGAAGAGAAACCATAATCCTTTCTTGCGAAACATAATTTCAACTTTACGGACATCTTCTTTGCGAAATATTTGAAATCGCTCGATATATTGCACTCCGCGAAGTCGAACGGCTTCGTAGAGGAAAATGTTTCCGAGGGTGTTTCCCAGTGCTCCGGCAAGCGAGGCGAAAAAAAGTGAGAGTGTACCGGTGCCGACAAAGTACCCGACGATAATATAGAGCACCTGACTTGAAGGAAAAGAGAGAAAGCCGTTGGCAATCATGAGCCCGAATATGCCCGCATAGCTTGCTCCAAGAATAATCGCCTCAATATCCATAGAGGGCATTATAGCTTAGTTTTCTTGCCCTTGAATACCTCTTTACAGAAATTAACTTATGTGTCATATCGTAAAACTCCTTGTCATCCCCTCTTTCGCTCTTATTATGAATAATAGAAGCAGTTTTTTGTCATTAGATGAAGGAGTCTTGTTATGAAGGCGAAAATTGAAGATACCAATTATCTTTTGTTTACACAGTTTTTCGTTATCGTCATCGCCGGAGTTGTGGTTACTGCGCTCGCGTGGCAGGTTGACTGGGTAAGAGAGATTATTGCAAAAGATAACACCTATCTTTGCCGAGCAATCATTTTTTTTGTTCTTGCCGCGGGAATCAGCATCGGTTGGAAAACATTCAAGCTGACAAAAGAACTGAATATCGCGCGGAAATATATTTGGTTTCTGCGAAAGGCAAAGAACAATTCCGCTTATGAAAGAATTGAGGCTGGCGACTCGCGACTTGCGCAGTATCTTGAGAAGATTAAAGGTCTCAAGGCGGAAGATCGCTACTCCATGGAGCATACGCTTGAGCGGAGTATCGGACTCAAAATCGCGAATGCGGGGAATAATTTGAGCAGGCTGACGACAGCCGGCATTATTGTGACCGTTATCGGCATGATGCTCTTCCTCGGAGGTTTTGGTGCGACGGGGATAGGGATTGACCCAAAGATCGGAGATATTTTGAAAAATACGCTCCCCGGTCTTCATCTTGCGACGGCAGGAACCCTCCTTGGCGGCATCGGCTTCTTCTGGCTCGGGTGGCTCTTTGAAATTTTGGAAAATATCAAAGAACAGCTCGTGATCGCAATTATCGAAGCGGGAGTATATCGTGCCCAGACCTAACTTTCACAGTAGTGCGGATGACAAATTCCAAACAAACTTTTGGAACAAGTACGCGCTCATTTTCATGGCACTCATGCTTGTTGTGCTTGCGATCGCCAAAGATTCGGAGCGGGAAAAGTCCTCCGAAGCGACCGCTATGCTCAACGAAAATTTCATGGTGCATGCGCAGTGGCCCGGTAAGACTGACGAAGATGTTGACTTGTGGGTACAATGCCCCGGTGATCGTCCTGTCGGCTACTCCAGTCGCTCGGGTGCGACGTGCAGTTTGCTTCGTGATGATGTCGGGGGATATCTTGATCCCACGCAACTCAACTATGAACAAGTACTCGGTCGCGGGCTCCCACCGGGAGAATATATTGTGAACCTTCATTGGTTTCGCAAGGCGGGCATTGCTCCGGAGGTTGGCCCCATTACGGTTATTGTGAGTTTGCGCAAACCTACCGAGACGCAAATGAAAGAGTTTTTCGTTAAACAAGTCTGGTTGACGGAGGCCGGCGAAGAGATCACGGTGGTGCGATTTACACTCGATGAAGCGGGCGATCTTGTTCCGGAGACCATGAGTAATATTCTCCAGCCTCTGCGTTCGAAAAAAAATGAGACCGAACAACCTTTGTCGAACGAACCATAAGGAGTAGCCCATGTCTCAATTAACAATGCTGGTTTCGTCGCATACGGCAATCGCGGCAATCTTTGCCTTGGGACTTGCAATGATCACGATCTGGTCTCGACGCAGGGTATGGATCCGTGTCGCCGCCTTAGTCATGACGTGCGGACTTATTCTGAGTTTCTGGCATGCATTCGCTGTTCTTCAGGGGAAACCTCGAGTGATGAATGTTGAAGATTTCCGCAAAGAAAAAGTTTGCGCCGTCATTCCCTACGGGAAAATCAAAAATAATGTTGGGGTGTACATGATCGTGCTTTCCAAAGATTCTCCGCGACCGGAATATATATTTGTGGAGTGGAACCGCAAATTTGCGATGGCATTCCAAGATGCACGGCGTATGGCAAAACAAAAACCTGTTGTCTTTGGAGGCGAAAAATGCCCCCAATCAAAACAAAAGCCCGCCGCGAGTGATGAAGAAAAGGAAGCAGATGAAATCGATCGAGAATTTTTGTTCTATCCGGAACCGATCGAAGAAGATCCTCCCAAAAGTATTTCACCGTTTTACGAATCGCCTCATTAGTGCTTATTTGCGCCCCATCATCGGGGCGCTTTTTCATATAAAAACCACTTGGACATCCGATGTCCAAGTGGGAGTTATTTTTGCTGAATTTTATGGAGAATCTCCGTGAGTACATCGGCACGAACCGCGAACGCAATATTCGTTGAGATCGGCGTAACACCTCCATTGGGATTAATGACCCTCGCGGCAACAACGGCAAATACGAGGCCGACGATTTTACCCGTTGCAACATCGACGAGCGCCCCTCCCGAGTTTCCGGGTTGTATGTTTGCGTTAAAGCGAATGCGCTTTGTTTTTTTCTCATCATCGGCTTTGATAAAGTCGAGATTGCTGATGTGTCCCACTGTCGTAAAGTTCTCATTGCCGAGCGGTGAACCTACAGTGAGGACTTCCGCCCCCTCGGTGAACGTTCCCCATTCGGCAATTTTGAGATGGGGGAGCGGTGCCACCACTCCTTCAATGCGCAGTACCGCCACATCCTCTACTTCATCGAGGTGAATCAGTCGCGCACGAAATGCCCGTTTGTACGTTTGCGTAAAAAGTGTGCAGTACGTTTCTTGTTTTTTTTCTTTACGAAGCGCGATTGCCGGATGTCCCGCTGCGGTACAGTAGGTGTCCATCACTACGTGTGCATTGGTAAATACCAGTCCGTCATCACTGACACCAACTGCGGTACCGGTTGCGCGAGTTACCTGCGCCGCTTCAAGAAAGGTGGGGTCGTTGAGTACGTCCGGATCCGGGGTATCTGGATACACCAAGTAGGCGGCGGCCCTTGTTTGTTGGATAACCTCGTGGCGTTGCGTATTTGCAAGCGCGATCACATTGCGCTCGTCAGTCGGAAAAAAGTTTTGCTCACATCCGGTCAACAGTACAACAACCGCAATGAGCACACCGATCATGTTCATGTTCATCTCCTTCAAAGGACTCTATTTTTCATGTTAGCGGAGCGCACCGTACTGTCAACGAAAAACATATTGCGCGCTACTTTTTTGCAGTGTCAAATTTTCTTAAATTTTTTCATTGACGGATTCTTTTCAATTCGTAGTATGAGTAAGGATGCTGTTTAAATTGTTTGGGGAAAATCATGTTTTTTCGGAAAAAACCTGTTGAGCCGGTAATTACCGATCCACATCTGCGTGATATTGCACATGTGGGAAATCAGTTGGTTTGCGATATCCTTCATGCATGGGATAGACGCGAACGTCGCTTGGCGCGCCATAAATGGTTGTGGCGGATATTTTTTCTCGCACTCGCCTCTTTCTTTTTTTTGAGTTCGGGCGAGCGGCGGACGGTTGTTACCGGTGCGCTCCTCCATAAACCCCTCTCGGGTATTGTTGGTGGAAAAGGAACGGGGAATGTTGCGGTCATTAAGATTGAAGATGAAATCGGAGGTGATTATCTCGGGGAAAATTCTTCAAGTAATACGGTCCAATATCTTCAGGAATCATTTGAGCTTGCGATATCGGATAAAAACCTCGCAGGTGTCGTATTGTATATCAATTCACCGGGCGGTAGTGCAAATGCAAGTGCGCAATTGTGCAGGGGGGTTAAAAAATTCCGAAAACAAAACCCAAAATTGCCGGTGATTGCATATGTTTCGCAGAGTGCATATTCTGGAGGATACTATGTGGCAGTTTGTGCAGAGCGTATCATTGCCGATCCCGAAGCGACGGTTGCGAATATCGGTGTCATTATGCGGCTCTTTAATACCAGTCGCTTGGGTAATGTGATCGGGGTAACCGAAAATGAAATTTCCACCGGACCGCGCAAAAATGCCGGGAGTCAGTGGAAAAAGCTTTCTCGGAATGATCGGGCGATGATTCAGCAAAGCCTTGCCGGCCCCTTTGATCATTTTCTGCGCGCGGTGAGCGATGGTCGCGGAATTCCTCTCGAGACACTCCGGAAGGAATCTCAAAAAGCCTTCGGTATAACAAGTGGCGCATGGTTTTCCGCTGAGGATGCGCTGAAGAAAAATCTCATTGATGAAATAATCCCCATTGAAGATTTTTTTGAAACTGAAGCGCTGTTTTTTGCCCAAACAAGAAAATTTGCGGAAATTCGGTATGTACAGTACGAGAAGAGAGAGGAAATTTCCTCAATACTCGGAAAGAGGAGCACTACTCTTGCACGTTCGTTGGTGCGCGCAATTCATGAAGAAATGAGTCGCCCCACAATGAAACTTCGCGCTGAGTAATGCCTTGAATACGCCAATGTCCAATATATCGGATTGCGGCGGTTTTTTTTATTCTTGTATTCTCCATCTTCAAAAAGAAAACCACCGATTATTGTCGGTGGTATTTTTATTCTCTTGCTAACTCTTTTTTGTTCACGACTTCCACAGTTAGAACGCGATAGCGTTGTAAT